>OHBM01001751.1_pt1 | contig 15413 bp, 15 predicted proteins | sample 1577251 | NCBI WGS metagenome assembly OHBM01 (sample SAMEA3541557, study PRJEB24748) | human gut metagenome | biome: human gut; feature: human-associated habitat; material: faeces | place: China | collected 2012 | reverse complement strand
ATCTCCCAACGGTCATAGGCTCCCATTTCATCCGGTTGTTCAAATTTCCGCATTTTTGCATGTGCGGTCATTACCACATTCATACCGGCGTTGATGACATCAGTGAAAGCGTTCAGCAGTCTTCCGAACTCTTCCTGGAGGTATGTATAACCTTTCCCGTAGCCGAAATCCTCGATGCTTTTCTTCTGGTACTTGTCTACAACGGATTTGGTGCAGATCATCTCTGCCCAGTCGGCAGTATCCAATACCAATGTCTTGCAGATACCAGGTGTTTTGGAAATCTGCTCTACTTGGCTGAGAAGTTCTTGCCAGGACTGAGGCTTTGGTGTCCGCTTCACGTCCATGTGGTAGGTGCTCCCCTCCGTGTCAATAAATACTGGATCCGGGAAGTGGGAAGCGAGGGTGGTCTTTCCGATGCCCTCTGGGCCATATATGACTCCCTTCTGCGGTTTTGCAATCCGCCCGCTTGTAATACTCAGCATTAAAACACACCTGCCTTCCAGCTATTCGGACGCAGTGCGGGGATATCCTCAAGGGACTGCCCGGCAACCTGTCCATCTTCGATGATGATGGTACACTCGCTTCCCCGGCTGACCCGGGTAGCGATAGCCTGGAGATTCTGGGAATTGAGCCAAGCCCCAAATTCCTGCAAGGTTTTCAAATCCATCTGTTCCAGCTTGTCGATCAGTACAAAGCCGCACATGGGATTCAGTGCCCGAACAATAGCAGTAGCAACCTTCAGCTGGTCACTGCCGCTCATGCCGTCCCACTTTTTGCCCATGTAGGTCAGTTCCCCTTCCTCTACGGAAAGCCCGGGAAGTGGGAGCACAGCGTTGTTCAGCAGGTTCCGCTTTTCCTGTCTGGTATCTTCCAGTGCGTTGGTCAGGTCGTCATACTGCTGGCAGTATTGCTGCGCCTCCATCTCCGCTTTCTGCCGGTCGGCATTGGCACGAACCTTCACATTGATGGTTTCAATATTCTGCAAATCCTGTTCGATCTGAGCCGTAGATTCATCATGGAGGTCTTCTGCGGATTTCCGGGCTGTTTCCAGATCTGCCAAGGCCGCAGAATACCCACCCCGCAAGTCCGAAAGCTTGCTTTCCAACTCCATTATCTGGCTCTGGAACTGACGGCATGTAAATTCCAGCTGGGAGACCATCTGCCGCTTGCGCTGATTCTCCCCGTTGATAGCAAGAATCGCCTGCTGCCGTTGGATCAGTTCCAGCGCGGAAACCGGTTCTGTGGGGGCATCGGGGTACATGGGCATTTCCTGGGCAAATTTTTTCTTCCGGTCAGCCTCCTGCCCCACTACACGTCTGCGGTTATAAAGCTCCGTTTCCTGCCGTTCCAGATTCTGCAAGCGGTCTCCCACGCCGATAATTCGAAGCAGCGTGTTGGCTTTTTCCCGGTTTGGGCTCTCCAAAAACTTGGGCAGGTTCAACGCGAATTCTTCAATAAAGCTGTTCAGCAGCTGCTGTCCATGCCGGTTCCCGTCAGGATCAGTGACTTTCAGCGCACTGTTTTTGCCCGTGCGCTCTACCACAAGGCCGTTGCTCAAGGTGATACGAATGCTGGGCGGGATAACCGAGCCATCCCGTTCCGGGTTGCTGGGCTTATACCGATCTCCGCCAAGAGCCCAGGCTATGGTATCCAGCACACTGGTTTTGCCCTGATTGTTGTCCCCGCCGATGACGGTCAGGCCAGACGGTGTAGGCTTCAGTGCTACCGCACGAATGCGCTTCACATTTTCCAATGCCAGTGCGTTGATTTTGATTGATTCCATTGACATAACCTCAATTTCAATGTATTATGTACATGTGTCTTTGTGTTTGCCGCCTTGCCGATCTGTCTATCGGCGGGCGGCTTTTTTACGTCTCCCCCAGCTGCTGGCGGACAACATTGGCAATCCGGGCGATGAACTCCCCGTTTGTGGGGTTCGGTTTGTCACGTCTGACGGTGTTTCCGAAGTAGCCGTAGAGCACATCAAGATCTCCTCTGTCCCAGGCGATTTCGATCAGATGACGGATTGCCCGCTCCACTCTGGTTGCGGTGGAGTCGAACTTGGCGGCGATCTGGGGATAGAGCTTTTTGGTGATGGCATTGGCATAGCTGCTGTCGCTCACACACAGCACCACCGCCTCCACCGTGAAGGGATGACCGATCAGATGATCTGGTGCGCCGATGTCCAGCAGAATCTGCCGAACCAGATTCTCAGCATTGGGATTCTTCTCGGCGGGAGCCTTGGAATCGCCAGCATACGTCATTTCCCGTCTTACTCGCTCTCTAGCCCGAGGATTGCTAGATGCCACAATCTCGGTGAGGGTATCGATTTTTCTGGACAGGATTTCAAATTCTTCAGACATTGTTTTACCTCCTAAATCAGTGCAATCACGGTGAGAATCACAACGACCAGCAGTCCGGCGATGGCCAGCGCAAGCCCTCGGATTCCCTCTTTTTGTTTCTGCGCCGCCTGCCAGGCTGTGAAGGTTTCTGCCTCCTTCAGGGGCACGATGATCCCCACATCCATCAGTATTTCACTGCGCCGGGGATTTCCGCGAACCATGCGGATAACTTCCAGATCTTCTTTTTCCATTTAGGTATACTCCTTTACAAGTTTTTTGATGTCCTGGGTGGTGTAGCCCAGTGCTCTGAGCACTACGTCAGGATTTGGTTTTACCGCCTGCACTATTGCCCGGAGAACGCTGAATGGGATGATAGACGGTTTTTTCAGGTAGTGTCCGGCGGTGGCCTGACATACGCCGATGGCATCGCCGAAGGCTTTCTGGGTACTGTAGCCAAACCGGCCCCGCTGGGCGTTCAGTTCAGAGAGGAAATCCTTCATGGTGTCCCATTCTGCATTCTGTCGGATTCTGGGCATTGTCCGCACCTCCTGTCATACCAGCAGAAGCCGGAAGGTTTCTCTGCCCTTGGGTGTGACCATCGTCTGGGTGCCGCTCCACTGTGTCTTCTCATTGAAGCACTCCCGAACGACAAACAACCCGTCGTTCTTGTTCTCATAGGGCAGAAGCTTGCCGCGCTTATCCCGGTAAATGTACTTGCGCTCAATCAGAAATTCCACGAACTTCCTGGGCTTGCACTCCAGCTCCTTGGCGGTCTCCCGGAAGTTGGTCAGCAGATTACGGTCAACGAGTTCGTCAAAGTATTCTGCTTTGGGCTGCATGATCTGATTTTCAACCGTCAGCCGGGAATTTGTCACGGAAAGCTCCCGGTTCTTTTCCTGCGCATTTTTGAGCTGCTGACAAAGCTGAATCATGGTATCCGGATTCAGAATTGCCGCTTGCAGCGTTTCCGGGGTCATGTATGCGCCATGCTTGCGGATACTGCGTCTTCCTGCACGAAGTGCGGATTGTTTTCTTTGAATCGTTCGTCAAATCCCATGATATAGTTTGTCGCGATAAGATAAATACCAAGAGGAACTTGGGTTCAAGGTGGCACAAGCCCCCTCATTTGTTCTCTGAGTGAGCGGAAAACAAATCCATGCAAACATATTGAAAAAATTCACGATTTCGTGATATGATAATTTTTATTGTAAGGAGGAATTCGCTATGGCTGTAACCTACAAAAAATTATTTCATCTGTTGCTCGATAAAGGCATGACCAATGCCGAATTGATGGAGAAAGCAGGCTTTAGTGCCAATATTATTACCCGCATCAAGCGTGACAATTATATTTCTCTAGATAGCATTGAGAAGATTTGCAAAACTCTCAACTGCGGAGTTGACGATATTTTAGAATTCACGGATGAGGAGAAATAAAAATGGCTAAAAACACAGTACAATCCGTTGAACCGAATATTGCTGATTTGGTAAACAGTTGGCTCAAATCATATAAAGTGGATTATAAATTGGAGCAGGAATCCATAAACACAGAAATTGACCAAGCCTTGAATGATTATTTTTCCAAGAACAGCGGCAAGGGTGGCAATCGACCTGATGCAAAGCTACTGCTGCAAGCTGATGATGGGAAATACTATCCGATTTTGATTGAATACAAAGGATACAAAGATAAGCTTGTAAAGCTGGATACTGAAGGAAATGTTGCAAACAGAAACGCAAAGAACCAACCTGATTATAAAAATATTAACTCTTATGCGGTAAACGGTGCGGTTCATTACTCTAATGCAGTTCTGCACTACACGAGTTATACGGATGTTATCGCCATTGGCGTTACGGGCTATAAGGATACGAGCGGAAATCTTAAATATTTGATCGGCGTTTACTATGTTGCCAAGAGCAATTTGGGCGTTGGTCAAAAGGTAGATGAATATACCGATCTCTCCTTCTTGAAAAAAGAGCACTTTTCTGCATTTATCAAAAAGGTTAAACAGTTATCGCTCCCTCAGGAAGAAATTGAAAAACTAAGGGAACGTAGAGAACAGGAAATTACTGCAAGCCTTGTTAAGTTGAATAACGACATTTTCAAGAGTGAAAAGGGTCTGAGTGAGAATGACCGTGTTTATCTTGTTGTTGCTTCTATTATGGCTACCCTTGGCGATGTGGAAAACAATGTATATCCGCTTACCAAAGCTGATTTGAAATCGTCTAACGAAAGAAATAATACGGATGGCGATATTATGATTCGTAAAATCGAGTCCTTCCTGGATGCCAAAAAGCTCCCTAAAGACAAGAAAGACCTGATTGTGCGAACTCTGCAAAATACGCTGACTACCGACAACATCAACAGAGCAGAAGATGGCGAAAGCCAGCTGAAACGAGTATTTATCAAGATTGTTGACGACCTTGGCGTTTACTACAAAATTGGCTTAAATACAGATTTTACCGGGAAGCTGTTCAACGAAATGTATTCATGGCTTGGCTTCACACAGGATCAGCTCAACGATGTTGTTTTAACACCGCCCTATGTTGCGACCCTTCTGTGCCGCCTCGCAAGAGTAAACAAGGACTCTTTTGTTTGGGACTTTGCTACAGGTTCGGCAGGTCTGCTGGTAGCCGCTATGAATGAAATGTTGGCTGATGCCAAGAAGAAAATTAAATCGCCCGAAGAATTAGCACGCAAGTCAGCGGAAATTAAAGCAAACCAGTTATTGGGTCTGGAAATCCTGTCTAATGTTTATATGCTTGCGGTTCTCAACATGATTATGATGGGCGACGGCAGCTCCAATATTTTGAACAAGGACTCCTTGAATTTTGATGGTCATTATGGTTTCGGCAAAACTGATGAGAAGTTCCCTGCGGACGCATTTATTTTGAACCCGCCGTATTCTGCGGAGGGCAACGGAATGATCTTCGTTGAAAAGGCTCTTTCCATGATGGACAAGGGCTATGCAGCCATTATTATTCAAAACTCCGCAGGCTCTGGTAAAGCAACGGAATACAACAAAAGTATTCTGACTCACAGCACACTTCTGACAAGCATCAAAATGCCGATAGACTTATTTATCGGAAAATCGAGTGTTCAGACCAATGTGTACGTTTTCCGTGTTGGCGAAGCGCATCAAAAAGACGATGTGGTAAAATTCATTGATTTTTCTAACGATGGATATACCCGTTCCGATCGCAAAAAAGCAAGCAAGAACTTGTTTGATACCGATAAAGCAAAAGAACGCTATCAGGAAGTCGTGGATCTGGTGCGATTTGGTAAATCGAAACTTAGTATTTTTACTGAGAAAGACTACTACGAAGGCCACATTGATCCTGATAACGGAAATGACTGGAATCAAACCGCACCGATTGATACTAAGCCCACATTGGACGATTTCAAAAGGACTGTGAGCGATTATCTTGCATGGGAAGTATCAACGCTTTTGAAAAATCAGCCAATAGAGGACGACCGCCTGGGAAAATAACAGCCTCACTTAACGAGAAGCTGAGGACGGTTAAGTGGGGCGAATATGAGTTCCAGCACATATTTAACAGAATCGAGCAAGGGCGGCGTTTGAAAAAAGAAGATCAACTTCCGGGAGATATTCCTTTTGTTATGGCAGGCGTTACCAATACAGGTGTCGTCAATTATATATCAAATCCAGTTGCATCTTTCCCTAAAAACTCAATTACAATCGATATCTTTGGTAATACATTCTATCGTGATTATGCTTTTGGTGCCGGCGATGACACCGGTGTATATTGGAACGACAGAATTGAATATTCCAGAGGTGTTATGTTGTTTTTGGCTGTTGCAATGCAAAAAGCACTGATTGGCAAATTCTCTTATGGTAAAAAACTTAGAAGTTCCCAGAGCCTTAATTTCAAAATGATGTTGCCTATAAATAATGGCGAAATCGACTTTGGTTTTATGGAATCATTTGTAGCTGAGATGGAAGCTCAGCGGGTAGCTGAGCTATCCGCTTACTTGACAGTAAGCGGATACGACAATTATGAATTGTCGACCGAAGAGCTTGACGCTCTTCAAAGATTTGCTGAGCTCAATGATGATAATTGGGGTATATATACCGTAGGTGATCTTTTTGAAAAAGTAGTAACAAAAAAATTACCATACAAGGCAAAGGAATTGCCTAAGCAACCCACGGACGATTATGTACTTCCTTGCCTCACATCAAGTTTTCAAAACCAAGGCTTGAACTATTATGCGCCCAAAACTGGGGCAACTGTATTGAGCAATGTAATTTCTATTCCTTCCAACAGCGATGTCTACAGAGCTTATTATCAGTCAAGAGATTTTACCGTTTTGTCTGATGCTTATGCTATTCGCTGGAAATCCGGAAAAGTTGAACTCTCACCAAATCAATACCTGTTCATGGTCATGTGCATTAACAAAGTAACCGACCTACCGATTTATTCTTATAAGAACAAACTTGGCGGTTGGAATGTTGTAAAAAACAAAGGCATCAAATTGCCCAAAAAGAATGGCAAAATTGATTTTGCATTTATGGACACATTCATATCTGCAATCAAAAAACTTGCAATCAAGGAAGTTGTCCTTTATAGTGATCGAAAAATCACAGCAACAAAGGAATTGGTTGCCAAAAACAATCAACTGAATAGCTAAGGAAACGCTGATTAGATAGTGTCTGCTACAGTCGTCTGTTAGTCACAGGCATTTTTAGCACAAAAACTGTGAATATCTTGGAGAAAATGCAAAATTTGCGCCTTTTCGACCATAAATTTTTGCTTTTTCCACAGATTCAGGGCGCACTTATCCCACACAAAGCTCTGCTACCCGTCTGTCTCTGTGAACCGTCAGCAGATTTCCGCTGGCAAACAGCATGTTAAAGCGGTTAAAGTTTTTAGCAAGACCTCGATACACTACCTTGACATAGCCGAAATACCTCTTCCACTTTGCAGCGGGTTGCAGACTTACGATGTTTGATCTCTTTTTCCCAGTTTATTCCGTTCCTCGCTCCTTCCTTTGGAAGGGGCTGCCGAGCGCAACGAGGCGGGGTTGGCTCGCGCTATTGTTGAAATGGCGTTTTCTCCGCACCACCATTTCTCATTTCGCATCAAAAAAGACGCCCACAAGAGGCGTCTTTTGCATTTAGTCCATCCTTGCGGCGAGCTCATCCCATTTCTCATAGAGAGCTTCGAGCTTTTTCTGTGCTTCGTCGTACTCGGCGGCGAGGTCTGCATAGTTGTCCGGATCCATGCTCATCTGCGCGGTGTACATCTTGACCGTCGCTTCGAGGCGGCCGATCTCCATCTCCACATGGCTGAGCTTTTCCCTTTCTACGGCCGAGACTTCCTGCTTCTTCTGGTGTTCTTTCTCAGGCGCAGTCTTCTCTTCCGCTGGTTCTTCTTCTACAGGTTCTTCCCCGCTGCGGTCTTTTTCAAAGGCTTCGAGGTCGAGCTTTTTCTCTTTATAGTAGCTGTAGTTCCCGAGGTACTCGGTGAGCTTTCCATGTTCCATTTCTACGATGCGGGTCGTGATCTTATCTAAGAAATAGCGGTCATGCGAGACGACAAGTGAGGTGCCGCCGAAGGCCTGGATGGCCTGCTCCATGATCTCCCTCGTGGGGATATCGAGATGGTTCGTCGGTTCGTCGAGGATGAGGAAATTCGGTTTCTCGAGAAAGAGGCACAGGAGCGAGAGACGTGCCTTCTCTCCGCCGGAGAGCATGGCGACCTGCTTGAATACGTCATCGCCGCGGAACAGGAACATACCGAGGATATTTCTGGCTTCCTTCTCTCCGAAATTGAAGGTGTCACGCACTTCGTCAAGGACGGAAAGCTCGGGATGAAGGCGCTCCTGCTCCTGCGAGTAGTAGCCCATCTTCACATTATTGCCGAGCTGGATGATGCCGCTGTCTGCCGTCTTTTCTCCCGTAATGAGCTTCAGGAGCGTGGTCTTACCCGCGCCATTCGGGCCGATGAGACCGAGTACTTCCCCTTTTTTGATGTGAAGGTTCAGATCCTCAAAGATCAGATGATCCTTGTAGGAGGCTTTCGCACGCACGATGTCGAGCACCTTCTCCGCACATTCCTGCGGCGGATCAAAGTGGAAACGGAGCGTCGCCTGATGGACAGGCTTATCGAGACGCTCGAGGCGGTTCAGCTGTGACTGGCGGCCGCGCGCCTGCTTCGCCTTGATGCCTGCCTTGTAGCGTCGGATATACTCTTCCGTTTCCTTGATGTGCTCCTGCTGCTTGTCGTAAGCCTTCTGGTAGGCTTTGTCCTGGTTCGTCTTTGTCTCCAGATAGCGCGAGTAGCCTCCGCGGAAGCTTCGGATATGATGGTTCTCCAGATCGATGATCCCCGTCGCCGCTGCATCCAGGAAATAGCGGTCATGGGAGATCATGAGGATCCCGCCTTTGTACGAACGCAGGTAGTCTTCGAGCCACTCGAGCATGCCCATGTCGAGGTGGTTCGTCGGTTCGTCTAGGAGAAGGAAATCCGGATGGCGCACGAAGGCGGCGGCAAGGTTGATACGGACCTTCTGCCCGCCGGAGAAGGCGTGGATGTCTCGGTCCCAATCCTCCTGCGTGAAGCCGAGCCCGGTCAGGATCTTTTTCGTCATCGACTCATAATCATAACCGCCTAAGAATTCAAATCGCTCTTCCGCCTTGCCATATTGCTCAATGAGCTTCTCATCGTCCTTGTGCTGCTCGAGCTCTTTCGTCAGCGCTTCGATGCGATCTTTATAAAAGAGGACATCCCGCCACGCCTCCTCCATTTCCTCGCGGATGGTATGGGAGGTGTAATTGAAATCCTGACGGAGGTAGCCGATGATGGCACCGTCACTCGCCTTGACGGAGCCTTTATCGTATTCCTCATCACCGCGAATGCATTTCAGGAGCGTCGTCTTGCCCGCGCCATTCGCACCGACCAGACCAATGCGTTCCCCGCTTCGGATGTCAAAGGAAACATTTTCAAAGACAGTCTTGATGCCGAAGGATTTCGACAGACCGTTGATACGTAGAATTGCCATGTTTTTGCTCCAATATATGATGTAAGGATAAGGATCGAGGTGTATGGTTCAGGGGGCGCATCGGGACATGCGCCCCTTGCTGTCATTGTCCCAAAGGCGCTGCAGGTTCGGCGGGGCGTTCGGCTCGGCTTTCTCCCATGAGCCTGCAGGACCCGTTTTCTCACTCGATGACATCCGCCCTGATAAGTATAATGATTTCCGACTCCTCCAGACTTTTCCCATGACTTTGGAAGAGTTTCCCCAGAAGCGGGATGTCTCCTAAAATAGGTACTTTGCGGAAGGTCTTTCCTTCCTCTTTATCGATGAGACCGCCGATAGCCAGGAGCTGCCCGGATGCCAGACGCACCATCGTATTCGCCGAGCGCGTGATGATGCGGTACGCTTTCATCTCAGGGACAAGGTAGGGCGTCGAGACTTCTGCTTCCACATCCGCGGTGATCTCATTGTCCGCACTGATAATGGGGGTATATGTGAGCTTGATGCCGGCGTCCTTGTACTCTGTCGTCGTGGTCTTCACGCCATTTTCCATATGCTCTACGATGACCGGGATGCGGCTCCCGATCAGGATGTCGGCTTTCCTGCCATTCATCGTGACGACATGCGGCTTTGCCAGTACTTTTGCCTTGCCTTTGGTGACCAGTGCATTGAGATTTGCCTGAAAGAAGAAGGTGTAGGGATGCCCGCCCGGCGCACGTCCATAGGAGATTCCGGCGTAGCCATCAGGGATCGTGACGTCCCAGCCGCTTTTTTCAATGTTTCGGATCTTGGGATTTCCATCACTGTCGTACTTGATATTTCCATCTTCCCCCAGTACATAGTGCTGCTCCGTCCAGCTGTCACGGTCATAGTCCGCGCTGCCGGTGAGGCTTTTGAAATTCCAGTCCAGCCCCAGCTCTTTGGCCGAGCTTTTATTGACTGCGATGACTTCCGCCTCCACCTTCACCTGCTTTTCGGGGATATCCATACCGCGAAGGAGCGCATCCACCTGCATCAGCTCGGCCGGCGTCCCACTCACAAGCACGGTATTGGCCGACTGGTTATAAGACACCTTGCCTTTGGATACCATGTCCGTCAGGCTTTCGGCAGCTTCCTTGGCATTCGCATAGGAAAGGCGATATGACTTCGCAAAGATGCCGGACTCTTTCTCCGTTACGGCGGAAAAAATAATAAGCGTACTTCCCTCTTTCCGCCCGGCAAGTCCACAGGCCGCCATGATGGATGTCATCGCTTCTTCCGGCGTCACATCATCCAGACTGGCCGTGACCCGCTCCTTCACGTGAGAAGAGAAAATGACATTCTCTCCCGTCATCTCCGCGAGTCCCCGCAGTACCTCCGCCACAGGAGCGTCGCTCACATGCAGGCTGACCTTCTTCTCCTCCGGGGCTGGCGCCACCTGTACAATGGCCTCATCCGGCTTTTTCTCCGGCATCCGGAGATCGCGGGAGGAAAGCTCTTCGGCCATCGTCTCATGTGCGCTGGTATCCAGATCCAGCGCCCGGGCAGAAATACCGCTGCAAAGCAAAAATGCACAGCAAAAAACAGCCCCCGCCGTTCTTATCAGCGGGTGCTGAGTGTGAGAACGCCGGAAGCGCCGGCGAGTGTGACCGTCTTTCCCTGTATGCTGGAAACATTCCATAGTCCTGCCTGCTCTCCTTCTTTGACCGTGTACGTCACCCCATGGACCTCTATGACCGCGCGCTTCTCACTGCCAAATGACATGACACCCCTGAGACGCGGCACATCAGATGCGTACGACCTTTTCTCTTTTGCCGATCCGGCAGTGGAGTTCGCCGTGCGAGGCGCAGAAGAAGGCAAAGAGACACCTGCCGTTTCCACAGGCATCGTCTTTTCCGTCATCGCCTCCATATGGAAGGGGTCAGCAAGCGGCTTTCCCCTGATATAGGATGATGCATCATAGACGCGGCGGCTCTCTTCCTGGGGAAGCCTCGAAGAGGAAGAAGCCCCTTCCGATGCAGTCACGGGAGGCATCGACTTTGGTTTTTCAGGAAACAGCTTCGACGCTGTCCCCATGCCCAGCGATCCCCAGAGGATCAGAAGAGCCACAAGGGCAAGCCCCAGCGGCAGTGCCCATTTTTTATCCATGGAGCACCTCCGAAAAAAGTGACCGATACAGGCTCACCAGCCGGCGGGGAAATGCGAATCCGATCATTGTCCGAGCGAATCAGCATTTCCCTAGAATCTAAAATCTTTCGGCATCAGCATGAACTGGGTTTCCCTTTCGATATCATCGTAGCGGATCCAGGCATAGAAGGAATGCAGGTCGCGGTAGTAGGTCCAGTAGCGATGGTTCAGGCGGCCATACTTGGTATCGACCGTCCATGCCAGACTGAAAGCATCATTCTTCGTCGGCTGCACGCGCACGCCAAAGTCGAGCGGCTTATCACTGGTGTACGAGTCGTAGCTATACGGCGTAAAGCCATTGATTTCACGATCCGTATAATAGATCCAGCCCTGCACGCTGCGGTAGCCGCCAGAAAGCCCCATGCTGTAATAGGTGTTTTTGCGGATGTTCCCGCCGTTATAGCTGTAGTAATCCCTCATATAGCCGGCGCGCCATGAAAAACGCATAAATTTCCCGAGCTTCCATGGATCACCGGAAATATAAGCGTCGTAGCTCTTATGCTGTCCTTTGACCCCGTCTTCTTCCCAGTAACCGATTTCCCCCTTCGCGCCCACGTAGAAGCGAGAGCCACCGAGGTAAAAATGCTTCGAGTTAAATTCCAGCGACGGCCGTTTCTTGACCCAGATACCGCCATCATCATTCGTGCTGCTTTCCTCTTCGGCATAGTGGAAATTCAAGCCGCCAACCGGCGTCTGATAGCGCACACCTACATCCGGTTTGTATCCTGCCTTCGTGTACCAGCGGTTTTCCATGTACGCCGTCAGATTCATATCCGCATCAAGCGGGATCTCGATCCGGTTATGCAGTCCAAACCCATTGTCGCTGTCAAACATCGGACGTGGAATCAGTGTGAACGGGCTGACCCGCTTCTTCTGAAGGGAACCCTTGTACGTCGAAAGCGTCACAAGCACTGTATTCTTCGCCATGAGTCTCACATTATGCGCGATATACTTATCCCCCGGATAAATATCGATGGAGTCAGCCTCAATGCGATAGTCCGGCACCTTCGCCACCGCATGCTTCGTCGTGAAGTAGCCATGCTCGATCACTATGTGATTGGCATTCTTGTCATATGTACCGCTTTCGCCCTGAAAATAGTACGTCCCGCTGTCCCAGCCGGACACCTTTTCAAAATGTCCGACAGCGGCCTTCGCGTCATAGTCAGCGCGCGCCGCCTTGAGATCCGTCGTCGGATTCTTCCAGACAAGCTCCCCCGGGACGACATACTTTTGAGAGATCGTATTTCCATAGACATACTCGGTCTGGTAGGTATCCATCATGTGCTTGATCTCTACGCGCCCGAAAGCTGCCACCTCTCCCGTGGTATCATTGTAGCGCATTTTATCAGCCACGACCGTAGCCGGATGCTCTTTGGAAATCCCGGTATCCGCCGTTTCCTTATTCTTTTTCCTGTCTTTATCCTTTTTAGCCGTTTCCCGTGTCTCCTCTCCGTCATAGGAAGGCCGCAGTACACCGTCGCTGACGGAATACTCCACATGGGTAGTATCCTCTGGCGGCAGCGTTGGGGAAACAGGTGCCTCCGCCGCTTCAGCAGCCAGCGAAGGCAGCAGAAGAGCAGAAAGAAGCACCGCCTTTTTCCAGTTATGATTATTCATTTCTCATGATCACGACAGAAGCTGCCTCATTATCGGTCTTGGCGGAGTCTGCCGTTTCCTTTACTGTAGAATCCTTTTCACGGGCTGCTTCCAGTTCCGCTTTGGCACTGTCACTGATTTCTGCCTTTGGCGCAGGAGCTGCGGTCTCCGGCGCAGCCGTCGCCGTCACCTGATTATCCTCTGCCGCAGTTGCAGTGGCCGCAGAAGCTGTGCGCGCGACATGCTTTCTAAGGACGATGTGCGGTGCGCCTTCACGGAGCACCAGCCCCTTCGTCGTGACAGGCTTTGCCGTCTGGATATAGAGCTCGCTGCCAGCGGGGAGCACAGCATCCTTACCTTTGACAAAAAGCCCGCCCACAAGACCGATCGGCCCCAGAGCCAGCGCGCCGATGGTGGAGGCGCCGACAGCCGCTGCTTCCATCTTCAGCTTTTCCTTGGCTTCCGGTCCCAGCACAGTCGGGATCGCTTCGTCATCCACAGAGAATACCTGATCGAAGGAGACATCGACCTTGCCGCTGCGGCCAAAGCTTTTCGGGCGGCTGACCTCCGTCACTACGCCGCTGCCCTGTGTGCCACGAGGCAGCACCAGCACATCACCGACCAGAACATCTTCCTGTACCGTGAAGGAGACCGGATCTCCGACCTGGCTCGTCTTGCTGCCCACATCATCATTCAATGCCACTTTGAAGACCGTGTCCGCCGGCAACTCGACCGTCTTCATTTCATAGTGCTGGTCTCCATAGACTGCCTGCTCCAGGCTCTGCATACGTTCATCCAAAGCCCCCTTCTTCGCTTCGCCCAGCACCGCTTTTTCCAGATTATCCATGCGGACCGTCAGATTATCCGTGCTGATCTCATCCGTCAGATAGTATTCCATCGCATTCATGCGGTTCGAAATCGCCGGGGTGCGATCGTTGTCATTTCTCACCACATCCGCATACAGATTGTCGATACGATGATCAAGTCCACTGGCCGATGTATTCCCCACGCCGTAGATCACATTATCGGCCTGATCCGCACGGCCGATGAGAGACCCGCTCTGCACCGAACCATAGAGGACTTCATCTACACGGTCGATCTTTTCCGCCAGCGTTGCCACATCCTCTGCCATGACAGGCATCGCCATCAATGCAGCCAATCCTGCTGCCAGTAATGCTTTTCTCATATATATTCCTCCGAAAATAATCAAATAGTAAAAGTTCATGGTTCAGGTGACCGCTTCTTCTCATGAAGACCGGGCTATATCCGAAGGACTATGGAAAACCGGATTCTCCCATCCATAAGCCGCTTGGTCTCCCGGTCTTTTCCAGCGCCCATCACACCCGAACATCGATCACTGCCGACACGCCAACGCCCTGCACACGGGAGAACGAGGTCGGATTCACACTATCCATCGGGATGAGCCCCTTGATGCGGAACAGCTTGTCATTCCAGCTGATCTCCAGCTGCCCGACCGCCTTCACCTTCTCTACCTGATCGGCATCGCCGATGACCTGCGCGGCCCCGATATATCCTTTATTTCCAATGCTGACGATCGGCACCACCTTCGTGGCGTAATTCGTGCCGGCGCCTTCCTTCATCATGACCGAATTGATCGCGCTATTGATAGAAGCGCCATATTTATCGACCAGTATCGCAATACCGCCGACCTTGACCACACCGCCAAGGACACTGCCCAGATTGAAAGCCGATACCTGCGTCAATGCGCCTGCACCGATCATCGCCGCCGCCAGTGCACAGACCACCAGTCTTTTCATTTTCATCATCATGCCCTCCTTATAGGAAATCAGTTTCACTACAGAAGTTGAACTGCGAGTACCAGACACTCTCTCAAAACCTTCTCTGACATAGCGTCCCGGATACCACAAAGCCATACTCTCTCAGCCTACAGTTATTTATTATTATACCGTCTTAGAGCGGGTTTGTGCAATAAAAAAGCGCGATTTCAGTCATCGCGTTTTCTTGAATATTGAACCGCATCCCTTCCGCCAATCGCAGTCAGATAAGGAATAACACCAGAGATGCACCATCTGCCATCCCGATACATTCCCTGTGATGGTCGCTTGACAGCTTCCGCGTATTTTAAATCCACGCTCCCCGCATAGGGAGCGACACTTGGGTGGTTCCTTGGATACAACGTAGACTTTATTTCAATCCACGCTCCCCGCATGGGGAGCGACCTAGACTCCTTCGAGCGGTCGAACAAGTTTTTTGAATTTCAATCCACGCTCCCCGCATGGGTAAGTGTCAAGTTTTCCTCGGTAATTCATTTGACTGTCGATAATTACTATCTC
>OHBM01001749.1_pt1 | contig 15416 bp, 9 predicted proteins | sample 1577251 | NCBI WGS metagenome assembly OHBM01 (sample SAMEA3541557, study PRJEB24748) | human gut metagenome | biome: human gut; feature: human-associated habitat; material: faeces | place: China | collected 2012 | reverse complement strand
GAGCCTGGAGACCGCATAGTCACGTCTGGCGACATATTCATTCCTCACTTCCGTGAAATAGGATTGCGGGGTGTCGAGCGCTCCGATCGAGGCGAGCTGGCCGTAAACCGGCGGGCAGAGGCGGGACTGGGCATATTTCATCGCCGCTTCCATCACCTCCTTGTTGTGGGAGACGATGCAGCCGACGCGGCAGCCGCAGAGGTTGTAACGCTTTGAGACTGAATCGACAAGAATGACATTGTCGGCGAGACCAGGTATATTCATCGCCGAGAAACGAGGTTCGTCGGTGTAGCTGAACTCGCGATAGACCTCGTCTGAAATCAGGAAAAGGTTGTGCTTTCTGGCTACTTCTCCGAGCGCGAGCATATCCTCTTTCGAGTACAATGTTCCGGTCGGGTTGCCGGGGTTGCTGATGAGGATGGCTTTCGTGCGTGGTGTCACGAGTTTCTCGAACTCTTCGATCGGAGGGACCTTGAAGCCGCTTTCGATGTCGGTGTGGACCGCTTTGAGAATGATCCCGCTTTCAAAACAGAACGTGTTGTAGTTCGTGTAGAAAGGTTCGATCACGATGAGCTCGTCGCCTTCGTCGCAGGCTATCTGAAGCGCGAGGTTGACCGCCTCGCTTCCGGCCACTGTGATGATGATCTCGGGGACGGAGACCTCGATGCCGATGCTTCGGTAGTATTTCTCCGCCAGTCCCTTGCGCAGTTCCGGCAGGCCCGCCGAATTGGTGTAGGAAACGTGGTCGAGAGTGTTTTTGCGCACCGCCTCAAGGGCACATTCGGGGGATTTGATGTCAGGTGCGCCGACATTGAGGTGATAGACTTTGATGCCGTCGTTTTGGGCCGCGTCGGCGAACGGCACAAGCTTTCTGATAGCGGAAGCCGGCATCAAGCTCGATTTTTTTGAGACTTTAACCATCTTGTCAAGGAGTTTTATACACAACTAAGTAATCCTTAAAAGATTACTTGATAATCTTTGATTGTCTTTTCGGTCTATATTTCTTTTCTCATCAGTTATGTGCCACTGGCACACTCCTTCTTCCAAAAGAACTATATCCTCGAAAATACTGCCAAATCTTTATCAACTTATTTTTTAAGGCTTACTATCTTCAAAGATAGTGAAGATTTTTTTACCTTTGCAGTCTGAATCAGTTTTAATTTGTCTGAAATGTTTTAAAGGTGAGAAATCTTTAGGCGGACGAATCAAGGCAACGGTTCGGAATTGTACGAATTTAAGAGTGGTCCGGGCGGCTATGCCGTCTGGAAGGTATTTGATAACAGTGAAGAGATTTTTTGCGGTAATATTGTTGGCTCTATCCGTCATTGCGGCTTCCAGCTGTTCAAGGCGGGTTGAAAATGGCTATAGAACAATAGCCTACGTCAATTCCCTCCTGACGGATTCCCTTCCGGAACTGCGGACATTGGCTGAAAGCAACGGCAAATCCTCGGGGACGATAGTTCTGGTCGGCGATCCGTCGGGGTGCCTTCGTCTCAGCGAAAGGATGATGATCTGTGACGATTTCGACAATATTGACGCGCGGAAAATCAGCGACGGCTTGCCGGACTTTGCGGGGGAGACAATCGTCTCTATCCTGAATTTCGCCGACACCGCCTATATGAACCGGCCTGCCACGAAAGACGGACAGACTGTCTTGCGGGAGTTGACGGTAAACGGCGCGCTCGCCGCTCTCAAAATTCCTTCCCGCTGCAAGATCCTCATCATCTGCAACCCGATTCTTTCTGAATATGGCGGGAGCGATGTCAGCGATCTCTTCGAAAGGATAGGCTGCGATGTCCCGGTAATATGTTCGTCTGACACAACGTTTTCATTCACTGAGGCTTGCTTCCGAAAGATGAGGGAAAGGGACGCTTTCACGCACAACATTGCATACCCTGTCGCAAGGCTTTATATGGCGGTGCGTGATTCCTTGGATTCCAAGGTGTCCGTCCTTCCGTTCATTGACAGTCTTGTCCCGGCTTCGTACCCAGACACGGTCGGGGTTCTTGCTCCAAACACTTATTATTCCTATGACGTACAAAATCAGCATTAGTCCGGAGGAAATGGAACAGCTGGAGCCTTCGAGCTTTCCAGGTAAGATTAAGGTCATTGACAACCAAGGCTTTGAGTTTCTCAAGGCCATCAGTTATCTGAGGCGGCAGAAGGTTATCGGTTTCGACACGGAGTCCCGGCCTTGTTTCTCGGCGAACCAGCCGCACTACGGGGTCTCTCTGTTGCAGCTTTCCGGCAAGGAGAGGGCTTTCCTGTTCAGGGTGAAGCTTATGGGCGGAATCCCTAAGTCCCTTCGCAAGATACTGGGTAACAAAGAAATAATCAAGGTGGGAGCAGCGGTCACTGATGATGTCCGCGGATTGAAGAAGCATCACGATTTCGAGCCGAAATCCTTCGTCGATCTCCAGAAGATGGTCTGGGAATATGGCATCAAGGACAAGAGTGTCAAGAAAATGGCCGCGATAATCCTTGGGGTGCGGATTTCCAAGACCCAGCAGCTTTCCAACTGGGAGGCGGATGTCCTCTCGGATTCGCAGCAGGCCTATGCCGCGACAGACGCTTGGATATGCCGTGAGATGTACTACAAGCTATTGGCCTCGGAGAAGAATCCGTTGACTCCGGAGCAGATGCTTCCAAACCCTCCAAAACACACTGAAAATGACAAAGATAATATTAAAGAAAGGTAGAGAGGACTCTCTTTTGAGATTCCATCCGTGGGTATTCTCTGGTGCCATCGCCCAGATTGTCGGCGAGCCGGCTGAAGGTGACATCGTCGGTGTGTTCTCTCAGGGCGGGGATTTTCTGGCTTACGGGCACTATCAGATAGGATCTATCGCCGTCCGTGTGCTGAGTTTCGCCGGCGAGGATGTCCTTTCGCCAGACTTTTGGAAGAATATGATCGCCCGGGCGCTCCGGGTACGTGTCGCCGTTGGACTGGCCTGCCCGGTTTCTTCGGCCGCCGAGCCAGTTTCTCCGGTCGCCGAGCCAGTTTCTCCGGTCGCTGAGCCAGTTTCTCCGGCCGCCGAGCCTGTCGAAGCGACTGGCCTTGTCAGAGAACCCGCCCTCACCAACTGCTACCGCCTTATCCACGGCGAAGGCGACGGTCTCCCCGGCCTGATCATAGACTATTACGATGGCGTCTGCGTTATGCAGGCCCACTCCGTAGGAATGTTCCGTGCGAAAGGCGCGATCTGCGAGGCCCTGAAATCCGTCTATGGCCCGTCCTTGAAGGCAGTCTATGACAAAAGCTCCGGCACCGCCCCGTTCAAGGCCGGCCTCGACCTTGTTGACGGCTACCTTTACCGCTCCGAGAGCTTCTCCGATGACGAGCAGATCGTCCTTGAGAACGGCCATAAATTCTTTGTCAACTGGACCGAAGGCCAGAAGACCGGCTTCTTCCTCGACCAAAGGGAGAACCGGGCCCTTGTCGGGAAATATTCCCGAGGCCGCAACGTCCTGAACCTCTTCTGCTACACCGGAGGCTTCTCCGTCTATGCCCTCGGCGCCGGCGCAGTTCACGTTGATTCCGTGGACAGCTCCCGCAAGGCCATCGATATGGTAGAAAGGAATATGTTCCTGAACGGTTTCGAGCCATCCCGACACACAGGCTATTGCGCCGATGCCATCGAGTTCCTGCGCAACGTCCCAGAGGACAAGTACGATCTGATGATCGTGGATCCTCCGGCATTCGCCAAGCATAGAGGTGCCCTGAACAACGCCCTCCGTGCCTATCAGCGTCTGAACGCCGCCGCGATCTCCAAGGTCGCTCCCGGAGGCTTGGTCTTCACGTTCAGCTGCTCGCAAGTCGTTGACAAGGAGGCCTTTGCCCTCGCCGTGTTCTCCGCCGCCGCCCAGACCGGCCGCAGCGTCCGTATCCTCGATCGTCTGAACCAGCCCGCTGACCACGCCGTCAACATCTACCACCCGGAAGGCGAGTACCTCAAGGGACTCCTTCTCTACGTGGAGTAGCGATGATGTCATCAGATACCGCTGAATGACGTGGCATTTACGCCTTTGACAATCAACTGATTAAATAAACTCCTGGTGCCGAATCCTGTACCAGGAGTTTGCGTTTTCTTTTAATTATCAGCTAGTTATCTGCCACGCTGCCAAAACGCTGCTTGGCCTTCGGTTGGTACTCTGCTTAAAGTACATTACACTTTAGGCGCTATGTGTCTTCTGTAGATGTTCAGGTTCGCGCTGTCCAGTACTGTGTTGATATGATCCAAACGTTCGCGCTGGCTGATCGCGCTATCCTTAAAATCAATATCCTCTCGTATGCGGATGCTTCCTTGTCCTGTGACGCTTATGTATTCATCCCGATAAACGGGCACTTGATGTGATCTTCCATCGCCACCCCATACGCTGACATATGTAAGTCGTTGCATTCTACGGTAACCATAGGCATAGACCGTTATGACCGAATCACCGTTCCCCGCCTCCCGTTTCTCTGTCTTGAGGATACTGTCAGTGACACAACTTGGGTGCTTAAAGCGATCTTCTCCCCAGAAGTTAGCCAAAGATTCGTCCTCCCAGAATGAGCTGCGCTTGAGAGTTCCTCTGCCATAAATCGCCTCCAAAGGCCTTATTTGCTGGTACATCGGTACGCAAAGAAGTGGCGCGAGACTGAAATAGATTGCCTTAAAATATTCCGCGTTGATTTCTTGGAACTCTTTCTTAGCCTTCTCGTAGTCGAAATGACGATATTGGGCAGGATTCATATCGAGATTCAACTCCTGCATATGATCCGGGATGATAATGTTTATCATCTTGTTCTTGTAGAAGTCAAAATCATCGACATATCCAACTTGCCGATCCTTCAGTAAACGTAAAATATTCTCTTGTGCGAGGGGGGGAACAATTGCTTCTTAGTTAAGAGAGGTACACCAGAAGTGTGCTTTCTGTACCAATGTCGCGCCTCGGTATATTCGGTGCATACAAAGGTATTCTCTCGTACATTTTCTGTCCTGTAAAACAATAGGAGGCCGCTCTTCCAGGTGTGAAAAACTATGCGCACCTGAAACATTACTCTTCTGATAGCTAATAAGTTAGAGTTTTAGGTGCGAGCATGTTCGCACACCTGGGTGCTATGGGCATATTGTGGAATAGTCTGTGGAGCCTGCATTGTCTGTTAAACGAACTATTTCACAGGCGTTACTTTGTGTAAATCGCGCTTTTAGAAGGGCAATGATTTCTTTACGAGCGTTTTTCCGTCATATTCCTGCTTTTAAAGGAAGACGGGCAAATTTGGGAATTGGCTATCTTTTGGCGTATCGCACTAATATTAAGATAATTATATGCAATGTGTTATTGACTGGATATGCTGACAATTATCGATTGGCTATATTTTGTGGTCAACTCGTATGTATATCAAAAAGCCTCTGACAATAATTCGTCAAAGGCTTTTCCAGAGGTGCCTAGCGGAATCGAACCGCTGTAGCAGGTTTTGCAGACCTGTGCCTAACCGCTCGGCCAAAGCACCGTTGATTGGAATGCAAAGATAACGCTTTTTCTGTTATCCGCAAATATTTCTGCCCTAAAACGGTTGGAAAAACTTTGGAATATGATGACGGGCTGGTTGAATATTCCTTATAATTAAGTAAATTTGTAGGCTGGCGTGTTGAAAAACGTGGCTGGCTGGTTCGGTTATAGAGTCCGCCAAAGCGATATACACGGTCACTGAGCTTGTCGAAGTGACAATTGTGGAAGGATGTCGGTGAAGGACGCTTCGACAGGCTCAGCGACTGCAAATGCGGTGACTATAAGCTCGATGGCTGGATGTTTGGCAACAGTTGGCTCAGCGACCGAGAACAGAAATTGAAATAAATGATGCTAAAATGAATATGAGAAAGGTAATGTCATTGATGGCTGCCGTGTGGGTGTCCGCGGTGGTGGCTGTGGCGCAGGAGTCGCCGGTCAAGTTCGCGTTCCTGACTGATCTGCATTATTCGGCTGGAAGCGGTTCCGTAAAGGACCTCAGCCGTTGTGTCAAGGATGTCAACACATTGGACGGGTTGGATTTCGTCCTGGTAGGCGGTGATTTGACGGACTTCGGGACTGACGAGGAGATCGCGGCGGTGAAGCAGATGTTGGACTCGCTCAGGTACAAGTACTATGTCGTGGCTGGAAACCATGACGCCAAATGGTCGGAGAGTGGATGCAACACTTTCCTGAAGGTGTTCGGGTACGAAAACTACGAGTTTGAGTGCAAGGGTTGGCGGTTCATCGGCTGCAACTGCGGGCCGGATATGAGGATGGCTCCCGCGCTGATTCCTCAGGAGAGTATGGAATGGCTCAAAGGCCTCAAGCCGGGAAAGAAGACGATATTCATAAACCATTACCCGCAGGACACATCGGTGCTCAACTATTTTGATGTGACGCGTGAGCTCAAGAGGATCGGCACTCGGTTCGAGATTGGAGGACACTGGCACAGGAATGTGGCGCTGGATTATGACGGTCTGCCGGGCGTTCTTGACCGCTCGACTCTGACGGCCGGAAGGCAGCCGGGCTACAATGTGTTCACAATCCAGAACGACAGTGTGACCGTCTCTGAAAGAAGACTTTATGGATCCACGACTGTGCAGATGGAGCCTTGGTACACGAGGAAACTGACAGAGGTGAAGGACACCGTGACATACGATGCCGACGGCCTGCCGGCATCATACCCGTGGATGCGCTACGATGTCAATGGCGACAGCCCTGTCAAGGAGGTCTGGAAGCTGAAGGATGACAGCAATATAGTCGCTGGCTTCGCAAGAAATGGAAACCGCGCCTGGTACACCACCGCTTCCGGCAATGTGCGCTGCATAAGCGTCAAGGACGGCAAGCGAATATGGACGAAGAAGTTTCCGGGCAAGATATTCTCGACTCCGGCCGTGCAGGGAAAATACCTTGTCTTCGGCTGCACCGACGGCAACATCTATGCGCTGAACGCCAAAAACGGAAGAACGATCTGGAAATATGCCGCAAGGAAATCCGTGCTGGGCAGTCCTGTGATATTCAATGACAGGGTCTATGTCGGCGCTTCGGACGGTTGCTTCAGGGCCCTTGACTTGAAGACCGGAAAGGCTGTGTGGACATATTCAGACGTGCAGGGATTCGTTGAGTGCCGCGCCTATGTCGATCGGGATCAGGTTGTGTTCGGCACTTGGGGAAACAGACTTTATTCGCTTGATCCTCAGACTGGTGCGCTCCAATGGGAGTGGAAATGCGAGAAGCCTTCGAGGATGTACTCCCCGGCGGCCGTGTGGCCAGTCAAGGCATCAGGGAAGATATTCATAGCTGTTCCGGACAGGAGGCTTTATGCGCTTGACGCGGCGACCGGAAAGGAACTCCGGCATTATGAGAAGTCTGCTCGTGAGGCGGTAGGTGTCTCGCCGGACGGGAAGAAGGTCTATTGCAAATCTATGTGGCACACAATTACTTCCGTGGATGCGGCGAGCCTTGAGGTGGATTGGTGCGCTGAGACTGGGGCTGGGTACGAGATTTCGCCGACTTCGATCGTCCGCATTGGAAATGAGGTGATTATGCCGACAGACAAGGGCAACATAATTGGCTTTGGCGCTGAGGACGGCAGCAGGCTTTGGGCCCGCAAGATCTCCATCGCGCTTGTGAATCCGATGGAGGTCTGGAGCGAAGGGGAAGTGACTTACATTCTCGCCTCCACAATGGACGGAACAGTGACATTGCTGCGCAGATAGCGGCTTAGAATGAAGTGACCATAATAAAGTGAATAGTTATATTATCGAATATGAAAAAAACACTACTGATTCTGGCGGCAGCCTTAGCCGCGACCCCGCTTTTTGCGGGCAAGAACGACAAGATGGAGCCTTGGCAGGATCCTAACGTGTTCGAGGAGAACCGCCTGCCGATGGCCGCCACCTTTGTCACCGACCAGCAGAAGACCCTGACTCTGAACGGAGTCTGGAAGTTCAAATGGAACGAGACCATCGAGGGCCGCACAAAGGGCTTCGAGGCCGTGGACTACAACGACACGGACTGGGGCACGATCCCGGTCCCTGGAATGTGGGAGCTGAACGGGTACAACGACCCGATCTACCTTAACGTCGGCTTCGCCTGGAGGGGGCACTACGAGAACAATCCTCCGTACCCTCCGACTGAGCACAACTACGTCGGTCAGTATCGCCGCATGTTCAACGTTGACAAGTCGTGGATCGGGAAACAGATCTGCCTCTGCATCGGCTCCGCCACCTCCAACGTCCGTGTCTGGGTCAACGGAAAGATGGTCGGCTACAGCGAGGACAGCAAGCTGGAGGCCCGCTTCGACCTGACCAAGTACGTCAAGGCAGGCGAGAACCTCATCGCCCTTGAGATCTTCCGCTGGTGCGACGGCTCGTATCTTGAGGACCAGGACTTCTGGAGGCTCAGCGGAATAGCCCGCGGGGTCTATGTCTATACCCGCGAGAGGGAGCGCATCGAGGATGTGAACATCATCGCCGGGATGGACGGGAACTTCACTGTCAACGCGAAGGTCACCAAGGGCGTGAGGAACGTCCGTGTCGCCGTCATCGACAGGAACGGCAACCAGGTGGCTTACAGGGAGGCGACTCCGGTAAAAGGGGAGGCCATCCTGAATGGAATGGTTCAGAATCCTGATCTCTGGAGCGCTGAGATCCCGAACCTCTACACTTTGAAAGTGACAGCCTCCGACAGGAAGAACGTTGTGGAAAGCACGTCCATCGACTTCGGATTCAGAACTGTCGAGATCAAGAACGGCCAGCTGCTTGTCAACGGCCAGCCTGTCCTCATCAAGGGCGCGAATCGCCACGAGATGAACGCTGACAAGGGCTATGTCGTCTCCGAGGAGGACATGATCAACGACATCCGTATAATGAAGGAACTGAATATGAACGCAGTGCGCACCTGCCATTATCCGAATGACCCTCGCTGGTACGCCCTCTGCGACAAGTACGGCCTCTATGTGGTGGATGAGGGCAACATCGAGTCCCACGGAATTGGGTACGGCGACAAGACTCTGGCGAAGAGACCGGATTACAAGGCCGCCCACCTCATCCGTGACCAGAGGATGATGCGAAGAGACTTCAACCACCCGTCGGTTATTATCTGGAGCCTTGGCAACGAGGCCGGATTCGGCGATACTTTCGTCGCCTGCTACGACTGGCTCAAAGCGAATGATTCTACCAGACCGGTTCAGTACGAAAGAGCCGAGAAGGCCAGTCAGAACGACATCATCTGCCCGATGTATGCCTCTCCGAAGTGGTGTGAGGATTTCGCAAAAGGAAACCCTGACAGACCGCTGATACAGTGCGAATATGCCCACGCGATGGGCAACTCGATGGGAAATTTCAAGGAATATTGGGACCTCATCCGCAAGTATCCTAACTATCAGGGCGGCTTCATCTGGGATTTTGTTGACCAGGCGCTCCGCTGGCCGTCCAACGAGGGCGGAACCGACCACATCTTCGCGTTCGGTGGTGATTTCAATGAATATGATCCTTCGGACGGCTCGTTCAACTGCAACGGCGTCATCGCCGCCGACAGGACCCTGCACCCTCACGCCTACGAGGTCCGCTACCAGCACAGGAATATTCATACATCACTTGCAGGCCAGGGCCGCGTGAACGTTTACAATGAATATTTCTTCAAGGATCTGAGCCAGTATCGGATGCTCTGGAATATTTCCGTTGACGGTGAGGCCGTGTCCTCGGGAGTCGTTGAGAACCTGAACATCGCCCCGCGGAAGACCGAGACTGTGGACCTTGGCTTCAAGACCATCCCTCAGGCTGACGCTGACATATTCCTTAACGTTTCGTATGTCCTCAAGACTGCCGACGGTGTGCTTCCGGCCGGAACCGAGGTGGCTTATGACCAGATTATGCTTAGGGAAAAGTCAGGTGCCGCTTTCGTCGCCGGATCCGCTTCAGTTAGCGGCAAGTCATTGGATCACAGCGAGACCGCCGACGCTTATGTGTTCTCCGGCTCCTTCGCTTTCGCCGGCACGCAGGCTGACCGTGTCGGCGACTGGACCGCTACGTTCGACAAGGCCACAGGATTCCTCACCGGTTACACCGTGAACGGTGTCCAGATGCTGTCCGAGCCGTTGACTCCGGAGTTCGCCCGCGCACCTAACGAGAACGATATGGGTGCGATGACGATCCGCGAGATGTACAACACCTGGCGTTATCCTGTCTATAAACTGAAAGCCGGTTCGCTTGTTGTTGACAAGGCGACCGATGGTGTCGGCCTTATGGCTTTGTCCGCTGAATATGAACCAATAGCCGGCGGGGCGGCCACCGTGAGGATGTTCTACGAGATATTCCCTGACGGAAGCATCAAGGCGACAGAGACGATGAAGGAAGCCGGCGGTCTGGCCAAGGCTCCGGCTCTTATGCGTTTCGGAATGAAGTTCGCGATGCCGGGCCGTTTCACCACCGTGGATTTCTACGGCAAGGGCCCTTGGGAGAACTACTCCGACAGGAACTCCGCCGCCGTTGTCGGCCGTTATGTGCAGAGTGTCAACGACCAGTACCACTACGGCTATGTCCGCACTCAGGAGTCCGGCACGAAGACCGGCCTGAGATATTTCCGTCTCCTTGACTCAAACGGCACCGGCCTTGAGGTCACCGCTGACGAGAGGTTCTCCGCCTCCGCCCTTCCGTTCTCGATGAGGGATCTGGACTGCCTTGAGAACGGTACTCCGAAGCGTGCCAACGAGACCAACACCCAGAACGGCGAGGCCCGCCATTCCCTGAACCTTAAGGCCAAGGCGCACGAGAACGACCGCGCCAACGGCACGACATACGTCAACTTCGACCTCAGGCAGATGGGTGTGGGTGGCATTAATTCCTGGGGGACAATTCCTCTGGACCAGTACCTCATCCCGGCCACCGAGCGTGAGTTCGGATTCGTCATCCGCCCGGTGGGCAACTAGAATCTGTCGTGGCGCTTAACGCCTTGAATATGAGCGTAAAACATTCTGTCCTGGTGCCGTAACAGGTACCAGGACAGTATGTTTTTGCATGAAGACCAGGCGGTTATCCGCCATGCCGGCTTTTACCATTGGTCACTTCGACAGGCTCAGTGACCATGCTAATTGCGGTCGCTGAGCTTGTCGAAGCGCCTCCACCGTTTCAGAAGCGGGTAATACTGCCGCATCTGATCCTTGTACTGTTCCCGGGTGATTGGCTCAGGAATATGCTTGTTCACCTCATCGACAAACCGCGAGCAGTGATCTATCATCTCGTCCATCGTGCAGTCCTGGAGGAACTTGCCGTCCTTATAGCAGTACTGGCAGTAGTCAAAGCTCACGCTTCCGTCAGCGTTGGTCCCGCAGTCCTCTTTCCTTGTCAGCGGCATCCCGCAACTCTGGCAGAACTGCGGAAGCTGCTCCTCGTTGAAATCCTTCTCCTTCGCCGGGAACGTGGCCTCGAACGCCTCGAAATCCTCAGGATTCTCGTCAGCGACATAATAACCTTTCGGAGTCATATAAGTGCCCTCGACTCCGTCCAGATAGCCTGGGATGAGCTCCTTAGCGAGGAAATAAGGCACCTCGCTGTCCTTTGGCTCTCCGTGGTAGTGGATCTTCAAAGTGCTGGCGACAACAAACCCCGCGTGCTTGTAGAAACCTATCTTTCCCTCCATACAAAGCACCCCGATTCCCATCTCACGGGCCTTCTCCATTGAATATGTCAGGAGTTTGAGCCCGTAGCCTTTGCGTTTATATTCAGGAAGGATGCTGATCGGCCCGAATGTCCAGGCCGGCAGTATGCCGCCGTCCTCGCGGACGATGGTGGCCTTGAAGTACATCACGTGCCCGATGATCTTCCCGTCCTCCTCCATCACGAAGTCGAGCTCGGGGATGAAGTCCGGGTTCTCACGGTACTTGTGAAGCACGTAATGCTCTGTGCAGCCGGGTCTGTAAGTATTCCAGAATGCCTCTCTGGTGAGGTTCTCTACCTCTCGGTAGTCTTTTGGTTGTTCAAGTCTTATTTTCATTTTACATGTCATTTTTCGATTGCAAATTTACTCAGGAATCTTTATCGCTACCACATTGCAATGTGGACATTCTTTTGTGTGAATGTCTTGATAATCAATGTAATTGATGACTGATATATGGACAACCCCAGGAAGTCGCAACTGTAACTGCCTGGGGTTGTATCATTCAAACGTCCTATGATTCGGAGCGAAGCGACGCAAGGAGTCCGGGGAGACCGCTCCCCAGTGCCCCTTGGGGCTGTCACGAAGTGACTGGGGTTGAATATTAATAGAATATTAATATCTGTTGAGCGGACGGCCGGCGGTCATATTGTGGACCTTGTGCCTTACGGTCTCAAGAACCTTGGCGTACTCCTCGGCTCCTTCCTGGGAGACACCATTGACAACATCGGCGTACTTGGCCACGGCGCTGAGAACGGTGTCGATCAGCTCGACGATCTCGGTCATGTCCTTCTCCACGAAACCTCTGGAAGTGATGGCCGGTGTGCCGACCCTGACTCCGGATGTCTTGAACGGAGAACGGGTGTCGAACGGAACCATATTCTTGTTGAGGGTGATCTCGGCCTTCTCCAGCTCCTTCTCGGCCATCCTTCCGGTCACGTCAGGGAACTTGGTCCTGAGGTCGATCAGCATCAGATGGTTGTCTGTGCCGCCGGAAACGACCTTGTAGCCTCTTGCAACGAACTCCTCGGCCATCTTCTTGGCGTTGGCCATAACCTGCTTCTGATATTCCACATATTCAGGCTGCATCGCCTCGTAGAAAGCGACAGCCTTGGCGGCGATCACGTGCTCAAGAGGTCCGCCCTGAACTCCAGGGAACACGCTTGAGTTGAGGATTGCGCTCATCTTCTTGATCTCGCCCTTAGGAGTCTTCAGTCCCCATGGATTGTCGAAGTCCTTGCCCATCAGGATGATGCCTCCGCGTGGTCCGCGAAGTGTCTTGTGGGTGGTGGATGTCACGATGTGGGCGTATTTTACAGGGTTCTTGAGCAGTCCGGCCGCGATGAGGCCGGCTGTGTGGGCCATATCGATCCAAAGGAGGGCTCCCACCTCGTCGGCGATGGCGCGCATCCTCTCATAGTCCCACTCACGGGAATATGCCGAAGCGCCTCCGATGATGAGTTTCGGCTTGCACTCGCGGGCAGTGGCCTCCATCTTGTCGTAGTCGATCATCCCGGTCTCCTCGTTGAGACCGTAAGCCACAGCATGATAGAGAATTCCGGAGGCGTTGACAGGCGAGCCGTGGGTCAGGTGGCCTCCCTGTGAGAGGTCAAGTCCCATAAAGGTGTCGCCAGGCTTGAGGCAGGCCATGATGACGGCCATATTCGCCTGGGCGCCGGAGTGTGGCTGAACGTTGGCATATTCAGCGTCATAGATCTTGCAGAGGCGGTCGATCGCAAGCTGCTCGATCTGGTCAACGATCTGGCAGCCGCCATAGTACCTCTTGCCAGGGTAGCCTTCGGCGTACTTGTTGGTGCAGATGGATCCCATCGCCTCCAGCACGTAATCGCTTACGTAGTTTTCTGATGCAATCAATTCGAGTCCGGAAGACTGCCTTTCCTTTTCATTTCTGATCAGATCAAAAATCTGAAGATCCTGTTTCATAAAATTCTGTTGTTAGTGTTACCCGTCGTTTATGTGCCGGGATTGACAAAGATAAGATTAAAAAACGATTTTTGCTATATTTGCAACCATAAAAGCATAATATGGTGAAAGACAGAAAGCTGTTGAGCATAGAAATGGGAAGAGTGTCTCCCGATGAATATAAGGAACTTCCTCAGATCGGGGTGGTTGTGGTGCTGGACAACATCCGCAGCGCGCACAATGTGGGGTCGGCGTTCCGCACCTGCGACTCTTTCAAGATAGACAAGCTTTGGCTTTGCGGAATATGCGCGGTGCCGCCGTCGGCGGAGATCCACAAGTCGGCCCTCGGGGCGGAGGACAGTGTGCCTTGGGAGCATTCGGACAGCACTCTGGATGTGGTTAGCCATTTGCGTTCAGTGGGGTATGAGATCGTCAGTGTGGAGCAGACCGTCAATTCTGTCAGTCTGGAGAAATTCTCGCCGGAATTCGCCGAGGGAAAGAAATATGCTTTGATCTTCGGCAACGAGGTGGACGGTGTTGACCAGGCCGTGGTGGACGCTTCGGATATGTCCTTGGAGATTCCGCAGTTCGGCACCAAGCACTCGCTGAACGTCTCCGTCTCCGTCGGGGTGATTCTCTGGCACTTCACGCTTGCGCGGCTAATGGACAAGTCTCTTCTACAGCCTCGGCGACCGGAACATCACGGTCACTGATCCAGCCGAAGTGCCGGTCTTCACATGAGCGGTCCGGTGTCAAAATGAAAGAGGGTGGCCAAAGTCCTTCAGCCACCCTCTCTTGGAGTAATATTCAGTCTTACTCAACGTCCCACCAGATGCGGCCTTCGGTCCTGTCGTTGTCGGAGCCGTACTTGGCATCGCGCTTGAGGGCGTCGATCGCGGCATTGAAGTTGCCGATGTTCAGCGTGTTAGGAGTGCCGAGCGAGTTGCGCCTCGGGATCACAAGCGCATCGCCGTTACTCAGAACCTCAAAATATGCGACACCGTCTTCCGGTTCAGGTTTACCCTTGAAGGCCGGCAGGCCGGTGCGCTTCCATGTCGCCCACATCTCCTCCGGATTCATGTACAGGTTGACCCACTGCTGGGAGATGATCTTCTCCAGCGTGACGTCCGAGAACTCCGGACGGGCGAGATATTCATTGATCTTCGCATCCGTGATCGGGGAATAGTTAGGAGCGGTCTCCGCTGTCTGAGCGACAACGAACATGTCCGTCGCCCAGTCCCGGTACTGCTCCATCGAGGCCTTTACCCCCTCTCTGAACCATCCCTTCGCGTCTTTTCCGGCCACGGAGCCGCCTTTCTTGACGGCGATCTCGGCCAGCATCAGGCAGGTCTCAGGGTAGGTGATCAGCGGAGTGAAGGTGTGCATCTTCTCCTGGTTGATGTAGTAGTCCTCCCCCTCGATGGCTCTCGCCGGCATGTTGTTGTTGCCGATGATGCCTCCGTTCTTGATGTAGAAGCGGCTCTCGATCTGGGAGTGCATGCGGATGTCCAGGTTGGCCTCCGAACCGTCTTCCTTGTGGTAAGGCAAGGTAAGGTAGGCACTCTTGTTGAACGTCGTGGCCGCGCTGTCCGGGTTGGCCGACATTCCGACGTAGCGGCCGGTGAACTGCGGCCAGCGAGTCTCGTAGTCAGGATACTCCTTCTTGAATGTCTCGAACCACTCGTCGTTCAGGGTGTTGTTGTTCCCGGGGCCGAAGCCGTTGCGCCTCACCAGAACCGGAAGTCTCGGGTCATCGCAGGACTTCAGGAAATTCACGAACGCGGCAGAGGCCACGTAGCGGCTGGTGATGTCCTGGATGTCGTCGGTGTTGTTGTTGTACTCGT
>OHBM01001748.1_pt1 | contig 15426 bp, 10 predicted proteins | sample 1577251 | NCBI WGS metagenome assembly OHBM01 (sample SAMEA3541557, study PRJEB24748) | human gut metagenome | biome: human gut; feature: human-associated habitat; material: faeces | place: China | collected 2012 | reverse complement strand
ACTCAGCATTTTGCTGGGTGGTTTTGTTTGTAGGTGGAGATTATGCGGTGTTGCCCTAAAGAAGTAGAATACACTCTCGATTCTGCGCCTCCTCTTCTTCCGGAAGATTTCATAGCCGCAACAGATAACGGAATAGTTTTGCTTTCTTGGAGCAGTTCAATCAGCAAAAATTGTATTGGATATAACATTTACAGATCCGATTCAGAAAACGGCGAATACAAGTATCTATTTACGGTCACAGGCAGCAGCACAGAAATGTATCAGGATCGTTCTGTTAAGTTTGGAGAAACTTATTTTTATAAGATTGAATCAATAAGCAGCTACGACATTAACAGCGAAATGAGCGAATATGCTTCCGTTACAGTTGATGAAGATAAAATGCCGCCTATAATTTCATGTATTCTTCCTGCCGAGTCACGAATCAATAAAATAACGAAAATAACAGCAGAAGCACATGACAATATTTCGGTAGAAAAAATTCATTTTTATTATCAGGAAAAGGATTCTAAAGAATGGATCAATTTAGGAGAAAAGGATGTTGAAAGCGGTAAAGCCTCATTTAACTTTGATACAACGAGTCTTGCCGACGGCGAATATACAGTAAAAGCAATTGCGCAAGATGAAAATAAAAATAAATCAGACGCTGCCGTGAAGGACTTCACTGTTGACAACACAGGAATAAGCAAGATAATAATCGATGAAGAAAATTGTACGGCTAATTCTTCGTTTGTAAGTATTCGTTGGCAAGATGCAGTTGAAAGCGATTTCGGCTGGTTTGCCGTTGAAAAGAAAATCGGAGAAAATGATTTTAAGGAGGTCGGAACTACTTCTCAGATAACCGGTATGCACGTTGAAGGTCTTAAGCCTGATACAGCGTATACGTTCAGAGTAGTAGGATATGACAATCTTGGAAATATCGGCGAATATTCCGACGAAATAACGCTGACAACAACATCTGACGCCATAAAACCGGGAATAAGCGTTTTCAGACCATCTTCGTCCTCATTCAGTGATAAAATAAATATTTCAGTCACAGGTGCTGACAATATCGGAATTGACAGCTTGAAATTAAGATATTCCTATGATTCTTCGGAAGAAAAAACGTGGACTGATCTAAAGGAAATTACAGCTGAAAAGAAAAATGCTTCGGAAACTTTCACATATATATTTGATGTTTCTGAAATGCCCGAAGGAGAGGTTTATGTTGAAGCGGAAGTTACCGATACGTCCGGAAATTCCGGAGAAGTCTGCATAAATAAGTTCAGGATTGACCGTGCAGCTCCCAATGCCATAACTGATCTGAATGCAGACGGAGGAAGCGGAAGCGTACATCTTACATGGACTGTTTCTGATAATGATATTAAGTCGTTTGAAATTTACAGATGCGACGGAGATAAGAGCGAGTTTTCCAAAATTGCCGACTGCTTAACGAAGGATTACTACGATAGCAATGTAACTTTCGGCACATTTTACACATATAAAATTGTTGCAGTGGACACGGCTGGAAACAAGAGCAAAGAATCAAATTGTGCGATAACGCAATCTGAAGAAGATATAGCCGCTCCCAAAGTACATGGATTCAATTATACATCGGGAACAGTTTTACCGTCCGATCCCAAAATTGAAGTCGTTGCATCGGATAACTTTAAACTCGATCATGTTGAAATCTCATACAAAAAGGCAGATGATCCGAATAATATATGGCATGATATAAAATCTCTGAAAATGGATTCCTCATATCAATCCAAGGAGTTCGATTGGAAAACGGATGGATTTGAAGAAGATAAATATATCTTGAAAGCGGTCGCATACGATGTAAGTGGATTGTCTAGCGATCCGTTTACTGCCGAATTTACATTTGACTTTACCGCGCCTAAAAAACCTGTTATCGAATTGACTCAGGGCAACTGGAAATTGAATCTGAACTGGAGCAAAAATACGGAAAAGGATTTTGATTTCTATCGTGTTTACAGAAAAGCGAATTCTGAGGAAAAGTATTCTTGTATTGGCGATACAAGAGAAAACGAGTACGTTGACAATGACGTTACTCCCGATAAAACCTATGTCTACAAAATAGCGGCATACGATAAAACAGGAAATTCAAGTGAAGGATTAAGCGCTAATATCAGACCCGGCGATGTGGATGAAATCAAGCCGCAGATATCGGTTGACGAGCAGCTTTACGGTGTTGCAGGCTACGAAATAACATTTGACGGTTCCGATTGTACAGATAATGTACGAATCACGAATTTCACGTGGGAACTCGGAAACGGCGATACAATTTACGGAATAAGAAATACATATATTTACAAGGAAGCTGGAACATATGAGGCAAAACTTACTGTAGAGGACGCTGCGGAAAACAGCAACAGTACCAAAATCAGCGTAGTAATTCACGAAAAATCAAATTATGGAAATGTTCAGGTCGAAGTTGTTGACAGCAGTGGAAAGCCGTTAAAATCAGCGTATGTATATCTGTATTCGGGTGATGACAGTAATAATAAAAGCTTCAGAACTGATTCGAACGGAATTGTAAATGCTGCGCTTCCGTTAGGAAATCAAAAAATAGCCGCATATAAAGACGGGTATCTTCCCGAAAGCGCAGACGTTTTCGTAAGCTCCACAATGGACAATGAAAAATTGAAGATTACATTGCAGAGCGGAGAGCTTGTAACAGGAATTCTTGAAGTACATCGCATGAGTCTTGCGGAAATGATCGAAGCGGGAATCGATTTTAACAATCCTGCCAACTATCACAGCTATACGTTTACAATCGAATTGACTTTTGCACAGGAACCGATCCCGACGTATATCGAGTATCATTACGTTGGAGGCGGCGGAGGATACGGCGGCGGCTTCGGAGGCGGCGGGTACGGCGGAGGCGGATTTATCGGAAGCAGTTCATCCGGCTCGGTAAAACTCAGCGACGGAAGCAATGTACAAATTAAGCCTATCATATACCAAACAGAAGAAACCGAAGAAGATATACCGATTCTTGCATATGTCAGAACAACAGAAATTATTTCATTTATGAAAGATATTTATGCTGTTGATTTGGGCGTAATTAACAATGCAAATTCACCTGAATTTGTTATTAAAAACTGTACGGCAAAACTAAATCTTCCGGACGGACTTTCGCTTGCGGCTACAACCAAAAAACAGACGTTAACGCAGAGCATGGATGATATTGCAGGAGGTCAAAAGAAAACCGTAAGTTGGGCAATTAAGGGAGATAAAAAAGGTCAATATTCTCTTGACGCTGATTTCAGTGGAACGCTTATGCCTTTCAGCGCCCCAGTAAGGGCGAATTTCACTACGGAAACGCCGTTTACGGTAGGCGCGGGAGACGGAATTAATATCTATGTTTATCCCGAATCGGCAGCGTACATCGGCAAAGATTACTATATACAGTTTGCGGTCAAAAATGAGAGTTCGGATACTTTCTATAATCTGAGAACATCATTCGGAGCATATACGAATCCCGGTTATGATCAGGATATAACTGTAATTTATCCTGATGGATCGTCTGAAAAATTTGTCGATAAGGGAGCCTGCTATCAGATATCCGAAGCAAACGAGTGCAAATCTATTCCTGTAATAACGAACGGTCAGTCAATTCGTGTAGGAATTTTCGAGCCGGGAGACGTTGTTTACGGAACGTATAAAACGACATTTTCCGCTCCCGGAAATTCTGAAGAAGTTTATTATAAGCTCATAGATTCCGTTGTTAAGGAATGGACTGATACTACTAATGTTAAGGTGCATATTTCGCCTATTCCAAGCCATGTAACAAAGTATAACGTTAAGCATGAAATCGTAGCGGATACATGGGCTGATCCTGTTGATATGACTATGGGCGGATTTATTGATAGTATAACTCCGATAGCTGTTATGGGTGAATCGGAACTTCCGTTTACTCTGAATTACAATTCCATAAATTCTGAATTTAAAGGAAATTTGGGATATGGTTGGAGTCACGATTATGAAACGTATCTTGATATTGACGGAAATTATATAAATGTTCATTGGAATCCTACGAATTACGCAACGTTTATAAGTGAAAATTCTGTTATCAGAAAAGTTGACGGAACGATCGTTAATGGTGAAATAGCAGTTGAAGAATCCGATGATACCGGTTACAAAAATTATATTCCAATAAGTACCGAAACCGATGAATTTAAGCTGTACAGAGACGATGATGGCACATATACTCTCACTGCGCCAGGCGGAGCAAAAAACGTGTTCGATGAAACGGGAAAACTTATAAAGACAATTAATCCTAACGGCAAAACCGTGACATTCGAGCATTCAGAAAACAGTGTAACAATTACTGAAACTATAACGGGAACCAAATTGATTCTTAATTATAATAATTCTGGATTGATCACGTCTGTTTCGGATGAAAACGGCAGAAAAGCTGTAATTGCTTATGAAAACGAGCTTGTTTCAAGAATCACAAATGTAATGGGCGAATCTGTTTGTTACAGCTATGATGAAAATAATCGTTTGATTTCCGCTACTGTTGAAGGCGAGGAAAGACCGTATGTAATCAATAAATATGATGAATACGGCAGAGTGATCGAACAGGACGACGGCAACGAAAGCACTCCTTTGACTTATTTTTATTATGAGGGAGAAGAAGGTGGAAGTCTTACCGTAACGGCGACTGACAGAAATAACATTCATGACGCTGAAACAAATAAAAATTCGCATCAGGTAACTTTTGTTTCCGATAGCCTTGGTCACGTTACATCATATACCGATCAGAACGGAAATGTAACACGCTATTCTTACGATAAAAACGGCAATTTAACAACGGAAACAGACGCGCATGGAAACAAAACTTCATATACTTATGATGATCATAATTGGGTAACGTCCGTTAAGGATCCGTCCGGCTATGTCACAAAAATGACATATGATAAGAATGGCAATATTACAAGCGTAACAGGTCCGAACGGCGAAAAAAATACTTATACCTACAATTTGGATAATCTTCTTGAAACGATAAGCGAAAATTCAGGCGCTAAAAAGTCGTATGTATACAACGATAATGCTCAGGTCGTTTCGGAAACAATCGAGGGATTGGGTACAAAATTCTATAAGTATACAAATGGACGATTGACTTCGGTTACGGATTTTTTGGGAAATGAAATTCTCACGGAATATGACGCAAACGGTAATATTTCATCTGTTACGGATCGTGACGGAAACAAAACGGCGTACAAATACGATAATCTTAATCGGATTATCAGTGAAACAACATCTGACGGAACAATTTCGTACACCTATGACGGCAGAGGAAATAAAACGTCTGTAACCGACCGCAGAGGCGATACTGTTAATTATACATACGACGGAAATAACCTCATAACACAGCTTGAAACGGCAAAGGGGATTACAAAATTTGCTTATGACAATGAGGGCAGACTTACTTCTCAAACAGCTCCCGATGATACGATTTTGAGCAATGTGTATGATGCCGCCGGACACGTCGTCAAGAGTGTGAACGGAGAGGGTGAAATAAGCGAATACACATATGATGCAGTTGGAAATGTAAAAACAATAACTGCCGTAAATGGTGATGAAAAATGCATTCAAACCAATGAGTATTATCCAAACGGTAAGCTGAAAAAGACTACATTTGCAGACGGAACAACTCAAAGCTATGAATATGATAAATCGTGGAGAATTACAAAAATTACTGATGGTTTGGGAAATTCAACAATTACAGAATATGACTTAAACGGAAACGTTATCAGAGTGACCGATGCAGAGGGAAATAAGACTGAATACACTTATGATATTTATGGTCGAATTCTTACTGTAAAGGATGCTAACGGCAATATTACGGCGTGTGATGGATATGATGCAAATGGAAACTGTTTGCAGATAACACTCCCGTCAGGTCAGGTTATAACCTTCAGTTACAATAATGAGGGACTACCGATTCAGGTAACGACAAATCATAACGGCGAGAATGTAAGTATTTTCTATGAGTACGATGCAGCAGGCCGAGTAAATAAGTACACTGATGAAGAAGGCAACGAATTTATTACGGAATATGACGAAGCCGGAAACGTCACAAAGTTGTTTGACGCTTACGGAAATGCAGTTCAGAGCAATTCATATGACGAGCTTAACAATCTTGTTTCAACAACAGACACACTCGGAATCGAAACTCAGTATAATTATGACAGCGTAGGAAATCTTATCAAAAAAATTGAAAATCTAAATTCGGCTCGTGAGGCAGAATCAGGTTATTCATATGATAAGGCAGGACGTCTTACAAGTGTTGTTGATGCGGAAAACGGAACATCTTCATATGAGTACGATCAGGTTGGCAGAATTACAGCTCAGATCGACCCGAATGGCGGCAGAAGCGAGTACAGCTACGACAGCATGGGCAGGATCATTGAGTCTGTAACGGCTCTCGGAAGCCAAAATAAGTATGCTTATAACGCTGTTGGTTTACTCAAAGAAGCTGAAAATGCAAGAGGTCAGAAAACTTCTTACACCTATTACAAAAACGGCTGGATAAAGAGCTTTACAGATGAGATAGGTACGGTTTCCTATACCTATGACGGCAACGGAAACGTGCTTACTGTAACCGATGAGAACGGTACGATCACACGTGAATACAATGAGATGAATCTTGTGACAAAGTATACCGATTTCAGAGGAAATACGATCGATTATTCTTATGATCAGCTTGGTAATCTGGTAACTCTGACATATCCCGGCGGCAAAATCGTTCGCTACAGCTATTATAAAAACGGCAACATTGAAACTGTAACAGACTGGGACGAAAATATTACATCATACGAATATAATGGAAACGGCAGACTTACAAAGACAACTCGTCCTGACGGCAGTGTTGAAACAAGAACATATGATAAAGCAGGCAGATTAATTTCACAATCTGATGTAAATGGCGAAGTTGTTATTTGTCAGCGTGATTATGCATATGATGAGTCAGGCAACATTACAAACATTGATACAACAAACGCAATGGGCGTAACAGGCCTGAACAGCGCCGAAATGGTCTATAATGAAAACAATCAGCTTGTAAAGTACAACGATGAAACTGTTAAGTACGACGCTGGCGGAAACATGATCTACGGACCGCTTAACGGCAAAATGGCGGACTTCAAGTACGACTGTAGAAACAGACTCGTTTCAGCGGGCGGAACAACTTACGCTTATGATGCGGAAAATAACCGTATCAGCAAGACCGTAGACAAAATCAAGACAGAATATGTAATTGACAGCACGGGTTCGCTAACAAGGATCCTTACAGCATCAACAGACAGCAAAACCACATATTTCGTTTACGGTATCGGACTTATTTCGCAGGAATATGACAACGAGGTTCTGTTCTATCACTTCAACAACATAGGCAGTACAGAAGCAGTGACAAGTCTCGACGGAAAAATCCAAGAAAAATTTGAATATGGACCGTACGGGGAGTTGCTTTCTGAAAATAAATGTGGTACAATATTCTTGTACAACGGTGAGTACGGTGTATCTACAGACGAAAACGGTCTGTACTATATGCGTGCGAGGTACTACAACCCCGAAATCAAACGCTTTATAAATCAGGATGTTGTTATAGGCTCTATTGTAGACAGTCCGTCGCTTAACCGATATGCTTATGTTGAGGGTAATCCCATCAGTCTTGCCGATCCGTTTGGACTTAGTCCGGCTATAAACTGGGGACGTGCAGGACATACAATTTTAAATATTCTTGGATTGTTTACATTCGTACCCGGATTGAATTGGATAGGAATAGCTGCCAATGCAATAAATGCTGTTTGGTATTTTGCCGAAGGAAACATATTCAACGGAATATGTAGTAGTTTAGCAGCACTGCCCGGAATAGGCGGAATAGTTGGAAAAATCGGTTCAGCAAGCAGATTTTCAAACGCTGCATTGATGATTCAAAAAGGTACTCAGATAGCAAGTAACGTTGGATTTATAGCAACAGGTGCATATACCATTGGCAAAATGGGATATGACAATTACCAAAAGTACGTTGTCAGAGGTGAAGATTTTAGCTTTTGGGATTTTGCCGGCGACGCTGTTAATGGTGCTTTTGCTGTTCTGTCTATCTATGGCGGTGCTAAGGGATTAGGACTTGATAAAGTTGTTATTGATTCTAATGGGAATTCTTTACCACAAGGAATTTCACAAGAGCAGTTCGATAAAGCATCTGAAATCATTCGTGATAAGGTAGGTAATATAAGTGACGATATCGTTGTTCAAGGAAGCCGAGCTAATGGAACTGCAAAACCTACATCGGATATTGATATAGCAATAAGGGTCGATTCAAAAAAATTTAACGACCTTATTAACAATTATTTCAAAACACCTAATCCGGGGTCAGCTAAAGAAAGGACAATGTTACACGCAATAGAAAGTGGAAAAATACAAGCAGGTGAAGCAAAATTATCCGGATTAAGAAAGCAACTTGAAATTGTTTTTGGAGTAGATGTAGACATATCAATTATAGAAATTGGTGGTTCATTCGATAATCCACCCTTCATTTCTTTTGAATAGGAGCATATTTATGTCTGATTTGTTTTGTAAAATTTTTTTGAACACAAATATGGAGTACAGTGAGTTATTTGAAATAATTATGCTATATATTAATGGTAAGAAAGAAGCAAGAACATACATAGAATCTTCTTGGTGTGAAATGAGTATTCAGAAAAATAAGGAATATAATAGTTTGGAAAATTGTATGGATTTTGTTTTTTGGAAATTTTATATAGATATTGAGCCGCTTAATACTGATGAAGAGACTTATAAGAACGAATTGTATAATTTAGTTTCTTTTTTAAAAAAACGTTTCAATTATGTTGTTGTTTCATGCGATTTTGAAGATGAATTTATAAATTAAAATGATATGCATGATATTCGCCCTTTTAAAATATAATATTTTTAAGGGCGAATGAAAAATTAAATTTATAATTAGCTTTGTCGATCCGTTTGGACTTAGTCCCGGAATTGATTGGCGCGGTGCAGCACACTTTTTGCTTGGTGGATTAAGTCTGTTGACGTTAATTCCAACGCCGGTAACATACATTATCGGAGCTGCAGCATCAATAGCAAATGCAGCATTGTATGCAGAAGAAGGAAACTATTTTGCGGCAATATGCAATGCAATACCGGTATTTGGCGGAGGATTCTCACTTCTTGGTAAAGCCGGAAATGCAAGCTGCTGGTTAATGAAAACGCTTCAGTATTCAACAGCAGGTTTATCAATTGGAGTTGGTACATATGACATATATCAGATAGGAAAAGGAAACTATCAGAAATATGTTGTACGTGGTGAAGATTTCAGCCTGGGTGATATGTTCTCCGATTTGTTCAGAGGAGCTATGGATGTAGTATCAATTGCAGGCGGAGCAAAGCTGGCTTCTGAAAAAATTTCATATTGCTTCGTTGCAGGAACTCTTGTAACTACCGAGGACGGGCAGAAACCGATTGAAGAGATTCAGATCGGCGATAAGGTTCTTTCCGAAAATCCTGAAACAGGCGAGATAGCATACAAGACAGTTGAAGAAACCTATATCAACGAAACTGACGAGCTTGTTCATATTGGTGTAAACGGTGAAACTATTTCTGCAACACCCAGTCACCCGTTCTATGTAAATAAGTTTGGTTGGACTTTAGCAGGCAGTCTTAAAGCAGGCGATGTGCTTGTACTTTCCAACGGTGAGCTTGTAACAGTTGAATGGGTTCAGCATGAAATTCTCGAATCACCTATTAAAGTTTATAACTTTGAAGTTGAGGATTTCCATACTTATTTTGTGGGTGAATCTTCTGTGCTGGTGCATAATGAGTGTGGACCTGATGGAAGTAAAAATGATAAAACACTTATTACTGGTGAGGAGTGGTATAGATATTTTCAAGAAAAATATGGTGTAGAAAACGTTTCATGGGATGTGCATTCTTTCGATGATATTTTAAATCACCCTGCAAGTTTAAGAAATTATAGTGCTGATGAAATTTCTAATACTTTAGGTAATGGATGGATTAGAGATACATATGGCAGTAATGGAAGTGGATGGAAATTTATCCAAGAGGCTCATCCAGATAATATGGTTTTCTATCATGGTGGCGGTGGCGAACATATTGGTGCATACTATGGAGTAAGCAGAGGCGGTAAACACGGTGGACGTATTAAAATCGTTGATATAAATACGTATTTGCCTACTAAAGATGACCCCGCTTTGATTATTTATAATACTGATTGGTGATATGAGATGGATAAAACTTATTTCTTGGTGGAAAAGAGATACTGTGAATTTAAGGGTACTTTAAACCATTGTGGAGTATATTTATTGAAACTGAGCGATCGAATGATAGAGTATCATATTTTTGAAGAATTTGACATATGTGTTAGAACGTACCTTTATGATGATATGCTTGGATTATTTCTAGATAATGGATTGATTGATAGAGAAATACTAACTAAATGCTCTCATTTAAGACTAGCATTTATAGATATTTCAGAGAATCATAGAGAATTATGGAATATCTACTCTGTTAGGAAGAGTCAGGAATGGTTAAGGATATTATGTCTTTCGGATGAAATAAAAGGATTATTATATTACTAAAAATACATCAAAACCAAATTACCCGTTTTATGTTGATAAATTGGGCTGGACGCTTGCAAAAAATCTTAGAGCAGGAGATGTACTTGTTCTTTCTAATGGTGAGTATGTAGTCATCGAATGGATTCAGCATGAAATTCTTGAATCACCTATTAAAGTTTATAACTTTGAGGTTGAGGATTTCCATACTTACTTTGTTGGAGAATCTTCTGTTTTAGTGCATAATGATTGTACAGAAGAAGCAAGACGTAATAAACTTTCTCCAGCTTTAGAAGATAGTCCATATCATCCTGATGAAGTAGAAAAAAGAATAGCAACATCACGTGAATATTATAAAAATTTTGTTGATACTTCTACTTCTGGAAGAATGACTACCAGTCAAGCAACAGAAGCTGCTAAAAAATTAGGCTATGAAAAAACGAATTCGATTTCTCATGGTCAAGCCATTTATTATAATCCAAAAAACAAAAAATATATTACTCCAGATGTTGATTCGCATAATGGTGGAGTATGGAAAATGGCTAAAAGTATTGAAGAATTAAGTAGCAGAGGAACAAGAATGGGGACATATGATGAATTTTTGAATAGGATAGGGGATTGATTATGCAATATCGAATTTCAAAACATCATCCATTATTTTCGAAATACGTTGATGAGTGGGCTGCTTTAACGGATGTTGGAGATGAGCGGTATAATTTAACAGTTGAAGAATATTTAAATTATGAAAATCTTTACATACAAACTGTGGTAGATTTGCTTATGTTGGATAAATGTGAGCAATTGAGAATCAGTAATTTTGAAAAAACAATAAAATGGGATAGTATACTTTCAGAGCGTTACAATTTAGATAAATCAGTGTTTGAATTGTATAAGAAAGACTATCAGGGAAAAGTATATAAAGAACTATATAGCGGAAAGTGCTTTTTCAATTGTTCGGATTTTTCAACTCTTTTAAAAATTTTGTTAAGAGAGGAAGCGTGGTTTGTAATATCTGTTGATGATTATAAAATCGATGTTGGATATGATTATTATATTCATATAGATACCCCAAGAAATTTAATGAAAAAAATCAATTTACTTCCTGATGGAGTATATCTTGAGAAACTTTAAAATATGAATTGATTAATGAAAACGATGGATAAGCTTGTACGCTTGCAAAAAATCTTAGAGCAAGCGATGTACTTCTACTTTCCAACGGTGAACTTGTAGTCATTGAATGGATTTAGCATGAAATTCTCGAATCACCTATTAAAGTTTATAACTTTGAAGTTGAGGATTTCCATACTTATTTTGTGGGTGAATCTTCTGTGCTGGTGCATAATGAGTGTGGACCTGATGGAAGTAAAAATGATAAAACACTTATTACTGGTGAGGAGTGGTATAGATATTTTCAAGAAAAATATGGTGTAGAAAACGTTTCATGGGATGTGCATTCTTTCGATGATATTTTAAATCACCCTGCAAGTTTAAGAAATTATAGTGCTGATGAAATTTCTAATACTTTAGGTAATGGATGGATTAGAGATACATATGGCAGTAATGGAAGTGGATGGAAATTTATCCAAGAGGCTCATCCAGATAATATGGTTTTCTATCATGGTGGCGGTGGCGAACATATTGGTGCATACTATGGAGTAAGCAGAGGCGGTAAACACGGTGGACGTATTAAAATCGTTGATATAAATACGTATTTGCCTACTAAAGATGACCCCGCTTTGATTATTTATAATACTGATTGGTGATATGAGATGGATAAAACTTATTTCTTGGTGGAAAAGAGATACTGTGAATTTAAGGGTACTTTAAACCATTGTGGAGTATATTTATTGAAACTGAGCGATCGAATGATAGAGTATCATATTTTTGAAGAATTTGACATATGTGTTAGAACGTACCTTTATGATGATATGCTTGGATTATTTCTAGATAATGGATTGATTGATAGAGAAATACTAACTAAATGCTCTCATTTAAGACTAGCATTTATAGATATTTCAGAGAATCATAGAGAATTATGGAATATCTACTCTGTTAGGAAGAGTCAGGAATGGTTAAGGATATTATGTCTTTCGGATGAAATAAAAGGATTATTATATTACTAAAAATACATCAAAACCAAATTACCCGTTTTATGTTGATAAATTGGGCTGGACGCTTGCAAAAAATCTTAGAGCAGGAGATCTTCTTGTTCTTTCAAACGGCGAGTTGGTAATCGTTGAGTGGATTCAGCATGAGATACTTGAATCACCTGTCAAGGTCTATAACTTTGAAGTCGAGGATTTCCATACTTACTTTGTTGGTGAAAGTAGTGTTCTGGTTCATAATATGTGCAAGACTTCTGATTCAGGAGAAATATTCTTGGATCAAGAGAAAACACATGAATCTGCACGAAACACGCTAGTAAATGAACTGGATAAAACAGGAGCATTCACGAATGGTGCAAAACCATATATTGGGCGATTAGAGAAAAGCTATGGATATGGAAAGCAAATTGGAACGCAATCTCTTGATGGGAAAGTCAGATGGAGGTTGGATTATGATGAAAAAATAGGAGTTCACTATAATATAGAGGATTTTTCTAATGGTAAAGGCATGAAAGCAATCAAGAAAGTAATTCCAATTGATATATCTTACGATGAGTACAAATCTATTATAGATTTATGGAACTAAAGGTTGGTTAAATGAATGATGAATTAAAAAGAAAATATGAATTATTAAAACAACGAAATAAAAAAAAGTTGATGTCTTTGGAATTTGAAAGTGATGTTCTATTCCAAGAATGTAAAAATGTATTAAATAAATGTACAATTCTTTCACTTAATGAATCAAAAGAGATATTTTCTAGGTTTGAAAATTTCTATCCAATTTTATCTTCAGGAAGTATAGATTGGAAGAATTTCAAAGGAAGGTCGATAAAAATATCTAATGTTTCAGAGTTAAATGCTTATATTAACAAATTTTCAAAGTATTATATATTATGGGATAAAAATAATATCCCATGTATATCATGCAATTTTTGTGAAATATTAAAAAATGTTGATGATGTATTAGCTGTTTCATTTAATACATGGTTACTATCTATGGATTATAAAGAAGTAATTGAATTTTACCATTTAGGAAATATCACTATAGGAAAAATCAATTAAATCGGACTTAAGGATTAGAGTTTATAATTACTACATAATGAGCTGAAAAGTACAGTCTTTCATTCAATATAGCAAAGAGACAAATGATATGAAAAATAACCCCCAAAAACTAATTCTTGTCCATATAATTTAAGAAAAGATTTCAGCTACACCAAATCACCCATTCTACGTTTACAAGTTTGGTTGGACTACTTGCAAGAGCTTTACGTGCAGGAGATATTCTTGTTCTTTCAAACGGCGAGTTGGTAATCGTTGAGTGGATAGACCATGAGATACTTGAATCACCTGTCAAGGTCTATAACTTTGAAGTTGAAGATTTCCATACTTATTTTGTTGGTGAATCTTCTGTGCTGGTTCATAATCAGTGTTCATCTATTGATGCTGATGATCTATCAATAACTAAAAATACTTCCAAGCACATTAATAACAATCATAATCCCAATAAATATGCAGGACAACTTAAGCACAAACCACAGCAAGATGCACTTAAGGAACTTGAGTATAAATCATTTTTTAATGCGGATTGGACTAAAACACAGATAGATGATGCTGTTAATTATGGATATAACCAAGCTATTAAGCAAGGTGTTACATCTGGAAAATATACATTTGAATATTTGAGTGACACTGTTACAATTGCTTTAGAAAACGGTCAGGTGCAAACTGCATATGGAGATTATCATTATACTTATCAAGAGCTTTTGAACTTATTAAAGTGATAAAAGGTGAGATTATTATGTTTAAGATAAATTTTAGAATTGTAGAAGATTTGGAAATACTTAAAACAATAGATATTTCAACTTTTGATAATGAATATGATCAAATAGAGGGATTTTTTCAGATATGCATGGGAAGTCATAAAGAAGGATCTTATTATCATGATAATGCATTAAAGGATGGAGAAGTTGGAAGTGAATTGTTAAATTATTGGATGAATCGTTTGCTTGATGTGGTGAATCATTTTTTAAGCGGTGGAAAGTATATAGCGTTTCATGAAATAGAAACAATGAATCGATGGTTGGAGTTTAAGATAAATGAGGGTAAGATACAGATTAGAGTTGCAATAGATTCTTCCATGAAAATAAAAGAGCTTTTAATTACTAGTCCATGCTATGATTTTGATTATACGGAATCATGGAAATATCAGATTGAATTTTCAAAATTTCGAAATGAGATTATAAAATCCGTAAATAGCTTTTTGCATCAGTTGGAAATACTGAATACTAATTTATTAAAAACGAAAATGACCTTAGAATTAATTTGTAAAATTTGATACATTAAATTCTGCCATAGTAATTTTTTAAAACAGGAACGCTTGTAGAGACAGAGGACGGAAAAAAGCCAGTATAAGAAGTTGAAGTTGGCGACAAGGTTCTTTCCGAAAATCCTGAAACAGGCGAGATAGCATACAAGACAGTTGAAGAAACCTATATCAACGAAACTGACGAGCTTGTTCATATTGGTGTAAACGGTGAAACTATTTCTGCAACACCCAGTCACCCGTTCTATGTAAATAAGTTTGGTTGGACTTTAGCAGGCAGTCTTAAAGCAGGCGATGTGCTTGTACTTTCCAACGGTGAGCTTGTAACAGTTGAATGGGTTCAGCATGAAATTCTCGAATCACCTATTAAAGTTTATAACTTTGAAGTTGAGGATTT
>OHBM01001740.1_pt1 | contig 15488 bp, 11 predicted proteins | sample 1577251 | NCBI WGS metagenome assembly OHBM01 (sample SAMEA3541557, study PRJEB24748) | human gut metagenome | biome: human gut; feature: human-associated habitat; material: faeces | place: China | collected 2012 | reverse complement strand
AATAGAAAAAGTTCTATTTTTTATCATTTAGGGCTTGACTATAACTAGCTGGTCTAAGTCTTTCACAACACGACTCACTATCTTTTTCTCCACTTCACTATATGAATATCTAAGCCACTCATTATACACTTTCCCTGTATTTTCAGGTCTCCGCATATTCAGAATCCAGTATCCTGACACTGCAACATCCACCCAGGCTACCTCCTGCGTTTCATCATTGCTGCGAATCAGATAAGATAATAAATCTACATCATTAAATGTCTTCAACAAAAACGGAAGGTATGCACCATTCTCATAATATTGCAATTTCTGTAAAGAGTTCCTATAGTAACACAGATGCACGATCATAATACTATTCATCAGAGAATTCAAAAAAAAGAACGAAAGCTGCTCTTCGGTAAATAATGCTGCTGTATTGATAAATGCTTCCAGCAAACCGCAATACAATCTCATATTCCGGAATTCCGAATTAGCAACAACTCCTTCTATTGGCTGCTTTGCATGAATTTGAAGATAATCTGCAATCTTTTTTTGCTGTTCTTTATTTTCCAGATGTATGGACTGCAGTACCGTATCCATGACCGTCTGGGTTACTTCTACTGTTACAATCTTCTTATACTCTATACAATTTAGTTTGCTTCGCAGTACTTCATAAATAAACTTCTCTCCCAACATATCCGAGTTACAGATAATGATCGCCTTCATGCCGCACACTTCAACTAATTCATTGATCATTCCCACTGCTGCAATATATTTGTCATAATCTTGCTTATCTAATTGTCTGTCCGAGAAATTTCTTATTTTAGCAAAAGCTTTCTCCGTCGCTTTAAATCCATCAGATATTGCAGAAAATGCCTGTTCTTCGCTATCTACGTTACTGATCTGGCGATACATGCGTGAGGCATAATATGTTTCCTTGATATTGTTTTCCTCCATGCACATACGGGCAGTGATCCGTTCAAAATCATCAAATATAAACACCGATCCTTTAGGTACCGAAGTATATCTGTAAGATTTTTTCAGCACTTTATACAAAGCATCTCCCACCACCGGAATATATTTTAATGCCTGAATACTAAATGTATAAAAAGAATCGTCTTCTCGCTCAATCGTATTATTAATCTCTTCTATCAGTTCTTTTCTAGAACTGATACCGAAGCAGGAAATTCTGTATATTTTCCGATTAGAATATTTATAATACTTCTCAAAGAAACGGTCTATTTCATATGTTTTCCCGGATCCCCATTCTCCTGTGACCAGATAACACCTGGGGGCTGTCCCTTCCTGCAGATATCGTAACAGACTCTCTTCCATGCGGCTTTTCTGTTCCATATTCTTGCTTTCCTGCTTCGTTAGATAGTCATTCAGCCACCGAATTGCCCACATCATTATTACCGATGCTATCGTCAACACAAGCTCTAAAAGACAAAGTTTTTCTCCTACAAAATATGAATTCTTTACAATCTCCACCGATACCGGTAATAATTTAGCCTCGATCAGATATAAGATAACCGCCTTGCATAATTTTCTGACAGTCTCCACGCGGTATAGTAATATATAGAAAAAAGCTAACGGTGCCAGTCTGCTCAAATATTTTTTAATATTCTGTTGCTGTTTGGCAAATACATTTAAATATTGTCTTTTCATCATTTGTTCTCCATATTTCATCCATTCACGTTTTGATGATATTATTTAAATCATATCACAGACCAAAGGATAAATATACAAAGGAGTTTCAACATGAATAATCTGCAACTACACATTGTAAACTATCTGTCTCACTGCGAGCACCAAAAAGGCTGGATTCCAAAACTCTGAAAGCTTACCGAATTGATTTGGGACAATTCTCTAAAAGTACAGGAATCACAGATCCAATTGATGTATCTTCTAATATTTTGGAAATATACATCTCTACTCTTCATGAGAAATACAAACCAAAAACAGTCAAAAGAAAAATCGCATCATTAAAAGCCTTTTTTCACTACCTGGAATATAGACCAGGGAGGTTGTTATTTTAAATCCATTTAATAAAATTCAAATTAAATTCCGGGAACCCACAGTTTTACCAAAAATAATTCCTCTCCTCACCGTCGAATCATTTTTATCTACAATCTACACCTGTCGCAGGCAAGCCCCAACTGCCTATCAGCGAAAAAATGCCTTACGGGATGCAGCTATCATTGAACTCCTCTTTGCAACCGGCATGCGAATTTCCGAACTCTGCTCCTTAAAAGCAGGTGATATCAGTTTGTCCGACAGGTCCCTTCTGATTTACGGAAAAGGTAATAAGGAACGTCGGATGCAAATAGGGAACGATGATGTCCTTCATGTTCTGGCGGAATACCACAATACTTTCCATAACAAGAGTACTTCCAACGGTGTCTTCTTCATTAACCAGAATCAGACTCCCGTCTCTGATCAGGCAGTTCGGCGTATGATTAATAAATATGTATCTCTTGCAGCAATCGATCTTCATATCACTCCGCACATGTTCCGTCACACTTTCGCTACCAGTCTCCTGGAAGCCGATGTGGATATTCGTTATATTCAGGAGATGTTGGGACATAGTTCTATTAATATTACTGAAATTTATACCCACGTTGCATTATCCAAACAACGAGATATTCTTACTGCGAAACATCCAAGAAAAAATTTTCATATATAATCAGAATGCCAAAAATCGCCGGTTCCTACCCTCAAAATCCGGCGATTTTTCTATGGTAAATAATGGATAATTTTCAATCATCTATTCTTCCGTTATATTCTCCAAGCATTTTTAAATATATGTTTAATTGCTTCCTTTTTTCATCTGATAGACTTCTATATACTGTTACCAGTTCTTCTTCCTCCTTAACATACTTCTCCATACGTCCCCGTTCGTCCAGGAAATCTGTCATAGATATTTCCAACTGATTACAAATAATCAATAACGTATCAATTCTCGGCTTTGTTTTTCCCTTCAGGAACCCACTTATTGTAGATGAAGAAATACCTGCCTTTTTAGCAAGTTTGTATGGTGTGCTCCCTTTTGCTACACATATTTTCTTAAGTTTCTCTGACAATTCCATGCATTTTTCTTCCGTATTATACATTCAGCTACCACCTTTGTCCTGTAATATAAATGCCCTCTATTCAGTACATGACAAGGAATTTCAAAATCTTACAAATTTTTTTACGGAAATTGCCTCCAAATCGCCTCCAGTTTGAGAGTTTGAGAGGAAGATACAAAACAATGAATAATAAGGAGTTATCTGTTACATAAAAAAGGCATGTAACTTTCTACAGGTCTATTTATAAAGAAAGAGGTACCGTATCGATGAAAAAATGTGTTGTCATTATTGATTTGCATTGTGATCCAACTATTCCTTCAGGTGCAGGCGATATTGGTGGAGGAAATACCTATTCCAGAAGTCTTTTGCAGGAGTTGCAGAAAAATAATGTATATCACATTTACATTACCCGAAAGAAATATCCATATTTGGAAGAATATATTCAAATGACTCCGTTCTCTGAATTTTACAGAATTAATTTGGGTGATTGGGGACCTATAGACAAAGATGTTTTACAGAATTATCATTCTTTATCTCGAAAACTAATTTCTGATATATTATCAAAATATGAAAATTGTACTTTTATATTTCATAGCAGCTATTGGCAATCCGGGATGCTGGCATATGATCTTGCAAAACAGTATAGCACTTTTTATGTACATACGATTCTGTCAAATGCCAAGAAAAAGAAATTAACCGGTGCTGTAGATGATATCGCTGCACAAAGAATCCATGAAGAGGAAAAAGTTTTTCAGCACGCTAAATTTTTGATTTGCTCATCCATGTCAGAAATGGCAGAAATGCAGGAGTTGTACTCTATTTCCGCTGAAAAACTCATTTTAGCAGGTTTGAAAGTAGACAGTCATTATCAATTTCCCGCGTATAATGCACGAGGAGAAGTACGAACTAACACCTTAGGAAATATACTTTCGAGTCAACAATATTTCAGCTACTTTTCCGGTATTAACAGGGATGGTGATTATTTATGGTGGAACAGAAAAAACTTTATCTATTTTGGACGAATACATACAAATAAAGGAATTAAAGAAATAATTCTTGCATGGCTACAGGCATATGAAATTATTGGGAAAGACATGCCTAACTTATGGATTGTAGGAGGTGCTCCCAGCCAAATAGAGCAATTTAGAAATAGTATTAAGGAAGAGTGTCCACAGATGGATGAGATGGAGCGGCAGCATCGCATTATATGGTGGGGGACACTTCCGCCGGAAGGAATAAGCACCCTTCTTCTTAAAAGTGCCGTTTTGATTACACATTCTAAGTACGAAGCCGGTGGATTAGTGTTATTAGAGGCTTTGAATCAGGGAATTCCTGTTATTGCTACAGCAAATGGCTATGGTAAGGACTATCTGACAAACTGGTATAATGGATTTATTGTCCCTTATGGCGACATTGCGGCACTCAAACAAAAACTACTCTTTTTTTGTGGACAGCCTTTCCTGACAGATTATATGGGAGTAAATGCAAAACAATCTGCAGAAATTATTGGTGAAACGTTTGATTTCTTTGCTTCACATATGATGGCATATGGGTTATATCCGAGTAAAAAGAAAGCATCATTTTCTAAACAAAATAAGGACTGGTATCAGGCGATTAGATTACATTCTGTAGACTCTTATCCCTATCTGACTGAAATACCCTCTCGGTCAGATATCAAAAAAATAATGCAAGGCTGTATTCCCTGTACAGTTTTAAATATACAAGAGCTCGGGAAAAATGTATTAGATTATCGTTTGTGGGAAATTATCACTAATACCGGTACCTATCTGTTTGCGTACTATTATGACCTTATCAATACCACCAACATATGGAACCCATATTCGACAGAAGAATATGTATTAACAAAAGCAGAACGAATTGATGCATTAACAAGTAACCTAGCCACCAGTAAGAAAGAGTCCATTATTTACCAAAATACAGCATATGGATATGTCATATATCATGGACATATCAGTAATATATTCTCTGATGGTAAGGAACCCATAGACATCCCTTGGAAGACAGACGAGGAAGAGTCCTCACTTTTGGATCTCAAGTTTAAAGAATTATTATTTTTACTGGAATCACCAATAATGAGCATATATCGCACAGAACCTCTTACAAATTATATACAAAACATTTTAAAGTGCTTTAGTTCAGCAGAGGCTCTTGTTGATAATCTTCCTTATGCCAGTATCTGTTCTTTATCTTTTGATATAGATACAGATATGAAAATAATATCTTATGATAAAAACGGAATGCAATATAAACATCTGATAAATGCACTTCGAGAAATCATCTATGTATCAGATGCTTTTTGCTACGAAAAATTGTCCCTGGAACAACTATGGCTAATATATTTTGATCTATATAAATATATTGAAAATCTTTTGATTTATAATAGTGATTCTAAGACGGACCTGATTAATGCAATTTATGCTCAGCAATAGTTCTTTACCATACACACTGTTTTTAGTGTGTATGGTATTTGATTTTTAAAACAAAATAAATATTTCGTCTTTAATAATAAAAGCTTCGTCTATTAAGCTATTCTCTTGTGTAAAGGCATTGGACGGATTACTTTTAATAGTTTCAAAGGCAGCGTATCCAAACCAATCCACTAATTTTTGAGCAAACCATTCTTGCCCGGAAACACAGGCTGCTTTATAAAGTGATAATATTGCAGCATAGTTGTTCTCCTTTTGTATATTATAGGTTTTACTCAATTTGTCCTTCATAATATGATAATTATCGTCTAACCATTCATCTAAAATGGCTAAATCACTGCAAATATCCTGATTCTTTTTTAGCAGCAAAACGATTTTGTTTGTTTTGAAAAGAAATTTCTGCTGGTCAGTTACAGATTCATCAAATATACTGAGTGCATGTTGAAAACAGTCTAAAGAATCATTAATATTATTATTTCCATAATACCAAATTGCCTCATTATTATAAGATCTGGATATGTCGGATAAAAGTTCGTATCTATCTGCTTTTTCACGTAATTCAACAATTTTATTGAGACTTTTTTTCGTAAAGTCTTTTCGTGTTAAATCGCAAATGATCTGATTGTTGCTTAGCCATATTTCTAAATCAACAAATTGAGCCTTCTGTGCCAACTTTATGCCGGTATTTAATGCTTTATATGCTTTGTTTAAATCGCCCTTAAAATTAGATGAGGCATAATTTGAAAGGTAACATATTTTCAAATACATTGCATGTGGATATTTATGTATTCCCTTTAACATAAAGTCCAAGAATCCCGGTTTTTCTCCTTTTTCTTTTAAGCATAATCCTTTGCACCAGTACATTTTTCCTATTAGTTCCAGATCTTTGCAGTAAGATTCTAAGAGGAGTGCCTTATCAATATACTTTTCTGCAAGGTCGAACCGGAATAAAGTTTTCTGTTGATTATAGTACAAAAAATATATTTTTATCTGCAGTTCATAAATAGCATCTATATCATCAAAATTATTAATATTTTTAATTTTCCAATGACATATTTCCTCTGCTTTTGCTAAAAGTTTTGCTATCTCACCGTTACAATACAATAATTTTTCTGAAATACTTTCTAAGTAGTCCACCAAAAAAACTAATGTATTCAGAGTTTCGGGCTCATACTTATCATAATATTGATAGCTCAAAAGAAGTAATTCACTTTTAAGCATTGACAAATTTTGCAATGAAAGTTTAGTCAGGAGTCCTTTTATTTCTAAGATATCCATAGGATTCCCTAACATTAGATTAAAACAGCATGCTTTATATTCTGTTTGTATTTCCGATAGATTCCAGCAGTCTTTATAGCTTAAAAGGAACTCCGCCACATCACATTTTTTTATATTTGGAACAGTACTTAGCAATATTTTTTTATAATGAATGCTCTTCATACCAATCCCATTATCTGTCTGCTCAAAAAAGGGCATGGCGAAAAGAAATTCCAACATACTGTCGTCTATTTTTAGCTTCTGTTCTAAGTTTTTTAAGAGCTTGTAGTTTATATCTGTATCCAGCAATTCTATAGTGACTACAATCCAGGTAATTGCTCTTTTCTGTGATTCTGTTATCAGGTGATAATATTGTTCTAAAAGATACTTAGAAAATGTCCCATATTGAATCAGTGGCATCTTTGCAATTTCCGTCTGTGTCTTTAGTCCGTTTTGATTTATAAAATCAACGACCTCTGTTAAAACCTCCAAATTACATCCATACCTACGATAAATATATTCAATGATATATGGAGAATTGCTTACTTGTAAGCTTTCTTTTATGTACTCTATGGCTTCCGCCTTGCTACATTCATTCATGGAATAAATTTGCGCCGCACTTATCACTGGTAGGCTTTGATATAATGAATCAACAAATTGGGATCCTTCATCACTCTGTGCAAAAGGCATTTTATCAATTTCAATAACGGTCCTGACTTTTGTGGCAATAGCAGGCAGAAAATTAAGAAAAAAACTGCTTACCTGCGCCGAAATTTCACTACAGTTATACAAATATAGTGTAATTGACAAGTTTGTCTTTTCTAATATGTTTGTAAAAAAGGTTCTGACTAAATAATTATAATGTGTTCTTTCTGCAGCATCAAAAAAGAGTAACTGTTTTAAAGCCAATAAATAATCATCTGATTGTATCATGTCTTCAGAAATTTGATGATTTAATTCGGTCTTGTCATCTTTAGAGAGCAATGATAATAACTTAAAAAAATCTAACTGCAATAATACTTTTGTAAACTCTAATAATAAGGTTTGCTGTGACCAGTCAGAGCTTAAATCAATTGCTATCACAGATGTTTTCTCACTATATTTGTTTAGAGCTCTTTTAATTATATAACTTTTTCCAATTCCTTTATCCCCTTCGACAATTAAAAAACAATGGTCTTGTTTCAGCAAATTAGATAATTCGTTTTCTACATGAACATGATTTGGTAAAACATAAAGATTTTCCTCAATTTTCTTCTGAATTGTTATCTTTTGATCAATACCTTTATTAAAATTCGGTTCTGTAAAACTCTCCTTTGAAATATAGGTAATCAATTTTTTTAGCTGTCTTTTTTGAATGAAATCACATCCGGTATAATCAATTTTGTCAGCAGTTTGATTTATGAGATAACCATCAATATAATTTAAACAATTTTTTTCAGGTCTTGTTTGAATACTTTTTAATATATTCTGAGCATCCTCCGAAAATTGTACATTGGTTACTACAAAATGAATATCACTCAAATTAATGAAATAATTAACTATGGATGATGCAAATTCTTTGATACCCAAAGGTCCTTTTGCGCGCAATTTAGCCTCTACAGTTATTGAAATATCATTTCCTTTTAGTGTTATATGCAATTGCCCGTCAATTCCGTGATCCCTTGTCAAAGGCACTTCGTCTTCATAAAATTTCAGATCTTCATATTTTACAATTTCTTTAATTTGTATTTTTACGACTTTAACTGCCAAAATCTCAAAGGATTTCCAGTACTTTTTTGCATCAAGCTTTTTGTTCATTTTCATTAACCCATTTTTGAAGGATAACTCCTTATTATCCATCAAGTAACACTTATTTTATCTTCTCATATTCCTGCAGTGCATATCCGTCTGTCATTCCAGCTATAAAATCTACAATATTTCTAATAAGTATCTTTCTCTTTTCCAGCCGTATTGTCTTCTGCGCTTGTGTATCATTAGGTAGTTCTAATGGTTTCAATGCCATCTCCTCAATTTCAGCATTGGCGAGACTTACGCTACAATCGTTTAGACAGACAGCACTATTAGATACTGCCGTATTTTTGTGCATTAACGTATCATGAAATATTTTCTGCAGGGTACCGGTATGAAGCAATCGTGGATTCTCATAATATTTCTGAAACAATGTCTTTACCACAACTTCCGCATTATAATCAGCTCTGGCTACTTCATAATTGCAGATTACTTTCTTCTGCACGATTTTCTCCATATACTTATTGACCTTTTTCCCTTTTTCCGAGAAATCAATGAAAGTCTCCTTATTCAAATCATCAATACTTGTTTTGGTGCTGCCTTCGATTTTTTCCTTTGAATTATTGATTACATCACTGATAAAATATCTGATAATCCGATGTACGATCCTCGCCACCTGCATATCCTGCTTATTCGGAAGAAGACGATTTGCAGTCTCTGTCTTCTCGATCTCTTTTTCAATCAGTTCTCTCAGCTCATCACATTTATCTATCTTCAGCCGATCCATGAATTCGCTCACAGTCATGACTCCGGAAGTAAGCGCATCATCTACATCATGTCCCCTCTGTGCTATCTCATCAGCAATAGCCACTACCTGCCCCTCCAGGCTGGCAATCGGCTGCCTTTCTTCATTTTCATCTATATATATTTTCTCTAAATATTCCGGACTGACAAAATCCTCAATACGAATATCCTTTTTCAATTTGGTATGTTTCAACACGCCTTCTACGACCTGTGTACTAACGTTCAACCCAGAGAAATCAACATACTTATTTTCTAACTGTGTAAGTATTCTTGCACTCTGATAATTGTGTTTGAATCCTCCGTAGCACCTTTCTTCCCCCAATTTTTTCTTATCTGTTACAATACCGGCATCTATTTTGCCGCTCAAAATGTCATTCAATGTCCTCTCACCCTGATGCCCAAAAGGAGTATGTCCGAGGTCATGTCCCAACGCGATTGCTTCCGTAAGATCCAAATTCAAATGCAGTGCATATGCAATTGCTTTAGCAATCTGATTCACCTCCAGGGTATGCGTCATTCGGGTTCTGAAATAATCTCCCTTCTCTGCACTGAATATCTGTGCCTTATCCACCATTCGTCGAAACGCTGTGGAATTCACTATTCTCTCACGGTCTCGTTGGAATTCAGTTCTGCCGGTCATTACCGGCTCTTCCTTATAAGCTCTTCTTACCTGTGCATCCGTCTGCGCCAGTGCACACAGGCAATAGTCTCCTGCCGGCTTCCTTACAGTATCATCCGCTTCAATCTTTACATCCAAAGAGTTAATCCTATCCTTCAATTCCTCATACAGACTTTGCATATCACTTACCATCACGTAAGTATTTTCCTCAAAATCATGAGTAATATCCAGATCAATTTTATCTATAATACTGTCTATTGCTCTTAAGTCATTATCTCCTTCCAAATGACGTTTCATGCTATATTCTATCTGCTCATCAGATATCATTTCTGCATCGTCCCCAATAAAAATATCCAATATCTTTGTCGGATCATCCGCATTATAGGTAAGCAAAAGAACAAGACCTCTGTCGCCTTTTTTTGGTAAACGCTCCATAGCGAGTACCTTGACAACCATAAGCCGCTTTTGCGGCTTATAGTAAATTTATTTTCGGATATTTTCAGGTAGCTTTGGTGACCAGGGAAGCAGATCCTCCAGAAAACTGCGATCTGTGTCTTCCATATGTTCCGGAATCACTGTCAGCAAATGTTCAAAGTACTCGTATGGTTTTAAATTGTTAGCTTTTGCAGTCTCTGCAATGCTGTAGATCACAGCTGAAGTCTTTGCTCCGTTTATGGTATCAATGACTTCCCAGTTCTTCTTTCCGATACAGAATCCCCGGATAGCCCGTTCCGATGCATTATTGTCCATTGGAACATCTCCGTCCTGAAGGAATACCCGGAGATATTTTTCCTGATTCAGAAGGTAGGTAAATGCTGCTTCCAGCTTTCCTTTTACCACGATCTGTTCTCTTTTCTGTTTCAGGTACACAAATAAAGCATCTACCAATGGCCGGATAACCATCTGACGCTGGACAAGTCTCTCTTCAGAAGAGAGGTCTTTTAGTTTTCCTTCTTCCCGGTAGATCGCCTGGATCTGCTTCATTACCAGATAGGCAACGGATTCTTTTTTCCCCTCAGCCGGTATGGTGGCAAGGGCTTCCTCGAATCTCCGGCGCCCATGTACCCAGCAGCCTGCAATCGTCAGGTCTTCCTTCTCTTTTTCCAGGGTATGATAGACCTGATAGCCATCTGTGACACAGATACCGGAAAAATCTTTCAGGAATTCCCGGGGATGCGAGGCATTTCTGGTTCGCTGGTACTCATACAGGACGATCTGTTCTTCCGGATACATATATCCGGAACGGTACACCCACATATAGCTCTTGGATCCTGCCGGTCGTCCGTCATGGTTTACAAGCACCGGTGTCTCATCCGCCTGAATGACATGGTAATCATACAACTTCCTGTGAAGATAGTCATACAGAACAGAAAGGTATTCCTCACCCAGCCGGATCATCCAGTTCGCCATGTTCTGTCTGGTAATGGCCAGACCATAGCGTTTGAACTCCTGCTCCAGACGATACAAAGGAACTGCATTGACATATTTGCCGTTCATAATGGCCGCCGCAAGTGTGGGTGACACAGGGCTTCCATGAAGCAGTCCTTTGGGATGCTTTGCCTTTACCATGTGGTCATCTTTCTTGTCAGAATAGACTCCGATATGGTGTTCCTCTACTTCCACTTTGGCAGGAATGAACCGGTATCTGCGGGATATGGCATCCGGAAGCTGCTTCCATCCATTTTTGCCAAACTCTGCAATGAGCTCTTCCTCCGTCATGTAATGATCGATCCGTTCTGTAGGAAGACCTGACAGATCCTGATCCTTTTTGCCTTTTTTCTTTGCAGAGTGAGGAACAGGTTCCTCCAGCTGTTCCGGTTCCGGCACCTCCGGATCGTAAACAGCTTCAGCCTCATTAAAGAAGATGATCGTTCCATCTACTTCCATGAAGCTGATCTAACTTGCATCCTCCATCTTTTCAGAAGATCGTCCAAAACGGTTTCTGTTTGCCAGAACCAGCTGTTCCATCATAAGCTGCATTTTTTCGTTGAGGGAACGGACTTCTGTGGTCAGCGTCTCTAGCTGTTCCTGCTGGTTCAGAAACATCTGTATCAGAAGGGACTTGTCAACAGTATTCAGTTGTTCTTCTGTGTATCTGACTGCCATGGCGGAACTCCTTTTTACTGGTTCCATTATAGCAGATGCAGTGTATTTCCGCCAGCCGGCGGCTGTTTTCCTTCCGTCATTATGACGGTGGATAACAGTACTGAAAACCCGGGATATTCCTGTTATATTTCAGATTTTCAGTACTGCTATCCACAAATGGACTGCGTTCCTTCAGGTACAACTGACAGGACTTTAACATTGTGGATAAACAGCGGATATGAATTTCCGGGGGATAAACATATCCACAAAAAATTTCTACGAAATGCACAAAACTAAATGAGCTTTCTCGGATCTGTGGTCTGCTCTATCGGATGTCTGGCAATGATCTCCAGACCCTGCATGAGCATCGCATACTGTTCAGGAGTGATCGCCAGAGCTTCCTCTTTGCTTCTTGGCCAGTTGAAAGCCCCTGTATCCAGCCGCTTATAGAGTAGCAGGAATCCGTCGCCCTCCCAGAGCAGTCCTTTGATACGGTCTGTCCGCTTGCCACAAAAAAGGAACAAGGTGTTTCTGTCATATGGATCCAGGTGAAAGCGGAAACGTATGATATTTGCCAGTCCTTCCATGCCTCTGCGGAGATCCGTGTATCCGGTGGCAAGATATATTTTCTGAAATCCGGAAGCATCATTAAGCATGGCTGACTGCTCCCATAAGATTTCTGAGAAATTCCGGTGAAGCATCACTGCAAATATCTATCGTAATTCCTCCTGCATGAAGTACTGCAGCCACAGAGAAATGCATTTGATCCTCTTTTTCCGGTACGTTGTCCGTCGGTGTTGTAAGTTCCACGAAGGAAGGGGATGTCTCACAAAGCTCAAGACAGGCTTTGCGTACGCGCCGCAGACGGTAGTAATAATTCGCCTTTGTCAGGCCATGCTCCCGGCACCAGACATCCACTTTCATATCGGAGGGACGATTCTGGCAATCCCTGATCTGATCAGCCCACTGCTGAAGCCGGATCTGCTCTGCAACTAAACTGGTTTGAGTGTTCATAGTCTTGACCTCCTGAATCCGGTCAAAAAAGTCGAGTACTAAACTTTTTTGACTGTGTATAGTATGAGACTATTATTGCAGATGGGCACAGGTGATGAAAGGTACTCGCTATGGAGCGTTTACTTTTTTTGCCATCCTATTCAGGGATTCTTTATTCTTACCACTTACAAAATATTTTCCCTTTTTCTCGTTTTCAAAGCTATCCTTTGCATTCGAATAAATTTTACGATTAGCCATATTATTTCTAATAATAAATACTCTATTCATAGTATCTCGATCCATTTTTCTACCTCCAGATGTGGATTTCATTAGGTTACGTATTTCTATCTGATATTATGATACTATATATAATTAGAGTTATGGAGTTCGTTATTTGCACTAAGTATCACATTATTCCGACGGTTTTTTAAAAGAAATATTTTTGTTTTCTCTTTCTGTATTTTCTGGGTAATATATGTATTGGTCAAAATAAGGGACTTCAATATGTTCATAGATCAAATGAATTATAAAGCTGAATTATAAAAAGTAGAAGGAGTTAATCAGCTCCTTCTGCTCTTTCCTCCGTCGGTTCAATATTTATGCTTATCATGCACGCTGATCTCATCACATTTCCGGCTGAAACATATTTTATTTTTTTCTCTCAAATATGTCACGTGTGATATATTTTCTATTGTCAGCTGCTGCCTTATCTTTTTCCTTATACATTTCCTGAAGTTTTTTTAATCTATCCATGTCCTCCATTCCTATGACCCGAAACGAGGCAGACTAACCACGGCATTGGTTCCATATCTGCATCATACTTTCAGTGATTATGTGGCCAAAGAGCATGGCAGCTCACAATATGACAATCTGATCAATTCCCGATATGCGGGATAAGACGCTATTTCTTTTTCTCCAACGTTTTAATGCTTTTATGATTTAAAGTGCGTGTTGTGTGCTTTCGCCATCTCCACCCTCGTGTATGTAATGGCACTGGCCTGGTGTCAGTACCATCGCAATAAAAGCATTTTTTCATCAAACAGTTTCTCCGCCACAAAATACATCAGTGCAACTGCACGAATCAAAATCAACCAAAGCAGTATTCTCTTTGCATTTTTGCTTTCTATCCATTATAATTTTCTCTATGTTTATAACCATGCATGACTTTTTCTATACACTTACATAAATACCAATATCCCATGGCCGCAGCCGGCAATGCAATCACTATATAAGGGAACACATACCGGCTCTTTGCCTCCCACAACAGACTGAATAAAATCTCTCCTATCAGAACCAATCCCAAAAAATATTCCCATTCCTGTCTTTTATGCTTTGCCAGATAAATATAATAAAATAATACTCCAATATAAATAACATTTTGCAGTTGATTCATAATCTCATAGAATATCTGATATCCTCTATCTGAGTAAAATGCCTTCATCCATTTCGACGAAGTCGTCATATTCGATGTAAATAAAAAGGATCCATAGGTAGGTTCCAACCATTGAACTGCTATTTTATCGCAGAAAAATTCTAATGCTCCTATAGGATCTCGCATCCATCTGACAATGGACTGCTTTATATTTAAAATAGAAAGTTCCGTACACTTATCTACATCAAAATTATTTTCCCAAAAGAGATGTATTTCATATGCATTATATGTTCCTCTCCCTGTATGGTTTGGATCCTCATCCTGTAATCCCATTGCTACCACAGATATTGCCGGAACTCCTTCAGATAATTGAATTTCTGCCTGATGTTCTACACATTGAATAACTGTTTTTTGTCCAAGTATCATCAAAAGCACACAGAAAAAACTAATAATAAAACTTTTACGGTTCCCTTTTAGAGCTCGTAAAAATTGAATCCCCAAGACAGCAATCCATACAATAATTAATGCTCCTCTCGCCGTATAGGACACAATCATACTGCTGATCATTACAATATATACTAACCCCTTTTTCCATAGTATCCATTGTTCATGCTCCTGCAGTACCAACAAGCACAAAATTGCAAGTTCCAAAAAGCACAATCCAATCGTTTCACCATATATAAAGAGTTCATATAAGTGCAGAGGGACATAACATATGGCAAGCAGTAAATAAAAAATGCATAATCTTTCTTTGTGAAACAGCCTCCATGCGATCTCATTCCCTGTAAAAATTATTATTCCACCACAAATCGCCTGAATACATTGTAAAGTACTAACACTATAATTTCCTAAAATTCGTGTTGGTAACAAATAAATAGCACCTACTCCAAGCTGATACGGATATACATTGTAATACCAATACTTCTGTAATTCTGTATAATTTCCTGTATAAAGATTCTTCAAAACAACATATACATATTCCTGATCTGCCCCCGTGACATACTCGGCATTTAATGCCATAGTTATTATCCCGGCCGCAGAAAAAATTGCAATTACCGCTGCTGCAATTCGTAAATGTCGAATGTGTACCCAGGAACTGTATTTCCAGATGATTCCTGTAATTACTATGAATC
>OHBM01001731.1_pt1 | contig 15552 bp, 13 predicted proteins | sample 1577251 | NCBI WGS metagenome assembly OHBM01 (sample SAMEA3541557, study PRJEB24748) | human gut metagenome | biome: human gut; feature: human-associated habitat; material: faeces | place: China | collected 2012 | reverse complement strand
ATAGTTTATGGAATCGTGCCATGTATGTGAGCAAGGTTTCGGTGTTGAAGATGAACGCGCCGGCTCGTCGGCTACGTCGCGGGCTATCCGTTTTCGCCGGAGACGGCGCTGCGCGTGCGCGAGGAGAAGGTCGAGCTGCTGCACACGCATTGCCCCATCGCCTCGGCGATCCTCGCGCGCTCGCTGCGCGAGGTGGTGGACGCGCCGCTGGTGCTGACCTACCACACGAAGTACGACATCGACATTGCCAAGGCGGTGAAGAGCAGGCTTTTGCAGGAGAGCGCCATTCGTGCCCTTGTGCAGAACGTAAACGCCTGCGACGAGGTGTGGGTGGTGAGCCGCGGCGCGGGCGAGAACCTGCGCTCGCTCGGCTACGAGGGCGCGTACACCGTGATGGAGAACGGCGTGGACGTGCCGCGCGGGCGCGTGAGCGCTGCGGCGGTCGCCGCCGCGACAGCGGGCTATGACCTGCCGGACGGTGTGCCGCTGTTCCTCTTCGTCGGGCGGCTGATGTGGTATAAGGGACTGCATATCATTCTCGACGCGCTCCGCGCGCTGCGGGAGCAAGGACAGGACTTCCGCATGGTGTTCATCGGCGCGGGCGGCGACGAGAAGGAGGTCCGCGCGGAGGTGGAGACGCTGCGGCTCTCGGACCGCTGCTTCTTCACCGGCTCCATTGCCGACCGCGAGACGCTGCGCGCGTGGTATAGCCGCGCGGATCTGTTTCTGTTCCCCTCGACCTTTGACACGAACGGTCTTGTCGTGCGCGAGGCGGCGGCGAGCGGCTGCCCCAGCGTGCTCATTGCGGGAAGCTGCGCCGCCGAGGGCGTGACCGACGGGCGGAACGGCTTCCTGATCGGGGAGAACGCCGTGAGCCTGTGCGCGAAGCTGACCCCGCTCTGTGCGGATCGTGAGGCGATGCGCCGCGTGGGCGAGAACGCCATGCGCGAGCTGTATCTTTCGTGGGAGGATGCGGTCGCGCGGGCCAATGAGCGCTACGCGGTCGTGCTCGACCGCTACCGCAGCGGAAAATACCCGAAGCACGAGCGCTTCAGCGACGAGTTCTTCAACACGCAGGGCGACCTGATGGAGGCCATGAGCCGCGTCGCCGAGATGCGCGGCGAGACGGGACGGCTCCGCCGCGAGCTGCGCGAGGGCTTCGACGAGGCGCGCGAGGCGCTGCGGGAAAAGCTTGAAAAGGAATGGTAGGCAGCTTTTGCCGACCGAAAAAGAACCGACACAAACGAGAAGGAAGAGAACGTGAAAGAAATTCGGGTTCTGCTGCTCAACGGCAGCCCGCGGGCCAACGGCAATACCGCGCTCGCGCTGCGCGAGATGGAAAAGGTCTTTGCCCAGAACGGCGTGCAGACGGAGACGGTGCTGCTCGGGAATCAGGCGATCCGCGGCTGCACGGCCTGCGGCGCGTGCGCGAAGCTGGGACGGTGCGTGTTCGACGATGCCGTCAACGAGCTGGCCCCGAAGCTCGAGGCGGCGGACGGGCTGGTCGTCGTAACTATACGGGGGCGTAGCGCAGCTGGGAGCGCGTACGGTTCGCATCCGTAAGGTCGAGGGTTCGATCCCCTTCGGGTCCACCATAACGAAAAAAGCTGAACTTTTGCTCATTTGCAAAAGTTCAGCTTTTTGTTTTACAAAAGGCTCTGCACCTTAAAGGCACAGCACAATAGCTTTTTGATGCTATTTATCCTTTCGTTTAAATCCATCACACAAGCGCAATCAGCCTAGCGCATATACAACAATTCCCATAACAATCATACATAATGCCAAAATTTTTTTGCTGTTGAGTTTTTCTTTGAAAATCACAACACCGAAAACAGTAATATAAAAATAAGCTGTTGTTTCCAAAACGGGGCCAAGAGATACCGGCATTCCTTTATAGGCGAGGATGCCTAGCAACGTTGTACCAAAAAAAATCCCATATGCGAATATTACCAGTGGATTTAAATACTCTTGCACAACACTGCTATATTTGCGCATCGCAGCCTTTTTCAGCATTACCTGGCTCACCGATGAGAGGAATACCCCTAACAATGAAATCAGAGCATAAGGCAACACTGCAGAGAAATCAGTCATCTGTTGCCCTCCTCTTCTGTGATTTGCTGTCCGAGAATGCATACAATATTACGCCCACCACAATAATTGCCGCTCCAATACACTTTTGCAGCGTAATATCTTCCTGAAAAAGTAACGCTCCCCAAACCATGCCCCACACCACAGTCACAGCTTTGTTTGCGTATGCTGTGGTCAAAGGCATGCGTTTAATGATTTGTTGCCATAAAAGCGCATATATGCCTAGCAACAAAATCACCAGCCCATAGAAAAGAACGAACTTAAAGCTCAAGAAAGGCTGCTGCCCAGCCAACTTAGAACAAACCGGAGACAGGCTGAATATCAGCATCAATACATGCAGTAGCACATAAGTTTTAATCTTCTGTGCCTTTTCCATCTCTTTCCTCCTGTTTTTCAAAGTTCAATCGTTTTTCTTCCACGACCAGCGGACGATTCATAATACGGGCATTCATACTCATAATGTACTCACCCAACAGACCGATAAAAAACAGTTGAACACCTCCAAAAAAGCAGGTGAGAATGAGCATAGGTGCCGACCCGGCGATGAACCGGTCCCAGTAAACGAGCTTCATCACCAGATAGACCAATGCCAGCAAAAAGCTGATTCCCGATATCAGAAAACCAGCGAACGTGGCGAGGCGCAGCCCGACTTTTGTATAGCTGGTAAACGACAGCATGGCAGCATCATATAAACTGTACCAGTTGTTGTGCGTCTTTCCCGCGCGCCTCTGGGGCTGGGTATACTCTATATCCTTGCGCTCGTAGCCCAGCTCCGCTACAATCCCGCGAATAAACGGCGTCGGATCTTTCAAATCACGCAAAACTTGCACGAAGCTTTTGTCATACAGTCCAAAGCCCGTGAAATGCTCAATCTGCTCTACGCTGCTCATTTTTTTAATCGCCTTATAATAACAAGAACGCAGAAAATAAACAAGCCTATTTTCCTTGCTGGAGGTTTTGATGCCGCAGACGATCTTGTATCCTTTTTCCCACTCACGGACAAAAACCGGAATCAAATCAACAGGGTCCTGAAAATCAGCGCAAATGGAAATGGTGCAGTCACCCGTCGTCTGTAAAATCCCATAGTAAGGGCTGTTGAATTGGCCAAAATTTTTCGCATTGAAAATCCCTTTTACCTTCGGATTTTCCTCACAAATTTTCTCGATGATACACCGTGTTCCATCCGTCGATTTATTGTCGATAAACAGAATTTCATAATCGTACCCGGGCAATTCGCGCTCCAACTCATCTTTGACCGCCTCATAGATAGGGCGGGCATTTTCTTCCTCATTGTAGCACGGAATCATGATGCTGATTTTTTTCTTCATTCGTTTTATCTGCCTTTCGCCCAATCTACCGTTTTTTGAATTCCCTCTTCAAAGGACACCCGGGGACGGAAGCCCACATCCTGTGTTAGTGAGGATATATCGGCACACAAATACATTACCTGGTTTTCAGGATATGGCAACGCGCCAAGCGCCACAGGAAGCGCTGGATTCACTGCGTCGCGGATGGCGGCAATATAATTTTTCAAGCGCTGCGTCTGCCCGCTACCTAGAGGATATACCATCTCGCTTTTTCCTTTTTCCGCCATCAGCAGCAATGCCTGAGCCGCATCTTCGCTGTACAGATAATCCCATTCCTGTTCGCCCGGCGTATAGCGCGGACACTCCCCGCGCAAAAGCGCAGAAATACCGCTCATCACCATACTGTTTGGATTGTCATACGGACCGTACACGCTCAAGATGCGTGCCCAAACATGTTGTATGCCCTTTTGGGCACAAGCAATGCGGGTCATCTGCCCCGCGCATAATTTTGCGATGCCATACCCATTTTCCGGGAACACAGGCGTATCTGCGCAAAGCTTTCCCTCCACTCGGCCGTATTCCGCCTGACTACCAGCTCCCACAAAAATCTTGCACCCCAAAGACGCCGCAAGTTCCACAGCCTCCAGCGCATACTCCACATTTTTGTTTTGCTGAAACATATCATTGCGGGCCGCACCTACCGTCCCCGTCCAAGCCAAATGAAAAAACGCATCACAGCTGTCATCCAGTTCCACTGCAGCTTCCCGCAACCGTGTGAGATCTGCAAAGCATACCCGCACTCGCGGGTGCTGTGGGATATTTTCCCGCCGTACACTACCGGGTCGGCACAGCACAGTCACCGCAATGTCTCTTTCTGCCAATACCCGCACCAAAGCTGTCCCGACGGCGCCTGTCGCTCCCGTCACAATCGCTCTATGCAACGTCCTCATGCTTCCGGCACCATCGGGATAAACATATTCTGTGCAAGCTCTTCCCTCGGGAGAAAAGGAGCCAAGTCCTCCAGCGGAGGGGATACCAACGTACCGTTTTCCAAACGCTTGGTGGAGGATTTCGGCTCGAAAACTTGCTCTGTTGAAACAAATACTTCACAAAAAGTCGGCCCATCAACTGCAAGCGACTCCTCCACTACCCGCTGCATTTCTTTATTGGAGTGCGCCGCAAAGTATGGATAGCCAAACACCCGTGCCAATTTGCTGAAATCCGGGAAAGACAAATCTCCCGATTCCGGCCCGATACCGACTTTACAATGGTCTGCGAATAAATTGTTCTGTGTTTGACGGATGGAATGGTACCCCTCATTGTTAATCAGAAAAATTTTAATCGGCAGAGCGTTTGTGATAATCGTCTGCAATTCCTGAAGGTTCATCATAATGCTGCCGTCCCCTTCTAAGCAGACCGTCGTTCTTCTCTTATTGGCAACACAACCGCCAATGGCCGCAGGCAGACCATAGCCCATGGAGGCAACGGCATTGCTGTTAAAAAAACGTGTTCCTTCTTTAATAACATATGCCTGATGACCCGCAACGCAACAAGTGCCGTTACTCACAACTGTAAGCGTACGGGGCGGAAGCTGCGTGCTTAAATAGTCAACGAATGCATAGGCATTGGCGTGCAACCCGTCTTCCTGCCAATGACGCGGCAAAACAACAGGATATTTTTCCTTCCATTTCCGACACGCCGTTACCCATTCCCTACCTTGAAAAAGCGGCTGCTCTATGCCGTTCAGCCGCGTGTTCATTTGTTCAAAAAAGTCCTTTGCATCCGCGTGAATGGGCATTTCTACATGTAAGGTATGTTTTTTCAATTCTGCCTCATCCACATCGACCATAATCACTTCGGCTTCACGCGCCCATGTCTTCCAGTTATATCCCACGACTCGAATCGGCAGACGGTTGCCGACGGCCAGAATCAAATCTGCGTTTTGCACTGCGAAATTTCCGGGCCTGTCCCCCATATTTCCGCCGCGTCCCACATAGAAGGGATGTTCCGTCTCAATCAGGTCGATAGCGTCCCAATAAGTGCAAACCGGGATGCCAAGTTTTTCCACAGCGGAACGAAAGGCGTCGTATCCCCCTGAAAGGCGGATACCATTACCCGCGTACAGCACTGGACGCTTGGCAATTCGAATCTTTTCCAGCACTATTTTCACCGTCTCCGCCGTGATCGATACTGGCAAAGACCGTGCATCCTCCGTCGGGTCGTAGCCGCGCAGTCCCTCTGTCTCAATCGTCATACCCTGGTAATTGACGGGGATGTCGATCCAGCACGGTCCGGGCCGACCGTGCGTGGCCAGATAAAAGGATTTTTCCAGCATATAACGGATATCCGCCGGATCCTCCAGCATCGCTGCACATGCAGGAGACCGCCCGTGTAATGTCAAACTCCTGATCTCCCACCGCGCGTAGCGGCAGGCCGCCGGTAAAGCGTTCCGCATATCGCGCAGTGGTATCGTAACGCACCTGCCCGGAAATGACCAGCATCGGGATAGAATCCAACCAACCGCCCAATACACCTGTAATTGCATTGGTTCCGCCCGGTCCTGTCGTAACGCACAGGGCTGCGATCCGGTTTTCCAAACGGGCATAGGACTCTGCCGCGATGGCACAGGCCTGTTCGTGGTGGTTAAACGTGCAGTGCAAACCAGCTTTATGCCCAAGGGCATCGTTTAAGTGCATCGCACCGCCGCCCGTCACCATAAAGCAGTCGGTAATGTCGTGTGCGGTCAAAAAATCTGCAACGTAATCTGCCAGGCGTATTTGCATATGCTCCTCCTAAGGTTATTTCTACTTGTTGATTGGAGTATGAAATCGGCACTTGCACCTCTGACGCTCTTAGCAAAAACCATTGTTCTGCATGACAATAGTTTTTTGACCATAGACTTTACTGCACCGCTTCCAATATCACCTTGGCCATATAGTCGAGCATTTCATCCGTCATGCCAGGATACACGCCTACCCAAAAGGTATTGTTCATGATGAAATCTGTATTTTCCAAGCCGCCGACAACCCGGTAACCCCGACCGGTGGCGCGCATCTCGTCAAAGCAAGGATGTTTAATAAGATTGCCGGAAAACAGAAGGCGTGTCTGCACATTGTGCTCTTCTACATAGCGAGTCACGGCATTGCGGTCGAGACCGGATTCCGGACGCACCGAAATCAAAAAGCCGAACCAACTGGGGCGGCTGCTCGGACACGGCTCCGGAAGAATGAGTTTATCGCCCGCAGGCGCAAGCGCGGCACGCAGGCGCTCCCAATTGTGGCGACGGCGCTCAATAAAAGAAGGGAATTTTTTCAGCTGTTCGCATCCGATGGCAGCCTGCATATCTGTTACTTTCAAATTATAACCGAAGTGGCTGTACACATATTTATGGTCATACCCCTGCGGGAGTTCACCGTACTGCCCGTCAAACCGATGTCCACAGAAGTTGTCACGGCCGGACGGACACACACAATCACGCCCCCAGTCACGAAAGCTCTTGATGAGGCGGTTCAATTTGGGATCGTTGGTATACACACAACCGCCCTCGCCCATCGTCATGTGATGGGGCGGATAGAAACTTGACGTACCGATATCTCCGATGGTCCCGGTGTATTTTGTTTCACCACGGATGGTATGCTGTGTGCCCAGCGCGTCGCAATTATCCTCTACCAGCCACAGGTCGTACTTGTCGCAGAAAGCCTTTATTGCGCTCAGATCAAACGGATTGCCCAGCGTGTGCGCAACCATCACCGCTTTTGTTTTTTCGCTGCGGGCTGCCTCCAGCTTCGACACATCAATGTTGTACTGCGGAATGGTCACATCAACAAACACCGGTACTGCACCGTACTGGATCGCGGGCGTTACCGTAGTAGGAAAACCGCATGCCACGGTGATGATTTCATCGCCTTTTTTGATGCGTCGCTCACCCAATTCCTGTGCTGTCAGCGCCATGAATGCAAGAAGGTTCGCAGAGGAACCGCTGTTTACCAGATTTGCATATTTAACACCCAGCCACTGGGCAAACTCTTTTTCAAACTGATCCGAAAAGCGGCCAGTCGTCAGCCAAAAGTCCAATGTGGCATCCGCAAGTGCGCACATCTCTTTTTCATCAAAAACACGGGCCGCATAAGTGATGCGGTCACCTTCCTGAAAAGGGACTTTCTTCTCCTTGTATGCGTGATAGTACTCTGCCACGCTTTTCAGAATTTCAGCGCGCGCCTGTGTCTCTGTCATATTTTCAAACATACGTTTACCCCTTTACCGCTTAAAAAACGCTTCGATTTCCCTATCCATTTCCGCCCGGACATCTTCGCCCGCAAGCCAAGCACGTGTCCATGCTACAGTGTTTTCCACCGCATCTGCAATATGCCACTGCGCCTGCCAGCCAAACACCGTTTTCAGTCTACTACAGTCCAATTTTAAAAAGTTCGCTTCATGCGGGCCTTCCGCCGCGCATTTTTTCCAGTTTTGCCCTTCTCCCCATGCGCGGCAGAACATCTCTACAAGAGCGCCTGTTGTAACACAATCACAATCATCAGGCCCTACATTGTAGTAGCCCGCAAAATCGGTGTCCTCATACTGTTTCTGCGCAATCATCAGATAGGCACGCAAAGGCTCCAATACATGCTGATACGGACGGGTAGAATACGGGTTCCGCACAACAACAGTTTTTCTTTCCATTGCTGCTCGGATGCAGTCTGGAATGATACGATCATTGGCAAAATCGCCTCCGCCGATGACATTACCCGCACGCGCTGTAGAAACAGCAACCGATTTTTGTTCAAAAAAACTGTTTTTATAGCTATGTGTCACAAGTTCCGAACAGCTCTTACTGTTTGAATAGGGGTCGAAGCCGTCCAACGAATCGTTTTCGCGGTATCCCCATTCCCATTCATTGTTGTGATAGACCTTATCAGTCGTGATATTCACAACTGAGCGAGGAGGCGTGCCATCAGCGAGACGCACGCATTCCAAGAGGTTTACTGTTCCCATCACATTCGTTTCATAGGTATAACGCGGATCCTTGTAGCTGTCGCGCACGATAGGCTGAGCTGCAAGATGCAACACAATTTCCGGATCAGCTGCATCAAAGGCTTTTTTCAGTGCCGCCATATCTCGAATATCCCCAATGACAGAATGTACATCACGTTCGATTTTCGCAATTTCAAACAGGTTGGGGTTAGTCGGCGCCGGTAGACTATACCCTGTCACCTCTGCTCCGAACTTTGCAAGGATGTGGCAAAGCCAACTTCCCTTAAAGCCTGTATGCCCTGTAACAAAAACGCGTTTTCCGTTAAAAAAATCAAAATCCAGCATTTACTCCTCCCACACTTTCCAGGGAGCTTGCCCGGAAGCCCACATTTCCTCCAGCTTCTGTTTCTCTCTCTGCGTGTCCATACACTGCCAGAAGCCGTCATGCTTATACGCTATTAGCTGACCATCTTTTGCAAGATTTTCTAAAGGTGCCTTCTCCAATACGGTGGAATCTCCTTCGATATATTCAAACATCTGCGGCTCACATACCATAAAGCCCACGTTGATCATACTTCCATCGGATTCGCTTTTTTCACGGAAGCCAGAAATCTCATTATTCTTTTCGATTTCAAGCACGCCAAAACGCTGTCCAATGTTCGTTGCTGTCATCGTGCAGTATTTGCCGTGACTCTTATGATATTCCAAGAGCTTTGCGATGTCCACATCCGACACACCGTCACCGTACGTCAGGAAGAATGGCTCGTCGCCTACAAATTTGCGAATGCGCTTGACGCGTCCGCCTGTCATTGTGTTGAGGCCCGTGTCCACCACGGTCACCCTCCACGGCTCCGCAAAGTTGTCGTGCACCTCCATCGAATTCGTCTGCAGATCAAACGTGATATCCGACGTGTGCAGGAAGTAATCCGCAAAGAATTCTTTGATGACATGCTGCTTATAGCCCGCACAGATGACGAACTCGTTAAAACCGTAGTGAGAATACAGCTTCATAATATGCCACAAAATGGGCTTCTCCCCAATCTCAATCATTGGCTTGGGTTTTAGATGGCTTTCTTCTGAAATCCGCGTGCCGAAGCCGCCTGCCAAAAGGACAACTTTCATATCGCTTCTCCTCTGATGCTCTGATGTCAAAATCCTATCACAGATTTTATTTATTATATCATGACGCCGCGTAGTGGCCTCAACAAAACCGCATCCATTGCGGTTTTGTGTGGTTCACTGTTCTCAAACCCATGCGCGATAAGCGCATCAGCGCGCAAAGTGCGCGTGGCCGCGCAAGCGGTAGCTTTGAGGTTATTATACCATATCTCACCGTCAAAGGAAACAGTCCGCGCTTTTCCAGTCAAACAACCTTTGCTCCGGCATAATAATGTTCCAGAATCTGTTTGTAATTCCAGGATTCCTTGGCAATATATCCTGCCGCACCATACTGGCTCATTCCGACGCCGTGCCCGTTTCCGTTCGAGACGAACGTCCAGTTGCTGCCGTTATACTTCCAGCTCGTCAGATTCGCACCATACAGGCCCCAGCAGTTTTCATAGAACGTACCGCCGCTGACCTTGACGCCGCACACAACGGCATAATCGATGTTCCCGTGCGCGTCGGTATGGATCTCCGTGATCCAGAGCTCGGGATTGTTCGCATAGGCGCTGTACTGCAACTGCCCCACCATCTTGATGATGTTGCTGCGCATACCGCTCTGAAGCGTTCCGCTGCTGCCGTAGTAATCCTCAATGGAGATTGTGGACGTTCTGGGATAATACTTTGCCGCACCGGCCATCTGGCTGTCGTATTTGCTTTCGACGCTCGTGAGATACGGCACAGACATCCATCCCATATTGGCCGCGGAATTGGTATAGCTTCCGGAGCAGGAGGTGTACACGGCGTTGATCACCGCACCGTTGTAAACAATCATCTCGTTCTTGACGGCTTCCACCGCTTCGCTCAGGCCAGAATAGCCGCTGTACGCCTTCAGTCCTACCTGAGGCACCATGCCGCGGTTGAGCATATACACCAGATACGAGTGCGCGGCCACAGCCTGCGCCTTGTACAGTTCTGTTCTCTCGCCCGCATCCGTCAGACCGAGACCGCCGCCGACTTCGTTGGCGACGATCTGCTTGGTCAGCTCGGTGATATTCCCGGTGACCTGTTTTCCGGTGTTGATATCGTACACCGTGATCATAGTATATCCGCCTGTGTAATCATTCACCGGATGGAACGTATACGTCTTGTAGCAGTAGTTTAGGTCTACGTTTCCGGAGATGCCGTTGACCTGTCCGACGTTGCTGTACTGCCACATCATATAGCCGTTTGTGGCCGGCGACGAAGAACTCCAGCGCGCAATCCAGGCGTTGTACCCTTCATTGATAAGCTGCTGGCCGTTGAACCAGTTCTGCGCATAGCTGTCGCTGGTGTAAAAGCCGGACTGCGTGCCGAGGATCTGCTCCACGGCGTCCATGCCCGTTCGCACCGCCTCGGTGCGGGATTCGTATGTTGTGTGTTTATCCAGCCAGTTCTTGTCCTCGTAATCGATGAAGAACGGCATGTCGAGGATAACGCCGGAATTCTTCAGGGCATTCCACTCGCTGGAGTTCGCAATGAACTGCACTTCCGCCAGCGCCTCCGCACCGTTGAACGCCTCGCTGAACCAGTATGCGCCGACCAGCAGGCCTGCCGACTTCGCGCCCATCACGTTCTGCACGAACATGGAGTCCATCACGTAGTTGTTTGCGCTGTTGCTCCAGTGCATGGCGCGGACGATCACGAAAGAGATGCCGTCCGACTTCACCTTGTTCCAGTCGATCACGCCCTGCACGGAAGAGACGTCGATTCCTCGATTGCCTACCAATGCACCCGTTTCAAGATTGAAATAGTAGTCGACACCATCAATTCTCTGCAGTCCATACTGCACATTCCACTGTTCGGGATGGAAGTAATACCGATCCTTTCCCACCCATTGCAGGCCGCGGAAGGCTTTTCCGTCTCCGCCCACATAGTATTTCCAGTCATGTGAACCGATCCAGGTGTTCACCGCAACGCTGTCATCTCCGGCGATGAAATACAGTTCATCGCCGATGACCTGCCAGCCGCCAGCCGCCGATGCTGCGCAGTAGATATTCTGATACGGGCCAAACAGATAATATTTTCCTTCAATGGCATGCAGGCCTTCCGGATATGCCTTTCCGTCCGAACCGACATAATATTTCCACGGGTTTTCCCCAATCCACTGGCTGACTAGTATGGATTCCTTGTCTGTCGAGTAATACAAAGCGGACTCATAGGTGTTCCAGCCTGAATTGGCAAAGCGAATCAAACACTGAACAACATTAAACAAATAGTATTTGCCGCCGATTTCGTGCACACCGTTACGTACCGCCTTGGCATCTGCACCGACATAGTATGTCCAGTCACCGCTGCCGATCCACTGGCTGCGGGCAAGACGTCCGTCCGCATTGAAGTAGAACAGGTCGCCGCCGAAGTTCTGCCAGCCCATGCTCACCATCTTGTGGTCGGAGTCAAAGTAATAGGTATCCGACCCGATATCCGTGAAGCTCGTCGCGGCCTTTCCGCCTGCGCCGAACCAATATTTCGCACCATCCTGTTCGATCCATCGATTCGTGACCGGAGCGCCGTTTTCATAATAATACAGCTCTCCGTCTTCACCGTAATGAAAACCGTCTTCGATTTGCTGATCGTCCTGAACAAGATCCATCTGATCTTCGTCTTCCTCAAGACCATCTGTCTCATCTTTCGCCGTTTCATCCTTTTCGGAAGAATCACCATCATCAGATGTCTCGCCATCTTCCGGCGAGACCGTGCCCTCTGGCGTCTCGCCCTCTTCCGGCGGGACCGTGCCCTCGGGCATCTCGCCCTCTTCCGGCGGGACCGCGCCCTCAGGCGCAGCATTGAGAGAAGTGAACTTTTCATGCTCCGACACATAATTTGCCTGCGCAATATCTGAAAGCTCCCTCTGCTCCGCCGCAAACGAAGGAAATGAAAACAGACAAATATACACTACACACACAGTCAGCGTGCGAATCAAAGATTTACTTTTCATATTGCTTTCTCCTAAAAACAATCATGTGATGGATAAATCGGAACAGAATCAACAAGATACAAACAATCGAAATCAGAACCCCGGTCTGGAACGGGACAGAATGATAACTCAATTCAATCTGGTGCATCCCCGGCTCCAAATAAACGCCAAGATACGTGGTATCCACCAGAAGAAGCTCCTGCGATTCTCCGTCCACCGTAACTTTCCAGCCGCTTTCATACGGAATGCTGAACTTCAGAATGGCGGGATGATCCGTTTCCACGATGCCAGTGATACGGCTATCCCGAAACTCCTGAATTTGGAGAGCGTTCTCCTGAATCTCCCGTGTAAGTGCGCGCAGTTCCTCATCGTTCCGCGAACTCACGGTAACGCCACTCACCATTTCCAAAACATCCGTCTGTGCATCCGGAAACGAGACTTCTATGCGGGAAATTCCGATATAAGGCAATGTGACCGTTCCCTCATTTCCAATCACAAGCACTTCCAGAGGACTTTCTCCCATCTCACGGTCATTTGCATCAAAGCAACGTATCTGCAGAAGCTGTTTTTCATCGTCGCTTTGATTCAGCATGAAAGTCAGCGCAAGCGTATCCTTACTCGTTTCCTGCAGCCGGACGTCGACGCCTTCCTCCGTTACGGAACTCGCCGCTTCCCACACATTCAAAGGAACCGCCGGCTTCGTGTCATTTTCCATGGACTGAAACAGTGCGCTCTCCTCTTCCACAAGGGCAGAAGAATAGAACAGTAATTGTTTTTCGTAGGCCAACATTTCATCTGCCTGATCTCTGGTAAAATATCTGCTGACACAATATCCCAACGGAAGCGCATTGTCGTTCCGATAAATATATACATTCTCTACCTGCCCCATTTGGGTATAACCTGCATACGCATCCTCCGCATGCGTCAGAAGATACTTGACATCTGCCTGATTGCGCAGATCTTGAGCGCCGTCAAAACCGTATAAATAGTTTGAAGACGGCATCTTCAGTGAAAATTCCTGAATGAATTTTCCAAAATTTCTCTGAATGAAGGGCCGGTACAGCTTCTCGCTGTAGTAGTTCTGAACAAGAGAATCGTTCAAATCAACTTTGGCATATGTTTTGGAAATCCGATAAAAGCCGTTATCTTGGGTTTCAATCCATTGGATTGCGTCCGAGCTGGAATCAAAATATTCCGACGTCTGCAAAACAGACCGAGGAAGCAAACTTCGGGTATTGACCGTGACAAATGCGTTCCCCGTCAAGTCAAACATCAGCACAAACAATAAAAATCCAGCCGCAGCCCGGGTCAACCCTTTCCGATCTGCCCAGCACATCGCAATCATCAGTCCGATCAGCGTCAATCCCGCGATACATGTGCTTTGCACGGAAGTTTCGATAAGCAGCTCACCTGTAAACTGACTTTGCGCTGACAGAATGAACCAAATCAAAAACAAAGTGATCGGAATTCCTGCAAAAATAAGCGCATAGCGCCCCACTCCAGGCCGACGCAGTGCTCGTACTCCGCATGCCGTACCGAGGCAGAACAACGGAACCATCGCATAATACCATCGATAGGAATCTGTGCTCAGAGCGTTGAACAAGATATTGAAAACATGCGGAACAAGCAAGGTCGATACAATAAAAAAGGCGATCCACGCAAACTTTTTCCGGCTTCTGTACTCTTTTACCGACAGCGCTGCTACCAATGCGAACAGTGTAAATATTCCAGTGTACACGCATGGTGCTTCGTAAAAGTTGCGAATTCCAACAAACTCGTGAATTCCGAGAAGACCATTGGAGAGGAATCTGCACAAGAGCGTATACCACTCCGACGAGTTGATCCACGAAAAATCCCATACTTTGTTTCCGTTTACGCGCGGGTTGTTCAGCAGATTAAACACCTGCGGCAAAAAACTCCACATTGCAGCACCCATTCCGAGCAGAATGGGCCACAGGCAGTGCCAAACGTATTTCCAGAAACGCCGCCAGAGCGAACTTTTTCCGGCGTTGCATTGCCGCGTTGTAAAAAAGCGCAGCAAAGCATAAAGCGCTAAAAAGAGCAGCGAAATGTACAGAAAATACGCCGAAAAGATTCCGAGCAGAAAAACCGAGACGAAAAAGGGCAGCCAGATTTTTTTCCGCTGATACAATTCAAATCCCCACATCAGCATAGTAAACTCTGCAAATGCTGTTGCGAAAAAATAGTGCTGTCCCCATCCGACCATAAACCCGCTGAACGTATGCGCCAGAGACGCCATCGTTCTCTCCGGGCCGGAGAATCCCATAAGAGTATAAAATTGATACGCAAAAAAAGCCGTCGCTGCATACTTTGCCAACGTTGCCGCAAAAATTCCGTCTACAAAATAATCCTGACGGAACAAATACAGCACTAGATTAAAGGGATCGAACAAATGGTCGGCAAAAACAAAAAGATTGTTTCCCAGTCCGATCGAAAAGGACCACCATCCCGACTGCAGGTGATCCCAGAAATCGCTGAGGAAAATATAGCTGCACCAGTTTCCTGCATAAGTGTCTGCGCCGATATCAAGATAAACATATATCTGACCATTGAAGTAAATAGGGGCGTATATCAGAAACAACATGAGTGCGACAAGTGCCGAAAAATGCAAACCACTATAATTTTTCCCTTTCAGAGAAATAAAACAAAGCCCCATTGCCGCCGCTTCCATGAAGCAACATATTACAACAAAAGCCGCCGGATTTTTTTTGTCGACCGCCAACACAAAAAACAGCACACTTATCAGAACTGCACCGATCGTCCAGAGCAGGAACTGCCCTATTACAAATTTTCTTTTATTCTCAGCCATCGAATTATTGTTCCTTGTCAAAAATCAGTTTGTCTGCCGCATCATCGTTACATCAGAAAATCCGCACAGTCCGCTCCTTTTCATCAGATGCTTCTCTTATTATGATACGCATATTTGTTAACAACTCGTTTCCAAATCGGCACGCTGTTCAAAATTTCATTTCTCTGGACCTCCGCGCGCAGCCGCACGACCTCTTCTTCCAGCGCGCGGCGGTGCTGGATGAGGTCGATCATCGTGTCGCGCATCGTGAGATCGTACAGTTCACGATGCTTTTCGTACAGCGCCGTGTGATTGTGATA
>OHBM01001729.1_pt1 | contig 15557 bp, 14 predicted proteins | sample 1577251 | NCBI WGS metagenome assembly OHBM01 (sample SAMEA3541557, study PRJEB24748) | human gut metagenome | biome: human gut; feature: human-associated habitat; material: faeces | place: China | collected 2012 | reverse complement strand
ACGGCATGAAGGCGGGCTTTATGACCGGAAAGATGCTCATCAATCTTGACTCAGAGGATGAGGGCGAAATCTTCGTATCCTGCGCCGGTGGTCAGACAACCCATGCCACTTTCCACTTCTCACGCGAAGAGGCTCCTGCGGGTTATTTCTTCATGGAAGCTTCGCTGAAGGGTCTCAACGGTGGTCACTCGGGCGATGACATCAACAAGAAACGCGCCAATGCCATCAAGATTCTTGCCCGCTTCCTCTTCCTCGAAAATGAGAAACTGGATGGAAGTCTGCGCCTCGTAAGCTTCAACAGCGGCAAAATGCACAATGCGATTCCTCGCGACGGAAAGATTGTTTTCGCCGTCAAGAATCCTGATAAGGAACAGGTTCGTGCCGACTGGAACATCTTTGCATCAGAAGTAGAAGATGAATTCCACGTAACCGAACAGGCTATGCAGTTCAATATGAGCAGCACCGATGCTGCACCTGTCATCGAGAAAGCTGTAGCTGACAAGTTCGTAATGGCTCTCCAGGCTGTAGACAACGGTCCGCTTACTACCTGTCAGGATGAGGCGATTGCCTGGATGGTAGAAACCTCAAGCAATGTGGCAAGCGTGATGACCGATGAAAACAGCATCAACATCGTAGCTTCTCAGCGAAGTAACGTGATGAGCAATCTGGAGAACATGACCAACACCGTAAAGGCAGCCTTCCTTCTGGCTGGCGCCGAGGTAACTGTAGGCGACAAGTATCCTGCCTGGAAGATGCGCGCCAACAGCGAGCTTACCGACCTGGCTGTGAAGGCTTACGAAAAGCTCTTCGGCAAAAAGCCATTGGTAAAGGGTATTCATGCCGGTTTGGAGTGTGGTCTTTTCTCAGAGCGTTATCCTGAGCTCGATATGGTAAGTTTCGGTCCTACCCTTCGCAATGTTCACACCCCAGACGAGGCTCTTCTCATTCCTACTGTAGAGATGGTTTGGGATCACTTGCTGGAGATTCTCCGCAGCGTGGCTAAATAAGCAAGCGTGCTAAATAAAGCAACGAGCTTAATAAATGCAGCGCGGCTTAATAAAAAAGAAGATGTCTATGATAAAGAAAATGATGTTTGTCATGGTTTCAGGACTTGTGCTGATGTTCACCTCCTGTGGCGATCAGCACAAGGCTCAATCTCTGGTCAAGGATTTTCTTGATGAAAACCTCGTTGATCAGGACTGCAGCTATGAGCGTTTCTCCCGCCTCACTCCTACCGCCATGATCAGTTTCGACCAGATGAAGGTGATGCGACAAAATGTCAGCAAACTGCCTTATGTCAAGAAGAATATTGATTATAATGATGCAGCTTATCCCGACACCTTATTATATTTAAGGGCTACATACAAGCTGACCAACCATCAGGGCGATAAGCAGGAAGTAACCCAAACCTTTTATCTTGATAAAGGTTTGACAAGAGTAATCGGGTTTAAGGAAAACTAAAAAAATAGTTAAGAATTGCCTTTCAGCAAGGCAGTAAGAATAAACAGAAAGAGTTGACTAGCATTTTTAACTAGCCAACTCTTTTTTCATATAATCTCTTATTTCTTTTCTAGCCAGAGTCAGACGATTCTCAGCCGCTTTATATCCGAGGTTCAGACTTTGGGCAATCTCGCTCACCTGCATTCCTTCGAAGAGATTCAGGCGGTAAACCTTGCTTCTCTTCTCCGTGAGCCGGGCAATGCCACGCTCCAGAATCTCGTTGATCTGCTGGGCAGAGAAAACAGATTCGCCATCAACATCATATCTTCCCATCCAGTCGGTAGCTCCCAGGAAGTGTTCATACTCCTCAATCTTATGCTTGCGACGGTAATAATCGATAATCAGATTCTTGGCAATGGTGTATACAAAACAAGGTAAAGTAACAGGCGTAATCATCTTATCGCCTCGAAGTAATCGCACAAAAGTATTCTGCACGATGTCTTCAGCCTCGTCTGCCGGAAGCGAACGGGACATGACATACAACTTCAGCTCGTTGTAGTGTTCAGAGTAATAATCAGCAATAATGCTGTAATTTGAATTTGTTTGTTCCATGATGGCGATTTTTTTAATCATGTTTTTCGTTTATCGATATTGCAAAGGTAATAAAAAAAAGGAAAGCCACCAAAGGAAAGCGAAAAAAAATGTGCTAAATGTTCGTTTTGAAACATTTAGCACATATGATAGATACAATTTGTAACATGAAATGTTACGCATCGCAAAGTTTTATTTCTTAATTCAAACTTTTTTACAGGTTGGATTACTTAATCATGTCAACGCTTCTCTTGAGGAATGCGTCGAGCGAAGCACCCTTCAACATACCGTTCTGAAGCAGGGCGAGGTCGATGAGCTGGTGAACAATGTTGTTGTTCTTAGCATAGCCCGAGATGATTTCGTTGCGCTTAGCCTTCTCATCGCTGATGGCCTTCTCTGTGTTGTGAACATCATCCTTCTCCTGCTGGGTAATATCTTCAGGCTTCTTCTTGTTCTGCTCCTGATGGAGTACGGCAAGGCGAGCTTCCTGACCCTTGATTTCTGCAAGGATTGGCTTCAATGTTTCAGCAGTGTTGGCCTCAGCATCTTCCAATACCTTCTTTACCAGAGCATGGTCTGAGTTCAGTACGATGTTGTAGCTGTCTGGCATCTGACCGTAGAAGTTCATGCCTGCCTGGAACTGGCTCATCGCCTTCATACGGCGCATGTACTCGTTCTGAGTGATGAGCACTGGCTGGTTCTGTTCGCCCAAAGCCTGAATCTCAACAAAGAATTCTGTCTTGTCGAGTTGAGGCATCTGAGAGCGGAATACTTCTGTCAAGTTGTCAGACTGTTCTTTGCTCAAATCGGTCTTCTTAGCATCTTCCTTCACGATGAGGCGGTCGATAATGTCGGCGTCAACACGTGTAAAGCGGCACTTCTCCAGTTTCTGCTCCAGCATGTTTACCATCGGCGTATCGAGCTGACCTTCCATCAGGAGTACAGAATAACCCTTCTGCTTGGCAGCCTCGATGTAAGAATACTGCTCTTCCTTATTGTTGGCATAGAGATAAACCAGGTTGCCGTCCTTATCGGTCTGGTTGTCCTTAATCAGCGTCTTGTACTCCTCGAAAGTAAAGTACTTGCCCTCAACATCTTTCAGAAGTGCGAAGTCCTTTGCGCGCTCATAGAAATCTTCCTGAGAGAGCATTCCGTAGTTGATGAAGATCTTGAGATCATCCCATTTCTCTTCAAACTCCTTGCGGTTCTCCTTGAAGATAGAGTTCAAACGATCGGCTACCTTCTTGGTGATGTAGGTAGAAATCTTCTTCACGTTGCTGTCGCTCTGAAGGTAGCTGCGGCTTACGTTCAGCGGAATGTCCGGTGAATCGATTACACCATGAAGCAATGTGAGGAATTCTGGTACAATGCCTTCTACCTGGTCAGTTACGAACACCTGGTTGCAATAGAGCTGAATCTTGTTGCGCTGCATGTCGATGCTGCTCTTGATGCGTGGGAAGTAGAGAATACCCGTGAGATTGAATGGGAAGTCTACATTCAGATGAATCCAGAACAACGGGTCGTCCTGCATCGGATAAAGGGTGTGATAGAACTTCTTGTAGTCCTCATCCTTCAAGGTGCTAGGAGTCTTTGTCCAGAGAGGCTCCACATTATTAATAATGTTATCCTCATCAGTCTCCACATTCTTGCCGTCCTTCCACTCGGTCTTCTTGCCGAAGGCTACAGGCACTGCCATAAACTTGCAGTACTTGTTCAGAAGTTCTTCAATCTTGCTCTTCTGCAGGAATTCCTTGCAATCATCAGCAATATGGAGGATGATGTCTGAACCACGCTCAGCCTTGTCTGCATCTTCGATTTCGAAAGCAGGTGAACCATCGCAGCTCCACTTTACTGCCTTGCTTCCCTCTTTGTAGCTCTTAGTGATGATTTCTACCTTGCTGGCTACCATGAAAGAAGAATAGAAGCCGAGACCGAAGTGGCCGATGATGGCGTTGGCATTCTCCTTATACTTGTCGAGGAAGTCAGTTACGCCTGAGAATGCAATCTGGTTGATATATTTATCGATTTCCTCCTCAGTCATACCTATACCATGGTCGCTGATAGTCAAGGTTCCAGCCTTCTCATCGAGAGAGACACGAACGGTTGTGTCGCCAATCTCGCCCTTAAAATCGCCCTGAGCTGCAAGAGTCTTCAACTTCTGTGTAGCATCTACGGCGTTTGAAACCATCTCACGGAGGAAGATGTCGTGATCTGAATATAAGAATTTCTTGATGACAGGGAAAATGTTCTCTGTCGTTACACCAATATTACCTTTCTGTGCCATAATATAAAATGTTTTTATTCGTATTTACTTTATTATTGTTTGGCAAGGGGGCTTACAAATAGCGTGCCAAAATAAAGGGGAAGAACAGAAAGGCTCAAAATACAACACGCCCAGCAAGAGCAAAAGCTTCATTGCATTAGGAAATATACAAAGCTTTATGCTATTGCAGGGCGTGCGAAGTAAACTTACGAAAATTGAATCTTATGATTAAATATCTCTTGGGAATCCCTTTGCCAAACCGCCTTCGCTTGTTTCCTTGTAAAGCGAAGGTAGGTCATGACCCGTCTGTCGCATTACTTCAACTACACGGTCGAAAGATACGGTATGATGGCCATCTGAGAAGGAAGCGTAGAGGTCTGCATCCAAAGCTCGGGCGGCAGCAAAGGCATTTCGCTCGATGCAAGGAATCTGAACCAATCCGCAAACCGGGTCGCAGGTCATTCCGAGATGATGCTCCAATCCCATTTCGGCAGCATATTCTACCTGAGCCGGACTGCCTCCGAAAAGCTGACAGGCTGCAGCCGAAGCCATGGCGCAGGCAACACCTACCTCGCCCTGGCAACCAACATCAGCACCACTGATAGAAGCATTCTGCTTTACGATGTTGCCCACCAATCCGGCTGTAGCCAAGGCTCTCAAGATGCGCTGTTCACTCATATCATGAGAAGTAAACATGTGGTAGAGTACAGCTGGCAATACACCACAGGCGCCACAGGTAGGAGCTGTAACGATGGTGCCACCCGAAGCATTCTCTTCGCTCACAGCCAGCGCATAAGCATAAACCAAGCCGCGGCTCTGCAGGGAAGCACGGTAACCCTTCGCCTTTATATAATAGGTGGCAGCCTTACGCTGTAGCTTCAGCGGACCAGGCAAAACACCTTCATGGTCCAAACCATTCCTGATGCTCTGCTTCATCGTTTGCCAAACCATGTCGAGATAATCCCAGATATCTTCCGATTCGCATTTCTCAACATACTCCCAGAATGAGCGTCCGTTATCATAGCACCATTGCTTGATGTCGGCGAGCTTGTTCAGATCATAAACATCCTTGGCGCCCAGCTCTTCGTTGCCGGCAGTACCATCTGATATGGCTCCACCACCAATACTGTAAACGGTCCATTCATCAATAATATCGCCGTTCAGATCCTTGCCCACAAATTTCATTCCGTTGGGATGATAAGGCAGGAAAGTCTGTGGCTGCCAGATAATATTCACAGTTTTATGAGGTCTGAGCACTTCTTCTATTGCCACATCAGTCATGTGTCCCTTACCTGTAGCAGCCAGACTTCCATAGAGGGTTACTTCATAATAAGAAGCGTTAGGGCAACGCTCCAGAAAAAGTTTGGCAGCACGCTGAGGCCCCATCGTATGACTGCTCGATGGTCCCTTACCTACTCTATATAATTCCTTTAATGACTTCATTTTTCTCGTATTTAATATTTTTACTTATAGATTTTTCCCTTTTAATGGGTTCAGTTACTTATTTCTTCAGTTTACCATCCGAAAGTTACTTCATCTGCTTGGCTTTCAGGATGATGACATCCGTGAGAGGTCTGTCGTTGTTCGCCTTATCGGTAGCCACATTCTGAATCTTATCAACCACATCCATGCCTTCAAGCACCTCACCGAATACAGTGTATCCGTTGTCAAGGTGAGGAACACCACCATGCTTGATGTAGCCCTTCTGCAACTGTTCTGAAGGAATGGCGTAATACTTGCCGTCCCGTTTCAGTTTTTCTACATAATATTCCATCTGCCGTGGAGAAAAATTTCTGCCCCAGGTGATGTAGAAATCAGTAGACGCCGAAGCTTTGGCCGGATTTTCATCATCTCCTTCGCGAGCAGCACAGAGCTGTCCACGCTTATGATAATATTTAGGATAGATGATTTCTGCCGGAACCGTATAGTTTACATCAAACTTCTGCGGCTTTTCCATGTTCACCTTTCTGCATGAATAATCGCCACCCTGAATCATGAAATTCTTGATGACACGCTGAAAGATGCAACCGTCATAATAGCCCGAATTGACAAGTTTCAGGAAATTATCCCGATGCTTGGGAGTATCGTTGTAGAGAGCCACGAGAATGTTGCCCATCGATGTTTCCAGCAACACCTGATGGCAGGTTGGATCGTGCGGTGTTTCCCAGTCTAGCAGAGAATCGGGCTTAGACGCCACAACTTTTCCGGCTGGTTCTGATGTGTTCTGATTGCCTTCACTCTGAGCGAATGTCGTAACAGGCACCGTAAGAAGAGCGAGTGTCAATAATCTGATGATCTTCTTCATATTTTTGTATAATTTTACATCTATTTATGTTATCGGATGCAAAGATAATGATTTTATTCTAAAAAATTGATTTTTTATGCGGGAAAAGTTACTTTGTTTCATACATTCTTCATATCTTTGCAGCAGAAGACAGAAAATGCAATCAATTATGAAGAAAAAAATATATATTATCATCGCTTTTTGCACTTTCCTCACTACAGAAGCAAGTGCTCAGCAACAGGTAAGCTTCGGACCATTGCACAGTCCGGACAGTCCGCGCGAAGAATGGTTGCTGCCTGGCGATACGGTTTACCAGGCAGGAAAACCTATGATTTATCAGGGAAAACCGGTGAAGAATGCATATATGACTCCTGCCCGACTATCAGATAAGAAAGAAACTCTCGGCAAAAACGGATTGCTGGGTGATGCTTCGCTAGACAGCACCTATTATAATAATCCCATCTCCAACCTTACCAACAGCTTGAGTTATCCGCTGGGCTATGGCTGGGGGCTGCACAAGGGATTGAATCTCTCGGTAGATCTTTCTGCCTTTGCCACATTCGGCAAGAATGTGCCTCACAGAGGCGGTTTTACCCAGACCATCGATGCAACCTACCTAACGCCACTTACCAAAGACAACAAACTCTGGCTGGCTCTTGGTACTTATATCAACAACGTAAACTATGGTGGAGACAGTTATCATGACGGTGGAGTCTACGGCATTCTGGGCTACCAGTTTAATGAGCATTGGGAGGCATACGTTTACGGTCAGCTTAGTGTTGCCAACAATTACAATTCTCTCTACGGCCGTTATGGCGGTTATGGCTATGGTCCATACGGCTATTCGCCTTGGGGCTACGGAATGTATCCTTGGGGAATGGGCAGAGGAATCATGCCGGGTGGTTACGGAATGGGAGTACCTGGCGCCAACGTTTTAGGCGCCGGTGTAAGATACACTAATTCCAAAAAGACTTTCTCTATCGGCTTAAACGTAGAAGGAGTATGGTATGATAATAAGACGCCGTCCTATTTCAAGCAATACGACTATCCTGTGCCAAAGGCGCCTGAAAAGGATTAAGGAAAAGGATGGTTTTAAGTTAAGAAAAAGATAAAGCATAAAAAGAAAGAGGTTCACTTTTCAATATAATCATATTGAAGTGAACCTCTAAGTTTATTCTGAAAAGAATCAGTTTACATAGCATTATCTCTCTCCATGAGATTATACCTATGAGTTTAGATTCTATTCAGCGAGAATCTGGACTATTCTTTCTGCTGAGCGACCATCCCATCTGTCAGGAATGCCCGCTTTCTTCCATTCACCCTTCAGAAGTTTCTGCATAGTTTGCTTCAGTAACTCCGGATCTTCAGCAACCAGTTCGTTTGTACCCACCTTTACGGTTTCAATATGCTCAGTATAGCTGTTGAGCGTAATGCAAGGAACCCCATTGAAAGTAGCTTCTTCAGCCACATTACCCGAATCGGTAATCACACCTTTGGCGTGAGCTGTAAGATAAGCAAACGACAGATAATCGAGCGGCTGAACCACCTGGATTCCACTCTGATGATTACTCTCTTCCTGATAAGCCTTGAATGCGAGCACGAAGCCCAAGGCTTTACCTCGAAGCGGAGCAATCACCTTCACTCCAGCCTGGCGCGCCTCTTCATCTATGACAGAAATGAGTGATTTCATCTCATCAATGTTATTGACAATGGCCTTGCGGTTCAAGGTCAGAACCATATATTCGCCTTCTTTCAGATGAAACTCGTCCATGACTTCAGGACGCTGCATTTTAGACTGAAGGAAGCGGATGTTGTCGATAAGCACATTTCCTACCATGTAAACCTTAGACAATTCTGCACCTTCCTTGTTAGCGATGCTGTTGTTTGAAATGCCAGCGGTAAAGAGAATATCTGACAAGCCATCAATCACCAGACGGTTGATTTCCTTTGGCATGGTAATGTCAAAACTGCGGGTTCCGGCTGCAATATGAGCAAGCTGCACACCCTGCTTCTTGGTGACAATAGCCACAGCCATGGTTGAAGCCAGATCATCAACCACAATGACAACATCTGTAGCATTCTGCTGCAGATAGCGCTCAAACTGACCCATCACCTGTCCGGTAAGTTCGTTCATGTTTGGACAGTCTACGCCGAGATAAGCATCTGGTTTCTGAATGCCTAAGTCATCGAAAAGAGAAGATTCCAATGTCGGATCATCCTCTTTTCCTGTGTAAACCAACTGATAGCTGATTTCGTTACCAGCTTCCTGAGCATTACGAATTGCTCTAATTACGGGCGCAACCTTGATAAAGTTAGGTCTTGCACCTGCAACGATACAGATTTTCTTCATTTTTATCCTGTTTAATATTTTTTACTTACTGAACTTGCAGTTTACTGATATTCAGAGTGCTTTATTTCTTGAGCCAAAGGGCATTATCCATTGACTCAGAGGTCTTTATCCCTTGAAAAGGTCTTTGATTCCTCCGATAGAGCCCAAGAGATTGGTTGCCTCGTATGGCAGATAAACCACCTTATTATCCTTACCCTGTGCTACTTCCTGCATCATGCTGATGTATTTCTGGGCCAGAAGATAGTTGGCTGGATTCGTACTCTGTCCTACAGCTTCCGTAATCTTCTGAATGGCAATAGCCTCGGCCTCAGCCTTACGGATACGGGCAGTAGCCTCACCTTCTGCATTCAGGATAGCCTGCTGTTTGGCAGCCTCAGCCTTGTTCACGATGGCAGCCTTCTCACCTTCTGAGAGCAGGCGCTGCTTTTCCTTCTCACCTTCTGAAGTCAGGATGGTAGCACGCTTGTTGCGTTCAGCCTGCATCTGCTTTTCCATCGCCTGGAGCACACTCTCAGGAGGTGTAATATCCTGCAACTCTACTCGGTTTACCTTGATTCCCCACTTATTGGTTGCATCATCCAAAACTGCACGGAGTTTGGTGTTAATCGTATCGCGGGAGGTAAGAGTCTGGTCAAGTTCCATCTCACCTATTATATTACGCAAGGTAGTTTGGGTCAGTTTCTCTATGGCGTTTGGCAGATTGTTGATTTCATACACACTCTTGAATGGGTCCACAATCTGGAAATAGAGCAACGCATTTATCTGCATCTGTATATTATCCTTAGTGATTACGTTCTGACGGTCGAAATCGTAGACCTGTTCACGAAGGTCGATGCTGTTTGTATAAACGTATCTTCCGTTTCTCATAGACACAATATCCTTGGCATGGTCAATGAAAGGAATGATGACATTAATACCCGGCTTGAGCGTGGCAAAATATCGTCCGAGACGCTCTATGATTTTCGTCTCACTTTGAGGGATGATGACGATGGTTTTCTTAACCACTACGAGTGCAAGTGCTACTAGAGCCACCAGCACATAAATTCCTATGTTCATGATGTTTATACGATTAAGTAAATAATGTTGATTTTAAACTTTTCCTACCTAAACTTTTTCTACCTTGAGGATGATAGATTCGTGACCTAAGATTCGAACCTTATCGCCTACAGCAAGCGGTTCGGCAAGATGCGGAGCTTCCGCTTTCCAATCATCTCCATCCAGCTTCACTCTACCATATCCTCCGGCAGGAATCATCTCGGTCACTTCCCCTATCTGTCCTGCCAGCGCATCGGCGTTACTGCGGCGGTCTTCCCCACCCTTGTGTAGCGATTTCAGCAGATGCGGACGAACCAACCAGATGCTAAGCATAGAGCAGATAGCCCAAACCACTACCTGCACCCAGAAAGGTGCTCCTACTATTGCCACAGGAATGCTGATAAGCGCACCAATGGCAAAACAAGTAACATAGAAATCGCCGGAAGACAACTCTAAGATGAGGCAGATGAACATCACCGACGTCCATACCAGCCAAAGGTTATGAGATAAATACTCCATACTTAACTATTTTAATTTGATTTTTCTAATCCTTATCTTCTGCGGGTTGTAGTCTTCTTTCTGGTGGTAGAAATCTTGCCCGTAGAACCTACCTTATAAGTTGTCTGAGGTTTATAATACTTCAGTGCGGTAGGCATTTCCTTCTGCAAGGCAGCAATACGCTTGGCGTCTGAAGGGTGATCACTGAAAATATCACTCTGATTGCTGCTTGAGCCCTGCGACATTCTCTTCCAGAAAGGAATGGCCTGCTGAGGATCGTAACCTGCCATGGCTGCGAAGATAAGCCCCATGTAATCTGCCTCGGTTTCATTATCACGGGAATATTTCAGATTGCGGAATGAGAAATACTGTCCGGCAACTGCACTTGCCACATTACCTACACCATTACCTACTGTCTGGTTCAACACAGTTCCCAGGATGCTTGTACCGGTTTGCTGATTCTGCTGTTTGGTGAGCTGCTCAGCACTATGTTTAGCCACAGCATGAGCTATTTCGTGACCCAAAACGATTGCCAAACCGGTATCATTCTGAGTGTAAGGCAAAAGTCCTTCATAAACCACGATTTTACCGCCAGGCATACAGAATGCATTGGCAGACTTATCTTGTACCAGATTGAATTCCCATGAATAATTCTTCACGTCGGCTTCAAATCCATTCTGCTTCAAATAGAGTTCAACAGCATTGGCAAGTCTTTTTCCTACCCGCTGAACCATCGCCGTATTGGCTGCATTGGTCGACTTCTTGGCAGAAGCCATGTACTTTGTGTATTCCTGATTAGACAGACTGAGAACCTGCTCATCGGATACAGAGATGCGATGAGTGCGACCGGTCAGAGGCACCGTCTGAGTAGTGCCGCAAGATGACAGCGCAAGGACTGCCACAACCGTAAGAACTAAAACCTTAAACTTTTTCATCTTAACTTATGTATATTAAATATGTTTATTCATTAAGTTTATGTGCTGTTTGAAACACATTTTCTCTGCAAATATACTATTTCTAGTTGAAACCACCAAAGAAAAATGAGAAAAACATGAAATATAACCTAAAAATAACACAAGATAACTGACAAAAAGGGGTGTACGAAAAAAAGATGGCAAAAAAATAAGGTGTGGCACAATCTTTGCAGTTTCGCAAAACCGTCAGACTGCCAGATGACAGCTGCCCGAGAAAGCAGCATTATCAGCAGACTGGGTTTAAGAAGTATAACATTAAAAAATTTTAATATGAACGAAAAGAAGGAAGTGCCTGTATTGCTCTTGACAGGCTACTTGGGTAGTGGAAAGACAACCCTTCTCAACAAGATTTTAGCTAACGAAAAAGGTATTAAGTTTGCCGTCATCGTCAACGATATTGGTGAAGTCAATATTGATGCAGCCCTGATAGAAAAAGGTGGCGTAGTAGGTCAGAAAGATGATTCGCTCGTTTCTCTCCAGAATGGTTGCATCTGCTGCACATTGAAGATGGACCTGGTTGAACAGCTCAAGGAAATCGTAGACATGAAGCGTTTCGATTACATTGTCATCGAGGCTTCCGGAATCTGCGAGCCTGCTCCTATTGCACAGACCATCTGCTCTATCCCATCCCTCGGTCCTCAGTACATCGAGAATGGCATTCTGCGCCTTGACAGCATCGTTACCGTAGTAGATGCTTTGCGCATGAAGGATGAATTCTCCAACGGCAGCGACCTGATGAAGAAGAATATTGATGAGGAAGATTTGGCTTCGCTCGTCATCCAGCAGATTGAGTTCTGCAACATCATTCTTCTGAACAAGGCTGCAGAGGTTGAACCTAAGGAACTGGAGCACCTGAAGCAGATTATCCGTGCCATCCAGCCTAAGGCAGAAATCTTTGAATGCAACTATGGTGACGTTGACTTGAATCTGATCGTCAACACTAAGAAGTTTGATTGGGAAACCGTATCCACTTCAGCCGGTTGGATTCAGGAGATTGAATCAGAAAGAAACGAAGAGCATGAAGAAGATGAAGATGATGACGAACATGAGCATCATCACCATCATCACGATCATGACGAGGAAGACGAACATGAGCATCATCATCATGACCACGATGAACATGACCACGACCACGATGAGCATGAGCATCATCATCACCATCATCATCACCACGATCATGACCATGATCATGAAGGCGGAGAAGTTGAGGAATACGGAATCGGTACATTTGTCTACTACCGTCGCAAGCCTTTCGACCTGGGTCTCTTCGATGATTTCGTAGCAAGAAAATGGCCTAGAGACGTGGTTCGCGCCAAGGGAATCTGCTATTTCGATGATGAGCGCGACATGTGCTACGTGTTCGAACAGGCTGGCAAGCAGAAGACAGTAAAGCAGGCTGGCCAATGGTTGGCAACCATGCCGAAAGACGAACTCGCCCAGGTCTTGATGAATAACCCTCAGCTGCAGAAGGAATGGGATCAGGAATTGGGCGACCGCATGATAAAAATCGTATTCATCGGTCAGCATATCAAGGAACAGAAAGATGCTATCATTGCTGAGCTCGACAAGTGCTTGGCGTAGAATCTTATTCACCCGGCTTCCTAGCAAAAAGCAAAGGAAAAATAGCTCAAAATGAGCAGAAAACAAGAAAAACGGAGGAAAACGAACAAAAAAGTGAAGTTTTTCCTCCGTTTTTTAGTTTAATTCGTTTTTTTTTGTTAATTTTGCACCCGAATAATAAAAGCGTAATTAATATGAAGACAAACTTCAGACAGGCGTATATTAAGGACTTTGCTGCTTGCTGGAAAGTCATCGACCAGGCTCGCCAAAGTATGATAGAATCGGGACGTCACCAATGGACTGAGGAATATCCATCAGAAAAAGACATCAGAAAAGACATAGAAAATGGCAACGCCTTCGTTCTAACTGTAAACGAAGAAGTGGTTGTCTATGGAGCAGTCATATTGAATGGTGAACCCAAATATAAGAAATTAGTAGGCAACTGGATTACCGATGGCGATTATTATGTAATACATCGCTTTGCTACGTTGCCTAGTTTCCAGCGTGAAGGTTTAGCGCGTATTTTCATCAGTAAGGTGAACAGCATGTGCGAGGTAGAAAAAATACCTAGCATCAAGGTTGACACCAACTTTGACAATACGCCGATGATCAACCTTCTGTCTTCGATGGGTTTCTGCATCTGCGGACGAGTAAACTATGGAGGAAACAGAGGTCAGCGTTTCGCCTTTGAAAAACTCTCCATAGCCATGGAACCTGCAGAATAATTTCTGACCATCGAAAAACACAACATTTGATAAACATCCTCAAACATTCATTATGGAAGAGAAACTATTGCAGATGAAGAGCTTGGTTGAAAGACTCAACCAAGCTTCGGATAGTTATTATAACGGAAAAGGCGAACTCATGACCGACTATGAGTGGGACGCCCTTTTCGACCAGCTCAAGAGATTGGAAGAGGAAACAGGCGAAATTCTGCCTGACTCCCCTACTAATCGCGTGTCAGAAGATTCTATCGTAGGAAAGAAAGAGGAGCATGAATTTGCCGCCCTCTCTCTGGCAAAGACCAAACAGGTATAGCCTGTTATCAAACCGAAGTGGATAAAGATAGAAAAGAGGTTCCCCTGCAGTTGTGTAAGATTTGGTTTCGGATACCATCTGAAGGTCAATCGTACGATAAAACGGGAATTCTTCATCCGCCACGGTATGCATTACATTTCTGAACGTGATTCTTATCGTTCCACTTTTTCCCTCTTTCCACTTGCCAGGGTGAAGCTTCAGCCTAAAATCGTATCCGTGGCCAACCACATCATTACCCTTTCCGTCATTATAGCCTATGATAGACTCAAGATACATCTTGTCGTCCGCATTCTTTCTGCCTATAATTACATCATTATCCGAATCGGTCCGAATCAGTCCGGTGCCATCATCGTTCGTTATATTCAATTCCTCAATATCCATAATTTCCCAATTGTTATTGACAAACAATTGCAAGTATTGTTCCGCACCCAGATTGACTTTATAAGTACGGCTATTGACTGTAGTGGGAATATATCGGAATGAGAATTCCAACTCCCCTTGATTGATGGGGAATTGTACATGAGTGAGGTATCCCTCCTTATCGTACAGGCCGAATAAGATGAAATCCCAACGCCACCACCAACCTTCACCATCTTCAACAGTACCATCGCCTGCTCTTCGCGGATTAGGCTGTATGGTAAACGCCTGTACTCTTTCACTGAACGGTATCGCATTCGTCCTGTCTAATTGCGGAATCAAACCGCCGGCATTATATTGGACCATATTGACACCGCCAGTGCCATAAAGCTTACCTTCTATCCTATCCACAGAAAACATGACATACACCGTCTGCGGTTCGAGAGGGAGTTCGTCACCATCGGGATTTCTAATCGGGAAAAAAAGACCTCTCTCCAACACATTTCCGTATGCATCGACAAATTTGATAATTCCCGGATCTATCGTATACTGCGTCACTTCAATATTGTGAGTCAGGCGCCCTGCCGTCAACGTAACAGTAGCCTTACGCCCAACGCCAATATTTTCATTATTAAAATATGGAATCTTCAATTTGAGTTGGGTATCATCGTTCGCAACGCCCGATGCCGCATCAGCTCCACCTTCAAATTTGAGCCAGTCGCTCCCTGCAGTAACGGTGGCCTTCCAGCCGCCGGGACTGTCAGTAAAAACGTCTATGGCATAACTATTATTCTGGTATTGAGTTACAGCGACCTCCGATTCACCCACTCCGAGCATATATTGCCCATTGTAGACTACATCTTTGACTTTGTCACGGTCATAGTGTATCAACCGGATTTTAAGGTTGGACATGACTGTATAAGATGCCAACGCCTCGCTAAAACTTTTATAACCGGTACCCAACGCCTTAGTAATGGTAATGATGTATTTATGGTTTCGCTTCAAGGGCAAATATTCCACCTGCTCTCCTGTATTTCCGTTTTTGGTAAAATCCACCCGGTAAAATGTCGATTCACCCGTACCGATCTTTCCTTTCACAATCAGGCAAGTAGTTCAGTTCGGTGTCATTCGTAACAGGATAAGTCGCATCCTCGTCGTACTGATTAT
>OHBM01001725.1_pt1 | contig 15574 bp, 18 predicted proteins | sample 1577251 | NCBI WGS metagenome assembly OHBM01 (sample SAMEA3541557, study PRJEB24748) | human gut metagenome | biome: human gut; feature: human-associated habitat; material: faeces | place: China | collected 2012 | reverse complement strand
GGCGGCTTGCAGCAGCTGCTGCAGAAGTTTTCGCTTGCAGACCTCGAGTCGGAGGACCTGCTGCTGATTCTGGTGCTGTATCTCCTCTACCGCGAGAGCGGCGACAAGGAGCTGCTGTTCATCCTCGGCGGGATGCTGTTTCTTTAGCGTGCGGGCGCAAACGGCTCGGGCGGCTGTACATCCGGCAGGAAGTGGCTCAGGATCGCCTGCGCGATGCGCGGGCAGGCCTGTCCGTCACCATAGGGGTTGACGGCCTTGGCCATGCGGTCATAGGCGGCCGGATCGTCGAGCAGCTCGGCGGCCAGACGGTAGATGTTCTCCGTGTCCGTTCCGGCGAGCTTCACGGTGCCGGCGGTGACGGCCTCCGGACGCTCCGTCTCGCGCCGGAGCACGAGCACGGGCTTGCCGAGCGCGGGAGCTTCCTCCTGAATGCCGCCGGAGTCGGTCATGACCATGTAGCTGCGCGCCATGAGCCGGTGCATATCCACGGCGTCGAGCGGCGCGATGAGCCGGATGTTCGTCACACCGCCGAGCAGCTCCCTGGCCGTGTCGCGCACGACGGGGCTCAGGTGCACGGGATAGACGATCTCCACATCCGGGTAGTCGAGCGCCAGACGGCGCACGGCAGTGAAGATGTTGCGCATGGGCTCGCCGTAGTTTTCCCGCCGGTGGCAGGTCATGGCGATGACCCGGTGCGAGAAATCGACCTGCTGCAGCTCGTCGGAGACAAACTGCTCGCCGCGCACGGTGTAGTTCATGGCGTCGATGACGGTGTTGCCGGTGACGAAAATGTCACCCTCCACGGCCTCGCGTTCAAGGTTGCGGGCATTGTTCGCGGTCGGCGCGAAGTGCAGCGTGGCGATGCGTCCGACAAGTGCGCGGTTCATCTCCTCCGGGAAGGGAGACCAGCGGTCATACGTGCGCAGACCGGCCTCCACATGACCGACCGGGATCTTGGCGTAAAACGAGGCGAGCGCGCCGGCGAACGTCGTCGTGGTGTCGCCGTGGACAAGCACGATGTCCGGCTGCACCTCGCTGAGCACGTCGCGCATACGCTCAAGCACGCGCGTCGTGATCGCGGTCAGGTCCTGACCCTGCTGCATGATGTTCAGATCATAGTCCGCCCGGATGCCGAAGCAGTCCATGACGGAGTCGAGCATCTCCCGATGCTGCGCCGTGATGCACACGACGCTCTCAAGCTCCGGATGCTTTTGCAGCTCGAGCACGAGCGGCGCCATTTTGATCGCCTCCGGCCGTGTGCCGAAGACGGACATGACTTTAATGCGTTTGCTCATCATTGCCCTCCTGTACAGGCGCAGTGTTTTCGGCTGCTGCGGCAGTCTCCGCTTCTGCCGCGGCCTTTGCCTCCTGCAGCTCCACGTCAAGGTGATGCTTGTGCACGCTCTTGCGGATAAAGGCGCACACGACAAAGCCGATCAGCAGCGCAAGGATCAGCAGCGCGATACGGATCGTGCCCTTCGTCGTGAGCACGACGGCGGCGAGGCCGAGCGTGGCGCTGATGGCATACAGGATCGCGACGGCCTGCTTCTGGTTCAGGCCGAGATCCATGAGCTTGTGGTGGAAGTGGCCGCGGTCGGCGTGAAACGGGCTCTGACCGTGCAGGATGCGGCGGCAGAACGCAAAGAGCGTGTCCGACAGCGGCACCGCCAGTGCGAGCACCGGCACGACGAATGTCACGATTGCATAGAACTTGAACAGACCGAGCACCGACACCGTTGCCAGCACATAGCCGAGCAGCAGGGAGCCGGTGTCGCCCATGAAGATACGGGCGGGGTTGAGGTTGTAGGGCATGAAGCCGATGCATGCGCCGGCGAGCGCCGCGACGATGAGCGCCACGTTCGGCTCGGACACGAGCAGCGCCACGACAAGGATCGTCACGCAGCTGATGGTCGACACGCCGACGGCCAGACCGTCGAGTCCGTCGATGAGGTTGACGGAGTTGGTGATGCCGACGATCCACAGCACGGTCAGCGGGATCGCGACCCAGCCGAGGACAATGGCCTCCTGATTGCTGAACACGTTCGGGTTCGACACGACGTTGATGACCACGCCGTGCAGCACGGCGATGACGGCGGCGAGGATCTGGATCAGAAACTTTGTCCACGCGCGCAGCGAGACGATGTCGTCAATCACACCGGTGATGACGATGATGATCGACCCGATGAGAATGCCGCGCACCTCCTGCGTGATGTCCGCAAACAGGAGCGTCGAGACGATGAAGCCCAGAAAAATGGCCAGACCGCCCATGCGGGGGATGGGATGGTCGTGCACGCGCCGCGCCTCGCCGGGCACGTCCACGGCGCCGACCTTCACGGCCAGCCGCTTGACGAACGGGGTCAGGGCAATGCTGACCACGAAGGCGACGAGGATCGCGAGCATGACTTTGATCCAGACAGCAGTGTTAAGAAACATGAGAATCGATCTCCAATAATGTAAAGATTATTTGGCGACGAAGCCGACCTTCTTGTAGACCTTGCGCAGCGTCTTGTTTGCGATGTAGGATGCCTTTTCCGCGCCGGCCTTGTACACGCTCTCAAGGTAGGCCTTGTCCTTGAGCAGACGTTCGGTCTCTTCGCGGATGGGGCGCAGCGTCTCGACGACGGCCTCACCGACTGCGGGCTTGAACGCGCCGTAGCCTTTGCCTTCAAACTCCGCCTCGGTCTGCGCAAAGGTCTTGCCGGTGCAGGCAGAGTAGATGCTCATGAGGTTGGCCACGCCGGGCTTGCTCTCCACGTCGAAGCGCACGCAGCGCTCGGTGTCGGAGTCGGTGACGGCCTTTTTGAACTTGCGCATGATGTCCTCCGGACGGTCGAGCAGGTACACGGTGCCGTTGGGGTCCTTGTCGGACTTGGACATTTTGTTCTCCGGCGAGGAGAGGCTCATGACACGCGCGCCGACCGTCGGGATATACGGCTCGGGGATCTTGAACACGTCGCCGTAGATGTTGTTGAAGCGGGTGGCCACATCGCGGCAGAGCTCGACGTGCTGCTTCTGGTCGCTGCCGACGGGGATGTAGTCCGGCTGGTAGAGCAGGATGTCCGCCGCCATCAGTGCGGGGTAGGTGAACAGACCGCCGTTGATGTTCTCGGCGTTCTTGGCGCTCTTGTCCTTGAACTGCGTCATGCGCGAGAGCTCGCCGAACATGGTGTAGCAGTTGAGCACCCAGCCGAGCTGCGTGTGCGCGGGGATATGGCTCTGGATAAAGAGCGTGTTCTTTTCCGGGTCAAGGCCGCAGGCAATGTACTGCGCGAGCTGCTCAACGGTGCGCCGGCGCAGGTCGGCGGGGTTCTGGCGCACGGTGATCGAGTGCAGGTCGGCCATGAAATAATAGCAGTCAAAGATCTCGGCGCGTTCGCTCCAGTTTTTGATCGCGCCCAGATAAGACCCGAGCGTCAGGTCGCCGGAGGGCTGAATGCCCGAGAGCATGACTTTCTTTGCAGTTTTTTCTTCCATAGTTGATTACTTCCTTAGTTATCTTGCTGAAAATTCGCATTTGTTTGAATATTGTACCACAACCTGTTGTGGAATACAACATCGAAAGTTCCCTTGACAATCCCTGTGATGTAAAATAAGATATAAATAATCTGAGCAAAGTGATCCGGAGGCTATCAAAATATGAAAGATCAAAAGTGGTTTGAAGACATGGAGCTGCGCATCCCGCACGGAGAGGTGCGCACGCGGTTCGCGCCGAGCCCGACGGGGTATATGCACGTCGGCAATCTGCGCACGGCGCTTTATACGTATCTGATCGCGCGGCACGCCGGCGGCAAGTTCATCCTGCGCATTGAGGACACCGATCAGGGGCGCTATGTCGAGGGCGCGGTCGATGTCATCTACAGCACCATACGTGCCTGCGGCCTGACGCACGACGAGGGGCCGGATGTCGGCGGTCCGGTCGGTCCGTACGTCCAGACCGAGCGGCGCGGGCTCTACAAGGAATATGCCGAGCTGCTCATCGCGCGCGGCCATGCCTACCGCTGCTTCTGCGATAAGGACGATGCTGCTGAAGAAAATGTTTCCGACGGCGCGGTCATCCACAAATATGACGGCCGCTGCTCGCGTCTGAGCGAGGAGGAGATCGCGGCAAATCTCGCGGCCGGCAAGCCCTATGTTATTCGCCAGAAGATCCCGCGCGAGGGCAAGACCACGTTCCATGACGAGATCTTCGGCGACATCACGGTCGACAACGACACGCTCGACGATCAGGTGCTCATCAAGCGCGACGGTCTGCCGACGTATAACTTCGCAAACGTCGTCGACGACCATCTCATGGGCATCACGCACGTTGTGCGCGGGTCGGAGTACCTGTCGTCGACACCGAAATATAACCTCCTCTACGAGGGCTTCGGCTGGGAGATCCCGAAGTATATCCACTGCTCGCCGGTCATGCGCGACCAGCACAACAAGATGTCCAAACGCCACGGTGATCCGTCGTATGAGGATCTGATCGCGCAGGGCTATCTGTCACAGGCGGTGGTCAACTATGTGGCGCTGCTCGGCTGGGCGCCCGGCGGCGAGCGGGAGATCTATTCGCTGCCCGAGCTCGTGGAGACGTTTGATATCAAGGGCATCTCCAAATCCCCGGCGATCTTCGATATCGACAAGCTCAGGTATTTCAACAGCGAGTATCTCCGCGCCATGACGCCGGAGCAGTTTGCAGCCGTGGCCGCGCCCTACATCCGTCAGACGGTGCACAATCCCGCCATCGACCCGGCGCAGATCGCGCCGCTGCTGCAGCAGCGCTGCGAGGTGCTCACGGATATCCCCGAAAAGGTCGATTTCTTCGACGCGCTGCCGGAGTATGATCTTGCGCTCTACACGAACAAGAAATCCAAGACCGATCCGGCCGTCTCGCTCGAGATGCTGCACGCGGTGCGTCCGCTGCTCGCGGCGCTCCCGACGTGGGACGATGAGACCCTGCTCGCATCCATGAAGGAGCTGGCCGAGCGGCTGGAAGTGAAAAACGCCAAGGTGATGTGGCCGGTGCGCATTGCGGTGTCCGGCCGTGCGGTGACGCCCGGCGGCGCGGTGGAGATCTGCCGCATCCTCGGCCGGGAAGAGACCCTGCGCCGGATCGACGCCGGCATCGCCAAGCTGGAAGGGTGAACGGTATGAAAAAACGCACGGGCGTGGAGCGGGCGGTCATCGTCATGGCCGTCGTGGTCGTGCTGCTCGCGATCGCGCTGATCGTGGTCAACGTGGCCGATATCCGCATTCGCCGGCCGGCTGCGGGGCCGGAAGCACCGGCCGAGACAACGCTGCCGCAGTTCCCGTTCGGCGATGAGCCGGAGCTCATCCTCGGCAGCGGCGAGACGCCTGCGCGCGATGCGGAGCAGGCCGTGCCGGTCGACGGGGAGGACAAGACCATGCAGCTGGTCACGGGCTCGTTTGCGCAGCGCGGCGGCCCGGACTTCTCGCTCTATCTTGACAAGGGCGTGTTTCTGAGCACGGAGCTCGACGGCAAGTGCTGTTTTGCCCGCGCGGACGATGCGAGCATGGACGCCTATCTCGAGATCGGCTATCACATGGGCGCGGATGCGCAGACGCTTGCGGGCACGCTCCTGAATGATTACGGAACCATTGCGAGCATGGAGACGCTCGGCGAGGTCAAGCTCGGCGGCCTGACTGCCTACGGCGTCAAGGGCGTCACGGTACAGCGCGAGCTCGAGGCGTATCTGATCCCGACGGCGAACGGCTGCATCTCGGTCGTGCTCTGCCATGCGGGTACCGCACCGGCGAGCTGGTATGACAGTCTGCTCGCCTCGGCGCAGACGCTGCAGATCACCGGCTGAGAAAAATTGCACATGAAAACCACCCCTTCCGGCAACAATAGTCCGGAAGGGGTGGTTTGCTATGAAAAAGAAAACGCGTGTGCTCGTCATTTCCTACACGGCCGCGCTCGTTGCGGCGCTGGCCGTCGGGCTCATCGCCTGCCGCACGGATGCCGATCGCCGCCAGACGGCGATGGATGCCAACTATCGCCACGCCTATGGCGAGGTGCTCAACGCCGTGCAGGAGCTCGACGCCGCCCTGCAAAAGAGCCTCTATGCGACGACACCGGCCATGGCGTGCACCGTCTGCACGGACATTTACAGCCATGCGCAGACGGCGCAGATGGCGCTCGGTGTGCTGCCGGTGCAGTCGCACGCGCTCGCGCGCATCGCGCGCAACATTGCCCTCGCCGGGGACTATGCGCGCACACTCTCGCGCAGCGCGGCGGAGGGCAGAGCGTTTGCGGCCGAGGAGCTTGCGCAGCTGCGCGCGCTTTCTGAGACAACGACGCAGCTGAGCGTCCGGCTCGGCGCGCTCGGAGCGTCGCTCGCTGACGGCGCTGTCACGACGGCGGCGCACGTGCGCAGCACACAGTCGCTGGCGAATCTCGACGCAGAGACGGAGCTGCCCGATACGCTCGAAGCAGAGCTTGCGGCGCTGGCAGATTCATTTGAGGATCTGCCGCTGCCGATCGCGGACGGCACGTATTGTGAGCGCACAGCGGCGGAGTATGCCGTGCTGGCGGGCCGTGATGACGTCACGGAGGGGCAGGCACAGGCTGCGGCTGCGGTGTTTTTGGACATGGACGCATCGCGCCTGCGCGCGACCGGCCGCTCGGAAGGTGCTGTCCCGTGCTGGAATTTCGATATCGATGACGGGGACGACGCGTCTTATATCTCGCTCACGGTGAAGGGCGGGGAAGTGCTGCGCTACTACTCCTCGTGTAACGGCGGCGAGCCGGTGCTCTCCCCGGAGCAGGCGGCGGAGACAGCGGCAGATTTTTTGCGCGCGCGCGGCTATACGAATATGCGCCTGCTCGAAACGGAGGATGCGGGGCGGTCGGTCATCTGCACGTTTTGCTATGTGCAGGACGGCGTGCTGTGCACGGCGGACCGGCTGCGCGTGCGCATCCGGCTCGACAGCGGCGCGGTCTGCGGCTTTTCGTCGGCGGAGTACCTTGATACGCACCGGATACGCGCGCTGCCGGAGGACGTGATCGGTGCGGAGGCGGGGCGCGCTGCCGTGCCCGGGTCGCTGCAGGTTCTGGATATGCGCACGGCGCTGCTGCGGCTCTGCGGCGCGCGTGAAAGGCTGTGCTATGAATATCTGTGCGAGACGGACGACGGGCAGCGCTGCATCATCGCCGTCAATGCCCGCAGCGGTCAGCAGGAGCGCATCCGGCTTCTGGACGCACTCGACAGTGTACAGCCGCAGTTTTGATCCGCTGTCAAGAGGGGGCGAGTGCTCCCTCTTGACGAAAAAAACCGAACAGTGTATGATAAGGCAGGAAAAACATATGGATTCTTTACTTACTGGAGGCTTTTTATGAGCGTCATTCCCAAAATCACATGCCGGCGCTGCGGCCGTGAATATTCCGGCCTGCGCAGCCGCTGCCCATACTGCGGCACGAGCCGCAAGAAATCTGCCGAGCGCATCCCGCTGCGCACATCGAGCGCAAATGCGGGCACGCCGGCGGCGGAGCATGCTGCCGTCAACACGAAGTGGCAGCTGCTGTTCGGCGGCATTTTGCTCATTGCGGTCGTCGCGGCTGTCATTGTGCTCATCACCGTGAGCCTGAATGCGGAGAAAAATTCGTCCGCTGCGGTCGATCCGACCCCGCCGGCGACCGTTTCAAGCGCCGCACCGGTCACGACGCCGACCCCGACCCCGACGCCGACGCCGACCCCGACGCCCTCGGTCACGAGCGTCACGATCACATTCCTCGGCAGCAAGCGCACGGAGTTTGCGGCCAAGGTCGGTGATGAGGTGCAGCTGAGCGCAACGGTTTATCCGACCGGCACCGACCAGACGGTCACATGGTCGAGCAAGGACGAGTCTGTCGCCAAGGTCAGCGACAAGGGCGTTGTGACCGGTGTCGGCAAGGGCACGACGACGATCACGGCCGAGTGCGGTGGCGTAAAGGCTGACTGCACGGTATATATTTCGGCAAAATAACGCACCCCGGTTCGACGGCTCTGAAAAATCAGAGCCGTCGAAAAAAAGGGGTTGACAAAGCACGATAGATGCGTTAGAATAAACAAGCTGACACGGACGATTAGCTCAGCTGGTATGAGCATCCGCTTGACGTGCGGAGGGTCACAGGTTCAAGTCCTGTATCGTCCACCAGCGAAAAACCCGGCAATCCATTGAGATTGCCGGGTTTTTTGCGTTTTGCAGCACGTCCGCATTGCGTCAGGACGCCCGCTGTGTGGGGATAAAAAAGCGGATATTTTATGCCCGCTGCGGCGTCATGGGGATATTTTTGGGGATATTTTTTTCTGCGCTTTCCGGCGCGGGGAAAGCTGCCAGCACCGCGCCCAAGTTTGCCTCCGGGCAGCGGTCCATGAGATGGGAGTAAATGTTAAGCGTGATCTCGGCCTTGGAGTGCCCGGACAGATATTGCACCACTTTGATGTTTGCACCGGACAGGATCAAATTGGTGATGTATGTGTGCCGGAGGATGTGCGGCGTCACCGCAAAGTCGATCGTGATCCGCACGCGCGAGTTACGCACGGTCTCGCCGAGCTTTTTCTCGCGGAGCACGGTCTCACCGTGCTCCGTGCGCTTGGCCGTGCCGGTCTGGCGGCGCGTGATGTACCGCCAGGCGTTGCGGTACGCCGTCATGCTCCACGGATCTCCGGCGGCGTCGCAGATGACGCAGTCGCCGGCCGCCGTCTGCTTTAGGTCTGCAAGGCAGCCGACAAGCGCCGGCGGTATCGGGATGTCACGCCGAGCCGCGGGGCTTTTTAGCGTCGTGGAGATCTCCGGCCGATTGTGCACCCAGCGCAGCGCACGGCGCACGGAGATGTACGGTGCAGCGCCGTCGAGGTGCACGCAGTCCCACTGCAGGCCGAGGATCTCCTCGCGGCGCAGCCCGGCATACAGGCCGATCATCACAAAGGGATAGATGCGCGTGCCCGCGACTGCGTCCTCCAGCGTCTGCATCTGCTGACGGGTAAGCGCCTCTTTCTCCGCTGCGCGCTTGCCGCCGGCGCGCAAATCCACGCACGGATTTACACGCACGACGCCGGCCTTTTCGCCCGCGGCAAAAATTTTTTTGAGCGCGCAGACGATCTTGTCCTGCGAGCTGCGCGACAGATCCGCGCAGGCCAGCATGACGTCGGCGATGTCGCCCGGCGTCACGTCCAGCATATGCAGCGCGCCGATGACGGGACAGATGTGGCGGTTGATGGCGATGGCGTAGTCGGACTTGCGGCTGTCGCTCAGGCGCGGCGTGTACAGCTTGTACCACGTCTGCGCATACTGCCACACAAGCGGATTTTCGGCAAGCTGCTTGCGGCGCTCGATCTCCGCGGTGCGCTCGGCGACCTTTTGCGCCAGCTCCTGCGGCGTCTTGCCGTAGACGGCGATGTAGACGCCGCGCTCGTCCCTGATCTTTCTCTTGATATATTTTTGCATAGCAAATGCGCCTTGCATCTTGCGCGCCCGGCATGGGCGTGATAAGATAACAGGGCAGACTACCCCCTTATTGCTTGGGTTGGGTTTTCTGTGTCAGCCGTCCGGTGTGCCAGCACCGGGCGGCTATTTTGTTATGTGTCCAAAGTGGACACGGGTTCTTGCTCCTGCTCCGGGCGGACGAGGATCTCGATCGCAGCGCCGTATTCCGTCTCGTCCTTGATCAGATCGTAGTGCTCGGTGCCGTCGTAGTCCTCGTCGCACGTCACCACCTTGTACTTACCGCCGTAGATCTCCGCCGTGACGCCGAGGACGCGCCCGGCGCGCTGGAGGTTATGGACGCGGCCGGTGCTGCCGCGCTTGATGTAGCCGATGTGCTGCCCGGCGATCAGCACCTTGATGGCGTTGGGGTCGTGTTCGTTGTCCGGGTCGTCGACCAGCTCGACCGGCCCGTCTGTAAAAGTGTACTGATAGATGCGCTCGTCCGTCAGATCGTCGTCGATGATCTCGCGCTTTGTAAGATCATAGTCGGGATTTTCCTGCGCCAGCGCCATGATTGCATCCATGTGGTAGGACGTGCCGGCAAGCTTGTGGCGCTCAAACTTTGCGCGGGGCTTTTCGGGCGCTTTTGCGGCTGCTGCCTTGGCTGCGGCTGCGTCCGCTTGCTTTTGCGCCCACTGCTCGCGCAGCTCGGCGGCGTGTGCTGCGTCGTCAGCTTCGCGCGCTGCCTTTTTCGCGCGGCTGTACTGCAAGACAAAGACGACTGCAAGCACGGCTGCCGCGACCATAAGCGCTCCGGCTGCGTAGCCGACCGCATTGGCGTGGATGGTGTTGCGGTTGGCGCTTGCAAGGGCGTCGCCAGCAACAGCCGCGACGATCGCTGCCCAGATCGTCCAGTGCTGGTACCACTTTTTCATTTTTTGACTCTCCTCCCGTGTCCATTTTGGACACAATCAAAATTTTGCGCGCAGCTCGACCACGCGGCCGAGGATCTGCACGGGCAAGCTCTCGATCTCTGCGTTGGTGTAGTACATGGGCTCGTAGGCCGGATTGCTGGGTATCAGCGTCACGCCCTGCGGGCTCTTTTTGACTTTTTTGACCGTCGCGTCGTCGCCGTTGACCAGCACGACGGCGATGTCGCCGCTGTCCACGTCCGGCTGGCGGCGGACGATCACGACGTCTCCGTCCGAGATCTTGGGCTCCATGCTATGTCCCTTGATCTGTAGTCCAAAGTACTCGCCGTCGCCCGCGGCGGCGGTGCTGATATCCTCCCAGTCGATGATCTCCTCGATCGCGTCTATGGGGATGCCGGCCGCCACGCGGCCGAGGACTGGGACGCGGATGTAGCCGGGGCGTGTTGGGGTTGCTGGCTGCCCGCCGAGCAAGTAGTCAAGTGACACATCAAAATAATTCGCAATGCGCCGATATGTGTCGGTATCCGCCTCGTATTTGCCTGTCTCGTACCCGGATAAGGCGGCCTGGCTGACATTGACCGACTTGGCGAGGTCTGCTTGTTTGACTTTGTCGCGCTTGCGCAGCTCCTTAATTCTGTTCATTTTATCAACTCCGTTGATATCAAGATAATTGATAAAAGCCGAAAAGTAAATGCGATATCAAGATAATTGAAAAAATATATTGACATATCAATAAACTTGATATAAGATAGTAAATGCAATCAAGGTAATTGATAACTGGAGGTGATACCTTGGACGGGCTTAAAATCTGTCGCGCGAAGCGTGGGCTTACGCAGGCCGAGCTTGCGGATGCGCTGCACGTCCGGCAAAGCACCGTGGCGATGTGGGAGACAAACGGATCGTATCCGCGCGCCGATATGCTGCCGGAGATTGCGGCGGCGCTGAGCTGCACGATCGACGACCTGTACAAAGCGCCGGCCTGACCGGCAGAAAGGAGCAAAAACATGCCTGTTACCGTTGACCTTGTCTTTAGCTTGGCACTACATGCGCAAAACGAATACATCCTCAAATTGAACAAGGCATTACTCGGCGCGCCCGACAGTCCGCCGGATATAGACGAAACGCTCCGCAAAGCGCTTGCTGCGGCGGAGCTGGAAGCACTGCGCATCGAAGAGCTGCGCAACAAACTCGATGACAGTATCTTAGCAATGGAGGCGTAAAAACACCATGCAGCAAAACTACCACAATATCAGCCAAACCGGTAGACGCATTGCCGGCATGACGCAGGAGCGCTGGGCGGAGGCACTGGACATCTCCGTGGAGAGCGTGCGCCTGTACGAGTCCGGCCGCGGGATGCCGTCAGACGATGTTGCGACGCGGATGGTCGAGGTGTCCGGCGCGCCGGTGCTCGGCTACTGGCATCTGCTTAACAAATCGCGCGTCGCTGCCGACCTGCTGCCGCAGGTGGACGCCATTGCGCTGCCGCAGGCCGTGATCCAGCTGCTGCGCCGGATCCGCGACTTTGACAGCTCGCACCGCATCGACCGGCTTGTCGACATCGCCGATGACGGTCGCATCGACCAGGATGAGCGACCGGATTTCGAGCAGATCACGCGCGAGCTCGACGGGATCGTGCAGGCGGCGATGCAGCTTAAGTACGCAAAAGGAGGGGACGAGGATGGCCATGCTGACGACTAAGGACGTGTGCGAGCAGCTGTCGATCTCGCGGTCGTCCGTCGGGCGGCTGGTGACGGACGGCGAGCTGCCGTGCTACAAGCTGGGCAAGTCGCTGCGCTACTACCAGTCGGACGTAGACGCCTACGTCGAGCGCTGCCGCATCGCAGCGGCACCGGCAGCCGTCTGCGCGCCGCAGCCGCGCCCGAAGCCGCAGCCGGAAAAGCGCAAGCGCGGCCGGCCGATCAAAAACACGGTGCCGGAGTACTACCCCGGCATGAGGGTGGTGTGAGTATGATGATGGGACAAAAAAAGAGCCGTGCCCGCGGCGACGGGCACGACTCAGGTGCAAAAGGTGTAGCAGCTACTACGCTTACATCTTACTGCAAACGTAACTTTTTTGCAAGGGGGGATTTTTGATGGCCGTCATGCGCGTGGAGAAAACAGGAAATTACACAGTCATGAGCAATCGCCATCTGGACGATCCCCGCTTGAGCCTCAAGGCGATCGGCCTGCTGAGCAAGATCCTGCGCCTGCCAGACGACTGGGACTACACGCTCGAGGGCCTCGCCCGGATCTGCAAAGAGGGCAAGGACGCCATCCGGTCCGCAATCGTGGAGCTGGAGCAGGCAGGCTACATCGAGCGCCGCCAGACGCACGCGGCGGACGGATCTTTTGCGGGCAACGAGTACATCGTACACGAGGCGCCGCTTGACGCAGATGCGACACCGTCGTCGGATAATCCCACAACGGTGTCACCGTCGTCGGGAAACCCGTCGACGGATAACCCGTCAACGGAAAATCCAACGCAAATAAATACTATAGATACCAAGTACTTAGATACTAATACCCCCCTTACCCCCCAGAGGGGGCGGCGCGCGCCGAAAAAAGAGCAAGGGCGAGAGCCGGCGTGGAAGCCGGAACGCTTTGAGGCTTTTTGGCGATACTACCCGCGCGGAGAGTCCAAGCGGACAGCGATCGCGGCGTGGGACAAGCTTAAGCCGGACGATGCGCTGATCGACGACATCGCCCGAGCGCTAAAGCGCCAGATGGCCAGCGAAGAGTGGCAGCGGGGTGTGGGCATCCCGTATGCGGCTACATACCTCAACCAGCGGCGCTGGGAGGACGAGCCACACGCGCCGGCAGAGCAACCGGTGGAGGGAGGAGGCCTGCCGCTATGGACGTAAAGCAGACACTGATCGATGCGCAGGCGGCCGTGATCGGCAGCGTGCTGATCTCGCCGGAGATCGTCGGCGACGTGATGCTGCGCGTCTCAGCGGAGGACTTTATCACGCCGCAGTACCGGCACGTGTACGATGCCATCCGCGCACAGTGGTCCGCGTGCCAGACGGTCGACGTGGTCACGGTGCTGCACCGCCTGGGCGATGCATATCGGCAGATGCTGGTGCAGATCATGGCGGACACGCCGACGGCGGCACACTGGGAGGCATACGCCGACGTGATGCGCGAGCAGGCAAGGCTCGCACGCATCAAGGATGCGGCAGCCAAGATGCTCGACGCGGCGACGCTGGAAGAGGCGCGTGCGGCCGTCGAGGCGGCGAGCGAGTGCCTGTGCGACAGCAAGACGCTGCGCGTCGTCAGCTGGCATCAGGGATTGTGCGAGTTTTACCAGCGCCACGCCGATGGGCATCAGCCGGACTATCTCCGCTGGGGCATCCGGCAGCTGGACGAGAGGCTCTACGCCGAGCGCGGCGACCTGATCATCCTCGGCGGCTTGCCGAGCAGCGGCAAGACGCTGCTGGCGACGCAGTTTGCGATGCACATGGCGCGCAGCGGTCTGCGCGTCGGGATTTTTAGCCTTGAGACGTCGGACGCCAAGCTGTACGACCGCATGGTCGCGCAGACGGAGGGCATCAACTTCGGGCGCATCAAGCGCAACCAGATGGTCGCCGAGGACTATGCCTCCGCGACGACCGCAATCCGGACGGCGGAGCACATCAACCTTGATGTCATCCGCTCTGGCGGCTTTGGCGTCGCCGATGTGCAGGCGGTCGCCATGGCGCGGCGGTACGACGTGATCGTCATCGACTACGTGCAGCTGCTGCAGGCCAAGGGCAACACCCGCGTCGAGCAGGTGACCAACATCTCGCTGGCGCTGCACACGATGGCGCAGCGGGCCGGCATCGCCGTCATCGCGCTGTCGCAGCTGTCGCGCCCTGAAAAAGGGCAGCAGCGCAGCCGCACACCGTCCATGTCCGATCTGCGCGAGTCCGGCCAGCTGGAGCAGGACGCAGACGCTATCATGATCCTCGCGGCGCAGCCCGGCGGCGACCGGGTGCTGTCGATCGTGAAAAACAAAGAGGGCGAGCGCGGCGCGATCGAGCTGGTCTTTGACGCGGCGCATCTGCGTATGCTGCCGGCGGTGTCCAAAATGGACACGCGCGCCGACCACGACGACGAGGACGACTGGCCGCGGATGCAGGCATGGCCGCGCACCGCGGAGGGAGGAGGCGAGCTGCCATAAAGATCGGCGACAAGCTGCCCGGCATGGTGCCGTCCTACGGCGTCAGCTGCACGGGCTTTGTGTCGGACGGGCAATCCTTTACCGGCACGGTAGTGTACATCCATCCAAAGCGGCGATTTTACACCGTCGAGTTTGATATGCCACGCGGACGCAAGTGCCGCGAGAGCTACTACTTCCCGGATCGCGCGGGCGAGCCGGATGCCAACATCACGCCGCGCCGGCCGCGGATGCCGGGAGAGACGCGAAAAAAGAAAGGTGCAAAAAAATGAAAGTTATCAGCATTGTGAATCTCAAGGGCGGCGTCGGCAAGACCGCGACCGCCATCAACATGGCCAGCATCCTGGCGACGGAGCACGGCAAGCGCGTGCTGCTGATCGACGCAGACCCGCAGGCCAACGCGACCCGCTTTTTCGGCGGGGACAACGCGCCGGTAAAACTGTACGACGTTTTTACGCATCCGGACGAGTGGTGCAGCTACTGCTGGATGACGCAGGTCGACGGCGTGGACATTATCCCCGCCAGTATGGATCTGCTGCAGCTCGACGTCGCGGCGGCGACCGCGGACGCAAAGCTGATCCAAAACTTTGCAGAGTTTGTCGGCGATATGCGCGGCGAGTCGGACTATGACTATGTCATCATCGACTGCCCGCCAGGCTTTACGGCGGTATCGATCGCGGGCATCTCCGTCAGCGACGATATCATCATCCCGGCAAAAGTAGATGCCTTTGCCATCTCCGGCATCGATGAGCTGACGGCGCAGATCCGCGCCGTGCAGACGGTGCGCAGCGGCATCCGGATCGCCGGCGTGCTGGTGACGATGTGGCACAACGCCTCGGTCGTCACGCAGGGCGAGCAGTACCTGCGCGCGATGGACGTGCCGGTCTTTGAGACCACCATCCGCCGCACGGACAAGATGGACGAGGCAACCTTCGCGCGACAGCCGATCAGCGACTACAGCAGATGGTGCGCGGCGGCGAGAGATTACCGCGACTTTGTCGACGAGTACGTAAGCAAGGAGGCGGCGGACGATGGGCAGCTTTAACCTCGCGGACTACATCCAGCCGCCGGCCGG
>OHBM01001720.1_pt1 | contig 15604 bp, 19 predicted proteins | sample 1577251 | NCBI WGS metagenome assembly OHBM01 (sample SAMEA3541557, study PRJEB24748) | human gut metagenome | biome: human gut; feature: human-associated habitat; material: faeces | place: China | collected 2012 | reverse complement strand
ATGCTCGCCGGTCTTAATGGCAAGCGTGCGGTCGGGCATGGTCGACTTGGAGAGCACCACCATGTCGATATGTTCCTGATCGCAGGCAGCAGCCGTATGGCGCACCACCTGGTCGTAGTAATACGACGTGGCCTCGGCGCCCATGCCGCCGATAACTCCCAGCTTTTCCATCGCCGCCTCCTTGGTGACGTTTGCGCAATTGCGCGTATCATACCCGCGCCCGCCCGATGTAAACCGGACGGGCGCCGCACTCATCTACTTGTAATACGTCTTGAACAGCTTAAAGTGGCGCAGCTTGGTGTGCCACATGCGCAGCCAGCGGTTAAAGACAAAGTCGCCCTTCATAAACGAAGGGTCGGCGCCCTTGCCTTCCTTGTCCAGGCGATGCACCTTAGCGCGCAGCTCGGGATCCTTGACGTACTTGTCGACGACGCCCATGGGAACGACCATCCACAGCGCCTCGTCCTGCGCCGTCACAAACTCCGGCTCAAACGGGCGGTTGAACACATACTCGTCCACCACATACTTGGCAACGTTAAAGCCGCTGTTAGTGACGTAGTAGTTGCTGCGACCTTGGCGCGTGTTGAAATCGAAGAACTTAAACGAGCCGTCGCGTTCGTCGTACTTAACGTCAAAGTTGGAATAACCCACAAAGTGAAGGTCCTCGAGCAACTTGCGCACGCCGCCCATGAGCTCGTCATTGGGCTCGGTGATGATACAGGCGTGGTTGCCGACACCGTGAGGCTGATGCTCCTCGAGCAGCACGTGACCCAGGCACATCATGCGCACCTTGCCGTTGCGGTCGGAATAACTGGTGAGCACGCGCATGTACTCGTCGTTGCCGGGCACGCGATCTTGCAAGATCAGGTCGTCGGTGTAGCCGCTGGCATACGAGTCGCGAATGACCTGTTCCAGCTCGGCACGGTCGGCAATCTCATAGGCCTTTTTCTGGCCCTCGAACTCATGCTGCCACCACATGATGCCGTCAGAAGGCTTCAGGATCATCGGGTAGGGGAAGTCAATCTGGTCGAGCACTTCGGCAGGTGCCTCGCCTTGGGCGTTCAGCATCGCCATGGTGAAGGTAAAGGTATGCGGATAGGGCACGCCATGCTTCTCGCACAGCTCGTAGAAGATCTCCTTCTTCTGACACTGCTCAAGCATGCTATAGGGAGCGTAAGGCGCGACGATGTTATCCGCCAACTCATGGGCATCCTTGGCCTGAGCCACGAGGGCAACATAGTTATCGCCACAGCCCACAAGGACAATCGTCTTATCGGCATGCGCTTGGGCAATGCCGTTGACGGTCCTGAGCATCACGGGCATGGTATCGATATCCACGTTGGGCGTGTAGTCGATAATCTGGCTGCGGTACGCGGGACCCGTCTGGTACTTGCCAAAGACCAGGCTCTTGACCTGGTACTCCTCATAGAAGGCGCGCGCCACCGAATAGGCGTTGATGTCGCCACCGAGCAGCACGGGAATGAACTCGCGCTCTGTAAACTGCAATGCCATGGAAACTTCCTATCATGAACTGCCCACACGACGGGCGGTCTTTGTGCAACTGATTTATTCTAGCGTGCCGAGCCGCCGGCACCCAAAGCTCCACCGTATCTATGGCAATCGGCGCAATTATCCAGCACGAAGGCGGCAATCACCGGTGTACGACAACGGGGCAATGAACCCACCGTTGTTGTAGGATTCAACATGTTGCCCGCCCCGTCGAAAGGTGCACCGTGCCCCAGGCTCATCCGATCAACAACCCCATCATTGACGCCGCAAAGCACGAACTTGCGGATCGTGCCCAGACGGCAGCTCCCCTACGCACCGCAAACGACGTTTACAACGGGCCTGCCCGCATCGTCTCAATCAACACGTCGGAGCACAAAGGCACGCGTAAGTCACCCGTCGCCGACGGGCATGACACCGTCATCGAGCAGTTTGGCCTCGCCTCCGATGCGCACGCCGGGCATTGGCACTGCCAAGTTTCCTTTTTAGCTGCAGAGTCTATCCAGACGGCGCAGGCGCGCGGGCTCGATGTGCACGAGGGCGACTTTGGCGAGAACTTCACAACCCAGGGCATCAACCTGCTCTCGCTCCCCCTGGGAACGCAGCTCAAGCTCGGCAGCGAAGTACTTGTCGAAATCAGCCAGATCGGCAAAGTCTGCCACACCCGCTGTGCCATCTATCATCTCGCCGGCGACTGCATCTTCCCCCACGAGGGCATTTTTGGCGTCGTGTTGCAGGGCGGAGAAGTCCATATCGGTGACGACATACAGGTGATCAAGCTCGGCGATGGCACCTGTTCCTTCACTCCCGCCGAGGCACTCAAAGAGGTGGAGCAGGCTCGTCGCGAAGGAACCCTGTAGTTGCAAAACCCCACGTTGAGATAGCTTTTACAGCCAAGAATCCCGTTGCAACAGGGTGCCGTAACGTTAAAGTTGAACTCTATGGTTTCTCAACAATTCACCATTCCCGCAGGTCAAGGCCAAAGCCTCAAGTTCAACTTGACCCTTTAGAACCTTTAAGGTTCAAGTTGAGGTCGAAAGCAGTAGTAGAATACACCTCGACCAATAACCTACGATTGATTGCAGAGGGACTGGATGCAGCATTCGAACCATCGCACCGCAGCGCTCATCGCGTCGAAGCCGGCTCGTATCATCACGAGCGCCGCGCTCGCCGTCGCGCTGACGGCCACGCCGATGCTCTCCCCCGTCGCGGCCTATGCCGCCTCGCAGGCAACGCAGGATCAGCTTTCCGCCGCCCAGAAAAAAATCGAGGACGCCACGAGCGCCTACAACGATGCCCGAACCAAGCTCGAGGATCTGCAAAAGCAGATCGACTCCAATGAAGCGAACATCGATAAGATTGAGGCCGAGCTACCCGAGCAGCAGGCCAAGGCAAGCTCCGCCATGCGCGATCTGTATAAGTACCAGAAGGGCACCAGCCCCATCGTGAGCTTCCTGGTGAACACGCAGAGCTTGGGCGACTTTATCACCACCTGCAAATACACCAACCAGATTACGAGCTCGAGCGTCGACGAGATCGAAGAGCTTAACAAGATGCAGACCGAGCTCGAGCAGAACAAAACCGAGCTCGAGCGGGCCAAGTCTCAGCTCGAGGGCGAGCAAAAGAATGCCGAGGACGCGCTGGCCCAGGCACAACAGCTCCGCAACGAGGCGCAAGCGAAGGCCGAGCAGGAAAATGCCGCCGAACTGGCTAAGCTCGAGGCCGACAAAGCCGCTGCCGCCGAGAAGCTCTCGGGTACCGGCGTGAGTGGCAATAACTCCAACAGTCAGGCCACCAACTCCAACACCACCATCGACACCACGGTGAACAACTCCAACAGCGGCAATTCCGATTACGACTCGTTCATTAACGAGTGGACGAGCCGCATCGACAACTACCTCGCCGGTTCCCCCATGGCAGGCCAGGGCTATAACTTTGCCGTCGCCGCCTGGAATACCGGCGTCGATCCCCGTTGGTCCCCCGCCATCGCCTGCATCGAGAGCAGCAAGGGCCTCTATTGCGCCGGCTCCTATAACGCCTGGGGCTGGAGTGCCCGCGGCGGTGGTTGGCGTAGCTTTGGCAGCTGGAGCGAGGGCGTCTCCGCCCACGTTGCCTACCTGGGCGCCAACTATGGCTCCACGCTTACCCCGGCAGCCGCCAAGAAGTACTGCCCGCCCACGTGGCAGGACTGGTACAACAAAGTCGCCGCTCAGATGAACCGCATCTAAGCGCAACTGCAAAGGGCCCCAATGGGGCCCTTTTCTTTTAGGTAGCGGAGGTATCGACGACGCCGGTCGCATTGGCAATCGCGACTATGACGATCATGCATAGGAGCAGCACACCCAATGCCTTGAGCCAGAGTTTCGCGAGTTTCTTGCCGCGATAGCTGTCGAGCAGTACGAATCGCCGACGAAGACGGCGCTTATCGAGCAGCGCAAAATGCATAAGCACCATAAGGCCATCGACAAAGAAAAAATACTCGATTATGAGAAGCCACGTCGGGTAGCTTTGGTTTGCTCCCGTGGGGTGAAAGACGGCAAAGTGACTTCCGGCAAAGAACACAAGTAGCGAGAAGCAGACAAGCGTATTCCAAATGCGCCCCAGAGACTCCGGAACGCGAGAGAGCAGACCGCATGCAGCGGAGGCGGCAGACCCAGGAAGCCCTGCGGGGTTCTGGAGCCCTTGGGGCGTCAACACCGTCTCCGAGGCCGGAGTACGGACAGGCGCAGGTGTAGGAGGTGTTTTTATGCGTGTGCAAAAAGCTGACGAAATCCCGAGGGGGTGCGCGATGTACGATGGGGACAGGCTGGGGGAGACCCATGCCAAATTCGCGGCCGCGGCGGACACCGGCAAACGAAAGGATCACCATGGACAACGAAAACCCGATCACTGACGCAATCGACGAGACCGAAGTGCAGGACGGCGGGGAAGCCGGGAGCGAAGACCGGCAGGAGCGGGCGGAGACGGAAGGCGGCGCGGCCGAAAGCGCGGAAGAACCCGGCGACGGCGACCGGGGCCGGAAGCAGACGCACGAGCTCAACGCGGCGGCGAAGGCCGCACGCAAGCAGGCGGAACGGGAAACCGAGGAACGGATGCGCAGGAAGTTCGACGAGGAGATCGCGGCGACGGGCATCCCGAACCCGTATACCGGGAAGCCGTTTGGCAGTTGGAAGGAATTCCAGGACTATTCCAAGCGTTTTCACGACGAGCAGATCCGGCAGCGGGCACAGGACGAGCAGCGCACCGAAGAGGATATCCGGCGGGAGGATGAGGACAAGCGCCTCGCCGCGCAGAAGCGAGCGGAGCTGCAGGAGCAGGCCGACGCGAAGAAGCAGGAGGACGAACGGCGCGCGTTTATCATGGCAGACGCGAAGGCGTTCATGGAGAAATTCCCGAAGGTCGACCTGACGAAGCTGGACGAGAACAAAAAGTTCCGGCGGTTTTGCGGGAAACGCTACGGCGTGGAGCCGCTGGCTGACCTGTATCAGGACTATCTGGACCTCGTCGGCTCGGTGGCGGAGGAAACGGCCGCGAAAGCGAGCAGCCGCAATGCGCGCGGTGCCGGCAACGGCACGGGCTCGACCGGGGGCGGCCTGACCGCGGAGCAGCGCGAGACGCTCGAGGCGTGGAACCGCAACAATCCGGAGCTGAAAATGACGGAAAAAGAGTTCCTGGAACGCTGAAAGGAGAAAAACACATGAGAGCATACCAGAACGTGGACGGCGGCTTTACCTTCGGCGTTCACGAATACGACATTGCGAAGACGACCGCGATCAATGCCGGGCAGGTCGTGAAGCTGGCCGAGGGCCTCGTCGTGGCGGCGACGGCTGCCGAGACCGGCGCGATCCTCGGCGTGGCAAAGGAGAACCACAGCGGCGCCGAGGATGCGATCAACCCGCGCAGCAACGGCACGAAGATCCTCGTGTACGACGACCCGGGCATGATCATGCGCTGCAAGGCACCGGTGATGGCCGCGACCAGCGGCAGCGCGACGACCTTTGTCAGCACCGACCTTGCGACGCTGGCGGACGACGACCTCAACGGCGGCTACATCGTGCTGGCCGAAAAAGGCGCGAGCAGCACCAACACCGACGAGATCGGCAGTGTGCGCCGTATCACCGACTTTACGGCGACGAGCAAGACGCTCACGACCGCGAGCGGTGGCACAATCTGCGAGGGCGACAAGTACATGATCTTCCCGCCGCTGATGTTCGCCAAGGGCAACTTTGACGCGGGCGTTCAGGCGCTGGTGCTGACGGCGACGGCGGCGCTGCCGGTGAAGGTCGTGCAGATCGACCTCGTGCACGGCGAGATCGGACTCGTGGCGAAGAGCCACGCACTGAGATAAGGGGGGAGCAAAATGGATCAGGCATGGAAAACTGACCTTTACAAGTTTGTGGGCAAATCCTTTGATTTTGCCTATGCAAACCGACTCAACAAGCTGCTCGCCATCATGGGCGAGGAGAACAGCAACAGCGTGGACTTCGAGCTGACCGGCACGGGCGGCTACGGCGAACTGCGCGAATACACCGGCGAGCTGAACAAGGGCGACATGAAGCGCGGCTTCAAGACCATCATCACGCCGGGCGAGTTCTCGCTGACGATCCCGGTCGGCTACAAGCAGGCCAAGATCGACAAGACGGGCGAGTGCAAAAAAGTGGGCAAGCGCCTCGGCGACTCGGCCGCGATGACCGTGTACACCCACGCGCTGCGCATGTTCGGCAACGCATTCAACGCGGATTATGCCGGCGGCGACGGCAAGGCGTGGGCCGCGACTGACCACCCGTGCGCCAGCAAGGGCAGCCAGGGCCGCAAGTACATCGCCGACCCGGAGGCTGGCACGTACAGCAACCTGATCAAAAAGGCGCTGAGCGTAGATGCCATCACGGAGGCGCAGACGGTCGGCGGCAAGCTGCTGACGCCGGACGGCCTGCCGTTTCTGGCCGACTACAACACGCTGCTGGTCAGCCCCGACCTCGAGGCCGAGGCGAAGAAGATCTGCGGCGACGGCGCGAAGCTGCGCCCGACCGGCAACCCGGCTGATGACACGAACGCGGCCAACCCGCTGTATGACCTGCACTACATGGTCATCGGAGGCGGCGCGCTGGGCTTCGCGAAAAAGCAGTGGGCGATCTGCGATGCGACCCTGATGAAGGAACTGTGCAAGATCGTGTACATCACGCGGCCGACCGTGTTTGACAACGGCGACACCGACCCGCTGAAGGAGAACTTCACGGGCTACGTCGATTTCGGCCTGGGCTGGGGCGACGCGAGACAGATCATCTTCTCGGACCCGGCCTGACATAGAGACAACCAAAGCCGCCGGGCGCAGACGCGCCCGACGGCGCTGCCGTATACGGAGGGACGCATGAAGAAGAAAAAACAGCAGCCGGCGAAGAGCAAGCGCATGACCTATGCCGAAGCCGTGCAGAGGATCAAGCGGGGCAAGAAGAAATGACGCTGGGCGAAGGAAAGAAGAAAGTCTATGAGCTGCTGGACGAATATTCCTCGGGCGGCGAGCTGACCGAGGACAAGGACATCGAGCTGAAGCTGGCAGACTTTTTCGACATCGCGCAAAAGCGCGTGGCCATGGTCAAGCGCATTGTCGCCGTGAAGACGATCAACCGCACGGCAGGGAAGACAGAATACAGCATGCCGGGGAACTTCGGCGGGCTGTACCGCGTGTGGCGCGACGGGAAGGTCACGGGGAAATACCGGTGGAAGGGCAGCAAGATCGTGATCCCCGAGCGGGACACGGCCGGGACGATCGAGGTGGAGTACTTCAAGATCCCGGAGACGATCAACGCGGAGACGACCGACGACACGGAATTCGAGGTGGCGGAGGACGCCGCGCAGGCCATGCCGTTTTTCGTGGCGGCGCAGCACCTGTTCCCGGACTTGGTGGTGGACTACTCGGCCTATATGAACCAGTTCGAGCGGATGCTGCAATCTCTGGACACGCGCATTCCGGGCAGCGCAAGCGGCGGCGGTGTGACAAACAGCTTTTACAGGGGGGCTTAACCAATGGCGAGCAGGAGCGGAGTCGATATCAAGACAACGATTTACAACACGTTCAAGGGCGTGGACTTTTCCACGGACCCGTGCCTGGTCGACCGGCGGCGAAGCCCCCTTTGCACCAACATGGTTGCAGATTCCGGCGGGATGCCGGAGAAACGCTGCGGCTGGCGCACGCTGCACAAAGTGGGCGGCGGAGCCGTGCACGGAATGTGGACGGCGCGGTTCGGCGAGGCGCAGAAATCGGTCGCCCACATTGGGACAAAATTGTACAGCTGGGACGACACGGCCGCAGAGCCGGTACAGCTGATGACCGGGCTCCACGACGGGAGAAGCCAGGGCGTGCTGCTGGGCGGCAAGCTGTGGATCGTGACCGGCGGGGAGCTGCTGCGCTACGACGGCACGACGGTGACGGACATCACGGCGAGCGACGACGTGTATATCCCGGTGACGGTGATCGCCCGCAAGCCGGCAGGCGGCGGCGAGCCGTATGAGGACATCAACCTGCTGGGCAGATACCGGGAAAATCGGTTTCTGGCTGACGGGACGAGCACGGTGTACCAGCTTGACGACGTGATCGACGCCGAGGGCGATGTGCGTGTGTGGGTCAACGGCGTGGAGATCACGAGCGGCTGGACGGCAGATCGGACGGCCGGAACCGTGACTTTCGCAGCGGCGCCGGAAGCGCCGGCGGCCGGCAAGGAGGACAATGTCCGCATCCAGTACCCGCACACCGTGAGCGGCTATGCCGACAGGATCGGAAAATGCACGATCATCACGGCATACGGCATCAATGCGACGAACCGCATCGTGCTGTCCGGCAACCCGGAGCACCCGAACCTGGACTGGACGAGCGCCGTGAACGACCCGACGTATATTCCTGATTTGAGTTACAGTGCTGTCGGGCTCGAGGGCGTGGCAATCATGGGCTATTGCCGGATCGGCGAATATCTCGGCATCGTAAAAGAAGAGAACGCACAGGACAGCAGCGTGTGGATCCGTAAGGGGACGCTCGACAGCGACGGCAAGGCGGTGTTTACCGTGCAGGCGGCGCTGGCAGGCGTCGGCGCGGTGAGCACGGGGTGCTTTGCCAACCTGCTCGATGAGCCGATGTTTGTGAGCGGGACGGGGATCTATACGCTGGTGAGCAGCAGCTACGCCTCAGGGCGCGTGACGCAAAACCGGAGCTGGTACCTCAACGCGATGCTGACGGAGGAGCGGGGACTCGCAGACTGCGCGGCCGTGCAATGGAGCGGCATGTTTCTGCTGGCCGTTGGCGGCGGCGTGGTATATGTGCTCGACGGCCGGCAAGAGCGCAGCTACCGCCGGGCGAGCAACAGCGACTACATTTACGAGGGGTACTACTGGGACGGTATTCCGGCGGTGTGCTGGATGGTGCGCAAGGACGGAGCGGACGAGCACCTGTATTTCGGGACAGATGATGGACGGATCTGCAGGTTCTCGAGTGACTGGGACGATATGCGCCGTTTTTCTGATGACGGGAAGGCGATTGAGGCGATCTGGGCAACGCGCGTGGACGATGACGGAGACGCAACGGTGCTCAAGACGATGATCAAGCGCGGTGCGAGCGTGACGATCAAGCCGCACCAGAAGACCAGCGCAACGGTATACGTCGTCAAGGACGAGGACGCCGAGAAGCTGGTGGCGTCCGGATATCGGTCGATCTTCAACTGGGACGATATCGACTTTACGGATTTCACGTTCGAGACATACGACGGGCCGACGGACATCATGCTCAACACGAAGGTGAAAAAGTACAAGCGGCTGCAGATCATCGTGGTGAACCACGAAAACGAGCAGGGGTTCGGCGTGTTTGCAATTACGAAGCACTATGTGGCCGGAAACTTTGCGAAGCGATAAGGAGCGGATATGCTGAAACGGAAGAAAGACAGGGAGCGGCCGGCAGTGACCGGCTATGACTATTCTGACCGGGAGCACAGGGAGCAGACCATTCAGGCGCTGTTCGGCAAGGCGCAGAGCGCGCGCAGAGCGACCGAGCGGGATTGGGAGCGCTACAACGACTACTATAATTTCATCCACGACATCACGGGCGAGACGCAGGAGGCATATGCCGATGCGGAGATGCCGTTTGCACCGTCGGTGATGCCGGATGCGTTTATTCACGTGGAAAGCCAGATCTGCGCGACGGTGCCGGAGCCGGAGTTTCGCGGGCGTGACGACGGCATGGACCCGCAGAAGGCGAAGGAGCGTGAATACGCGGCGCGGTTCGTGTGCGACAACAACCGGCTGAAGGACAAAAACACGGCGAACGAGCGCAGGCTGATCAAGCTGGGGGACGCGTTCTGGAAAGTGTTCTGGGATCCGACGATGATGACTGGCGTCAACGAGGGCGACATCCGCGTGGATGATGTGCCGGTCGAGAGCATCTACCCAGATCCGGCGGCGAGAGAACGCGGCCTGCAGGCGGGGCAGTATGTGTTTCACCTGTACCGGATGCACAAAGTCGCATTTGTGCAGCAGTACGGCAAAGCGATCGAGGAGCTGGGCATGGAGCCGGAACACATCCTGTCAAACGACTATGCGCAGGATCTGAACCTGTTCGACCTGTCGACCTCCATCAATGAGGACGACGACACGGTGACGGTGCTCGAGCACTGGTTCAAGCAGCCGAAAGAGACGGAGGAAAACGGTGTGCGCGTGCCGGCGGGGGCGGTCGCCTGTTCCATCATTGTGGGCGGTCACGAAGTGAAGTACATCCCGAATTATTGGGAGAACACCTGCCGGCAGAACCACCTGTTCCCGTTCGTGCACTACTGGCGTATCCGGGACGAGAACCAGTTTTACAACAAGTCGGAGCTGTTTGCAATCATGGATCTGATCGATATGGGCGACCGGAAACTCGCCATGGCGCAGCTCAATGACGCGATGATGTCCAACGACGTGATCGTGCGCGAGGAAAACGCGCTGGCTGATGGGGCGGAGCTGGACAACCGTCCGGGCGGCGAAATCGTCGTGCGCGATGGGCGGCTGAGCGGCGTGCAGCGGCTCGGCGGACTGCAGCCGCTGCGCAACGCAGCGGACAGCGTAGCGTGGATCACGGAGCAGATCCAGCGCACGAACCGGAACTTTGACAGCAGCCAGGGCAAGGAGACGACGCGGCAGACGACGGCCACGGCGCTGGCCATGCTGCGCTCGGACGCGGAAGAGCAGGCCAACATTAAGACCGCGGACCGAACGGCCGGATTCGAGCGGCTGTACGAGCTGATCGACTGGAGCGTACAGGAGTTTTACGATACGACGCGCCACATCTATATTGGCTCGCAGAAAAAAGACGAGCCAGACGTGAGCTTTGACTATCTGTCCGGGAACTACACAGAGACGATGCCGGCGATCGTGGACAGCGTGAGCGGGCAGATCGTGCGCGAAGAGTATGACTACTGGCCGCGCGTGGACGTGATCGTCTCGGCAGGCGACGGAATCGTGCACAGCAAGCAGGCGACACTTAAGGCGTTGGAAGGGCTGGCGGCCATGAATGTGACCGCGCAGAACTACAAGGTGCTGGCGGCAGAGCTGGAGGTGCTGGATATCCCGCAGAAGCAAGAGATCATCGACGGCTGGCGCCAGCAGTTTGAAACGCCACAGCAGGCAGCAACAGAGGGCGGACTCACACAGACGGGTGGCCTTGTGCCGGAGAGCTACCTGTCGCCGCAGGACGAAGGGGGCGTGATGACGTGACGTGCAAAACGTGCGGCATTGAAATGATGCTGCTGCGCAGGGGCGAAGACGGCGCGGCGGTTTACGTGTGCAGGAATACGGCCTGTCCGGAGAAGGGGCGGGAGAAGAAGGAGGACGCAAATGGCATTTACAATTCCTGATGATGTGCTCGGCACGATCTCGAAGCTGAGCAATTACCCAAACCGCATCGAGCGGCTGAAGGCGGCGGCGCTCAAAGCGCAGTTTGACGCGGACGCAAAAACAGTGATGGGAGCACTTAAGAGATTGATTCAGGAGCTGGGGCTTGCGACGGCGGCAAGAAACGTCGGCTTTGAAAAGACGACCGCGGTCAACGCTGATAACGTGCAGGACGCAATCGAGAACGTGCAGAGCCAGATCGCCGGTGTGTCGCAGAGCGGAATCGCAGATGCGTCCGTAACGGCGGCAAAGATTGCCGACGGCGCAGTCGGCACGGCCGCAATCGCGGACGACGCAATCACGGCGGACAAGCTGGCGATGAGCGCGGTCGACACCGACGCGATCAAGTGGGGCACTGTAGATGCGTACCGCCTGAAAGACGGGGCCGTCACGGAGGCAAAACTTTCGAATGGGGCCGTGACGAAAAGCAAGATCGGCTACTACGCGGTCGAAGAGCGCCACATCAAAGACAACGCCGTGACTGGGGACAAGATCGCACACCACACGATTGGAAGCAGCAATATCGGGGAGCGCTCGATTGTGACGAGTGCGCTGGTCGACAAGGCAGTTACGACGGAAAAGATCGCGACCGGAGCTGTGACCGGCGAGAAGGTGCCTTACAAGGCGCTGGTGACAAACGCAGACATCTCGACCGAAGTGATCTCCAGTGGCAAGGTGTGCAGCGTGAGTACCGCGGTGTTCCGGCATATGCGTGCGATCGGAATGATGTTCTGCTCGCTTTACATGACCGGACTTGCGGAAGCAGACGTCGGGCACGACATCGTGGTCGGGTTTTCCGGCGGCGAGGCCTATCAGCGGCCGGGAACGGATGCAGGGGCGGACGGAATGCTGCGAGATCCTGCGGCGTCTGTGCTGACGGCGCGGATCGTATACAAAGACGTACAGGGCTGGGACGTGTGGGTGGACAGCCCGAGCGTCCGTTTTAACTCCGGCGGGCAGCTTGTAGTGCCGATCCCGGAAGGTGTGCGGGCGTCCGGTAACTGCAAGATCTACGTGTCCGGCTGGTACATGGCGTGAGGTGAAAAGCAATGGCATACATCAAACGCGGTGAAGCAAAAATCATCCCCGTGCGTGTGAAGTTCAACGATATGAACGTGTTTCCGCTTGGTAATGTGGATGAGATCGCGTTCAAGCTCGGCGACAGTGTGCGCAAGACGTGGCCGGACGCGGTGCAGTACGACAACGCAAATGACCGGTTCCTGCTGACGCTGACGCAAGAGGACACGCTGTCCCTCGACGCGGGGCAGGCGGAGCTGGAGATCACCTGCAACTTTCAGGGCGCGGGCAATATCCTGAAGCCGAAGAAAAACCCGAAAATCAAAGTGCTGGACTGCACGGACGAGGAGCTGATGGAATGAGCGACAGAATCGAAGCCGAGATCCTCGATGTGTTTGGAGAAGAAGTAGATGCGGCTGTTGACACGCCGCTTGTTGTGATTGAAGGCCCAAAGGGCGACCCCGGCAAGGATGGCCACAGCCCGGTAGTAACGGCCACCAAGTCCGGCAAGACAACAACAATCAGCGTGGACGGAGCGGTCATTGCCACGGTCGAGGATGGCGCAGATGGTGCGCAGGGAAAAGACGGAGCTGACGGGTCGAACGGTAAGGACGGCGTATCGCCTACAGTATCGACCGCTGCCACAACCGGTGGCACGAAAGTGACCATTACGGACGCAAAAGGTTCGCATGAGTTCGTAGTAAAAGACGGAGCGAAGGGCGCTGACGGCTCGAATGGCAAGGACGGAACGAACGGTAAAGATGGCGCGGACGGCAAACCGGGAGCTGCTGGTGCGGACGGCATCACGCCGCACATCGGCAGCAACGGCAACTGGTATCTCGGCGATACAGATACCGGTGTATCAGCGGGTGGCGGCACTGCCGATGCTGTTCTGTATACTGCGCAGACGCTGACTGACCCGCAGCAGGGTCAGGCACGAAAGAACATCGGCGCACTTGGCCACAATAGTCCTCAGGTTCAGGGGTATATAACTTTGACCCCTGCAAACGAAACGCTTGGGCATGGCGTTGGTCTGTCCCCGTCCGGAAGTGGATATGATTACACGCTTGACATTTCAGAAGTTGATACGCAAGAGCCCACAAAGCTTACTGGCGTGAAAACGCCCACCGACGCAGACACCAATGCAGCCGCGACCGTCGAATACGTTAAGGATAAGGTTGCAAGTGGCGGTGTTACGCCGCACATCGGCGACAATGGCAACTGGTATATCGGCCCGACCGACACCGGCAAGCCGTCACGCGGAGAAAAGGGAGCGGACGGTGCGCCCGGCATCTACTACGGCGCGACGCAGCCGACCGGCGACACACACCCGGTGTGGATTGACCCGGGCGGCGACCATGATGACGGTGGCCTGCTTCCCGCAGTAACGGCTGCTGACAACGGCAAATTCCTGCGCGTGGTTAATGGTGCATGGGCAGCGGCTGCAATCAACGACGCGAATGGGGTGAGTTTCTAATGGCGGAATATCTTGCAAAATCCGAAGACCTGACCGCGGTCGCAGACGCTATCCGCGCCAAATGCGGCACGGATGCGCAGCTTATGTTTCCGGACGGTTTTGTAGGCGCGGTGCAGGCGATCCCCACTGGCACCTCCATCACGGACGGCATCGTCGTCAAGGAGCGGGACACGGAGGGCTATGCCACGGTAGTAGACTTTTACGGACATCAAATTTGCATAGAGCAGTTTGGATGCCAGTATGAGGCGGATAATCCTTTCCGCCGCCTCGCAAAAGTTAATGCAAAGCAGACTATAACAGCAATAGGCCCGCGCGCGTTTCATAATAATGTCAGTTTGCAGGAGCTGACCGGGGTTGATTTTGGTGCAATCACGTCAATCGGCGAACGAGCGTTTTTCAACGCTCAGTCGTTGGCCCTCGGAGACGTTGACCTCGCGCTGGTCACAGAATATCCAAACGACGGCATTTTCCAAAATTGCGGCGGCATTACCAAATTGACAGTCCACGCGGATGGCAATATACACTACAGTTTGTGCAACAAGTGCAGCAGCCTTACAGATATCGTTATCGATGGTAGCGTGGCTTTCACTGAGGGCAGCACTGCCAGCTCTTACGCCGCGCTCGGTCGCAACACAGCGCTTGTCAACTGCAAAATCGGTGGCGTTGGAAAACCGTGCACGAGGACATCAAAAACGACGTTTAGCGATTGCGCAAACAAAAATCTGGTCGTAGAGATCTATGTTGCTGGAGCGGATGCTGATACAGCCATATCAAACATCCGTAATGGTGCTATCAATGCAACGATCATAATTAAGGCGGCGGAGAACACGACCTACAATGGTGTTACCTATGCGGCTGGCGACACCATCATCACGTCGACGCCGGAGGTGACAACATGAGGCAAAGACACATCTTGTATACATACGGAGACGGCACAAAGCGCAGCCGCATCAATATCGTGGCAGACAGCGGCAAGCTGCTGACGAACGACGGTGGCGTGACGACCTACACCTGCATCGACGTAGACACGGCCGACGGCTGGACGGAGATCGACGCGCCCGATGAGGAGATCACCGACACCGAGGCATTACAAATCATTACGGGAGGCACATCATGACAAAAGCTGAAGCGATAGACTACCGCAGCAAAATAGAAGCGGCGGCAAGCACCATGGCCGACGAGACGGCACTGACCGCCGTTGAACTGTTCCCCGCGTGGGCAGTCGGCAAAGCATATGCTGTCAGCGACAGGGCGCAGTATAACGGCAAGCTGTACAAATGCGTGCAGGCACACACGGGGCAGGTGGACTGGGCACCGGACGCGACCCCAGCACTATGGGTAGCCGTAAGTGTGGACGAATGGCCGGAGTGGGTGCAGCCGACCGGTGCGCACGATGCGTATAGCCGGGGCGATAAAGTAAGCTACAACGGCAAGCACTACATTTGCACGTCCGACGCAAACGTCTACGCGCCGGGCGTGTACGGATGGGAGGCAGCAGCATGAGCACGCCAATTTGCAGAGTGTGGGACGCAGAGCAGGGCAAATACGTCGGCCTTCCGGCAATCAAAGGTGGTAAGGGCGACCCCGGCGCACCGGGTAAGGATGGCAGTGACGCGACCGTGACTGCGGCAAGCATCACAGGCGCGCTGGGGTACAAGCCCGCCGCGCCGGGTGATATCCCGGTAGTCCCGACTG
>OHBM01001718.1_pt1 | contig 15616 bp, 15 predicted proteins | sample 1577251 | NCBI WGS metagenome assembly OHBM01 (sample SAMEA3541557, study PRJEB24748) | human gut metagenome | biome: human gut; feature: human-associated habitat; material: faeces | place: China | collected 2012 | reverse complement strand
AGAATATGTATGGCGATTATCACGGTGCCGCACTCTATGCTGCCGCCGACACCTTCTGTGGACTGGCAGCCATCACTTATGGCAGTTATGTCACTACGATTGATGCCAATATGCAGTACCTCAGGGCGGGCAGAGACACCGAATACATCACTTATGACGCAAGTGTCATCAAACGCGGACGCACCATTACCGTCGTTCAATTCTCCTGCTGTGATGACAAAGGCACTTTAATTAACACCGGCACCTTCTCCTTCTACAGTAAGGAAAATGCCTGCCCGGCCGGCATATTTGAAAAATAAGCTTACTTCGACAAATCCTTTACAATTTCACCGGCGATCATCAGACCTGCCACGGCAGGAACAAATGCCGTACTTCCGGGAATGTCCCGTCGCTCTGTACATTTATGGGCAGCTCCCGGAGGACAGATACAGTTCGTCCTGCAGCTGATGGACATATCCTCGACCGGGCGGATCGGCTGCTCATCCGAATACACCACCTTAAGGCTCTTCACATTACGCTTCTTTAATTCCCTTCGCATAACTCGTGCCAGCGGACAGACACTCGTGTCATAAATATCCGCAATCCGGAATCTTCCGGGATCCAGCTTGTTTCCGGCCCCCATGGCACTGATGACCGGAACATTCTTTTCCTTTGCCCGCATAATAATTTCAAGCTTTGCTGTCACTGTATCCACGGCATCTACAATATAGTCATATTCTTCAAACGGAAAGTCATCTGCATTTTCCGGCAGAAAAAAACACTGATAGGTTCTCACATCCACATCAGGATTGATTTCCAGCATCCTCTCCTTCATCACCTCTACCTTGTACTTTCCAACTGTCTTACGCGTGGCAATAATCTGACGGTTCACCGATCCGGTGATCGGACAATGAAGACTTGTGCATATATGTGGGAGCGCCCTGACGCCGTCGGGAGTCAGGAAGCTCCGAAGAAAATGCCCGGCGTAAAGCCGAATCGAACCGGAAAAGATCGGTGGGCGGAAACGCCTCCGTCTTTAATACAAAAGACAGGAGAGAAAAAATGAACAACACAAAAACCTTCAAACGCATCGGCCGTGTTGCAGCGTTGGCAGTTATGGTCTGCCTGCTGGTCTGCATGGCTCTCCCCCTGACTGCCTTCGCAGAGAACACAAAGGTCACCGAGAGCGCGAAGGGCACGCTCCAGGTCAACCTGACCTACCGCGACGACAACAATTCGAACATCATCTTCGCAACCGGAACGGGCTTTCTGATCAACAGCGACACCCTCGTTACCTGCGCCCACGTCGTCAACCTGACGGATGAGGAGTGTGAGTACTTTGCCAATTATTTTGAAAAGAGCATCGCGGAGTTCAAGAGCCGTCTGGGCTATTCTGTTACCGTCCAGCGTGACGTGCGCGTCACGGCTACGATCGAGCAGATGAGCCTTGAGATGGACTTTGCCATTCTGCAGCTGGATCAGAGCATTCAGAACGTGACGCCGCTGGCCATTCGTTCCAGCTCCAGCGTTCAGAGAACCGAAACGGTTTACGCGATCGGCTTCCCTGAGGAGAGCGGCGTCGTTCAATCCGTCAGCACGTTCACCAGCGACGACGCGACGATCACGCAGGGGATTATCAACAAAATCGATAGCGGCACCTATTTTACCGGCGCATCCGTTGATTATTTGCAGACGAGCTGCAAGCTTACCAGCGGCAACTCCGGCGGCCCGATGGTCGATGAGGACGGCAACGTTGTCGGTATCTGCCAAGGCTCCACCGGGACATATGAATCCGGAGACGATTATTTTTATGCGATTGCGATCGACCAGGTGACGGCGGTCTGCGACGCGCTGGGTATCCCCTGGACGCTCGCGGGCAGCTCCCCTGCCACGACGCCCGACACCGAGCCGACCGAGTCGACCGAAGCACCCGAACCGACCGAGCCGGTCGTTTCCGTCAACACCGCCGCGCTGGAGGCCGCGATCGATGAGGCGCGCGCTATCCCCGAGGACGGCTACACGGAGGATTCCTATGCGAATCTGACTGCGGCGCTCAACGCTGCGGAATCGGCGAAGCTGAGCAGCGATCAGGTCGCGATCGACCGCGCCGCCGAGGAGCTGCGCGCGGCGATCGACGGCCTTGAGGATCAGAAATCCAACACGACGCTGCTGATTATCATCATTGCCGCGGCGGTCGTGGTTGCCGTTGTGGTCGTGGTCGTTCTGGTCGTCGTCTCCGGCAGCAAGAAGAAAAAGACCGCTCCCGCAGCAGCTGCGGCAGGCCGCAGAGAGATGGCCGGTGCGGGCAGCATGAACAAGCCCGCTGCAAGCCAGTCCGGTGCGTTCGTCCGCAACGACCCGACGCCTATGGCCGGCAGACCCAACGGAACGATGCCCCTGACGCCGGAGATCGGCGAAACGACCATTCTGAATCAGGGCGCGGGTGAAACCACGGTGCTTTCCAAGGTCGTGAACGGCGGTGCACTGATCCGCCTGAAGACCCGTGAGCGTCTGACGATCAATAAAGAGAGCATGACCATCGGCAGAGAGCGCAAGCGCGTGGACATCTGCATCCCCGATAACACCTCCATCAGCCGCCTGCATGCAAAGCTCGTTGTGCGCAACGGCGTGACATACCTGATCGATCAGAACGCGGCCAACGGCACCTTTGTCAACGGCGTGAAGGCGACTCCGAATCAGGAGGTTGCACTGAAGGACGGGGACAAGGTCATGCTCGCAGCCGAGGAATTTGAATATCACGCATAACTTCAAAATCGCTGCCCCAAGAAAGGGAAAACAATATGGAATTTTTAACGGCGACCCACACGGATGTGGGGATCAAGAAAAAAACCAACCAAGATTCCATTCTCGTTCACCAAGCCCAAACCGACTATGGCGCTATCCTGCTCGCCGTAGTCTGTGACGGCATGGGCGGCCTCTCCAAGGGAGAGGTCGCCAGTGCCGAAATGATCCGGGAATTCTCGCGGTGGTTTCAAGAGGAGCTGCCCGAGCTGCTTTACAGCGGCATGAGACCGGAGGCGCTTCGCGTGAGCTGGGAAAACCTCGTCGTGTCGGTGAATCATCGCATCGCCGATTATGCCGATCGGCTGTCAGTCACAATGGGAACGACCTGCGTTGCGTTTCTGGCGATCGAGGACATTTATTATATTATGAATATCGGAGACAGCCGTGTCTATATGCTCTCCGACAACATATATCAGCTCACCAAGGACCAGACCTATGTGCAGCGAGAGATCGATGCGCATCGAATGACGCCCATGGAGGCTGAGGCATCGCCGCAACGGAGCGTCCTGCTGCAATGCATCGGGGCCAGCGAGGTCGTGCAGCCCGATTTTTTTACCGGATCGATCGAAGCAAACCAGTGCTATCTGCTTTGCAGCGACGGCTTCCGGCATGTGGTCGGCTCTACAGAAATCTTCCGGCTTTGCGCGCCGTCGGCTGCCGATCATCCGGCCGCCATGAAGGCGGGGCTGGAGCAGCTGACTGAGCTGAACAAAAATCGGATGGAAACAGACAACATTTCGGCTGTTCTGATCCGCACCCGATAAAGAACCGAACCCAAGCAGCTCATCAAAAAGCGGATGAACTGCTTGGGCAAAGGTGCTTTTGACCCAAGGAAAGAGAAAACGGGAGGAGAAATGGATGCTGCAAGCAGGAACGCTGATCTGCGCAAAGTATGAGGTCGTAAGGGAAATCGGCCGCGGCGGTATGAGCGTTGTATATTTGGCAAGAGATTATGTGTCCGGGAAATTTTTTGCCATCAAGGATGTAGAACGGAACGGCGAGGAAAACAATCGCGTTGTGGTTCAGAGCCTTGCGGGAGAGGGGCGGCTGCTCAAAAATCTGAGCAACCCGTATTTACCCCGGATCTATGATATTATCGAAGACAAAGACAGCATTATGGTTGTCATGGAATATATAGAGGGAACGAGCCTGGACAGAGTCATTAAGAAAAACGGGGCTCAGCCGGAGGCGGATGTTTATCGCTGGGGAATGCAGATCTGCGAGGTGTTTGATTATCTGCACAGTCAGATCCCGCCGATCATTTATCGCGACATGAAGCCGGCGAATTTGATGCTGCTGGCCGACGGCTCGATCAAGATCATTGACTTTGGAACGGCTCGGACGCAGAAGGTGGGGATGGTGATGCATTCCGACACGGTCTGCAGCGGAACGGAGGGCTTCGCGGCGCCGGAGCAGTTCGGCGGGATCAGCCAGAGCGACGCGCGGACGGATATTTTTTGCCTTGGTGCGACCTTATATAATCTGGTCACCACGTCGCTCGGACCCTACTCCCTGATCGCGCCGTACTATGTGGCGGGCAAGGGCTGCTACGCCATGCTCCTCAACTGCCGCAATTCCTCCAACACCGCGCAGCACATCCTCCGCACCGGCAAGTGCGCCATCAACTTCATCAACGACGACCCGAAGAACTTCAAGGAAGCCGTGAAGCTCTCCTGGCCGGGCGACGAGCCGAAGGACAAAATGCCCAACTGCAAGTTCCCGCTGGAGAAGAGCCAGATCATGGAGGAAAACCCGGACGATGTGCGTCCGATGGTGATCTCCAACGCGATCCAGGTCCTTGAATGCACATGGATGCGCGAGCTGGACGGCGCCGACCGCGACCAGCCCGGCGAGCTGCACGGCTATGAGCCGCCGTATCACGACTTCAACGGCATCACGAGCCAGTTCGGAGCGCACTTCATTCTGCGCATCGACCGCATCCTGATGAAGAAGAAGTACTCCGACGCGATCATCGCCGGCGTAAAGAGCCGCGATTTCCCGCCGCTGCCCATCGACTACGGCTACCGCGACAGCAAGAACTTCTGGTTCCACCGTCACCGCCGGATGCGCGCGGAGCTTCTGCCCATTCGCGAAGCGTCGCTCGAATCCGTGCGCTATGCCGCCGACCGCGCCGACGATAAGGTCAAGTTCACCGACGACGCGCTCAAAACCATTCTGAACGTTCCCCGCGTGTTTCTGCCGCTCGTGCTCAAGGGCTGCGTGGACTGGGCGAAGGAGAATGGCGTCGAACTCGTCACCGAGGAGCACATGAAGATCATCAACGACAAGCGCGCCAAGGAAAAACAGAAGAAAAAGTAAGAAATGACCGCCTTCGCCGGGCGGCGTGAGCTGCCCGGCGGGGAAGAGAGATAAAAGGGAGGGCAGAAATCATGGAGTTTTCCGTTCCGATGGCGCTGGCGGACTTCGTCCCGGTCGTTCTTTTTCTGATCGGCGCGATTTTGCTTCAGCGCGAGCTGTACCCCCGGCTCGGCAAGGGCCAGTTTGCCCTGTTCGCCGCCGGTACGATCAACGTGTTCTGTGCCGGGGCGCTCAAGGCGGTGTATAAGCTGCTGTATGCGCTCGGCGTGTGCGATTTTACGAAGCTCAACGAGGTGTTTTTCCCCGTGCAGTCCATCGGCTTTCTGCTCGCGGGGCTTGCGATGGCGGCGTTTTTGTTCTATAAGCCGAAAAAGACGACCGTTTGCGGCATCGCCGCGGCTCCTGCGGTATACAGCGGCACGGCGCTTTTCGTCTCGCTCATGGTCGTCGGTCTCGGACTTCTCGACGCGGGGCTCATCGCGCTCGCGGTACGGGCCAAGAAGCGCGGGATCATCGTGCTGCTTGTCGTGTCGTTCGTATGCAGTCTCTGCATGGGCTATCTCTCCTCGCGGGACTTTTCCGCCGCGGCGATGAACTGGATCGCCGAGGGCGTGAACATCGTCGGGCAGGGGACGTTCCTTGCCGCCGCCGTCCTTCTCCGGAAGGCCGGAAAAGAAGCCGCTGCCGCGGCATAATCTGATTACAAAGAAGGTTTTGCGTTATGGTATTTCCCAAAACGGTCTGGCTGGTGATCGCAGCGGCGCTGCTCATCAGCTCCATCGGCTTCAAAAAGTATGTCTGGTTCATTTCGCTCGGCTACGGCTTTTCGATCGCGGGCATCGGCATATTGCTGCTCGCGCTCTACGGCGGTCGGCTGACGGCGGGCACGGCGATCTGCTGCGTGCTGTTCGTCCTCTACGGCTTCCGGCTGGGCGGCTATCTCCTCTACCGCGAGGTGAAAAGCTCGGCCTACAACAGCAAAATGAAAACCGAGATCAAGGACGGCAAGTCCATGACCTTCGGCGTGAAGTGCGCGATCTGGGTCACGTGCGCGCTGCTGTACGTGCTGCAGGTGACGCCGGTGTTCTACCGCCTGGCAAATGGCGCGGGAACGGATGCCTGGTGCATAGTGGGCGCGGTCATCATGCTCTTCGGCGTGTGCTTTGAGTCTGCCGCGGACATCCAGAAGCAGAAGCTCAAAAAGATCAACCCGAAGCGCTTCTGTGATACGGGCCTTTTCCGCATCGTCCGCTGCCCGAACTATCTCGGCGAGATGCTGTTCTGGACGGGCGTGCTCGTCTCGGGCGCGAACGTCCTGCGCGGCTGGCAGTGGCTGCCCGCCCTGCTCGGATATCTCGGCATCGTGTTCGTGATGTTCTCCGGCGCGCGGCGGCTGGAGCTGCGCCAGAACAAGAGCTACGGCGCCGATCTGGAGTATCAGGCGTATGTGAAGAGCGCCCCGTCCTTCTGCCGTTCGTCCTGCTCTATAGCGTGGCAAAGTGCGGATTCCTTGCGGCATAAATAAGATAAAACCGGGTGCAGCTTTTTGAAATGGCTGCACCCGGTTTTTGCAAATACAGAAACCATGAGACGGGCATTTGGCTCGATTGCGTGACAGTTTTATTTTTTAAAGGCAAATTGGATAGGTTAACAATCTGCTGGGGGAATATTCGGCCAGTTTTACGCATTTACAATAACAATTAGAGTGTGATATCATATAAATATAAAACAGAGTTTTAAAGAATAAAACAGCGGGAGGCAAGCGGTATGATTCTGGACGATTTGAGCCTGAAAGGGAAAGTTGCACTGATCACAGGCGGCGGGTCGGGCATCGGCGGAGGGATCACCCGGGGATTGGCCGAGGCGGGAGCCTCAATCGCCTGTGTCTACGGTCATCATGAGCCGACGGAGATGCGGCAATATATTGAAAGCATCGGCGGCGAGTTTCTGGCGATCCATGCCGATGTCAGCGACATGAAGGCACTTCCGGTGATTATGGAAAAAACACTGGAGCACTATGGCCGGTTGGATATACTGGTCAATAACGCTGGGATATGTCCGCGCTGTTCCGCGCTGGAATATACGGAGGAGATGTGGGATCAGATCATCCAGCTCAATCAGAAATCAGTGTTTTTCCTTTCGCAGCTTGCGGCGCGGCAGTTTGTAAAGCAGAAGAGCCGCGGCAAGATCATCAATCTGGCTTCCATGATGTCATTCCTCGGCGGATTCAATACGGCTGCATATACGGCGAGCAAGTCCGCTGTTGCGGGTCTGACCAGAGTGTGTGCGAGTGAGTGGGGCGCCCTGGGGATCAACGTGAATGCGCTAGCTCCCGGCTGGATCAAAACGGGTCTTTCTGCGGCACTGGTGGCAGATACGGCGAGGTATGAATCGGTCAAAGCCCGCATTCCGATGGGGGACTGGGGCGAGCCGGACGTTTTTAAGGGCGTCGCGGTTCTGCTGGCCAGCAGCGCGTCCGACTATATCAACGGTGCAATCATTCCGGTGGACGGCGGATACCTGACAAAATAAAGGATTGACGGGGCGCCCACAAAACCATAGTATAGAAAGCAAGAAACGGATCATGTGATCTATACAGGCAATAAGGAATCGGAACAATGAAAAAAGAGCCCCGAGATTATACAATTACCGCATTGGAACGCGGCCTGAAAGTGCTGATGCTGTTTGACGGTGAGAAGAGCAGCTATACCCTCACGGAGCTGAGCCAGCTTTCCGGGATCGGAAAAAGCACGATGCTGCGCATTGTCTACACCTTCTGCGAAAACGGCTTTCTGACCTTTGACGAGAATACCCGCCGCTACTCGCTCGGCGTGTGCGTGTTCCGGCTTGGCATGGCAAAGATGAACACGCTGGATTTCCGGCGGATCGCGCTGCGGTATCTGCGCCCGCTCAGCCGCGAAACCGATATGATCTGCTATCTCGGTGTGCGGCAGGAGGATATGCTGATCATGGTCGAGCAGGTCGTGCCAAGCAGCGTTCCTGTGTGGGCACAGCTTATGGTTCGAACCGGCGGGGAAACGAACCTGTATGCTACCGGTATCGGAAGGCTCTTCCTTGCGCAGGATACCGACGAGGAGGTCGCAGCGTATCTGGATCGGACCGCTCCGAAGCAGATCACCCCGGAGACGGTAACGGATAAGCAGAAGATCCTTGCGATGGTCCGTTGCGCGAGAGCGGAAGAATTTGACGTCAACCAGGGAGAGAGTGACCTGTATATCGCTAGTCTCTGCGCTCCAATCTATGATGTAAACGGACGCATGGTGGCGGGGATCAGCCTCTGCGGCATAAAGGAACAGATAAACGGAGCAAACCGTTCGGAATATGAACGAATGGTTCGGCAGACGGCGGCAAAGATCTCTGAACAGCTGGGCTATATGAAGAGATAAGCCCAAATCAAAATCTGAGGTGGCATAGACACCTCGGTTTTTGACAGAATAAATTAAAACCAAGTTTTATCTAATAAAACTATGGAGGGCGAAAATGTTCGCAGTATTGGATTGTGGAACGACCACAACGCGCGTCTATATTGTAGATGAAAACCGTTCAATCCTTGCTTCCGGCCGGGAAAAGGTGGGAGTAAGAGATACGGCGATCACCGGCAGTCGCGATACGCTACGCAGCGGGATAACGAAGCTTTTCCGCGAAACGCTTTCCACGCTGGGGCTGGAAGAAACGGATATTTCCTATGTGATCGCCTCCGGTATGATCACCTCTGAGCTTGGGCTGATGGAGATCCCGCATCTTATTGCGCCTGCGGGGCTTCACGAATTGGCTGAGTCCATTTATGAGGCAAAATCCGGCGAGGTGCTGCCGATTGCCTGCCCTGTATACTTCATCCGCGGGATCCGCAACGACTATGGAGCAGATGTACGCGCGGGAAAGCTCCGCACTGTAGACTTTATGCGCGGCGAAGAAGCGCAGGTCATGGGCATTCTTACGGAAACGGAGAATCGGGGGCCGTGCACGATTGTGGCTCTCAGCTCGCATACGAAGTTAATCTATGTGGATGAGAACAACCGCATCGCGGCATCGAACACAACGCTGAGCGGTCAGCTGTATGAGGCCATCTGCTCGGCGACGAGTATAGGGAAAAGCCTCCAGCCATGCGAAGCTGAGTCCTCCGGCGGGTACTCGTGGGAGGCGTTGGTCGGTATTGCCGCGGATTGCGTAAAGAACGCCGGTCTGAGCCGCACGCTTCTGATGCCGCGCTTTATGCAGGTGCTGATGCGCACGAACAGCGATGAGCGGCGCATCTTTACCGATGCCGCTCTGGCGGCGGATGATATGTACGCCTTTCGGGAGATGCGAAATTGGGGGATGGTCGGCGGACGGTATATTTTCTACGGCCACGCCGAGAGGTGCCAGATGTACGAATACATGCTTCGGCAGGAGTTCGGCTCGGATCTGCGGATCGAATGTATCCCTGGCGCAGAGGCGCAGGATCGGCTGACAGTCAACGGCGATATAGCGATCGCACTGCATAAGGGTTCATCCAAAAACTTTACATAAGTGACTGGAAAGGAGAAGAAAAATGTTTCAGATGTATGGTGTAGTTCCTCCTATGATCACGCCGTTCCGCGAGACCGGGGAGGTGGACTTTGAAGGGCTGCACACGCTGGTCGACTATCTCAGCGGCGAGGTGGACGGCCTGTTCATCAACGGCTCTTATGGCGCCGGTGTCATGATGACCGAGGAAGAACGCCGCGCCGTCACGGAAAAGACGATCGAAACGGCGGCGGGCAGAGTGCCTGTTGTGGCGCACATCGGCACGGCGGACAGCTATTCCGCTGCGCGGCTGGCAAAACATGCCGCAGAAGTCGGTGCTGCGGCGGTCGCATCGGTTGGGCCGTTCTATTTCAAGCACAATCCGGATCAGATCTGCGAGTATTACCGGAAAATCGTAGAGGCCGTAGATGGGCGTGTGCCGGTATATGTTTACAACAACGTTTCCTTCCAGGGGTATACCATGGATCTGAAAACGATCCGCCGGCTGAAGGAGGAAGTCGGTGTAAACGGCATTAAGGATGCCACTTTCGACATTATGGCGATGGCCAATTACATGCGCACGTTGAAAAGCGACACATTTGACGTTGCTCTTGGTACAGAGGCCATGTGGCTTTCCGCGTGCGTGCTGGGCTGCCGTGCTTTTATCCCCGGCATCGGCAACGCATTCCCAGAGATCTGCGAAACCATGTTCCGCCAAGGTATGGAGGGCGATTTCACCTCCTGCCGCGAGACACAATTCCGCGTCAATGAAATGCGAGACATCATGTATCTCGCGCGTTCTACGCAGCTGGCGATCTATGCTATGCTGGAGATCCGCGGCATTTTGAAGACCTACCCGAGATCGCCGTTTATCCCGGCCTCCGAGGAGGAAAAGAAGCATATCCGCGGAAGACTGGTCGAGCTGGGCCTTATGTGAAAAACCTTAATTCCGAAACGAGCTCGGAAAAATAAAGAGAAGCAGGAGGACAAAACCATGGAGATCAAGCACAGCATTTCCCCGTTTGAGCTGAAAACCCTGACAACGGAGCAGATCCGCGACCGGATCCTGATTAAGACGGTGTTCGCTCCCGACGAGGCTGTGCTGACGTACAGCTTTGACGAACGCTTTATTCTCGGCGGTATCATGCCTGTCCGCAACGAGATCCGTCTGGAGCCGCAGGATGAGATCCGGCAGGAATACTTCCTTCAGACACGCGAAATGGGCGTCATCAACATTGGCGGAAAAGGAAAGATCGTTGCCGATGGACAGGTCATGGAAATGGACTTTGAGGACGGCGCGTACATCGGCTGCCGCACAAAGGATGTGGTCTTTTCTAGCGAAGACCCGGAAAAACCGGCAAAGTTCTATGTGACGAGCCTTCTTTCCTTTGAAAAGCATCCCACAGTTCATATTCCGGCGAAGGAAGCCCAGCTCAACCCCTGCGGCAATCAGACGACGGCGAGCACGCGCATTGTGAAGAAGTACATTTACAAGGGCGGCCCCGTGGAGAGCGACCAGCTCCAGATGGGCATCAATTCGGTTCAGCCGGGCAATGTATGGAACACCATCCCGACACATTCGCACAAGCGCCGCGTGGAGTGCTTCATGTATTACGGTATGCCGGAGGATGCGTTTTATATCGAAGTCATCGGCGAGGCGAAGGAAAGCCGCCACGTGATCCTCCGCAATGAGCAGGCGATCGTTTCTGCGGCGTGGCAGATGCATTTCGGCGTTGGAACAACGCATTACGATTTTATTTGGGCGATGGGCGGCGAGAACAAGGACTTCCCCGATATGGATGTCATCCCCATGACTGAAGTGGAGTAAAGGAGGAAACACCGTGGGCTGTCTCTACTGCGAAAAGAACGAAAAAATGCAGGGCTTCACTTATCCCGTATGCGAGCTCTCCACATCGGATCTTTATCTGAACCGCGAGCAGAGCTATCCCGGACGCTGCATACTTGTGCTTCGCCGCCATGCGGAGGAGTTCTGCGAGCTGACGAAAGAAGAACGCGTTGCGCTGCAGGAGGATCTTGCGCGCGTCACGGCAGCGCTGAAAAAGCTGTATCAACCGGGAAAGATCAACCTCGGGGTGTTCGGAGATACCGTGCGGCATTTCCATATCCATATTGTCCCCAAATATGCCGATGGGTTGGACTGGAACGGTATTTTCCAGATGAACGCCAATGCGAAGTACCCCAAGGAAAAGGATCTTGAGGCCGCGGCAAAGCAACTTCGTGAAGAAATATCCGGCGAGTGATCGCCGATAAAAGAGAAGAAGACAAAAGAAAGGAAGAAAGACCATGAAAAAATTTAGGTTTCTCGCACTCCTCTGCGCCGCCGCCTTGATCGTTGCACTCTTTGCCGGATGCGGAAGCAGCTCCGCTTTTGAAACCAAGCCGGAAGAAACCAAGACCTCCGAAACCGCCAAGCCCGCGGAGACAGAAGCGGAACCCGAATATGAAGTTACGCTGAACGTTGCGCATGTGCAGTCCGACGGCGACAACGTTGCGCAGGCGTATGCGCTTGCCCTGAAGGAAGCCTGCAAGAAATACGGCATCAAAATCGAGATATTCCCCGGTGCGCAGCTCGGCGACAGTGCGGCGCTGGTGGAAGGCGTTCAGATGGGCACCATCGATATCAACATTACCGGCACGGCGGATTACGGCAAGCTGTATGCGCCGCTTGGCGTACTAGATCTGGCATATATCTGGAAGGACTACGACCAGATGGCCGGCGTTCTGAACGGTGAAGTCGGCACAGAGCTTGCCAAGGGCCTTCTGGATGCTGCCGGCGTGCGCATTCTTGCCTATAGCGTCTCCTTTGGCTATCGCTGCGTGGGCACGGTCGGCGAGAAGAATGCTTTCACCAATCTCGACGAGGCAAAAGCGCTGAATCTGAAGATCCGCACCATCGAATCGGACGTTTACATCAATACCATGCAGGCTATGGGGTTGAACCCGACGCCGATGGGCTTCGGCGAGGTTTACACCTCTCTGCAGACCCATGTTATCGACGGCTATGAGCACGACTGCAATACCTCTCTTGCCAATGCGTTTGACGAAGTAATCGATCATTACATGCTCACAAAGCATATGTGCGGCCCCATGGGTCTCTTTATGTCGGAGATCTCCTTCCAGAAGCTGACAGAAGAACAGCAGAAGAATCTTCTGGCTGCGGCTGCGGAAGCCTCTGCAGCCCACACAGCGATGGCTCCTGAGAAGGAAGCGGTTTCGCTTGCCGAAATGGAAAGCTCCGGCGTCGATATCGTGGAAGTCGATGTGGACAGCTTTGCCAAAGCCGTCAATGAGTTTAATATAAAGTACTGCGAGGAAAAGGGCTGGACGGACGTTTATAACAAGATCGTCGGCTGAGCGAGGGCTGCAGTATTACCAGGGGAGCCTTCCTGCCCTGCGCAGGGAGGCTCTCTCCCGGAGAGGAGTGGGTTAAAACGTGAAAACTTTTGTGTCCATCGTAGACAAGATCGTAAGAATTCTGATCGTTCTTTTTTTCAGCGCCATCATTATTATCGGACTGATGCAGATCATATCCAGATATGCTTTTTCCCTGCCCATTGTCTGGGCAGATGAGGCGCAGAAGTATCTCTTCATATGGATGGTCATGATCGCTGCGGCGTATGGCATCCGCAAAAAGAAGCATGTTGCCGCAGACGTTGTTCTCGGCAATGTTGGCCCCCGCGTAAAGGCGGTGATGGAGGTTTTGATCGAGCTCGTTTCACTGGCACTGTTCATTCTGTTTATCGTCCTTGCTCCCCGAATGATTCGTGTGAACATCGCCACGATCAGCCCCACGCTGGGGATCCCGATGGGCTACGTATATTACGCCATGCTGATCGGGCCGATCCTTATGCTGTTTTATACCATTGTGGACATTTATGAAAAATACATCCTGAAACATCCGTTGGGAGGTGACAAGCCATGCTGATCATTCTTTTTGTTTCTTTTGTCATTCTTCTCCTGATCGGCGCTCCGATCGCATACAGCATGGGCTTTTCCTCGCTGCTTGCGCTGATACTCAGCGGCAGCACGTTCCCGCTGGAGGTCGTGGTGCAGCGGACGTTCAGCATGCTGAACAGCTATTCGCTTCTTGCTATCCCGTTTTTCATTCTCGCCGGTGATCTGATGTCGGCGGGCGGTATATCCAAGCGCCTCATTAAGTTTGCTACGGCGGCGGTCGGCCATCTGCCTGGCAACGTGGCGCAGGTCTCAATCCTCTCCGGCATGATCTTCGCCGGAGTATCCGGCTCCTCGGTCGCCGACGCTGCGGCGATCGGCGGCGTAATGATCCCCGCCATGAAGGAAAAAGGCTACGATAAGGGCTGGACGGCGGCGCTGCAAGCGGCGGTCTCTACCATGGGACCCATCATTCCGCCGAGCATGAACATGATCGTGTATGGTTCGCTGACAGGCATTTCCGTTGGCGCGATGTTTATGGGCGGCATCATTCCCGGTGTGTGCATCGGCGTTTTGTGCATGTTGTATGTTGCCTTTCTGGCGACGAAAAGAAAGGACAAGTTTCCGTACTTGGCACCGGACGGAAAGTTCATCGGATGGAAGGCTCTCGGAAAGGCCTTTTTGAATGCGGTCCTTGCTCTTCTTACGCCGGTCATCATCATTGGCGGTATCATCTCCGGCTTGTTTACGGCTACGGAGGCGGGCATCGTTGCTTCTCTCTATGCCATGATCATCGGTCTCTTTGTGTACCGGACGCTAACAATCCGTGACATCCCCAAGATCCTGATCAAGTCGGCACTGACCTCGGCAAGTGTGCTGCTTATCGCGGCAATGGCCGGTCCGTTTGCGTGGCTTATGGGCGTGGCGATGTTCCCGCAGCACACCGTTGCGTGGCTCGCACAGCTGACGAGCAACCCGTATATCGTGCTTCTCCTCCTTATCCTCTTCCTGCTGGTGCTTACCTGTTTTGTGGAGGTTCTGGCGGCGATGATCCTTGTTGCACCGGTTCTTTCGGCGGTGTGCACCTCCTATGGATTCAACCCGATATTCTTTGCGGTCGTCATGGTGATTTCCCTCCTGATCGGGCAGATCACGCCGCCGGTCGGCGTACTGCTGTACGTCACATCTGGTATCGCCGAATGCTCCTTTACTGACATATGCAGGAAAATCTGGCCATTCATAGCAATACTGGTGATCACCGTCCTGCTGTGCGTGGCGTTCCCCGGGATGATCACGCTGATTCCGAAATCATTGATGTAGCAGGAAAGTCGAGGCTGAGCCAATGGCAAAATATAAGATTGTTATTTCGGATTACTACTATCCGGACATACATGAAGAGCTGGAAGAATTCCGGCGTCTGGGTGATGACGTGGAAGTTGTTGACTGCACAAAGATCCGCCCGGGCGGGATCAAGGATCCCACGGAGCTTCTTACGTATGCGCACGACTGCGATGCGCTGATCACGCAGTTTGCCGCTCCGATCGATGCGGCGTTTATGGATGGGCTGGAAAAATGCCGGGTGATTGCCCGGTATGCGATCGGACTGGACACGGTGGATCTCGCCGCGGCGAAAAAGCGCGGCATTATGGTGGCAAACTGTACGGATTACTGCTTGGACGAGGTGGCAGATTCCACGGCGGCGCATATTCTTAATGCAGCACGGCGCATATCCGTTTCGCGTGACCGTCTAATGGACGGGAATTTCGAGATGAACGGATTGCGCCCAATGCTGCGGCTGGAAAACAGCACGATCTGCTTTGTTGGGTTTGGAAACATTGCCCGGAATCTGTACCGTAAAATGCGGGCGTTTTTCGGGCATGTGGTCGCCGTAGACCCCTATATCACTGACCGGTTGATGTATCCCGACGTTGAATTTCTGGAACTGCATGAAGCGCTTTCCTGCGCCGATGTTGTCACGATGCATTTGCAGCTAACTCCGGCGACGAGAGGCATCATCGGTGAACAGGAATTCCAAAGCATGAAGCCGGGTGTGATATTTGTCAATACGGCAAGAGGCGGGCTCGTGGGCGAA
>OHBM01001716.1_pt1 | contig 15623 bp, 10 predicted proteins | sample 1577251 | NCBI WGS metagenome assembly OHBM01 (sample SAMEA3541557, study PRJEB24748) | human gut metagenome | biome: human gut; feature: human-associated habitat; material: faeces | place: China | collected 2012 | reverse complement strand
GAAAGGAACTGTTCGAGGGATTGGCCATTGCTGATTACGAGAAGGATTGGGTGAAGCATCCTGTGCTCCACTTCGACATGAGCGGTGCCAAGCATTTTGATGCTGATGGCTTGAAGCATTATCTCGACTTGCAGTTGAAGCCATACGAGAAACTCTATGGCAAGGATGATGATGAATTATATCCAAACGACCGACTGGATGGACTCGTGAAACGTGCTTACAAGCAGACGGGCGAAAAGGCGGTGGTCATCATCGATGAATATGATGCCCCATTGCTGGATGTGGTGCATGAGGAGGATGATCTCAAGCAGTTGCGTCTTATCATGCAGAACTTCTACAGTCCTCTGAAAAAGCTCGACCCATATCTGGAGTTCACCTTCATCACGGGTATCACCAAGTTCTCACAGCTCAGCATCTTCAGCGAGCTGAATAATTTAGACAACATCAGTCTGTTCGACCAGTATTCAGCCATCTGCGGTATCAGCAAGACTGAGCTAACCACGCAGATGAAACCGGATATTGAGGCTATGGGAGAGGCTATGGGATTGACGTATGAGGAGTGTCTGGCAGAACTGACACAATTCTACGACGGATATCATTTCAGCAAGAATTCTGAAGATATTTTCAATCCGTTCAGTCTGGTAAAGGCTTTGAATGCTCGGGATATTGCTCCTTACTGGTTTGGTTCCGGCACTCCATCCTTCCTCTTGAAACTCTTGGATAAGTATCATGTCAATCTTTCTACTTTAGAGAGTCAGGAGACAGTATTGAGTTCCTTCGACCAATCTACAGAGGAAATGACAGAAGCCTTGCCATTGCTCTACCAGAGCGGCTATCTGACCATCAAGAAATATGAACCGATGTTTCAGGAATACACGCTGGGCATCCCAAACAAGGAGGTACGCGACGGACTGCTCAACTCATTGATTCCTCATTATGTGAACCCTCGCCGTTCTGACAACAATGCCTTCCTCTTGGGATTCTGCAAGGCGGTTTATAGAAATGACATCGAGGCGGCACTGGAGCACATGCGCACCTATATGGCTACGATACCATATGATTTGGAGAATCACAGCGAGAAGCATTATCAGACTATCTTCTATCTGATGTTCAGTTTCCTCAACATCTATATCCGCACAGAGGTGAAGAGCGCCATAGGCAGAGCTGATGCCGTGATGTACATGCCAGATACAATCTACGTCTTCGAACTGAAGGTAGATAAGAGTGCTGATGAGGCTTTGGCACAGATAGACGAAAAAGGCTATATGCTGCCATATCATTCTGAAGGTAAGCGACTGGTAAAAATCGGCATCAGTTTTGACAGCACCCAGCGAACCATCAGCGAATGGAAGATTAAGGAAGAATAAGAAAGAAAAAGAAACCGAAAAGAAAACAAAAAGATAATCCGAAACAGAAGCATTGGCAGCTATCTGTTTCGGATTTTTTATATAGTTTCCTTACTCCTTTATCTCTTTCATGTTTGCAGGATTATAGGGAGTCAACTGCTGCATCTCCTGCTCTGTTGCTTCAGGCAAGGAAGGTATCTTGTTTCTGATGCAGAAATCGGTAATGGCGGCAGCTGATTCTTTGGGAGTAGAAGAATCCGGTTTGATGGATTGCTTCTTTTCTACATACTCCTTTTCCGTGATATATAGTTCGGTAATCACATGGATGAGTTGCTGCTGCTTGTCTTTCTTGTGAGAGAAAAGATAGCTGTTGTCAGATTTCTGGAAGAGCAGGTCCTTGAAGGAATAGTAATCTTCAGGACTTATCTGATAGGTTTCCACCACATGGTCGTAGATATCTGTCTGGGTATAACCGAAAAGCTGGTGTGTCAGATTCTTGTAGGTAGGAAGCTGGTTGATTTCTATCTGACAGATGTTCCGGGTGCTGTCCGTTTGAATACTGCCTATTGTCTGCTGATTAAGCTGAATGAGTTGAGTACCTAGAGAATCTTTCAGCTGATATTTCTTTCGATATTGCTCAATAAGTGTCTTCTCTTCCGGCCAAGGTCGGAAGGTTCCTTTGTCGCTGACCATGAATGCTCGCTTTTTGTCTTCAGAAACGAGTCGGCTGTTGTGAAGATTTCTTTTGGAATAGGCATTGAGATCCGTCTTTCCATTCTTCAGGTTGATGTAATACTCCACGATGCCGTCGTTGAAGTATTTCATTACAGAGTCGTTGGTCTGGTAACTGCGATAATATCCCTTGAGTCTGATGAAGTGAGGACGGTTTCCAGTTACGTTCACATCCTCCAGTTTCTGTATTTTGGTAATATGTCCAGGCATATTCTCTTCCTTGTTCTGTGCCATGAGACTGGTAGGAAGGAAGAGGAGAAGCCAAAGCTGATATTTCAAATAAAGATGTTGTTTCATATTGATGATGCTTTAAAAAACTACTTAATGATGTGCAAAAGTAAGAATAATCAGTTAGATGCGCAAAGAAAATCTGTTATTATTAGGTTAAAACTGTAAGTAAGTAAACGATTTCATACAATTATAATAAGGAATCGTGTGGTTATTGCTTTTCTTTTTGTACCTTTGCACACGTTTGACAATTGTACGTGCCAAATCATACATAAGGGAAAAAAGAATATCTAATAATAAATAAAAAGTAATGACTACACTTACAATTTCTATTATTGTCGTTTTCGTGCTCGGCTATGCACTCATAGCTACCGAAAGCTTGACAAAGGTTAACAAGGCAGCAATTGCCCTGTTGATGTTGGTAGGTTGTTGGACCCTCTACATGATGGATCCAATGCAGTATCTCCAGTTGATGCACCCTGATTATACAGGCGGTGCTGCTGGAATGGTGGAGAAGGTGACCGGAATCATCCAGGAACATCTGGGCGATACTGCCACAACACTCTTCTTCCTGATGGGTGCAATGACCATCGTGGAAATCGTTGACCAGAACGGCGGATTCAACTGGGTTCGCAAGGTGATGAAGACAAAGTCGAAGCGTGCGCTTCTCTGGCGTATCGCTATCCTTACCTTCTTCCTCTCTGCAATCCTCGACAATCTGACCACCAGTATCGTGATGATCATGATTCTCCGAAAGCTCGTCACCGACCATAAGGATCGCATGGTTTATGCATCTCTCGTCATCATCGCAGCCAATTCGGGTGGTGCCTTCTCACCAATCGGCGACGTTACCACCATCATGCTCTGGAACAAGGGACTGATTACTGCAGCCGGCGTTATCGCCGAAATCTTCATCCCGTCTGTGGTTTCCATGGTGATTCCTGCCCTCATCCTTCAGACCATGTTGAAGGGCGAACTCGTGATGCCTGAGGTTTCTGCCCAGCAGAATGCAGCGGTCAGCGATTTCACCGAAGGTCAGCGCAAGGCTGTGTTCTGGTTGGGAGTAGGCGGTTTGATCTTCGTTCCTATCTTCAAGAGTATCACCCACTTGCCTCCATTCGTAGGAATCCTCCTGGTATTGGGCGTTCTCTGGACTGCTACCGAAGTTTTCTATCGCGGTTTGCATCGTGGAGCTGATGCCGAGGGCACTCAGAAGAGAGTAACCAAGTTGCTTTCTCGTGTTGATATGAGTACCATTCTCTTCTTCCTCGGTATCCTGATGGCAGTATCCTGCCTGGCTGAAATTGGCGTATTGACTGCTTTGGGTCAGGGCTTGAACGTCGTATTCGATGGCAACCACTACCTCGTAACTGGTATCATCGGTGTGCTTTCAAGTATCGTTGACAACGTGCCTCTGGTAGCCGGATGTATGGGAATGTATCCTGTGGCAGCCGCTGGTGATATGGCTGTGGATGGCATCTTCTGGCAGTTGCTCGCCTACTGTGCCGGTGTAGGAGGTTCAATGCTGATTATCGGTAGTGCCGCTGGTGTGGTAGTAATGGGCTTGGAGAAGATTACCTTCGGCTGGTATATGAAGCACATCTCCTGGATTGCTTTCGTAGGTTACATCGCAGGTATCGTTTGCTACTGGTTCATCCGCACCTTCCTTTATGCTATCTAATGGATAATACTTTTCTCTTACGTGAAAAAGTTTTTTTGAGAAAAAAGTCTCAAAGTCTCATTTTCTATTGAAAATATCGACTTAAAGACTTGATAGATAATAAGATAAAGAGAATGAGACTTCTCGGTTTTTGTGCCGAGAAGTCTCATTAAAGTCTCATAGAAGTATCATTATTTTACTTTTTCTTTACAAGATACTTCATTCCATCTGCAAATCTCTTATGTTTTAACTCACTCATATTCGCCAGTTTTCTGCCGAATCCCATCAAACTGTTCACCTTGAGCGATGAACCTATCTGCTTTTTCAGATAGTCGAAAATCTCGGCGGCAGTCAGATATTCACCCTCTTTCTCATTCTCAACCAAATCAAAATAGAGCTGGAAATACTGGTCTATCGGCTCAGCCACTTCAAACTGGCAGTTGTTCTTCATGATCAACTTCACCTGTTCCGCATCAAAATAACTCTTCTCGCCATTGTGTAAAGCAGTCAGCGCCTGGGCGAAAAGTTGCTGATAGTTCGGACGCACACTCACATCGATAGGTCCCGTCAGTTCCACGCCTATAAATCTTCGGTTGCCGGATGGATCGGTGAGAATATCCTTCATGTTGCTCGTGGCGATGAACGAGGCGAGACGAGGAAATTCCATGACATGACTGCCATACGGAGGCTTGTATTTCAGCGTAGGCAACTGGATGAGATTCTTCAGAAATCCCTGCTGCACCTGTGGAGAAATCTGGTTGAACTCATCGAGATTGATGACCATAAACTGCGCCATCGCCTGATAAACCTGACGCTTTTCTGACAGAATCAGATTATCGTTATATCCCCACTGCAGCTCCGGTGGCAACAGCCGGCGACAGAAAGTACTCTTGTTGTAACCCTGCTTGGAAATCAGAAGCGGAGCCACCGAGTTGCCATACTGGCGATGGGTAAAGCCGCGCCACTGGTCAACCATGCCCAGAAACCAGGTGTAGAACCAGTCTGCCCAGTAAGGATTGTTGGTAGGAACCGTACGAGCCAAGGCACGTATATGGTCCTTTCCGTCCCATTTGTCGTAGCATTGGAAGAGATATTCATCTATCGGATTATAATTCTTGATGTAATCAGACTCCAGAAAATTCCTGACATCCTTGATGCTCACTCGGATATCAGCGAGCTGCACCTCCAGCGTCATGCGCTTCTGCACTCTCGGATCTACGGGCTGGAAACCATACCATCCCTTCTCTTTCGGCATGTATTCCACGAATTTCATCACCGTGTTGTATCTGAAGTTATATTTACTTTTCAGCAGCTGCATCATGCTCATGATATTCTCGCGAACGCTGTTCTTGTCAACTTTCTTTTCTTCTTCCGAAGTATCGGAACCAGGAATCATCTGCTGATTATCTTCCGTGTTGAAAGCCTGGTTCTGAGGGTGCATGTTGCTGTCAATTTTCATCGCTACCGCCTTACAGTTGAAATAAGGTTTCGCATCGAGCGTCATCATAAAACTGTTGTGCATCGAAGGTTCAAAAGACAGGTTTGCGCCCGCTTCTATAGAAGGTTTCGGTCCGTCTGTGAGCACCGAAGCCTTGGCAATCGCCTGATATACAGGTAGAATCTGCTGGTAAGCGATGCGGTACAGTCGTTCGGCATCCGCCTCCTCAGCAGGCAGCAAATCATCTTCATTGCTGAATTTCACCAATACGATAACCGACTTTCCATCAGCACCTTCCAGCGCAGCAAAGGTAGAAGGCAGCATGGCAACCGAGCGCTTCACGCCCTCCACGCCGTCCACATCCGTAATGTTTCCGAATTTCAGCAGCAGGATACCGTTGCACGCCTTCATCTTCAGGTTGTTGTTTTCATCTTTGGCGAATTCAGCAGCGGGGTAGATGTGCATCCATGTTGGCATATCCTTGTAATATTCGTAGCCGCTTTCCATATAGGGCACGTATTCGCGGAAATGGGTAACAGTAAGTCTGCTGTCATCTTTTGCGATACGTTGCAGCAACTTCTCCATCGTCTTGGTGCTGACGAGGAGCTGCTTCTTGTTGTTTGTATGAACGATTGTTACCTTCATTGAATATATTGATTAGGATGTTTGTTTGTTAACTATTAACCATAAACTGTTAACTATAAACTATAAAATCTTATCAGCGTTGCCCAAAGTTTGGTTGGTAAATTGGGCACTCGTTTCCCGTTGTGCGGGCAATGGCTGCCCGTCACTTGTTCTCCAATTGCCCGTCACGTGTTCACCGGTAGCCCGTCACATGTTCTCTGTGGGACCGCTTAAATGGCATGGCGGGAACATCTGGAGGGCAGAGAAAAAGATTAGCTTTTAGTGAAATCAATCTCTTCTGAGAAATGGTCGAATTCAACATCTTTATATCCGTATCTGGCGAAGAGCTGTTTGATATATGCCTGTTGTTCCGGCAGGAGTTTCAGTTGTCCCAGTTTGTAACGGTAGTATTGTCCTTTGCTGCCGAGGTAGTCTCTCATTTCGGCGCGCAGTGCAGGAGCGTCTTTCACTTTCATTTCGGCAAAGAGTTTGTCGAATCCCCATGCCATTTTCACGACACGCAGCGGAGCGAAGTACTTGCAATTCCCGTTTTTCAGGGCATTTGGGAAAATGGCATCCCCTCTATCAGTCTTCTCGTTTTTGTAGAGACCGGATAGATAGTGAATACATTTGTTTTTCATCGGACATGGTTCGGTGAAACAGTAGGTGATGTTGCTAGGTACGTTTCCGTACTCAAAAGCCTTTTTCAGTAATTCCTTTTCATCCATGTTTCTTAAGTATTAAGAATAAAACATTCTGTTTTACTAAACGCAAAAACATCCTGTTTATTGCCTTATAAATGCTATTATTATCACTTCATAAAGCATTTTTTTTTCGATGCAAGCAAGAAAATCATGATACTTTTCGCTAATTTATGATACTTCGATGATACTTCTTTCTTCATTTTTAGAGAAGTCTCATTTATGTTAAGGTGTTGTGTATTAATGTTATAACCCTCAATTTTCAAGGTAGAATGATACTTTGATACTTTTTTCGAGGAAAAACTTTTTTGCGTGAGCGTATCAATCTTTCTTTTGTTTTACAATTTTCTGCTGAAAGAGTAGTTGCCATAATAGCTTTCTATATTAAATAAGGTAAAAAAATAAGCGATGATTTGGTTGTATCGTAAGTCTTTTGTATCTTTGAGGGCAAAACATTTAACAGGAAAAGTCAATGCAATATCCTTTGATATCAGAATATGTTAGAGCCATACAAGATGCTAGTAACAATCTTGCTGAGTTGGCTCATTTGGTACCAGTGCAAGATGATCATGGTGAGCCATATCGTAGCAGTGGTGCCTTTGCCGTCGTGTTCAAAATGAAAGATGAACAGACAGGGAAATGCTATGCCTTAAAGTGCTTTACTGAAGAACAAGAAGGTAGAGCCGAGGCTTATCGTCAGATTGCAGATGAGTTAGAGTTCGTTGATTCTTCTTGTATTACTTCTGTAAAGTACTTAGACAAAGAAATCTTCGTAGATAGCAGTTGTGAGGAAGACGAATTTCCTGTTCTTCTGATGGATTGGATTGATGGTGAAACAATGGAGAATTACATTGCAGAGAACTATCAAGACAATTATGCCATGGCTATGCTTTGCTATCGCTTCTGTAAAATGGCAGCGTGGCTTCGCTCTCAGCCATTTGCTCATGGTGACATCAAGCCAGACAACATCATGGTTCGTCCTGATGGAAGTTTGACATTGATAGATTATGATGGTATGTTTGTTTCTGCCATGAAGGGACAGAAGTCTCCAACAATTGGTACAAAGGACTTTTCTCATCCTTTGCGAACTGTTGATGATTTTGATGAAACCATTGACGACTTTGCTTTGGCAAGTATCGCCTTGTCATTAAAGGCTATTTCTCTGAAGCCGTCCTTACTAGATGAATATGGTGCAGCAGATAGATTACTCTTTTCTGCTGAGGATTATAATGAGTTATGTAAAATTAATCTGTGGAAAAAACTATCTAGACTCAAAAATGCAGAACTTAAAAAATTGCAAACTTGTTTACGGTTGGCTAAGAATCGTAAAAAGTATGATAATTTATTAATTAGTTGTGTGAAAGAACCAACAAAAGATGCTACCTTGGAGGAAGTTGGATTCCTAAAAGCAAGGGAGATATTTGCTGTATGTTCAAACAGACAAAAGCAAGAGTATTTAACTTCTAATGCTCAATATAATTTGATAGATTTGGCATCTCTGAAAGAAGATAACTCATACCCGATAAAAGATATTTTAGCATTATTGGCAGTGTTGTCTTTTTTTGCTTTGTATTTCATAGACGAAGAGTTGTTTTTGAACGTGTTCCTCTTTTTTATGGCAAGTTCATCGGTTGTATTTTTGATTATCGGGTTTGTTATTTATGCTGGAATTATTATATTGGGTGGTTATTTGCTTTTTGTAATAATAAAAAGGATATTGAAAAAATAAGAATGTTACAATGTTACATATAGATTCTAAACGAAAAAAGCGGGAGAATATCTTGAAGAAATATCCCGATGCAATAATTGCGGATGTAACGAGTCATGCTGAAGATGACTTGATAAAGTTGAGCCCATTTTATCCTCATGGTGGCATACCTGTGCCATTTAGCGAGGGTGTTAAAGCTACATGTGTTGGTGGTTGTGCATTTATGTCATGTTGGTCCTTGCCATCAAGCAAAGAGGAAGAGATAATATCTCGATTCGGTGAAAGGGCTATGAAAGAGACCTTTGACTAATTTTTGTTGTGTAAATAAATTGCAAAAATGTGAATGAGGTTAAACCGTTTCTGTTAATTTACTGATTAAGACGCAGTTGTTCAATGTGATAAATATTATTGATATGTAAGTGGTCTTAAAGGAACTACCATACAATTGGTTGCTCAAACAACAAGAGTTTTATTTCGAAATATAGTTAAATGATGAGAAAAACTTTGCAAAGTTGTTCATATTTGTTTAAATTTGCAGAATCGAAAGCAGGCATTTTGCAGAACTGATAAAAAATAATATACAATGAAGAAAGGTAATAATATAGATTTGGAATATGGGGAAAATCCTAATCCAATGAATGAAAGAAAACAAGTAGCTTTGCTATTTGGTGCTGGCTTTTCTGCTCCTGCAGGATTGCCAACTGCTAGAATCCTTAATAAAAACTTGAAGTCTTTAAGCGAAAGTTATCTAAATAATAGTAATAATATTCGTAATACAGATGTGTATTCTCAAGATAAGGATAAAAATGCGAGAAAGCTTCTCTTCGAAATAATATCTTTGTATAGCCGAGAATTTGAATGTTTTGACTATGAAGAATTTTATGATTTTCTTCATAGTAGTAGTGTTCGTGTTGGGCGATATGAGGAGGTGATTAATAAGTTTGTTACAGAGAGAATAACTCTGGGAGATTATGTATGTTGTATTACAGAGATTTATAATAAACTAATAAATTGTCAGTTAACGACACCATATAATAATTTAGACGTATACGATGGCTTGGAAGATTTCTTATCTCATGTTGCTAGGCAATATGTTATAAATGTACATACATTAAATCATGACTTGCTTTTTGAGCAGCTTATAGAGACTGCCAATTTGCAGATGAACTTTTCGGACGGATTTACAGAGATTGGATCACCTTATTATGGCATATATGAAAACAAAGAATACAATGTGAGATACCATTGTAGACTAGCAAGATTTACGAATAACTATAAAGATAAGGCAATAAGATTGTATAAGCTCCATGGCAGTTTAAATTATGTGTTACATTCAAGGGGTAAGGAGTCTATCGTATTAGAACCGGATGCTTGTCTCAAAATTCCTCTTGGGATAAACTACAATAATATACTGGAAGAGATCGAAGGAAAAGATGAATATGGGGTTTATCCTTTTGCTGAACATCCGTATTTTTTATCTGGTACAAATACCAAATGTAAAATGTATGGTGACTTATTAATATGGAGAAGGTTGCAAGAAAATTTCAAGCAAAACCTAAGAAAGGCTAGTTGTTTGATTATAATTGGCTACGGATGTAAGGATAAAGTAATAAATGAAAGTATAAAGAAAAATTTGGGTAATGTGTCTAAAAAAGTATATTTAATTGATCCAAAACCTTCAGAAAACGTTTCTGCTTTTGCTAGAGAAATAAAGGCAGAAATAATAAAAATGGGGGTTGGTGAGGTAGATTTTTCACAATTTAATTTGTAGCTCATGCAATACCCATTAATATCTGAATATGTAAGAGCTATCCAAGATGCAAGTGACAATCTTGGAGAGTTGGCTCATTTGGTACCAGTGCTTGACGATCATGGTGAACCCTATCGTAGCAGTGGTGCCTTTGCTGTCGTGTTCAAAATGAAAGATGAGCAGACTGGGAAGTGCTATGCCTTGAAGTGCTTTACTGAAGAACAAGAAGGTAGAGCTGAGGCTTATCGTCAGATTGCAGACGAACTGGATATGGTTGATTCTCCATATATTACTTCTGTAAAGTATATGGAGAAGGAACTCTTCGTGGACAGTCAATGCGAGGAGGATGAATTTCCTGTATTGTTGATGGATTGGGTAGATGGAGAAACGATGGAAGCTTACATTGCGGCAAACTATCACAATCCATCTGTCATGTCAATGCTTTGTTATCGCTTTGGCAAAATGGCTGCTTGGCTCCGTTCACAATCTTTTGCCCATGGCGACGTCAAGCCAGACAATATCATAATCCGTCCAGATGGCTCTCTTACATTGGTGGATTATGATGGAATGTTTGTACCTTCTATGAAGGGTTGCAAATCTCCAACTGTAGGTACCAAGGATTTTTGTCACCCATTGCGTACTATGGATGATTTCGATGAAACGATAGATGATTTTTCTTTGGCAAGTATCGCCTTGTCATTAAAGGCTATCTCAATGAAATCTACTTTGTTAGATATCTATGGTGCATCAGACAGGCTTCTCTTCTCAGAAAAAGATTATCGCACTCCATCAAATAGCAAGGTCATATCAGCCCTGCAGGGGTTGATGCGTGATAAAGACTTCTGTACACTTTACTCTCTTTTCATGCTTGCTTTGGCAAGAAAGGAACTTTCTGCATGTTCTTTCAGGTTGTTTATAGGCGAAAAGCCTATCCTGCCTCAAACTATTGAAGACTTATTAACCAAAGCTACAGATGAAGAGTTAAGGGAGGCTTTTGTTGATGAATGGGGCGTGAAATATAGCAAAAATGGAAGAAAATTGTTGAAAGCCCCTTATGAACTTAATGGTACTTATTCTATTAAAGAGGGTGTAAGGATAATATGTGATAAGGCATTTCTATTTTGCTCTTCTTTGAATGATATTGTCATTCCTGATGGCGTAACCAGCATTGGAAATGAGGCATTTAATCGTTGTGGTTCTTTGACAAGTTTTGTCATTCCCAACGGTGTAACTAGCATAGGTGATAGTGCATTTGCCGGTTGCCGTTCTCTGTCTAACATTGCCATCCCTGATAGTGTAACTAGCATTGGGACGTGGACATTTTGTGGTTGCGAATCTTTGACAAATATAGCCATTCCTGATAGTGTAACTCGCATTGGGAATAATGCATTTTGTTATTGCAAATCTTTGAGTAGCGTTGTTGTTCCTGATGGCATAACTAGTATTGGGTATGGTACATTTTGGGGATGCGGTTCTTTGACAGATATTGTTATTCCAGACAGTGTAACTAGCATTGGAGGTGGTGCGTTTAATGGTTGCACTTCTTTGACAGACATAGTTATCCCTAATAGTGTTACTAGTATTGGGGATGGTGCCTTTGATGATTACAATTTTCCAAACGATATTAAACAAGAATTAATCTCCCGTTTCGGAGAAAAAATATTTTGGGTAACTTTTTAGATTATTCCTTGATTATTACGACGAAAAAGAGATACCGGCAAATCGATACCATCATAAATAGGAACCCTTCCCCCTAAGACATCCTCCTTTGCCTTCTACTTTTTCAATATATAAAATAAGAGGTGGAGAGTGTTCTCCACCTCTACTCTCTTGTTTGGCCGATTTACAGATGTACACACGACATAGAAATGGATTTTCTCTCATATATTTCCATCGAAATAGAAATAATAAGCAATGATTAATCATTTTTTTGCAGTTTCCTTTGCGGTTTGAAATTTAATGTTTACTTTTGCCATGTCGTCTGAAAATGCGACTTAAGATAGTCAATTAATAATCGTGTAAGCTATGCAGTACCCATTGATATCAGAATATGTAAAGGCCATTCAAGATGCAGGTGATAATCTTGAACAGTTGGCTCACTTGACTCCTGTACTGGATGATCACGGAGAGCCGTATCGTAGTAGTGGTGCTTTTGCCGTGGTGTTTAAGATGCTGGACAAGAGTACCGGGAAATATTATGCCCTGAAGTGTTTTACGGAAGAACAGGAAGGGCGAGCTGATGCCTATCGTCAGATTGCAGACGAACTGGATTTGTTAGATTCTCCATACATTACTTCTGTAAAGTATATGGAGAAGGAACTCTTCGTTGACAGTCAATGTGAGGAGGATGAATTCCCTGTATTGTTGATGGATTGGGTGGATGGAGAAACGATGGAAGCTTACATTGCTGCAAATTACCGGAATCAGTCAGCCATGTTGATGCTGAGTTATCGTTTTGGCAAGATGGCAGCTTGGCTCCGTACCCAGTCTTTTTCTCATGGCGACATTAAGCCAGACAATATCATAGTCCGTCCCGATGGTTCTCTTACATTGGTGGATTATGACGGGATGTTTGTGCCATCCATGAAGGGCAGCCAATCTCCAACTATCGGTACCAGGGATTTCAGTCATCCTTTGCGTACTGTGGATGATTTCGATGAAACGATAGATGATTTTTCATTGGCAAGCATTGCCTTGTCATTAAAGGCTATATCTATGAATTCCAGTTTGTTGGACACCTATGGTGCCTCAGACAGACTTCTCTTCTCAGAAAATGATTATCGCAATCCTTCAAATAGCAAGATAATATCTGCCCTGCAGGAATTGTTGTGTGATAAGGATTTCTGTACACTTTACTCTCTTTTCATGCTTGCATTGGCGAGAAAGGAACTTTCTGCATGTTCTTTTAGATTGTTTATTGGAGAAAAGCCTATCCTGCTTCAAACTATTGAAGACTTATCAACAGAAGTAACTGAAGATGAGTTGAATGAAGCTTTTATAGATGAATGGGGAGTAAAATATAGCAAAGATGGAATAAAATTGTTGAAAGCTCCACAAGAACTAAAAGGTTGTTATTCTATCAAAGAGGGGATAATGATAATATGTGATAGGGCATTTGATTGGTGTTGTTCTCTGTCTAACATTGTCATCCCTGCTAGTGTAACTAGCATAGGTGATTGGGCATTTTATGATTGTAAATCTTTGAAGAGTTTAGTTATTCCTGATGGTATTACTGGCATAGGTGATTTGGCGTTTAGAGGTTGTAGTTCTCTGTCTAGCATTGTTATTTCTGATGGTATTACTAGCATAGGTGATTTGGCATTTAGTGGTTGTAGTTCTCTGTCTAGCATAGTCATCCCTGCTAGTGTGACTAGCATTAAGAAAGGGGCATTTAGTGGTTGTAGTTCTCTGTCTAGCATTTTCATCCCTGCTAGTGTGACTAGCATAGGTGATAGGGCATTTTATGATTGTCGTTCTCTGTCTTACATTGTCATCCCTGCTAGTGTGACTAGTATAGGTGATAGGACATTTTATAATTGTAAATCTTTGAAGAGTATAGTTATTTCTGATGGTATTACTAGCATAGGTGATTTGGCGTTTGCTGATTGTTGGTCTCTGTCTAATATTGTCATCCCTGCTAGTGTGACTAGTATAGGTACAAGGGCATTTAGATATTGTCGTTTTCTCTCTAGCATTGTCATCCCTGCTAGTGTAACTAGCATTGAACAAGGGTCATTCTCTTGTTGTCGTTCTCTGTCTCGCATTGTCATTCCTGCTAGTGTAACCAGCATTGAACAAGGGGCATTTTCTGGTTGCAGTTCTCTGTCTAACATTGATATCCCAAATAGTGTGACGAGCATTGAAAAAGAGGCTTTTTATTATTGTGGTTCTCTGTCAAGCATTGTCATCCCTGATAGTGTGACTAGCATTGGAAATAGGGCATTTGCTAATTGTGGTTCTCTGTCAAGCATTGACATCCCTGATAGTGTGACTAGCATAGGAAGTGAGGCGTTTGCTGGATGTGGTTCTTTGTCTAGCATCGTCATCCCTGATAGTGTAACTAGTATTGGTGATGGTGCATTTAAGGATTGTAGTTCTCTGTTTAACATTATCATTCTAAATAGTGTGACTATCATAGGAAGTGAGGCGTTTGCTGAATGTAATTTCTCAAACAATGTTAAACAAGAATTAATCTCTCGGTTTGGAGATAAAATATTTTAAGTTGTTACAAAAATATTTCGATAATTATGATATTAATAGAATCTAAGCGTAAGAAATACGAAAACATATTAAAGAAACATCCCGATGCAATCATTGCGGATGTAACTAGCCATGCTAAAGATAGCTTAATCAAGTTAAGTCCATTCTATCCACATGGTGGAATACCAGTTCCATTCAGCGATGGAGTGACAGCCACTTGTGTAGAGGCGATATGGCAAGGGTTGAAGGTGTTTGAAGGAGCAGATGTAGATGTGCAGATGTTCCAGAATGACACGATGAAGAATATCAAGCGAACTGTACGCAAGTATGGAAAGCCGTTGGGACATCGCAAGGGAGTAAATGGCAAGGAACTCCTAGGATACATAGAAGCAAGAAAGCAGATATATATTCCAACCTACCAATGGATGTTGGAGAATAAAGTGCCCACAATCATTGAACGGTTGAAGGAGGCAAGTAAAACGAAAACCATCATCTTGTTGGATTATGATACCAATTGTGATGTGGATGACCCAAGCAAACCCTTGTCTCATGCCTTTTTGATCAAGGCATACGTAGATGGTATTTATCCTTATGGAGAAAAATCGGATACGGAGGCAAAACTACAGATTGATAAGCCACAGGAGTTAGAACTTTTTTGATAGAATAACAACAAAATATAAATTATGAGTAAACGAAATAATTGGGAGGATTTTAAGAATATCCTTGAGCAGCATCATATTACAACGTTGTATCATTTTACAGATCGTGACAACTTAGAGAACATCATCAAGTATGGTGGCCTCTTTTCCTGGAAGGATTGTGAGGAACGTGGAATTACGATTTCTAAGCCCGGAGGTGGTGGCCCCGGCTCTACTTCCTGGTCGCTCGACAAACGAGATGGGCTGGAGCATTATGTGAGAGCGAGCTTTACCAAACAGCATCCTATGATGTACGTAGCAATGAATGAGCAACGTATATCTAATCCTATCATTCTGGAAATAGACACAGAGGTTATATTTGATGAACAGACTAAGTTTTCAGACAGAAATGCTACAAGAAGTGGCGCAAACGTTGGCGGAAACCTGGAAGATTTCAAGAAAATTCATTTTCAGACAGTCAAGGCAAACAAGCATTTTGACCTGAATATAAATGAACAGCCTTTCTATCAAGCAGAGATTTTAGTAAAGAATAGTATTCCTCTGAAGTATATCAAGAACATCGGCAACTTTGGTATTC
>OHBM01001711.1_pt1 | contig 15643 bp, 16 predicted proteins | sample 1577251 | NCBI WGS metagenome assembly OHBM01 (sample SAMEA3541557, study PRJEB24748) | human gut metagenome | biome: human gut; feature: human-associated habitat; material: faeces | place: China | collected 2012 | reverse complement strand
CTTTGATAAGTCCTTTTGGGCAGGCTCCCTCGGCAGCCTGCTGGACATAAAATATGTGGCACCTGTTCTGGATCAGCGTCAGTTGGAGGCCGTACCGCTATATCGTTCCGATCCGGAAAGCAAAGGCTTCTTGGAACGTCTTCAAAAAGGAGTGGAGCTTTGCAGCCGGAAGGAGGAATTTTTTGAGCTTCGCCTGAGAAATCTTTTTTCGGAGCTTTGGGAATCTATTTACCGTTGGGCAGCGCAGAAGGAAAGCAGCACTCCCAGCTGCGGCGCTCCATAGAGGACGACCGGATTAAACAAATGATGCGATATGTCCAAGCTCATTTTTCGGAAAAGATTTCCGTCTCCTCTATCGCCGCCAGTATTCCCATCAGCGAACGGGAATGTTATCGTTTATTTCAAAACAGCATGGGAATTACACCGATAGAATACCTTATTTCTGTCCGTCTGCAAAACGCTCAGTCTCTGCTGATGAACACCAATAAAAGCATTCTCGATATCGCCTTAGAAACTGGATTTGGAAGCAGCAGCTATTTTGGAAAGCTATTTCGGGAGCATTTCAACTGCAGTCCTGTAAGATATCGTGGAAAATGGCACGATTGTAATAGAAACAGACACGAATAATATAGATTTGCACTGGAAAATGCATTATCCTGTTATTACAAGAAAGAGAGATCTTTTTTCGTATTACACACCATGGAAAGGGGCTGGTCATGAAACCAGCTCCTTTTTCATAAAGGAGGAAATGTATGAATCTGACTTATCGATACAGTGCGATCCAGTTTACACATTGGGCATCATCTTCTGGGGCAGCAGCTTTTGCAACAACGTATCTGTTGAACAAAGGGGTTCCTTCAGGAATGGTAGGATTCCTGCTGGCATTGGCAGGGCTTTGTTCCTGTCTGTCACAGCCAGTTCTGGCATCTCTGGCAGACCGCGCAGAAAAATTTGTCCTGACAAAAATGCTGCTGATCATGTCTGTTCTGTGCAGTGTATGCATACTCCTGCAGTTACTGCCGGGAATTTCTATCATGCTGATGGCTGTTTTGTACATGGTCAGTATCTGGAGCAGTGACGCGATGGTTTCCTTATTAAATGCCATCAGTGTCGCATACAACAATGCGGGCTATTTCGTGGATTATGGCGCAGCCCGGGGAATTGGAGCAGTAGCGAGTGCTGTCTCAAGTCTGATCATTGGCTGGGTGATCGCAAAATTTGGCACAACGTGGATGCTGGTGCTTTTATTGGCAGCACGCCTGGGGAGTATGATCGCCCTTGCTGGATTCCCTGAGATCCAACAGAGCAGATCAGCAGTCAGTGCAGATCACAGAAGTCTTTCCATCGGTGCATTTTTTGGACAGTATCGCTGGTACTGTCTGTCGTTACTTGGAATTGCTTTTTTGGGTATGTATCATGCAATGACGGAAAATTATATGATCGTGATCATGAATGCGCTGGGCGGTAACAGTAGTCATGTAGGAGTTGCCCTGTTTATTGCGGCTATGGTAGCAGCTCCGGTGATTTTCTTTTTTGAAAAAATACGGAAGGTTTTCAGAGACACAACTGTTTTGAAGATAGCAGCCGTTTCTTTTTTCATAAAGGCAGTTGGCTTTTATTTTGCGGGAAATATACAGACGATCTATCTGTTACAGTTCTTTCAGATCTCATCCTACGCGCTTTTGGCACCTGCTCAGGTGTACTATGCAAAAGAGAAAGTCAGAGACAATGATATGGTAAAAGGACAGGCATTTATAACAGCAGCCTATGCGTTGGGATGCGCGGCGGGTAATTTTGCCGGCGGTCAGCTTGTGAGCCAGGGGGCAGGTGCAATTCTTATGGCAGGTATATGCATGGCGGCGGCTGGAACCGCAATTGTCTTTGCAACGGTAACAAAATCCGATTTCTGTTTATAATGCAGGGTATATATGTTATGATAGATAAATATGTACGATAACATATATTTGAAAAACATAGAGAAGGGACTTTCATTATGAAAAAAGAAAAAGGTAATGCCATTGCACTCCTGCCAATTGGCATATTTCTGATATTATACCTGGGCCTTGGCATTTTATTTGAGTATGTGATGAAGATTCCGATGGGATTCTATAATGTACCGATCGTGGTCGCATTTCTTGCCGCGATCCTGGTTGCCTGTCTGCAGAACAGGGCAGTAAGTTTTGACAGGAAACTTGAGATCATGGCGCATGGTGTCGGAGACAAAAATATCATCACAATGCTTCTGATCTTTCTCACAGCAGGCTCTTTTGTCGGCGTGGTAGGAAGAAGCAGCGCGGAAAGTGTGGCATATTTTATGCTGACGCTGATTCCGGCGAGATTTTCTGTGGCGGTTTTATTTGTAGTTGCATGTTTCGTATCGGTAGCGATGGGAACTTCTGTAGGCACGATCACACTTCTGGTGCCGATCGCGGCGGCTGTTTCCAGTGCGTCAGGTTTCGATCGTGCATTTTGTGTGGCTTCGGTCATGGGCGGGGCGATGTTCGGCGATAACCTTTCTTTCATTTCTGATACCACGATTGCAGCCTGTAATGGACAGGGCTGTGAGATGAAAGATAAATTCCGTGAAAATTTCTGGATCGCATTTCCGGCAGCACTGATCACACTTGTTCTGATCCTGATCCTGTCTTTTCAGACGGAAATTCAGGGACATGTCAGTCAGTCCTATCATCTGCTCCAGATACTGCCATATCTCCTGGTGCTGGTCGGAGGTATCATCGGCATCAATGTATTTGTGGTTCTTCTGACAGGAATTGTTTCCGGAGCGATCATCATGCTTGCCGGAGGGCATATCACGCCAGTGGATCTTCTGACGAATATGGGTTCCGGTGTATCCGGAATGTTTGAGACCTGTATGGTGGCGATCCTGGTAGCGGCAATGTGTGCGCTGATTCGTGAGTACGGCGGTTTTGATGCACTTCTTGACTGGATCCACAAAATCTTCTGTGGCAGAAAAGGCGGGCAGCTTGGTATGGGACTTCTTGTCGGAACCATGGATATTGCGACTGCGAATAATACGGTAGCCATTGTTATGGCAAATCCGATCGCCAGAGAGATGGCACAGGAGTATGGGATCACACCAAGAAAAACTGCCTCCCTGCTGGATACTTTTTCCTGCATCTTTCAGGGAATCATTCCATATGGTGCACAGATGCTCGTGGCAATCTCAGCGGTCAATGAGCTGGGTGGTGAAATTTCCGCTTTTCAGATCATTCCGAAACTTTTTTATCCGATGTTCCTGTTGCTTATGTCGATCATTACGATAATGAGAAGTGAAAAGATGGATAAAGAATGAAAACTACAAATTTTTCAAAAAACACTTGACCTTCCACCTTATGGAAGCTGTATAAAACAAGTACAGACAGCGATATGAAGAGTTTTCAGACTGTCAGGAAAGTAAGAGGTAGCGCAATGAAGATCAAACAGGTGGAAGAGCTTGTAGGAATCACAAGAAAAAATATCCGTTTTTATGAAGACCAGGGGCTTCTCAATGTAGAACGTGCAGAAAACGGATACAGGGAATATCATCAGGAGGATGTCATCCGGCTTCAGGAGATCAAATTATTCCGAAAGATGGATATTTCCATAGAAGAAATGAAACTTCTCTTCGAAAAAAAGAAAAGCCTGCAGATCTGTCTGGAACAGCATCTCAAGGAACTGGAACACCGAAAGGAAGGTCTTTTGAAGATGCAGGACATGTGCGAACGTCTGATCCTGGAACATCGGTCACTGGAATCTCTGAATGCAGAGGACTGTCTGGAAGAAATCGAGCAGATGGAGAAAGAAGGTGCAAAGTTTATGAACGTTAATAAAACAGATGTGCATAAGAAAAAGAGAACGGGAGCGATCATCGGTGCAGCAGTTATGACAGTGCTCATGCTGGTGACGATCATAATCGTATTCTGGGCAAACGCACAGGATCCCATTCCGCTGGGGCTGCTTTTGCTGATCACGGGGATCCCGGCAGTCATCATTGCAGGAACGCTCATAGCACTTGCAGGAAGAATGAAGGAAATCGAAGGAGGAGAAGAAGATGAAGCTTCTAAGTATTGAATATATCCCGGGCGTGGATTTTGAGCCGCTCGGAATCGTAAAAGGAACCGTTGTGCAGACCAAGAACGTCGGCAGAGATTTCATGGCAGGCATAAAAACCCTGGTTGGCGGCGAGATCGTAGGTTACACAGAAATGCTGAACGAGGCAAGACAGATCGCTACGAAGCGTATGGTGGATGAAGCCAAGGAGATGGATGCCGATGCCGTGATCGGTGTTAAATATGGCTCCTCCCAGGTCATGTCAGGAGCAGCAGAAGTGATCGCTTATGGAACTGCGGTGAAATACAAATAAAAATGGTCGAAAGAAGCTCATATCACAATGACACGTGGGGTGAGCTTTTTTTCTGTACGAAATATATGGTGAAAACATATTGCAAACCATGTATAATAAGACTCATGGATGATGAAAAATAAAAACGGATGAGGAATTTAATTCATGGAGGGAAATTTAACAAAAGGTCCTATTCTGAAAACGTTGACGAAGCTTGCAATTCCGATCATGGCATCGTCGTTTCTTGGGACTTTGTATAATATCACGGATATGGCATGGATCGGGCTGCTTGGCTCGAGGGCAGTTGCCGGTGTTGGCGTTGGCGGTATGTTTACCTGGCTTTCGCAGGGGCTTGCTTCTATGGCGAGGATGGGCGGTCAGGTGCAGGTTGCACAGTGCATTGGACGTGGCGACAGGGAAAAGGCGCATGGTTTTGCACAGGCAGCAGTGCAGCTGGCAGCGGCGATGGGAATGGTGTATGCAATTCTTTCGCTGGTATTTACGAAGCAGATGGTCGGCTTTTTTCAGTTGACGGACGCTGAGGCGCATGCAGCGGCTATGTCGTATACGAGGATCGCGTGTGGGCTGATCGTATTTTCATTTATGACTCTGACATTGACAGGACTTTATACGGCGCAGGGCGATTCCAAGACACCATTTCTGGCAAATCTGATCGGGCTTGTCACAAACATGATTCTGGATCCCGTTCTGATCCTTGGATCGGGACCTTTTCCGAAACTGGGCGTGATCGGAGCTGCAATTGCAACGGTAACGGCACAGGCGATCGTTATGAGTATTATGGTCCTTGCGATTATTGTGCGGAAAAAAGAAAATGTACTGAAGGGTATAAAACTTTTGGCAAAGATCCCGGAAGAATATCTGAGTGGGATCTGCAGGATCGGAATTCCGACAGCGATCCAGGGAATGGCATATTGTGCGATTTCCATGGTGCTGACACGAATGGTTTCAGGATATGGTGCAGAGGCGGTTGCCACACAGAGGGTCGGCGGGCAGATCGAGTCGATTTCCTGGAATACAGCAGATGGTTTTGCGGCAGCGCTGAATGCTTTTATTGCACAGAATTATGGAGCCAGAAAGAACGATCGTGTGAGAAAGGGATATAAGGCAGCTTTGTGGACAGTTGGTGTATGGGGAGTGCTGATCTCACTTGCATTTATATGCTTTCCCAATGCGATCGCAGATATCTTTTTCCATGAACCGAAGGCAATCGAGACAGCAGTTGGATATCTTGTGATCATCGGATTCAGTGAAGCTTTCATGTGCGTGGAACTGACAACGGTAGGTGCCTTGTCCGGACTTGGCAGGACGAGACTCTGCAGTATTATCAGCATCACTTTCACCAGTGCCCGGATCCCGCTGGCGATCATCCTCGGCGGTATCATAGGACTCAGTGGAATCTGGTGGGCACTCTCTGCAACATCAATTGTCAAAGGTATCATCTTCACATGCACGTTCCTGTGGATCACAAGGAAGCGTCAAGTAAATAAAATATAAACTTACAGAATAATATTTTTATAATTCTTTTACTAGTGTGAAAAATCCATCCATGTTATACTTAGAAAAAAAGCAGGAGAGTGATGGATTGAAGTTTGAATGGGATCAGGAAAAGAATCTGATTAACCAGAAAAAACATAAGATATCATTTGAAACAGCAGCATACGTATTTGCAGATAAAAATTATATAGAAATGTATGATTTTGAGCACAGTATAGATGAGGACAGTATAGATGAGGACAGATACATTGCGATAGGATGTGTTGGAGAAGTACTATTTGTTGTGTTTACGGAAAGAAAAGAGAATATTCGTTTGATTTCCGCCAGACTGGCAACAGAATCAGAGAGGAGGCTCTATTATGCTCAAGACGTTTACTATTAATAAGGGACAAAAACCGACAAAAGAACAATTACAGGAAGTTATGGATGCAAAGAACTCTCCGATAATAACTGATGAAGACGCACCAGAATTATCACCAGCGATGCTCAAAGCATTTAAGAGCAGTGTGATTCAGAGGAACCGAAAGAAAAATGCATAAATTGAAAATCCTGGAGTAGAGATAGACTCTGGGATTTTCTGCTATTTTGCAGATAATACAAAAGAAAAGGTAAATTTATGAAAACAGCAAAAAAGATTTTTAAGATCATTGGAATCATAGCAGGGGTGGTTGTGGCCGTGTTGATCGTGTATATCATCTACCTTTATGCAAGCTATCACCGCATCGAGGATAACCTGTCGTTGGAAGTGGAATCTCATGCACAGGCAGATGTGCATCTAACAACGGAGAAAGAATACTCCGCACTTACATACAATATCGGTTTTGGTGCGTACACACCGGATTTCAGCTTCTTTATGGATGGTGGCAAATCTTCCTGGGCGAAGAGTAAGGACAGTGTGCTTGAAACGGTTCAGGGGGCAGGAGAACTGGTCAGATCTTATGATCCGGATTTTGCCCTGATTGAAGAGGTGGATCTGAATTCCACCAGAAGTTATCATGTAAATGAATATGACATATTGAAGGACTGCTTTGCAGATTACGATACTGTATTTGCACAGAACTATGATTCTGCATTTTTGTTCTATCCATTTACACAGCCACACGGCAAGAGCAGATCAGGGCTGGCTCTTTTTTCCAGATACCCTGTCACAGATTCTCTGAGAAGAAGCTTTCCGGTATCTACGTCATTCAGTAAGTTTTTTGATCTGGACCGCTGTTACAGCATTTCCAGAATTCCAGTGGACAATGGCAAAGAACTCGTAATCTTTGAACTGCACATGTCTGCCTATGGGAACAGCGATGAGATCCGGGAAGGCCAGATCCGCATGCTGACCGAAGATATGCAGAAAGAATATGAAGTAGGAAATTACGTGCTCTGCGGCGGCGACTTCAATCATGACCTTAAAGCAGATGAAAACGATTCTGCAGAAAGAGAATCCTGGGCATATCCATTCCCGAGATCCGAACTCCCGGAGCATTTTTCCTTCGGTATGGATCAGCTTTCCGAGCAGGAAAAACAGGACTTATGGGACAGCGCACGTAACGCAGACATGGAATATGTACCGGGTGAAACCTACACAGTCACACTGGACGGATTTATCATTTCCGATAATATAGAATGCGTATCTTACGAAGACATCAACACAGGCTACACCTACTCCGACCACGATCCGGTCTACATGAAATTTAAACTTACTCAGTAAAATGAATAAAAATACAAAAAATCATTCCCCAGAGGCATCTTTGGGGAATTTTTTTGCAAAAGATATAAAATTCGAGTATAATTCAAATTAGTTAAGTACTGACCAAAGGTCATTAATAATTCCTGGATCGACAGGGATTATATTTCTGAAACAAAACAGCAGGAAGCATGGAGGAGAACAGTATAAAAGACAAAAAACGTTTTGTCTGTGCCAATGCGTTTTATGAAGGAAGGGAATACTATTATTGTCTGAAAAAAATCCCAAGTTATAACTGGACGATGCTGTTTCTTGTGTCAGCAGATCATGTGGCGACGAATACCATGGACATGGTGAATTCTATCATTCGCACGTTTGCACTGGTTGCAGCATGTGCTTTTACAATCCTGTGTTCCGGTTTCTTTGTCTGGTACAGAAGCCGCAGGACACGCGCGATGTATGAGTTTGAGTTACGGACGAATGAACGTCTGTCGGAAGTGAACCAGGAACTGGAAAAAGCCAAAAAAGCGGCAGAAGAGGCATTTCATATTGCGGAAGAGGCGAACCAGTCCAAGAGTCGTTTCCTTTCCAATATGAGCCATGATATGAGAACACCTATGAATGCGATCGTAGGTTTTACGACGCTGCTGGATAATGAGAGCAAAAATCCGGAAAAAGTACAGGAATATACAAAGAAGATCGCTTTTTCCAGCCAGCATCTGCTGGGACTTATCAACGATGTGCTGGATATGTCCAAGATCGAGGCAGGCAAGATGAAGCTGACGCTGGAAGAAGAAAACATGGATGAGATCATCGAGAATATTGATGCCCTCGTCCGCCCGCAGATGGTCCTTCGTAGGCAGAAGTTTGAGATCATTGTGGAACTGCTTAAAATGGAAGGCGCAGAATGTACTGTCTGCGAAAATGGACAGCTTGCGGTAGAGACATTTACCGCATCGGAAGAAAACACGATCAATCTGATCCTGATGGATGTACAGATGCCGGTGATGAACGGATACGAGGCGACGAAAGCAATCCGAAGTTCAGGTCATCCGATGGCTGAGACAATTCCGATCATTGCCATGACTGCAAATGCTTTTGTGGAAGATATCCATGACGCATTGGACGCCGGAATGGATGCACATGTGGCAAAACCGGTGGATATGAAAGTACTGAAAGAAACCGTAGCACAGGTGATCGGAGGAAGATCATGAGATGCAGTAATATAAAAGGACATAAAAGGAGCACGTATGCGTAGAATATGGGTAACCAGAGACCTGCATATTGGTCATAACAAAGAGTTTGTATACAAAGAGCGTGGGTTTCAATCAATTGAAGAGCATGACAGCGCATTGCTCTCTAATTGGAATGAACTTGTCAGCCCAGATGATGTCGTATATGTTCTGGGAGATGTGATGTTAAAAAAAGATCTCGAAGATGAGGAATTCTCATATGCCCTGAATATATTAAAACAATTAAATGGTGAGCTTATTATATTTCGAGGTAACCACGACAGTGAGAGCAAGCTCAAAAAGTACGAAACCTGCGAAAACGTGATCAAAGCAGGTGAAGCTGCATGTTATCTGAAATATCCGGCAGTTAAAGGCTATCAGTTTTATCTGTCACACTATCCAACTTTAGTTGCCCATGAGAGGCTCAAACCTGTAAGAACCGCTCTTATTAATTTATATGGTCATACTCACCAGAAAGAACACTTTTATAAAGAACACCCTTATATGTATTGTGTGTGTTTAGACGCACATGAAATGAAACCTGTACTTTTGGATGATATCATTGAAGAAGTAAAAGATAAAAGGATTGCGTATGAAGAAAATATTTTATAGCAAATTATGGGGGCTGATGCTGCCGATCGTGCTGCAGAATCTGATGCTGGCACTGGTTGCTGTTGCAGATGCATTTATGCTTGGCGGAATGGATCAGAACTATATGTCAGCGGTGTCGCTGGCGACGCAGATCCAGTTTATATGATCGGGCGTGCGGTCAATGACGTGACGATCAACGGAATCTTTGGTGCAGGCGGTGATACCTTATTTGATATGTACAGCCTTGCCGTCTGTATGTGGTGCCTCGCAATCCCACTGGCAGCTGCAGGAACATATTACTTCCACTGGCCGGTTGTGGTCGTTTATGCCTGTACCTGCATCGATGAAGTCGGCAAACTGCCCTGGGTGCTTCACCATTTTCGGAAGTATAAGTGGGTGAAGGACCTGACACATTGAGAAAATGTTTATTAAAAAAATCCTTTTGATTTTATATCAGAAGGATTTTTTTTGTGGAAATCAGGCATCCTCAATTGTATAAAATAACTAAAAACCAACGCAGCAAATTATCAAAAAGCAACGAAATATCGAAAGCACTTCTAAAAAAAGACATGTGTCCTATGAAAAAAGGACCAACGCCGCTTATACTTTGAACTAACAAATGCGGATGACAAAATCAAAAAAACATGAAGGGAGACGCCATAATGAAACGGAAAATAATGGCAATATTATTAGCAGCAGCGATTACTGGATCGCTGGCAGGATGCGGAAGTACACAGGACAAAAATGCAGCTGATGCTTCTGAACAAAAAATGAAAGTAGCAATGGTAACAGACTCTGGTGATATCACCGACCAGAGCTTCAATCAGATGACTTACGAGGCATGTAAGGCATGGGGAAAAGAAAACGATATTGAATTCAACTATTACAAACCACAGAGTGACTCCGATGAAGCAAGAACAGCAAGTGTGGATCAGGCAGTAGCGGATGGCGCGAATGTGATCGTATTATCCGGCTACGTATTTGCCCCGACTGTGATCGATGAATCGGATCTTTATCCGGAAGTTAAATTTCTGGCACTGGACGTAAGTGCCGGTGATATCTGCGAAAAAGGTATCGGAGAAGGATATGACTATAATCCGGATCACTACAATGTGACCGATTACTACAACGAAGATAACGTATACTGCTGTACTTATCAGGAAGAGCTTTCTGGATTTATGGCAGGTTATGCGGCAGTAATGCTTGGCTACCGTCATCTGGGATTCCTCGGAGGAATGTCTGTTCCGGCGGTCAACCGTTATGGATACGGATACGTACAGGGCGCGGATGCAGCGGCAAAAGAACTTGGAATTACCGATGAAGTGCAGGTCGAATATGTATGCGGCGGACAGTTCTATGGAGATGCAGATATCACAGCTTACATGGATACCTGGTATGGATCAAAAGGTGTAGAAGTCGTATTTGCCTGTGGTGGAGGTATCTATACTTCAGCGGCAGAGGCGGCAGTCAAGACCGGTGGAAAAGTAATCGGTGTTGACCTGGATCAGTCAGTAACGATCAATGAGTACAAAGACGGACTGACCGTGACATCTGCGATGAAAGGCCTGCAGGTCACCATTGACAATGTACTTGATGCGATCCTGAATGACGAATGGGATGAGTACGTAGGAAAGATCGAAAACCTTGGAATGGAATCACCGGATCCGGCTGAAAACTATGTACAGCTTCCGGAAGAGACGACACAGTGGGATGATACTTTTACAAAAGAAGATTATCAGAAACTGGTAGAGAGAATGTACAACGGAGAATATGAAGTCTCAAGTGACAGCACAACATTCCCGGAAACAGAGATCACAGCGACCGATTACGGCAGCATTAAATAACAGGAATAATAAGCGATGAAATAAAGGAGGAAAATAATGAGCGAGTATGTTATTGAGATGTTAAATATAACAAAACGCTTTCCGGGTATTGTAGCGAATGACAATATTACACTTCAGCTAAAAAGAGGTGAGATCCATGCACTGCTTGGAGAAAATGGTGCCGGAAAATCAACGCTGATGAGTGTTTTGTTTGGATTGTATCAGCCGGAAGAAGGAGAGATCCACAAAGACGGTAAAAAAGTTGAGATCCAGGACCCGAATGATGCCAATGAACTTGGAATTGGTATGGTCCATCAGCATTTTAAATTAGTAGAATGCTTTTCTGTACTGGATAACATTATGCTTGGAGTAGAAACTACGACAAAAGGTGGCTTCCTTAAGAAAGACGAAGCAAGAAAAAAAGTAGTAGAGCTGTCTGAGAAGTACGGACTTGCCGTTGACCCGGATGCAAAGATCGAAAATATCACCGTGGGTATGCAGCAGAGAACGGAAATCCTGAAAATGCTGTATCGTGATAATGAAGTCCTGATCTTTGATGAGCCGACAGCAGTACTTACTCCGCAGGAAATCCAGGAGCTCATGGTGATCATGAAAAATCTGGCGGCAGAGGGAAAGAGCATTTTGTTTATCACTCATAAACTGGCTGAGATCATGGCAGTAGCAGACCGCTGCAGTGTTCTTCGAAAAGGAAAATACATCGGAACCGTAGATATCAAAGATACTACTCCGGAAAAACTTTCCGCAATGATGGTTGGAAGAGATGTAAACTTTATTGTCGACAAAAAGCCGGCCAAAACAGGAGATGTTGTATTAAGCGTAAAAAATATGACGGTTGCATCAAAACAGCATAAGAATAATGCTGTAAATAATGTATCTTTTGATGTCAGAAGAGGAGAGATCGTATGCATAGCAGGAATTGACGGAAATGGCCAGTCAGAACTGGTATACGGTCTGTCCGGACTGGAACCGTTAAAAGAAGGAACGATCACAATGAATGGTCAGGATATTACCAATATGCCGATCCGCAAACGTATCACTTCCGGCATGAGCCATATTCCGGAAGACAGGCATAAACATGGCCTGGTACTTGATTATTCACTGGAAGACAACATTGTTCTGGAACGTTATTTCGAACCACAGTTTACAGACCGCTTCGGTTTCCTGAAGAGAAAAGAAATCAGAAAGTATGCGGATCGTCTGATCAAACAGTACGATATCCGTTCCGGTCAGGGACCGATCACAACAGTACGTTCCATGTCCGGAGGAAATCAGCAGAAAGCGATCATCGCGAGAGAAATCGACAAAGATCCGAAATTCCTGATCGCAGTACAGCCGACCAGAGGATTGGATGTCGGTGCGATCGAATACATTCACAAACAGCTTGTGGCTGAGCGTGATGCAGGAAAAGGTGTATTATTGGTAAGTCTTGAACTGGATGAGGTCATGAATGTCTCAGACCGCATTCTGGTCATGTATGAGGGCGAGATCGTCGGAGAATTTGACCCGAAAAAAGTATCCGTGGAAGAGCTTGGATTATACATGGCAGGTTCGAAGAGAAAGGGGACAAAAGAAAATGGATAAAAAACAGAAACTTCTGAGAAATAATGGATTTCAGACGGTACTGGCATCTCTGATCTGTATTATCATAGGTCTTATCATTGGATTTGTCGTACTGCTGATCATTTCACCTGCCGGAGCAGGAAAAGCGATCACTGCGATCTTGAAAAACTTTTTCTATTATCCGAATGCCGCAGCGGCGACGAAATATTTTGGAACGACGTTGATAAAAGCATCTGCACTTTTGATGTGTGCATTATCTGTTATATTTGCCTACAAAGTAGGCCTGTTCAATATCGGTGCTGCAGGCCAGTATGTGATCGGTGCAGGCGGATGCCTGTATATGGCATTAAAGTTTAACATGCCGTGGTATGTATGCCTGATAACAGCAGTAGTTATGGCTGCTCTTATAGGCGGGATTTCAGGCTCATTAAGGCATATCTGAATGTAAATGAAGTAATTTCCTGTATTATGCTAAACTGGATTTCTCTTTACAGCATTAATATGTTATTATCACAGGTAAAGGATGGTTCTACACCATATACAAAATTATTATTCAGCTACAACAAGAGCGCAATGCTTCCGACAGCCGGATTAAATGAACTGTTTCACAATAAATATATGACGATCGGTGTACCGATGTCAGTTATCGTAGCGATCATTGTATGGGTCGTGCTGCAGAAAACAAAATTCGGTTTTGAATTAAAGGCAACAGGAATCAATAAACTGGCTGCAAAATACTGCGGTATGCGTGAAAAAAGAAATATCATCGTTACTATGATGATCTCCGGAGGTCTTGCAGGCTTTGGTGCAGGAATCTTCTACTTAAGCGGAATTGAACAGTGGATGGTGCAGCAGACGAGTGTGCCGGGGATGGGATTCAATGGGATCGCAGCGGCATTTCTTGGAGGCCTGAACCCGATCGGAACAATTTTTGCATCTTATTTTATCCAGCATATTACCAGCGGTGGTACTTATGTAGATACAACAACATACTGTACACAGATTTCTGATCTGATCTCAGCGTTTATTATTTATCTGTGTGCGTTTGTATTCTTCTTCAAGATCTGGTTTAACCGTTACCTGGACAAAAAAGAAGAAAGAAATGCAAAAGTAGAGGAAGGAGGCCGGAAATAATATGACATTATTAGTTCAGTACACATTGATCTTTGCATCCGTTCTGGCTCTGGTTGCCCTTGGAGGCTGTTTTTCTGAGCACAGCGGTGTAATTAATATCGGTCTGGAAGGTATTATGGTAATGGGAGCACTCGGTGGTGCTCTGGCAATGAAATTTATTCCGGCATCAACACCAGGAATCGTTTTATTCATCCTGATCGTGCTGACAAGTGTTCTGGTCGGAATGGTGTTTTCACTGTTCCTTGGAGTTGCGGCGATCCACTTCAATGCAGATCAGACACTGGTTGGAACAGCATTGAACTTAATGGGAACAGCAGCGGCAGTTGTTATCGTAAGAGCAATCAATGTGGCAGAAAATCCAGATAACGTATCTTCTACCGTAGTATATCGTCAGGCGAAACAGGTATTTCTGGTAAAGATCGGAGATTTTGAATTTAATTGGTTTATGCTGCTTGTTGTACTGGCAATCATTGCCTTACATGTAGTATTATATAAGACAAAGTTTGGTCTTCGTTTATGTGCATGTGGAGAGCATCCGCAGGCAGCAGATTCCGTAGGTATCTCTGTTTATAAGATGCGTTATGCAGGTGTACTGATCTCAGGTGCACTTGGCGGTCTTGGCGGTCTGGTCTACATCACTGCAGGTGTAAGTGAATGGAAATTTGAAAATGGTGTAGCAGGATTCGGTTTCCTGGCACTGGCAGTTATGATCTTTGGTCAGTGGAGACCGGTCAACATTGGACTGGCAGCACTGTTATTTGGATTTTTCCGCGCACTGTCAAATGTGTACACCGGATTTGCACCACTTGTAGCATTAAAACTTCCAAGCAGCTTATATAATATGCTGCCATACATTATTTCTCTTATCGTGCTTGCTTTTATTTCACAGAAATCAAGGGCACCAAAGGCAGAAGGAATCCCATACGACAAGGGACAGAGATAAAACAAAAAGAAATGAAAACAGGATATATAGTTACCGGAAAGAGAGGAAAAAAACATGAAAAATTATTCAGAAGACGCAAGCAAACAGTATCATATCCAGGTAGGTAAGGGAGAAGTCGGACGTTACGTTATTTTACCGGGAGATCCGAAACGCTGCAAAAAGATCGCACAGTATTTTGAGGATCCGGTTTTGGTAGCAGATAACCGGGAATACGTAACATACACCGGAACACTGGACGGAGTGTTACATTGTCGCACGGCGCCGTAACTTCCGCTTTTTTTCTCTGCTCGTATTCTGCTTTTGTTAAATGTTTTCTGCCTTTCGCTTTTACAAGGTCGATTGGCTCTCTTGGTCGTGCCATACCTCCTGTCTCCTTTCTAAAAACGATCCATTTAGGGAGTTTTTGCGTAATTTTAGGGGGGCTGCGGTCTTGGGCTAAACGGCTAAAACTTTTTTGCCGCCCCCTCACACCTTAACGTTTCTGTACTCCTTAATCGCTTTTCGCAGTTTGTCTTGCATTTCCCTTTTGCTTTCCTCATTCGCATACGCTTGTTTTATAGTCTTTTCGTGTGTTTCTTCGGACACGCTAATAAGATTGTTCGGATCTAGTCCTTTGCTTGGATCCTCGCGGTACTCTATGATGTGATGTACCAATGACGCTTTTACTATGCGCCGCTCTGTCGCATATAAATAAAGATCTATATGATTGTCTAGGGTTAATACCCTTTGTCTTACTATTTGCCATGCCTTAGAGTTGTAAAATGCTTTCGCCTTTCTATCTCTGTGCTTGGTGTCGTATTCTTT
>OHBM01001708.1_pt1 | contig 15659 bp, 8 predicted proteins | sample 1577251 | NCBI WGS metagenome assembly OHBM01 (sample SAMEA3541557, study PRJEB24748) | human gut metagenome | biome: human gut; feature: human-associated habitat; material: faeces | place: China | collected 2012 | reverse complement strand
CCGCGCTCCGCTCCGGGCGGCTGCGGAGGTTCAGCGTGCCGCCGCCGGCCTGCACCGCCTCCGGCTGCCCTGCGGGGAGGCCGGAGGCCTTGGCGTTTTTTCAGCTCTCCCTTCGTCAACCTTCAACATCTCCGGCGGTGACCCCGTGATCGAAAACAACAACGCGCGCGGCCTCGTTTTCAATATCCAGAAATATTCCGTGCATGATGGTCCCGGCATCCGTACCATCGTCTTCACCAAGGGCTGCGGTCTGCGCTGCCGCTGGTGCAGCAACCCGGAATCCCAGCACAGGGAACCGGAGCTGGCCTACAACCAGGGCCGCTGCCTGGGGACGGACAAGTGCACCCGCTGCTTCAAGGCCTGTCCCAACGGCGCCCTGTCCCGTCGCGAGGACGGCTTCGTGGCCATCGACCGCAGCAAATGCGTGGGCTGCAAGGACATGCCCTGTGCCGAAGCCTGTCCGGCCCAGGGGATCATCGTCTACGGCAAGCCCTACACCGTGGCCGAGGCCCTCAAGGTTGCGCAGGAAGATGCCATGTTTTATGCTCGCTCCGGTGGCGGCATGACCATCTCCGGCGGCGAGCCCCTGTTGCAGAGCGAATTTGCCCTCAACCTGCTGCGCCTGGCCCGTGAGCGCCGTGTGAAGACCTGCATCGAGACCTGTGGTCTCGTCCCCACCGATGTGGTGCGTGAGGCGGCCCAGTACCTCAACTATGTGCTGTTCGACATCAAGCACATGGATCCCGAAGTGCACAAAAAGCACACCGGCATGCCCAACGACCTCATCCTGAAGAATTTCCAGACCCTGGTGACGGAGTTCCCGGACCTGCCCATCACGGCCCGTACGCCCGTCATTCCCGGGTTCAACGATCATGGCCCGGACATCAAGGCCATCTGCGACTTCCTCAAGCCTTTCGAGCATGTGAAGTACGAGATGCTGCCCTATCACCGTCTGGGCACGCAGAAGTACACCTTCCTGGACCGTGTGCCCCCCATGGGCGACGTGACGCTGGACGACAAAAAGTTTGCCGCCCTGCAGAAGATCGCCGTCGCCACGCTGGGGGACCGCGTCGTCATCCCCCGTTAGGCCGGGCTTTCGTGCAACCGTAAAGGGTCCGTCTTTCGGGGACGGGCCCTTTTTTTGCCTCCTCTGCCTTCTCAAGGAGCGGATATGGTCAACTGGCACAAATTCTTCACTTCCATCCTCGATACCATTTCCGACGGTGTTTTCATTTCCGACGCCATGGGCACCACCCTGTATGTGAACCAGATGTATGCCGATCTGGTGGGGGTGCCTGCCCGGGACCTGCGGGGCAAGAACGTGCGCGACCTGGTCAGCGAAGGCTTTTTCGACCTGGCCCTGAACCCCGAAGTGGTGCGCACGGGCAAGCCCGCCACCTATATGCAGAAGCTCAAGGACGGCAAGAACGTGGTCATCTCCGGGTCGCCCGTTTTTGACGACAAGGGGCGCGTCTGTCTGGTGGTCACCTTCGTGCGCGACGAGACCCGCCTGGCCGAGCTCAACGAGCAGACCGGCGAGCAGCGCAAGCTCATCAAGGAGATCAACGACAAGCTGGCCTTCGTGGCCCAATCCCAGGGGCGCGACCTGGAACCGGTCTTCTCCAGCAGCGCCATGCAGTCGGTGGCCATGGAGCTCAAGCGCTACGCCAGCACGGACGCCACCGTGCTCATCATGGGCGAGACCGGCGTGGGCAAGGACGTGTTCGCCCGCCTGACCCACCGCTGGAGCCGCCGCAAGGACAAGATCCTGCTCAAGGTGGACTGCGGCGGCATCTCCGAGACCCTGACGGAATCGGAAATCTTCGGTTATGTGCCCGGTGCCTTCACCGGTGCGTCCAGCAAGGGCAAGCCCGGCTATTTCGAGATCGCCGACGGCAGCACCATCTTCCTCGATGAAGTGGGCGAGCTGCCCCTTTCCATGCAGACGCGTCTGTTGCGCGTGCTGCAGGACAACGAGATCGTGCGCGTGGGCAGCTCCCAGCCCCGCAAGGTGGATGTGCGCATCATCGCCGCCACCAACCGCAACCTTGAGGAATGCGTGGAGGCGGGCACCTTCCGCCGTGACCTGTTCTACCGTCTCAACGTGGGCACGGTCCGCATCCCGCCCCTGCGCGAGCGGCCCGAGGACGTGCGCGTGCTGGCGGAGCTCTTCCTGCGCCAGTACACCACCAAATACCGCAAGAAGCTGGCCTTCATGGACATCACGCTGGACATGCTGGCCCAGTACCGCTGGCCGGGCAACGTGCGCGAATTGCAGAACCTGGTCCACAGCCTGGTCATCACCCGCCAGGGGCCCCGCATCTCGCCCCGCGACCTGCCGTCCAACATCAGCGGCCTGCACGACGAGAGCGGCGGCCATCTGGATGCCGTGCTCATGCAGGCCCGGCCCCTGCGCGAGATCATCGCCGACATGGAGCGGGACTTTTTGCGCCGGGCCATCGAGGTGCACGGTTCCGTCCGCCGGGTCTCGGAGCTGTTCCAGGTCAACCGCAGCACCATCTTCCGCAAGCTGCAGGGCAGCAAGGGACACGACAAGGACGAGGATGCCGGTTCGGCTTCCTGATGCCGTCTTCCTCCCGGCTTGATCGTTCGCATGACGCAAAAAAGGCGCTTCCCCGAGGGGGAAGCGCCTTTTTCGTCGGTATCGCGGAAAGCCCGGCTAGGCCTGGGCAGCGTCCTTTTGCTTGTTGCGCCGGCGCAGCACCAGCATGGTCACCACCATGAAGATCAGGCCGGACGCGAAGCCGGGCAGCAGGCTGCCGTGGGTGAGGCCGGAGACCACATAGCCCACCGTGCTGCTGGCCGCCACCACACAGGCATAGAGCATTTGTGTGGAGACGTGTTCCAGATGGGCGCAACCGGCGCCGGCACTGGACAGGATGGTGGTGTCGGAGATGGGCGAGCAGTGGTCGCCGAACACGCTGCCGGCCAGGGTGGCGGACAGGCAGACCAGCACCAGGTTGGGATCGACGGCCTGGGCAACGGGCACCACGATGGGGATCAGGATGCCGAAGGTGCCCCAGGCGGTACCGGTGGAGAAGCTCAGGAAACCGGCCACCACGAAGATGATGGCGGGCAGCAGGCCGCCGGAGATGCCGCCGTCGGCCACCATGGTCTTGACGAAGAGCGGGGTCTGCAGCAGGTCACGGCACACGCCGCTGATGGTCCAGGCCAGCACCAGGATGGTGTTGGCGGGCATCATGGCCTTCATGCCTTCGCCGGCGCAGTCCATGAAGGACTTGAGGCTCATGAGGCCGCGCGGCACGAAGAGGAAGAAGGCCACGGTGATGGCACCGAAGGAGGCCCAGACCAGGGCCTTGGAGGCGCTGCTGTTACCGAAGGCGGCCGCCAGAGTGTGGTAGGCGGGATCGCTGCCCCAGTAGCCGCCGCTGTAGAGCAGGGCCAGCACGGCGAAGAAGATCAGGCTGCCGATGGGCAGGAGCATGTCGATGAGGCTGCCCCTGGCGCTGGTGCCCAGTTCGGCCTGTTCGGCGTCCACGTTGCCCAGTTCGCCCTGCCGGGCGCGCAGTTCGGCCTTGCGCATGGGGCCGAAGTCGAAGTTGCCCAGGCAGACCATGACCACCATGATGATGGAGAACAGGGCGTAGAAGTTGTAGGGGATGGTGGCCACGAAGGCGGCAAAATCGCTTTCAAAGGCGCCGGTGGCTTTCAGGTTGCTGCCCACGGCGGCGGCCCAGCTGGAGATGGGCGCGATGATGCAGATGGGGGCGGCGGTGGCGTCGATGATGTAGGCCAGCTTGGCGCGGGAGATCTTGTAGCGGTCCGTCACCGGGCGCATGACCGTGCCCACGGTGAGGCAGTTGAAATAGTCGTCGATGAAGATGAAGGCGCCCAGGCCGCCGGTGGAGAGCATGGCCACGCGCTTGCTCTTGATGCGCCTGGTGGCCCAGTTGCCGTAGGCACGGGTACCGCCGGCACGCGAGATGGTGAACACCAGCGCGCCCAGCAGGGTACAGAAGATGATGATGTTGAAATCGACCTTGTTCACCATGGTGGTGAAGGCGATCTCCACGGGCTTGATGATCAGGTCGCCCGTGCCCATGCCCAGGCAATAGATGACGGTGCCGCTGAGAATGCCGAGGAAGAGGGAGGAAATGACTTCCTTGGTGATCAGGGCCAGGGTGATGGCGATGATGGGCGGCAGCAGAGAGAGCCAACCCGCGTCAAACGGATCCATGAACATGCTCCTGTCTTGAAGGTCTGGAAGGCGCAGCTCCGCATACGGCTTACCGGCATGCATCCCCCGCCGGCGCGTGATCTTCCCGGTCGCGCTGGACTGCGTTCGTGGAAGCATATCATGCGCGCTTTGGAGCGGCAATACAAAACGGCCGGAAAAAACGGGACGGATGGGCCTCGGGGCGGGCCGTCGCGGAGCCCGTCACGAAAAAACGCCTGTGGACTGTCCACAGGCGTTGTTATCCGGCGTATCAGAAAAGATGCGGAAGGCGCGGGCTACAGGATGATCTCGCCGTACTGGGCCTCATACTGCTGGATGGTCTGCACCAGCGCGGCGGCCAGGCGTTTGGCGCTTTCGGGGCTCATGCCGATGGCCTTTTGCGGCTGCACGGCCAGCACCGGGCCCTGCTGGTCCTGTTCGTTGCGGCTCACGCAGGCCGTGAGCAGGATCTCGCCGTGGGAGTAGTTGGTCTGGAAGGCATTGGCGTAAATGGTTTCCAGAGCGGGGGCCGGCAGCATGGTCACGCGCAACTGCTGTTCGGTACGCTGTTCCGGGGCATGGCTGTTGGCGGGGGTCTTTTTCAGAGCGGGCATGGGGCTATCCTCCTGTCTGGTTGTGACGGGCAAGAAATTCTTCTGTTTCTTTGTTGCTTCTCTTCTACTTCTCTTCTACTTCGTCTTTTCTACTTCTTTTCGTTTTTGGCGCCCTTGTCGTTCTTGCCGTTCTTTTCTTCCCTGGCGGCCTTTTCTTCCTTGCCGGCCTTTTCGTCAGGGCCGTCGGCATGGGTACGGATGCTGACCTTGGGCAGCTCGGCGAACTGCACACTGCCGGCGTCCATGCGGCTGATGATCTCGGCGGTGATGTCCATGGACGCAGGAGCGGAAAGGACGTTCTGGCGGGCGATGACGGCCACGTCGCCCTTGTCGGCGCGCCAGGCTTCGATCCTGGCCAGCATGTGCTTGCTGACCACGTCACGGGCGGCGGCCTGTTCCAGCACCAGCTGGCGCTGCAGCACGGCCAGGCCCTGACGCAGTTCCTGCTCGCGTTTTTCTTCAGGGCTTTTCTTCAGTTCTTCCTGATAGACATCCAGACCGTTCTGCAGGATGGCCTGGACTTTGGCCAGGTGTTCGTTGGCCTGCTGCGCGGCCCTGGACTGGCTGAGGACACGGTCCACATCCACGCAGACCACGTCCGGGCCGGTATCCAGGCAACCGGACAGGGGCAGGGCCAGCATAAGGGCGAGACCGGACAGAAAACGGGGAAAACGGGGCATGATGTCTCCTTGTGATGGTATGCGATCCGGCCGGGGCCGGACGTGGCGCGCCGCGTATGGGCGGCCGGCATGAGCGTTGGATGGTGCGTCGAAATTTTTACGGGATAGCCGTTTTTTGCAAAATGCTCCTTCCCGTTTCGGGGCCCGGCACGGCCAATAAAAACGCCGCCCCGGGAAGGCTGGATACAGGGCGGCGTCAAAAGGTGCGGTGGCCGGGACTCTCTTTCCGGCCACCGCCCGGTTTGATGGGTTAAAGCATCAGGGCCTAGAACTCGTAGCGGAAGCTGCCGAACACGCCGTGACCGGTGGTGTGCTGACCGGCCTGCAGCGTGTAGTTCACGCCGATGCTCATGTTGTCGTTGGCCAGTTCCAGGCCGACGCCGCCCTGCCAGGTGAGGTAGTCCATCATCTGGGTCTCCACTTCATAGGTGCCGGGCAGGCCGGTGAAGTGCACATCGTGCTTGGCCTTGATGTCGCCGGCGGCCGGGATCACGGTGAAGTCCAGGCTGGGCTTGAAGTTCCAGCCGCTGTCCAGGGCGAAGTCCTTGCTGAAGGTCACGCCGATGGGGAAGGTCCAGATGTCCTGGTGGAGGCTGTCGCCTTCCAGCACGGTGCCGCCGTGGGTATCCACGTCATAGCCCCAGGTGTTGAGGCTCATGTAGCGCACGCCGATGTGCGGGATGATGTCCATCGCGCTGGTCTGCAGCAGATACTCGGCCCGCAGACCGGCACTGATGGCGCTGGCCTGCACGTCGGCTTCGAGCTTGTTGCCCATGCCCAGACGGCTGTCGAGATCCTGCTTGAGCTGGTTCCATGTGCTGGTGTAGGACACGTCGGCCATGACGCCGAAGTTTTCGTAATTCCAGCCGGCGTAGGCGCCGAGGCCCCAGAAGTTCATGCGGTTCTCGGTGCTGCTGAGGTCGCCGCCGGAGGATTCGGCGTAACCGCCACCGATGTTGAAGGTGATACCGGCGCGGATGGCGTTCTCGAAGGTGTAGTCGGCACCCAGGGAAACGCCGCCCAGATTGCCGTTGAAGCCATAGTCCATGTTACCGGCATCCAGGCCCCAGCCGTGCTGGCTCTGCCACAGGGGCGCGATCCAGAGGGCGAAGCCGGTGGTGTTGCGGTCCACGATCTTGCCTTCGGCGTCCATGGCCTGGGCGCCGTCAGCGGGATCGGCGAAGCCCAGACGGTTGACCACGGCGTTGGTGCCCGCGTCGGAAGCCATCCTGGTCATCTGGGGCGCGGCGCCGGCGAAGGCGATGCGGGCAGCGCTTTCGATGCTTTCAGCGGCGGCGTTCTTGTCCATGCCCAGGAAGCGGTTGTCCGTGGCGCGGCTCAGGAAGCGCACGCCCATCTGGTCAGAGTTGACGTCGGCGTAGTCCCAGTTGGGCTGGCCAGCGGCACCAGCATGACCGGTATACAGGTCGTTCACCGCGTTGGCCATGCCGTCGCTCAGGTTGGGGAACACGGTATGGGCGTCATTGCGCGTGGCGGAGGTGGTGACCTTGTCCGTACCGTCAAACTTGGCATCACCCAGCGAGATCATGTCCGTGGTGGACGTCATGCCGTTGTTCTTCCAGCCGGCAAGATTCGTCGCCGGATTAGTCACATTGCCCACGATGGTGTAGGTCTGACCGGCCACGGCATCGGTGACCAGCAGCTTGGCACCTTCGGCCACGGAGAGAGTGCCCGGGTTTTTAAAGCTGATGGCAGCCTTGTCGCCGTAGATGTTCTGGCCATTGATGACCAGCAGGCTGTTGTCAGCGAAGGTGGCGGAGTTGGTGGCGCCAGACGAAGTCCAGCCAGTATTGATCTCGGTACCCGTCTTGCTGCCGTCAACGGTCAGATTCTTACCGGCAGCGATCTCGATGCCCTTGAAGACACCCAGAGCGGCGGTGATGCCCGTTTCAGACAGGCCCACGCCCTTGGTGTAGTTGCCTACCACACCGGGCAGCCAGCCGGTATCAGCGGTGCCCAGAGCCAGGTAAGAGTTCCGGCCCACGCCCACGCTGCCAGCGCTCAGGCTTTCCACAGCCACGTTGCTGGAAGCCAGGCCCCAGGCCGGGTCGACCAGCAGCATGCCACCGTTGAGGTCGATGTGCTGGGCGGACAGGGTGGTGCCGCCGACCGTATCGTCACCGGTACCCACGGTCAGGGTCTCGCCGGAGCCCAGCTGCAACGAACCGGCGATGGAAGCCTGGGTACCGTTGGTCAGCTTCAGGCTCTTTACCGTGCTGGCATCCGCAGCGTCCGTACCCGTCAGATTCAGCACACCACCGTCGACAGCCACGTCACCGGAAGCCGTCAGCTTCTTGGCAGCCACGTTGGTAGCGGAGATGTTAGCAGCTTCGATGGTGCCACCGGCCGCGACGGTCAGCTTGCCGTTGCCAGCCTTGGTGATGTCGTTCTGGACCGTGATGTTACCACCAGCCTGCAGCGTACCGTCGGCATCCTCGATAGAACCGTTGACCGTGATGTTCTTATCAGAGGTCACGCTACCGCCCTTGACCAGGTCGATGTCACCAGCCGTCACATCGCCAGTGGCCTTGATATTGGCGGCGTCAGCGGTCACAGCCAGGGCTTCGATTCCGCCGGTGTTCAGGTTGGCACCGGCGTCAGCGGTGACTTCACCCGTGCCGGTCACATCGCCGACCGTGTAGTCACCGTTGCTGGCGTTGAGGGACCCATCATTACCAAGCGTGATGTTGGCCTTGCCCAGAGTACCGGCACCACGTTCAGGCATGGCGGCACTGCCGAGGTTGAGTTTGCCTTCGTACACATTGATCGTCGTGAGATCATCCGTACCGTTGGCCGCGATCAGCTTGTCGTTGGCGTTACCGCCCACCACGGTCAGGCTGCCATTGTTGTTGATGGTGAGGGACTTGTCGCCTGTTGCCGAGGTCCCGATATTGACCTTGTTGACTGCGACGTCAGCACCGTTGATGGTAACATCAGTGGCGTCTGCCTTGACCGTCAGATCGTTCTTCAGGAAGGAGCTGTTGTTGACCGTGGTGTCTGTCAGACCGTCCGTGTCAAACTTGGTATCGGCACCAATCGTATTGCCGGACACGACCAGGCCAGTGACGTTACCGCCATCGTCGACCAGCTGACCACCGACAAAGCCGAAGGAGGCGTTGTTGACGTTCAGAACTTTCTTCGCAGCGGTAAAGTTCTTAGCCGTGTAGTTATCTTTGTTGATGAGGTACAGGGAGCCGCTGTTCACAGACAGGCTGGTGTTTTCCTTGGCCTTGTCATAGCCCTCCAGCACGTCGCCCTTCTGCAGGGTCAGGGCACCGCCGTTCACCGTCAGGCTGCCAAGGTTGTCACCCTTTTCCCACGTGGTGTTGCCGTTGATGACCAGGGCACCGCCAGAGACGTCCGTCGTGCTGCCGGCAGCCAGGATCAGGCCGCTGTTCAGCGTGGTGGTGCCGTCTTTCACCGTGATGGTGCCGGCGTTGTAGATGTCGTTGGCCTTGCCGGCAGCGGTGTTGTTGGTGAAGGTGTTGGTACCGTTGAAGTCCAGCTTGCCGCTGGCGGCATTGAAGATGGCGCCACCGATCTTGCCGGCCTGGTTGCCTTCAAAGGTGGAACCCGTGATGGTCATCTGGTCGGCGTTGGTGATGGCGCCGCCCTGTCCGATACCGGCCAGAGCCGTGTTGCCCTTGAAGGTGCTGTCGGCGATTTCGACCTTGCCGTTGGAGCCGTTCCACACAGCGCCGCCGTTACCGGCCGTGTTGCCTTCGAATGTGGAACCCGTGATGGTGATGGTGCCGAGGATCCCGGTATTACCGGATTCGTTCAGCACGGCACCGCCGGCGCTCTTCGGCACGGAGTTGCCCTTGAAGGTGCTGTTGGTGATGGTGACGGTACCATCGCGGTTGAAGATGGCGCCGCCCTTCAGCGAGCTGGTATTGTCGGTGAAGGTGGCATTTTTGACGTCCAGCTTGGCGTTAGTGTCGTTGAAGATGGCACCACCGGCGATGTTGTCATTGGGAGTCGTACTGAAGTCGGCCGTCACGGAGTTGCCGGTGAAGGTGGTTCCGTCGATCGTCAGAGAGGTTTGTCCGGGCGCCGCATGAGCACCATTGTAGATGGCGCCACCGCTGTAGTTCGCGGTATTGTTGGCGAAGCTGCCGCCCGTGATGGTCATCTGGTCGGCGTTGGTGATGGCGCCGCCCTGTCCGAGGCCGCCTTCAGCCACAGCCGTGTTGCCCTTGAAGGTGCTGTCGGTGATTTCGACCTTGCCGTTGGAGCCGTTCCACACAGCGCCGCCGTTACCGGCCGTGTTGCCTTCGAATGTGGAACCCGTGATGGTGATGGTGCCGTTTTTCTGGATATCACCAGAGTCATTTCTGATAGCGCCGCCCATGCTCTTGCCGGCGTCGTTGCCCTTGAAGGTGCTGTTGGTGATGGTGACGGTACCATCGCGGTTGTTGATGGCACCGGCAATGGCACTGGAGTTGCTGGCGAAGGTCACGCCATCGACCGTCAGTTTAGCACCGGCGGCGTTGTAGATGGCGCCGGCAACATTGGCCTTGTTTCCTTCAAAGCTGCCGCCGTTGACGGTCAGCGTGCCATTATTCCAGAGGGCACGTCCATCATGGCCAGAGAGCTTGGCGTTGGTGATGGTCGTTTCGCCGTCTTCGGCGATGGCAAGCTTGTCGATCGTGCCGCTGCCGGCCACACCGCCTGTAAGGGTCGTAATGCCGTCTTTACCGACTGTGACCATGTTGTCAGCTGTGGCATCACCCTTTTCAAACGTGATGGGGCCTTCAATGGAACCCTTTTCGATGGTCACACTACCAGCGTTGGTGATGGCGCCCTTACCGTCGATATTTTCGATAGTGATCTCGACGCCCTTATTGACATCCACGATACCGCCATCGAGCGTGAGCTTGTTGAGGGCAGTGTATTTTTGACTGTCTGAATTGCTAATTGCGGTCGGGGTCCAGGTGGCTCCGTCTTTGACGGTCAGCGTCATTTCGGAAACGTCAAGCTTCGAAGGATCACTGGGCGTGCCATTCCAGGAAATAAGCGTGTTACCGTTCCAATAGGAATCAGCGCCGCTCAGCGTGATATCGACATCTGCATCAACTTTCGTCCCGGAGGTGGGCCCATCATAGTTGAAATTGACATTGCCGTTCATTTGTACGGTATGGGTACCGCTTGAATTGATAGTAATAATGGAGTCGCCGCGGGTGACAATGGCATTACCCTGTCCGCCCTGGGTATTTACATACAGATCACTTTCAATATTGATGACGCCCTGTGACATGGCGACAATGGCATTGGCACGTCCGGGCTCACCAGAGGTCACATCGATATAGGTTTTTCCGGCATTTATGTTGATGGTAGCCCGATCGTATCCGGTCGTCGTCGTGGTATTTTGAGCATAAATACCGTATATCCAACCAGAATTGGAGTGCCCCTTTATAGTAACCGTTTCCGCGTTTAGATTTATCTCTCCTCCAGCTTTATTCTGGTCCCCACGCGACCAGACTCCTATGGATGTATCTGCTTTTTGGGCATTATCCGTTACAGCAATGTTAATGGATTCCGTCGCTCCCACCTGCCCAAAGTTGATCACAGAACGATCGTCGGAAGGGGCTGTCGAATTGGCCCAGAGGCCCACATTGCCGCTGCCCCATCCCGTTCCGGGCGTTGTGGCAATGTGCAACTGCTTGCCTGAGAAGTCGGCTTTTGCCCCGTATGCGTAGACGCCAATATCATAAGCACCTGTGATATTTACATCTTCATGATGCTCGGCATTAGTATCTACAAAGATACCAGCAGTCGGCGCCCCCGCGGCCACACCGGCGCCGCCCATGACCAGCATACCGGCCACAGCCAGGCTGCCGAAAGTGTTCATCAGGTGGCACTTTTTGAGCACCGCCTTGTACCGGTTGATCAGATTGCCGATGGCTCCCTTGGTAAGTTGCATGCAACTATCCTCCATCCTTGGTTTTATTATTCGCATGTCCGCATGGGACGGTGGCGAAAAAGTAGACTTTTTCGCCATAGCATCCTTAAGGACAGACAGCCAATAAAGTAGACTTTTTCGCCATACCGTCAGGACAGGGAACGCGCATGCCGCAGGGTAAATTCCGTGGAATGGAATAAAAAACTGATAATAAAAATATCGTCTTTGATTTTAAGGTATTGCTCTACGAAACAAAAATGAAACGATTATAGCTTGCTTTATAACCTGAGTGGAACTATTGTTACTGTAACCGTGGCGAAAAAGTCTACTTTTCCGCCATACCGTTTTGGATCACTCAACATTGCATTTTTTTCAAGAAAGCCCGGCACATATTTTATGTGCCGGGCTTTTGTCCCGTGTGCCCGCAGAGGGGAGGGACGGGAAAAACCGTCCCGATGCCGATCGGGCCGGGGGCACGCCCGTTTTTTGCCGGTCTCCCCGTTCCCGGACCGGTCCCGCCCCATGCTCTTGACGGGACAGGCAGATATCGTACTCTGTCAGGGCAAGACCTGACATCTGGAGCGCGCATGAACAGCAGTTATCCTCTGGTATTTTCCGTCACCTCGGGCAAGGGGGGCGTGGGCAAGACCAATATCTCGGTCAATCTGGCCCTGACCCTGGCGGCGCGCGGCAAGCGCGTGCTGCTTCTGGACGCGGACCTGGGGCTGGCCAATGTGGACGTGCTGCTGGGCCTGCATCCCGAAAAGAACATCTTCCACCTGTTCCATGAGGGGGCGTCCCTGCGGGACATCCTGCTGCCCACGGAATACGGCTTCTCCATCCTGCCCGCCTCGTCGGGTGTCAGCGAGATGCTGGCGCTCAATCCGGGGCAGAAGCTGGAGCTGCTGGATGCCATGGACGAGCTGGAGGACGATCTGGATTTCCTCATCGTGGACACGGGCGCGGGCATCAACGACAGCGTGCTCTATTTCAATGTGGCGGCGCAGGAACGCCTCCTCGTCCTGACCCCGGAACCCACCTCCCTGACGGACGCCTATGCCCTGATCAAGGTGCTGAAGACGCAGCACGGCGTGGACCGCTTCCAGGTCTGCGTGAACATGGCGCAGGACATGAAGAGCGCCCGCGAGATGTTCGTGCGGCTCACGGACGTCTGCGACCACTTCCTGGGCGGGGTCTCGCTGGATCTGGCCGGTGTGCTGCCCCGCGACCCCGGCGTGCACGAGGCCGTGGTGCGCCAGCAGCCCTTCTGCCGCTGCCTGCCGGAAAGCCCGGTCTGCCGGGGGCTGGAAAAGATGGCGGACACCATCCTGCGCTGGGAGCCCGCTCCCAGTGCCGACGGCAACATCAAATTCTTCTGGAAAAAACTGCTCTACCGCTGAGACGTCCCTTGCGGGGACGGACGGCGGCCGGACGGAAGGCCATAAAAAAACGGCGTCGAAAGACGCCGTTTTTTGTCGTGCATGAACTGTCCCCGGGCTGCGGGGGCAGGGGGCCGTCCTTACTTCACGGTCACCAGCTCGTAATCCACGTTGCCGATGCCGATCTTCCGGGCATGCTCGATCTGGCTGCGCCAGTTGGTCTTGGGATGGATGTCGGTGAAGTGGTCGTTGTGCTCGTGGGCGCACTGACCCAGCACGCTGGTGCTGATGGCGGGCGCGGCGTTGACCGCGTCGATACAGGCGTGGTCCAGGGCCACGGGGTCGAAGCCGGCGAACATGCCGATGTCGGGCACCACGGCGGCGTCGTTCTCGGCGTGGCAGTCGCAGTAGGGCGAGACCTGGTTGACGATGCTCACATGGAAGTGCGGGCGGTTCTGGATGACGGCCTTGGTGTATTCGGCCATGCGCTCGTTGAGGATGGTGCTCTCGGCGTCGAAGGCGTTGCTGATGGCGTCGAAGTTGCACACGCCGATGCAGCGGCCGCAGCCGGCGCACAGGTCATGGTCGATGCGGGCCTTGTGGTCCTCGCCGATGCTGATGGCCGACTGGGCGCAGTAGTGCGTACAGGTCTTGCAGCCGCGGCACTTTTCGGCGTCGATGCCGGGCTTGCCGATGTTGTGCATGGCCATCTTGCCCGCACGGCTGCCGCAGCCCATGCCGATGTTCTTGATGGCGCCGCCGAAGCCGGTCAGCTCGTGGCCCTTGAAGTGGGTCAGGCTGATGAAGATGTCGGCGTCCATGATGGCGCGGCCGATGAAGGCGCTCTGGAAGTGGTCACAGCCTTCCAGGGGCACTTCCATCTCGTCGGTGCCCTTGAGGCCGTCGGCGATGATCATCTGGCAGCCGGTGCTCAGGGGAGAGAAGCCGTTTTCCTGCGCGGCGGCCAGGTGTTCCAGGGCGTGCTTGCGGCGGCCCACATACAGGGTGTTGCAGTCGGTCAGGAAGGGGCGCCCGCCCAGGGAGGTCACCTTGTCGGCCACCATCTTGGCAAAGTTGGGACGCAGGAAGGACAGGTTGCCCGGCTCACCGAAATGGATCTTGATGGCCACGAACTTGCTGTCCATGTCGATGCTGTCGATGCCGGCCTTTTCGATCAGTTTTTTCAGCTTGTCCAGCAGGCCGGTGCCCACGGGGCAGCGCATGTCGGTGAAATAGACTTTGGAAGCGCTCATTGTCGTCTGTTCTCCAGCGTAGAGGTGTTGAGCGCCGCCCTGGAGGACGGCGCGGACGTTCGGATGTCACAGGCCGTACTGGCGGCCCAGGGAAAAGGCTTTGCCCAGCGGCTCGCCCACGCGGCAGTACTGTTTCTGACCGCCGTCGTAGAGCAGGGGATCGATGCGGTACATGTTGGGCTGGCCGCTTTCGTTGAGGCAGTCGGTCTCGATGCCCACGTTGAGGGTGCGGCCCACGAACTGGGTATGGCTGCCCAGTTCCAGCGTGGCCTGCAGTTCGCATTCCAGCACCAGCGGGCACTCGTCCACATAGGGGGCATCCACCACCTTGCTGCGCACGGCGGTCAGGCCGGTGGCGGAGAATTTGTCCTCCCTGGCACCGGAGACCATGCCCGCAAAGTCCACCATGGCGGCCTGGGCCGCCGAGGGCACGCAGACCGTGAACGCCTTGCGTGCCACGATGGCCTTGTGTGTCCAGCGTTCGGGCCGCACGGAGACGGCGACGCAGGGCGGGTTGGAGCAGCAGATGCCGCCCCAGGCCGCGGTCATGATATTGGCTTTGCCTTTTTCATCATAGGCGGCCACCAGAAAGGCCGGCATGGGGTAGGCCAGGGTGACGGGACCAAGAGCTTTTTTCATGGTGTGACCTCCTTGTCATGCATGATGTGTTCCGCGCAACCGCTTGTGAAGGATGGCTGTATAGCATCGCCTGCGGCCTGTAGCAACATGTGGGGAGTAACATGTTTGCTGCAAAGGTGTCATTGTTTTTTCCTCTCGACATGCATCGCCGGGAGGGCCGCGGGGAAATTCGCAACCGGCGGCGTGGCCTGCGACATTTTGACGGAAAAAGAGATCGTCAGGCTGATTAACCTTGTAAACAATCCGTCTTATACTCATCTGGAGGATGCGGAAACGGCGGCAAGTATACCCATGTTGAAGGGAGTGATGTAATGAGACATACAGTGCAGATGGTGGAACAGGCACCGGTAAATAATGCCCTGTTGAACGTAGTGACGCCTATGGGGCTGTCTTTTGAAAAGAACCGTCTTTCCATCGGGGAGAACATCGGAAAGGCTTATGGTATCATCCGGTACCCACAGAAAGTGGATGTGGAGTGGCTTTCAAAGCTGACGAACATTCCAAGCACCTTAGTATCTATTGGCTTCAAGCCGGTGGATAACGGAACACTTATCAATGCCATATCAAGAAGTGTGGTACAGCAGAGAGGGCTTGCAGACGGAGCAAAGGATCCCCTGTCAAGACAGCGGGCAGAAAAGGCCGCAGAGGACGGGGAGAAGATCATCATGCAGATTGACAGGGAGGGCGAGACAGTCGGGCTGATGAGTGTGGAGGTTATGCCCGTAGCGAGGGAGGAAAAAGAGTTCAAGAAAGCCTGCCGCCGTGCGGAGAGCGTAGCCAGTGTAATGAAATGCAAGATGCGGGCAATTCCAAATTTGCAGAAAGAGGCTTTTATGCACTTATCGCCCACATTTCCGAATCATGCCAAGATGGAGAGCATCCTGCAAAAAGTCGTTCCCTTTTCCAGTTCCTTTTTCCAGCATTTCCTGTGCGGCTTTTACTTCAGCTTCGTAAGCAAAAACCTTTTCTTTGG
>OHBM01001694.1_pt1 | contig 15737 bp, 18 predicted proteins | sample 1577251 | NCBI WGS metagenome assembly OHBM01 (sample SAMEA3541557, study PRJEB24748) | human gut metagenome | biome: human gut; feature: human-associated habitat; material: faeces | place: China | collected 2012 | reverse complement strand
AGAGTAACGGAGGCGTTCAAAGGTTCGCTCAGCTTGAACGGAAATCAAGCAAAAGTGCCGGCCATCTGCAGGCGTTTCATGAGCGTGAGCGCCATGAAGTGACCGGCCGTCAGGCTGTCCGCCGTGCAGTCAAAGCCGATATAAAAGCGAGCCTTTCCGTTGTTGATCAGGTCGTGGATCTCCTGCTCATCGGTGACCTGCGCGATAAGGCCGCGCCGGACAAGCTCTTCGTAAATCTGCATCAATCTGTCTCCTTTTTATTCTTTTTCCGCGTAATACGGATAAATTCCTTATGACAGGGACGCGCGGAACCGCTCATCCCGTGCGAGAAGCTCCTCGGCTCCCGCAAGCTGTATATCGGTGATCATGTCGCCGCCGCTCAGGCGTGCCAGTTCATACCGGCGGCCCTCGCGGTCGAGAAGGCGGATGTTCGTATACGTGCGCCCGCCGTGCTCGGCCTTTTCCACCAGATACTGCTGCTGCGCCATCGCCGCGATCTGCGGGAGATGGGTCACGCAGAGCACCTGCTTCGTCCGGCCGAGGGAAGCGAGCTTTTCTGCCACCCGCTGCGCCGCGACGCCGGATACGCCGGTGTCGATCTCGTCAAAGATCAGCGCGTCTACGCCGTCCTTTTCGGCAAAGACGTTCTTGAGCGCGAGCATGATGCGCGAAAGCTCGCCGCCGGAAGCAATGCGGCTGATCGGGCCAAGCGCTTCACCGGCGTTCGCCGACATGACGAAGCTTACCTCATCCGCGCCGGAGGCAGACAGGGCGTTTTTCCCTTCGCGGGAAAGAAGCCGCACCTCAAAGCGGACCGACGGCATGCTGAGATCGCGAAGCTCGCCGACGACGCGCTCCTCGAGCCGCTTTGCCGCAGCTTGCCGGAAATCGGTGAGCGCGCGTGCCTTCTTTTCGGCAAGCGCATACGCCTTCGCTGTTTCCTTTTCCAGCTGCGCGAGCCGGTCGCCCGCGTATTCCAGCTCGTCGAGACGGCGCTCGGAATCCGCAAGAAGCGCAGCGAGCCCTTCTTCGTCTGTGGAATATTTCTTTTCCAGACGCCGCAGCTGGGCGAGCCTTTCCTCCAGCCGGTCATATTCCTCCGGGGAAAAGTCCAGAAGCTGCTGCTTTTCGCGCAGCCGCTCGGAAGCGTCCTCCAGCGCGAGTCGCGCAGAGCGGATGATCTCTTCGGTCTCCGCAAGATCGGCGCTCCACGCGCCGGCACGGGAAACATTATACTCCGCATCGCCGCACTGTGCAACAGCGCTGCTGTCTGAATCGTAGAGCGCGGCAAGGGCAGCGGAAATGTGCTCCGTCAGCTTTTCGCTGTTGCGGAGAAGATCACGCCGCTCCGTGAGTTCCGCTTCCTCGCCGGGGCGGATCTCCGCCTTGGAGAGCTCGGCGATCCGGTAGCGCAGGCTCTCTTCCAGACGCTGTTTTTCCGCTTCGTCCATGGAGAGCCGTTCGCTCTCGCGAACGAGGGCGCGGTAGGCATCATACGTCTCGCGATAAGCCGCGAGCGCCTCACCGCACTCGCCGAAGGCATCCAGATAGTCGAGATGCCGCCGCTCGTCGAGAAGCTGACGGCCGTCGTTCTGCCCGTGGATATCGAGCAGAAGCGCCCCCAGCTCGCGCAGCTGCGACGCCGTGACCGGCACGCCGTTCACACGGCCGGTGCTCTTGCCGTCCGTCGAAATGCGGCGCTGCAATATGATCTCGCCGTCGTCCGCGTCGATCTCGTTATCGGCACACCAGCGCTCCGCCTGCGCCGATTCAAAGGATGCCGTGACAGAAGCGCGCTCCGCACCGGAACGGACAAGCTCGCGGCTGACGCGGTTGCCAAGGACGGCGTTGAGCGAATCGATGATGATCGATTTGCCCGCGCCCGTTTCGCCGGTCAATACGCTCAGCCCGGCAGAGAATTCCACATCTGCGCGCTCGATCACGGCGATATTTTCAATGTGGAGTGTTTTAAGCATTACAGCATAGCCTCGATTTCCCGACAGAAGTCCAGGGCCGTATCAACATCGCGCATGGCAAGGAACGCGGTATCGTCCCCGGCGAGCGTCCCGACGAGATTCGGAACATCCAGATTGTCGAGCATGGACGCTGCGGCGTTGGCAAGGCCGGGCAGTGTGTGGATGACGACGATGTTCTGCGCCGTATCAAAGCTCACGACACATTCACGGAAGATCTTGCGCAGCCGGTCGAGCTGATCGCCGGAATCCTCCCGCGCGGGGACGGTATAGCGGTAGCCGCCATCCGGGGAAAGCTCCTTTACCAGACGAAGCTCGCGGATATCGCGCGAGAGCGTCGCCTGCGTGCTTTTCACGCCGCGCTTGCGCAGCGCTTCGATCAACTGGTTCTGGGTCTCAATGTTCTGCTCCTGAATCAACGCAAGAATCTCTTCCTGTCGCTTTGATTTCACGGGGCGTTCACCTCTTTCATTTATCGACTAATTTTTCAAAAACAATGTCAAAGAAGCTGCGATCTTTAACGCGCGCCATAAGAAGCGTTTTATCGGAGCGCGCCACGACGAGCTCGTCGCCGTCAAGGAACGGAACGGCCACGCCGTCCACGGAAAGAAAGACCTCTTTGTCTCCCTGCTCCACGGTGCGGATGGATACTTCGCGGTCCGCTTTCAGTACATACGAGCGCGCTGCAAGGCGGAACGTGCAGATCGGTGTGAGAATGATGCAGTCGGCGCACGGCTCGACGATCGGCCCGCCCGCCGCCATGGAGTAAGCGGTAGACCCGGTCGGCGTGGAGGCGATCATTCCGTCGCCGGAAAACGCCGTGACTTCTCTTCCGTCGCTGAATGCTTCAAGCTTCACAACGCTCACCGAGGCACGGACGACCGCTTCGTTGAGAGCGCTTCCCTCATAAACCAGCTCGCCCTTACGGAAGAGCTTGAGATCGAGCATCATGCGCGTCTGAACCGTGTAATGGCCGTCGGCCACTTCCAGTATGCAGTCCGTCTCTGTCTGCTCCAGTTCGGCGAGAAAGCCCTTGTTGCCGAGATTGACGCCGAGGATCGGAACGCCGGAACCGGCGAGATACCGGGAAAGCTGCAAAATCGTACCGTCGCCGCCGAGAGAGACGACGAGCCTCGCGCCGGGCAGCGCCATCGGAAGAGCAGCGGTCGGGATATCGCGCGGCCAGGTGTTTTCCAGCCCGTCGCTGAGGAAGGGAGAGATGCGCACTTCATGTCCGCGCTCGCGCAGCGCCTCGGCAATGGCGAGTGTGGAAGCAAGGCCGTGGTCGCGGTGGGCGTTCGGACAGAGCAGAACATATCCGTCTTTCATTTCTCGGAGTCCTTTCCATGTGCCGCGTGAGACGCGGCGACGAGCGCGTCGATGTCCGGCTCCGGAATGCTCTCCGCACCCTTTTTGAGCCAGGCAAGATACTCTATATTTCCCTCCGGGCCGCGGATGGGTGAGAAATCCAGCCCCCGCACGCCGAAGCCGCATTCCGGCGCATAGCGCAGAAATTCGCGCAGCACCTCTGCGTGAACGGCAGGGTCACGCACCACGCCCTTTTTCCCTACCTTGTCCTTGCCCGCTTCAAACTGCGGCTTGACAAGGCATACCATCTCGCCCTCCGGCTTCAAAAGCGCGCCGACCGCGCCCAGAATGAGACGGAGCGAAATGAAGCTCAGATCGGCAACAGCAACGTCCATCTCCTCCGGGATCTGTTCATGCGTAACATAGCGGATGTTCGTCCGCTCCATGCAGACGACGCGCGGATCGGTGCGGAGGCTCCAGGCAAACTGACCGTAGCCGACATCGACGGCATAGACCTTGGCCGCACCGCTTTGCAGCAGAACGTCCGTGAATCCGCCGGTGGAAGCGCCGCAGTCGATGCACACGGCGTCTTTCACATCGATGGGAAACACACGCAGCGCCTTTTCGAGCTTCCACCCGCCGCGGCTGACATACGGCAGCGTTTCACCCCGCATCTCCACAGCGGCGTCCTCCGCTACGGAGGTGCCGGGCTTTGTCTCCTTCTGGCCGTTCACATAGACGCTGCCCGCCATGATATACGCCTTGGCACGCTCGCGGCTCTCGGCGAGGCCTTTATCAAAAACAAGCTGATCAAGCCGGATCTTTTTCATGCAGTATCTCCTTTGCTGCGGCGGCAATGCCATCCGCATCCAGATGCAGGCAGTGCTGCAGCTCACGGACCGAAGCGTGCTTAATAACGCCGCTGCCGAGATCCAGCAGCCGGGCGCCGCTCATCGAAATGCCGTTTGCCGCGGCGTCTGCAAGAAGAAGCGTACCAAGACTTCCGGAGCGGCAGGCTTCCTCCGCCATAATAAACCGTCCGGTTTTCCGCAGTGACTCACGGACGGTCTCCGGGGCGAGCGGCAGCAGCCGGTTGAGCTTGATGACCTCGGCGCGGATGCCGTCGGTGGAAAGCGTTTCCGCCGCGGCGAGCGCTGCGTTGACGCTGATGCCGTAGGTGACGATCGTTACATCGCCGCCGCTGCGCAGAACGGTCGAATCCTCGCGGGAGTGGTCGTCAGTATATGCGCCCTCTCCCCCACGGGGATACCGGAGCGCTACGGGGCCGGATTTTTCACGCACGGCGATGGATAGCATGGAGTCCAGTTCGCAGAAGCTCGCCGGAGCATATACGGTCATATTCGGCACGGAGCCGAGATACGCGATATCAAAAGAGCCCTGATGCGTGACGCCGTCGCGCCCGACAAGCCCCGCGCGGTCCACGGCAAGCACAACATGCAGCCCCATGAGTCCGATGTTCTCGATGAGCATATCGTAAGAGCGCTGGAGAAAGGTGGAGTAAACGGCAAAAATGGGCGTCAGCCCCTGCTTTGCCATGCCGGCGCACATCGCGGCGGCATGCTCCTCGGCAATGCCGAGTTCAAAATACCGGTTCGGAAAACGGCGGGCAAATTCGGACAGCCCCGTGCCGTGTTCCATCGCCGCGGTAACGGCGCAGACCGTCGGATCCTTTTCCGCAAGCGCAATCGCCGATGCGCCGAATGCCGCAGAAAAGTCGTTGGTCGGAACGGTCGTGACGCCGGTCTTCCGATCGAACGGGTTGACGCCGTGGTACGTCTGCGGGTCCGCCTCCGCGGGAGCATAGCCCTTTCCCTTCACCGTCACCACATGCACAACGACCGGGCGATGAAGATCCTTCGCCCAGCGCAGCGTAGTTTCGAGCGCCTTTTCATCGTGGCCGTCCACCGGCCCGATATAGTAAAACCCGAGATCGTCAAATATACCAGACGGCAGAAGGCGCGCTTTGATGCGCTCCTTGAGCCGGTGCAGCTCTTCATAGGCGTGCGGGTGCTTTTTCATCACACGGCGGTATGTCCGCTTGAAGCGGAGATATCCGGGGCGCGTGCGTGCACGGCGGAGCAATCTCGCCACGCCGCCGACATTTTCGTTGATGGACATGCCGTTGTCGTTGAGAACGACCACGGCAGCCTCGCGGCTTGCACCGAGATCGCTCAGTCCCTCAAAGCACAGGCCGCCGGTCATCGCGCCGTCGCCCACAACGGCGACAACGTCGTAATTTCCGTGCATGAGCGTTCGGGCTCGTGCCATTCCCGCGGCCAGCGACACGGAATCGGAGGCGTGTCCGGCAAGAAACGGATCGGCGTTGCTCTCGCACGGCTTGGGAAAGCCGGAAACGCCGTCGAGCTGGCGCAGCGTATCGAAGGAATCTCTCCGACCGGTCAAAATCTTGTGGACATAGGACTGATGCCCGACATCGAACAGGATGCGGTCCTTCATCGGGTCATAGACGCGGTGCAGCGCCACCGTCAGCTCCACACTGCCGAGATTCGATGCAAGATGCCCACCGGTGTGCGACACGTTTTCCACAAGAAACTCGCGGATGTCCCGGCAAAGCTCCGGAATGTCACGTTCCGGTACGGCACGGAGATCGGCATTGCTGTTTATTCTATATAAAAGTTCTTTTTCGTTCTGGTTCAACACAACTGCATCCCCTCATACTCTTAACTTAAGTATAATAACAAAAACAAACACCCTTTACAAGAGCAAAGGGTGTTTTGACAAAAAATATTCACATTTTATCCGGAAAATATTCACTTCCTGCGGTCCGCCAGAAGGTCGGCAAGCCAGCAGAGAAATTCTGTATCCGCAAAATGTCCGGCAGCGGCGGCTTTTGCCTTCTCCGTATGGAGATGTACGAGCCGGCCGCATTCCTCGACGCCGAGAAGCGAAACGAACGTTGTCTTTTTCTCTGCAGCGTCTGAACCGATGGTCTTGCCCAGCTCGTCTTCCGTGGAGATCGTGTCGAGCACATCGTCGCGGATCTGGAAAGCGAGACCGAGATTCATCGCGTACTCTTCCGCAGCCGCAACCTGCTCCGGTGTACCTCCGGCGCACTGCACGCCCATGACGCACGCGGCGCGGAGCAGCGCTCCGGTTTTCAGGCGGTGGATCTCGTAGAGCTCCGCCTCCGTGACCGGAAGTCCCTCTTTGCTCGTGTCCAGATACTGTCCGCCGCACATGCCCTGCTCGGCTGCGGCAAAGGCCAGCGTTTTGGCCATCGCGGCGGTTCGCTCCGGCGCAGCCGGCGCGGACAATACGGCGCAGTATGCCGCCGACTGCAGCGCGTCTCCGGCGAGAACGGCATTGGTCTCGCCGAACATCTTGTGGCAGGTGGGCTTTCCGCGGCGCAGATCGTCGTTATCCATGCACGGAAGATCGTCGTGGATCAGCGAATAGGTATGCAGCATTTCGATGCCGCAGGCCGCAGGCAGTGCCGCGGCGCGGTCTCCGCCGGAGATCTCGCAGAACTTCACGAGCAGCAGCGGGCGGATGCGCTTTCCCCCGGCAAGGAGAGAATAGCGCATGGCGTCCAGAAGCTCCTTTTGCGGGCAGTCCGCCGTGAAATACGTCTCCAGCGCGGCGTTGATCTCATTTTGGATGGCTTTATATTCGCTGAAATGATCCATGGTCATTCGTTCTCCGATGCAAAGGATGTTTCGACCGGTGCGCCGTCCGCGCCCTTTTGCAGCTTCACAACGGTCTGCTCGGCCTCGTCGAGCTGCTTTGTACAGGTGCGGATCAGCTCCGCGCCCTCGGTATACAGCGAAAGAGACTCCTCGAGCGGAGCGTCACCCTTTTCGAGCGAGCGGACGATCTCGTCGAGACGGGCAAGCATCTGCTCAAAGGTCTTCGGTTTTGCGGTTTTCCGTTCAGCCATGGTGATCCTCCTGTCCGTTTCGATCAGCTCTTTTTATCGGTAACGCGGACAATGGTTTCGCATTTCACGTCGCCGACGGTGCAGATGACCTTGGTCGTTCCCGCCTTCACGCCGGTAACGACGCCATTTTCGTTGACAGTGGCGATGGCGGTATCCTCGATCGTCCATGTCTCCTTGTTCGTGCTGGGATCGATGTTGTACATCGTGCAGTTGAGATCGACCGATTGTCCGACAGTAATGGTAAAGTCGGAATTCGGCAGGCCGAAGCAGGTGATGACGACGCGCGGCGTCTTATCGTTCGGGTCAGGCGTCGCCTGCGGCGCGGCAGCGGCTGCCGCGGGCGGATTATCGGCCACGCGGATGATGCAGACCGCTTTGGCCGTGCCGGACTTGCAGACGATGTTCGTATAGCCCATCTTCTTACCGGTGACGAGACCGGTCTCGGATACCGTCGCGATGGCGGGGTCTTCCGAGGACCATGTGACCTCGCTTCCCTCCGGCGTAACGGCGGCGGTGAGCTGGATCTCATATCCCCACTGGCCGCTGAGGCTGATGTCGGTCTTTTCCACACCGCCGTAGCAGATCTTGATCGTCGGCTCCGTAACGGTCAGTGAGAGCGACGCAGACGCATCACCGATGGTATAGGTGATCTTGGGATTGCCGACCTTCCAGCAGGTGACGATGCCGTTTTCGTCCACACTGGCAGAGGACGCGTCGCTGGAGGTCCAGATACCGCCGGTGGAGCCGTCGCTCGCAACAGCCTGCAGACGGATGACCGTGGAGGTCTGGAAGCTCAGCTCCGTCACGGCCTTGTTTTCACAGAATATCTCGACCTTGACCGGCTCCTTCGTTGCCTCCGGTGTTGCGGAGACTTCCGGAACAGGCGTCGCCGCTTCGGGCGTTGCTGTCGAATCCGCCGAGGGAGACGCGTTCGGGTCATCCTGCGTTTTGTTGTCCTTGTTTTTGAAAAAGTCGGAGATGCCGCAGCCCGTCAGAGAAAAGCAAAGAGCCGCTGCTGCCAGAGCAAGCGCAACCATGCGATATAGCTTTTTCATCATTGTACCTCCGATTGATGCTCCACACGGCAGTCAAGCGCGCCGTGTTCAAGCCGTATATGGACGCTGTCGCCGGGTGCGACAGCCTTGGCGTCTCTGAGGATCGCGCCGGACGCGTCGGTCGCCACGGAAAAGCCGCGCGCGAGCACCTTGAGTGGGCTCATCGCCTCGAGCGACGATACGAGCCGGACATATTCCTGCCGTTTGGCGAGCAGGAGATGCTTTTCCGCCGCGTTCAGACGGTCGGAAAGGCGATCCACATCCAGCCGCCGGTTCTGAAGAAAGCCCGTCGGGCTCTGCAGCACCGGACGTGCCGAAAGCTCGTTCAGCCGTGAGGCGAGAGCATCCAGCCGCTTCCGCTCCGCCTGACCGAGCCGGTTTTCCAGCGAGAGGAGAAGCGCGCGGACATCGGCCTGCTCCGGTACGGCGATCTCCGCACCGTTTGACGGCGTTGCCGCGCGTACATCGGCGACAAAGTCGGCGATGGTCACATCGGGTTCATGCCCGACGGCGGAGATGACCGGTATCTCGGACGCAAAGATCGCGCGGGCAACGCGCTCGTCGTTGAACGCCCAGAGATCCTCGATGGAGCCGCCGCCGCGGCCGGTGATGATAAGATCAGCCACATTCCACCGGTTCGCGTACCGGATCGCACCGGCGATCTCCGCGGGGGCTTCCGTTCCCTGCACGCGCACCGGCATCACAAGGATTTTTGTGAGCGGCCAGCGCCTGCCGAGAATACGGATCATATCCTGTACAGCGGCGCCGGCCCCGGAGGTGATGAGCGCGATCTTCTCCGGCATGGCGGGAAGCGGTTTTTTGTGCTCCTGCGCAAACAGCCCCTCCGCGAGCAGCTTTGCCTTGAGCTGCTCATACGCCGCGTGAAGATCGCCCAGACCTTCCGGCTGAACGGCGGTGACATAGAGCTGATAGGCTCCGTCCCGCGGATAGACGGCGACGCGCCCGGAGCAGATCACCGCCATGCCGTTTTCCGGGCGGAAACGCAGCCGCGAAGCGTCGGCGCGGAACATGACGCACCGGATCGACGCGCCCGCATCCTTGAGCGTGAAATAATGATGGCCCGAGGGATAGATCTTATAATTGGAAAGCTCGCCGCGGACATAAACGCGGCGCAGCGCGCCGTCGCTTTCTACGATGGCGCGTATGTGCTCCGTGATCTCCGATACGGAGAGCGGCGAAATCTCCGTCATTCTTCCGTCGTGGGTCCGTTCTCCGCCGCTGCCGCGTCTTCCGCGGGCTCCGTCTCCGCCGGCTGCTCCTCCACGGTCTCGCCGCGTGAGCGCATGAAGCTGCCGAGGATGCCGTTGATAAAGCGGACGGTCTCCGGCTCATCGTACCCCTTGGCCAGCTCAACGGCCTCGTTGATGGACGCCGCCGCCGGGATATCCGGCATATAAAGGATCTCATAAAGCGCAACGCGCAGCACGGCGAGAGCCGTACGCGAAATGCGAGAGAGCTTCCAGCCGTGGGAGAACTGCTCGATGAGATCGTCCAGTTCCTCGCGGTGGTCGCGCACACCGGTCACAAGGGCGTTGATGTAAGCGCGCTCCTCCTCCCCGGGGATCTCCGTGAAAAGAGCATCCTCCGCCGGAAGGGCGCGGAAATAGTCCTCGTCAAAAAAGGCGTCCGGTCCGACGTCGCTGCCGGCACTAACGGCAAAGCTGAGCTGAAGCGCCAGCTGCCGTGCATTCGTTCTCGTCATAGAGAGACTTACCCCTTCATATCGGTCTTATCAAAGGCAATGCCCGTGATATGCACGTTGACAACGGTCTTGAGTCCGGTCATGTCCTCCACGCTCACGGCGACCTGGTCCTGCACCTTCTTGGCAACGACCGTGACGCCGTAGCCGTAGCGAACCATGATGAGGATGTCAATGACGGCCTGTCCGTTCTCCGCGGCGATCTTCACACTCGGCGGCGTGGTCGCGCTCTTGATGCCGAGGAACTCGGCAATGTCCGCGCCGGGCACGGACGAAAGCCCTGCAACGCCTTCGATCTCCGAAACAGCGGCGTTGACCATCACCTGGATAACGTCCTCCGAAATGCTGATATTTCCTTTTTCCGTCTGGCTGGTGATATAGTTTTCAGGCATAGCTGCTAACCTCCCAATGTATTCACGTCATTGTAACACAACGATTACAAAAAATAAAGAGGCGTCCCAAAAAACTTTTGGAACGCCTCGCTGCCGATATAGTTGAAGCGGCTCGAAATCAGGCACGCGGATGCGATTTCTGGTACACGTCCTTGAGCTGCTTTTTGACGAGCTGCGAATAGACCTGCGTGGAGCTGATATCCGCGTGGCCGAGCATTTCCTGGATCGCACGGATATCCGCGCCGTTTTCCAGCAGATGCGCAGCAAAGGAATGGCGCAGTGTGTGCGGCGTGATGTCCTTCTCGATGTGCGCCTTGGCCTGATAGGACTTGATGATCTTCCAGAAGCCCTGCCGGGACATGCGCTCGCCGCTGACATTCACAAAGAGAGAGGTCTCATCCTTTCGCGCCAGCATCTGCGGGCGGACGAACTCCATATACTCGCTCAACGCCCGGATCGCCGCCGGATAGAGCGGGATAAACCGTTCCTTGTCGTGACTGATGCAGCGGATCGCACCGGCTGTCAGATTCACGTCCGTCACATTGAGCGAAATGAGCTCGCTTACACGGATGCCGGTGGCATAAAGCAATTCCAGCATTGCCTTGTCGCGGTAGCCCTTGAAGTCGGTACACTCCGGCTGCTCAAGCAGCAGTTCGACCTCGCTGCTCGTGAGGATCTGCGGGAGCTTCTGCTCGCATTTATCCGGAACCAGCTTGCCGGTCGGGTTTTCGCTCACGATGCGCTGGAGAATGAGGAAGGTATAAAAGCATTTCAGCGACGCGATGGAGCGGGAAACGGTCGCTACCGATTTTCCCATCCCGCGCAGCCAGGAAATGTATCCGTTCAGGACCTCCTCGTCCGCCTCGGTGTATCCGACAGTTTCGTGTGAGTCAAGGTATTCTCCGAACTGACGGATATCGCGGAGATACGAACTCAGGGTGTTGCTGGAAGCCTTTTTCACATTCGTAAGGTAGTCTTTGAATTTTTCAAAGCATACGGAATTATCCATAGCAACGCCCTCCTTCCTCTTTTCTTTCTCTACTCTCTATGCTGTGCTTTATAGTAGTAACGGGATCAAAAGCTGCCGGACGAATGCCGCGGCAGACACGAGCAGCGCGGCGATCAGAAGCCGGTCTGCGGAAACGAACGAAAACCGGACGGTCGGATAGCCGCGGCAGGTTCGGTATATATCCAGAGAGGAGCAGAACGCCTCCTCGCCAAGCAAAAACAAAGCCGTAAGAGAAAAGAGAGCCGGGAGCCCTACGATGAGACAGGCCCTTGCCGCGGGGACGCCGCCCGCAAGCAGCACCGACACGCTATAGGAAAGAAGGAACCCCCGAAAAAGAAAAAGGATCGGGAGAAGCAGAAAGCCGAATAAAACGGCGGAAAGAAACACCGCGATGAAACACGGCGCGGAATATGTCCAGAGGAGCCGGAGGAATCCGGCCGAGCCCGAAAGAGAGGCGTCGGCAAGCGACGCGACGGACTCCGGAATCGGCGGGAAAATGCGTGATCCGGCAAGCGTCCCGAGCGACGCGCCGAAAAGCATCGCCAGCGGCAAAACACGGCGGGCCGGCCGCGCAAGGCGTAAAATGCGCGGCGCTGAGATCGCCGCGTCATCCGGTGAAGCGTTCATGTCGTCACCTCGCCTCGCGGCAAAAGAAACAACATAAAACAATAATTTACATAATCTGTTGTACGCACACTATACCGCAGATTCATAAAGTTATCAATCCCTTTTTCCGTGTTTTTAGAATTTTGTGAATTATGTCCAGTTTTTATGTCAACTGTATTATGTTATCCCATGCAACCAGATACCGAAAAACCATTGAAAATCAAGGATTTTTCACCGCATTTTGCGATTACGCTTTGTAATACCCCCAAGATATCGGTGAAACAGCTCCGCTTATGTCAACTCTGTTATTTGATTCCTATTTGTAATAGCCCGCGCGGCTTTTTCGTGATTTTTTGTTATTTTTGTTCATTTTTATGAAATACACACCCGTCATCATCGCCGTCATAACGCACAGCGTTTTCAAAACGCAACCGATATCCCAACCGTTCATCGGAAGGCAGGCTCCGACAAGAAGCAAAATGAGCGCCGCGGCCAGCGCGGAAAGCGGGATATACGCATACCCTCCCCTTCGCTTCCCGAAACAAAGACACTCGGACAATAGCGCCGCAAGACCGGCGCATACAAGCGCAGTAAGCTGCACCGACGTTTCCGGCAGCACTCCCTCGCGGATCAGCAGCGCCGCCGGAAGCGCAAGCAGAAGCGACGCTCCTGCCATAACGCTTCCCGACCGCACGGCGTCCGCAGCCTGCCCTTTCCGGTTCGGCTGTTGTTTGACCATAAAAACACCCCCGCAGATAAGTACATTCATACTTATTCCTGCGGGGGTGTTTTTATACGCCTGTGTCCGGTGCGATCAGTTGCCCAGAGACTCCTCGGAATCGGAGGTCTCCTTGTTGGCGCCCTTGCCCTCATTGCTGGAGACCGCCCACTTGGTGATCTCGATGCGGACGCGGTCTTCGCCGGTCTCGAAAGTGAGCTTGTCGCCGGTGACGTGGACGACCTTGCCGACCATGCCGCCGATGGTGACGATCTTGTCGCCGACTTCGATGCTGTCACGCATCTCCTGCGCTTTCTTCTTGCGCTTCTTTTCGGGGACGATCATCAGGAAGTAGAACACAGCGATGATGACGACCATCATAACGATGCTCGTAATGCCGCTGGCGCCGGTAGCGGTTCCGTCCGCCGCAGCCATATTGCAGCCGGCAAACGCGAACATGGCAAAAACTACGCCAAGAACAGTTGCAAGGATTTTTTTCATGGGTTAACCCTCCAATGTGAATTACAAGTATTGATTATACCGGTGTTTTCCGATAAAAGCAAGAAAATTATATCCGCTTATCCAACTTTTCGACATACCGGTCGTGGAACGCCTGATACTGCCCCTCGTCGAGCGCTGCGCGGATCTTTTCCATCAGGGAATTATAGAAATAGAGATTGTGCATCACGCAGAAGCGAAGCGCCAGGATCTCCTCCGCCTTCATCAGATGGCGGAGATACGCGCGGCTGTACTTGCGGCAGACGGGGCAATGGCACTCGGGATCAATGGGGCGCTCGTCGCGCGCGTACTTCTCGTTTTTGATATTGATGACGCCTTCCCAGGTATAGAGATGCCCGTGGCGGCCGTTGCGGGCGGGCATCACGCAGTCAAAGAAGTCCACGCCGCGGTAGACTGCCTCGATGATATTTCCCGGCGTTCCGACGCCCATGAGATAGCGCGGCTTGTCCTGCGGCATATATTCCTCGACCGCGGAAATGGTATCGTACATTTCCGCGGCGGTCTCCCCTACCGCGAGTCCGCCGATGGCATAACCGGGGAGATCGAGCTCCGCGATCTGCTGCATATGGCGGACGCGGAGATCATGATACACCGCCCCCTGATTGATTCCCCAGAGCACCTGTCCGGGATTGACGGCGTTGTCCTCCGAGGTATAGCGCGCGAGAGCCTCCTTGCAGCGGGCGAGCCAGCGCACCGTGCGGTCGCACGACGCTTCGCAGTACTCCCGCGGCGCGGGAATGCCGACGCACTCGTCAAACGCCATGGCGATATCCGAGCCGAGGTTCGACTGGATGCGCATACTCTCCTCGGGCCCCATGAAAATTTTGTGCCCGTCGAGATGGGACGCGAACGTCACGCCCTCTTCTTTGATCTTGCGCAGCCCCGCGAGCGAAAAAACCTGAAAGCCGCCGGAGTCCGTGAGAATCGGCCCCTGCCATGTCATGAATTTGTGAAGTCCGCCCATCTTCTTCACGACCTCGTCGCCCGGGCGAAGATGCAGATGGTACGTGTTGGACAGCTCCACCTGCGTTCCGATGTGCTCCAGATCTTCCGCGGACAGCGCGCCCTTGATGGCCGCCTGCGTGCCGACATTCATAAATACCGGCGTCTGCACTGTGCCGTGCGGGCAGGTAAATTCGCCCCGCCGAGCAGTCCCTTCTGTTTTTAATAGTTTAAACATGCGCCCTCCTTAGTGAATGAACATTGCGTCGCCGATATATACGGGAGTCGGGAAAGTGAATAAACTGCACAACATTACCCTACGCCCTTTCATAGCGAAGTACGGCAGCCATGGCCACCGTACTTCCAGTTGAAATCACTTGCCATCAGGCGATGCCTTCCGCTTCTTTCGAATGCCGATATAAATATTCTGGCGCAATGTCAATGTCACCGTCATTCCAGACAGTCACACCGTAGTCAATATAGACGCCCGCAAAGGTATGTTCATCGGCCAGCGGCGCAAAACCTGCATCTTTCAGCAAGGGTGTAAAATCAAAAACTTTTGCTTCGCCAGTTGTAAATCGGAGCCAGAGCCTATGACCGGGCAGCGGACGAACGCCGCAGACCTTGATGACAGGTTCCTGCTCGCCTGCATACGCAATTCCGTTAGAAATATACATAAGCGTTCCTCCTTATCTCAGCGGTTCGATTTTGCCGAACGGAATGTTCTGCACCGCCTTATTCCACGCGGCATAGAGTTCGTCCTCGTGGATGGCAGCCCACGATGTTATAAAATCTGCAAAGTTCCGGCATGATCTTCTCCTCGCTTTTTCCGTGTTCAAAATCGCATCATCATTTGCTCCGGTAATTCTATTATGCCATATTATTTTTCTAAGTCAACAATGAACGTTTTTCTTGAGCGAAAAAGTTATGTCGACGCTAAATCTTCCCTTATTTGTTTTATTAACATCGGTCAACCGATGTTACCGAATGGTATTTCGCACTTATTGATTGGTAATATTCACAATTTAACTCTTGTATAATAATATAATTTTGTGCAAAGTCACGAAATATACATTGCGTCGCCAAAAGAGAAAAAACGGTACTTTTCCTGCACGGCCACGTTATAGGCATGCAGGATATTCTCGCGACCTGCAAGCGCAGAGACGAGCATAACGAGTGTGCTCTCTGGCAAATGGAAATTCGTAATGAGCGCGTCGAGCGCTTTGAACTGATAGCCCGGGTAGATGAAGATCTCCGTCCACGCGGATTTTTCACGGAACGTGCCGTCGGGCTCCACGAGCGATTCGACTGTCCGGCAGGACGTTGTGCCGACGCAGACGATGCGGTGGCCGCTTTGATGCGTTTCGTTGAGAAGCTTCGCCGTTTGGGCGCTCATCATGCAGAACTCGCTGTGCATATGATGGTCCGTGATCTCCTCGGCCTTCACAGGGCGGAACGTTCCGAGCCCCACGTGGAGCGTCACATAGGCAAGGTTTACGCCCTGCTTTTGAAGTTTTTCCAGAAGCTCCTTCGTAAAATGAAGCCCCGCCGTCGGCGCAGCAGCAGTATCTCGTCC
>OHBM01001691.1_pt1 | contig 15760 bp, 6 predicted proteins | sample 1577251 | NCBI WGS metagenome assembly OHBM01 (sample SAMEA3541557, study PRJEB24748) | human gut metagenome | biome: human gut; feature: human-associated habitat; material: faeces | place: China | collected 2012 | reverse complement strand
AACAGTCCGGTGGACTGTTTTTTAAGAGGGAACACCCCGCAAGTGAGGGCGTTCCCTTATAATATTACGTTTCTTATTATTCTGACCCTGTATCGTCCGCGAAAAATGATATCTGAACGCCGTCATCAAGTGCAAAGACGTAAATGATAGTTCCACTGCCAAGGGGATCTTTTTCCCATATCGTATAGTCCGAAAGGCTCTCGGTCGGTGTGCCGTATATCTCGCTGAGCTGCGACACCCAGTAGGAGTACTCATTTGCCTCGGAATCAAAATAATTGATACCGACAAGACCGAGACTCGTAAAGCACAGCACTGCATCACATTCCCTGCCGCAGTACTCCGCTCCGCTGTACTCGATAATATGCTGCTGCGGCTGTCCCTCGTCATCAACGTCATATTCGTACAGCTTTGTGTAGCCGCTCATTTTTCTGCTCTCAGCCGCAAGCGTTCCGTAAAACTCGACTCCGCCTATCCTGTAGTCGCCCGTTCTGTCGCGAGCCGTTGTCGTAACTGTCGGAGCCGTAGTGTGTACGGCAGAGGTGATCGTTGTTCGTCTGCGCGAGGTAGTCGTTGCAGCAGAGCCTGACGCTCGGCGGGTAGTTGTCGCAGTTGTGCGTACCGAACCGCCGCCGTTCCTTGCCGTGGTCGTCACGGACTGTCCTGCCTTTTCCGTTTCGGCAGGAGTTTCCTCACCGCCGCTTATTTCGCTGTCGTAAGACGGATCATCATTGCCCGGAGTTACGGGGATGACCGCGATCACCTCGCCGCCGCTGTTCGTAACAGTCTGTGTCTGAACCGCAGTTTCAGGTTCAACGGGAACAACGGGAGTTCTCAGCTCGGGGGTCGGGACGTAAATTATATTCGCCCTGCGCTCCTCCTTGTCACCGTTCGAGAACGACTTATCGGGCGAACTTGCAGACGTGTAAAACGACACCTGCACTCCCTCCTCAAGATTAAAGAGGTAGACCGAGGTGTTTTTGCCGAGCGGATCGTCATACCACGATGCCATGCCGCTGCCCTCCTCTGTAGGGTAGCCGTACTCCTTTTCGAGCAGCGCAAACCATTGCTGGTAGGTGTTGCTCCTCAGAATATCGTGATAATTCAGACCGATAAGACCGCTCGCTCCAAAGCAGAGCGTGAGGTCGCAGTCCGTGCCGAACAACTGCGCGCCTGTGTAGTCGAGCATTTGCTGAGGCTCTTTGTCGCTGTCCGATCCGCGCTCCGCGATAAGCTCATACCTGTCATCAAGCCTGCTCTTTACATCATCATACGAGTCGTACCACGCAAGTCCGATAAGCGGTTTAAGCTTATCATCGGACTTGCTGCCGCAGCCGACAAGAACCGCAGTCATTGCCGCAATTATAAGAATAAGCGCACTCTTTCGCAAGCCGCAACCTCCTTTACACAAAACTCTGCTGTATAAGCATAAGAACTTGTTCTCATTTTTCCTCGGAAATACCGCGGACGGTAACTCGGCTCTGACCGCTGAGGGTGCAGGTGAACAGAGTTATATCCCAGTCATCGCTGCTGCCCGACAGCATTTTTTCAACATCTCCGCCGTCAACATACTCCGTAAAATCGACCGTATAACGGTAAACGCTGCCGTCACAGGCTGTAAAGACGATCTCATCGCCCGAATTAAGCTCCTTTATCCGCCCAAAGTGGCTGTTGTAATTATGGGCGGCTATGATGAGGTTATTTTCCCGAGGGTCGCCGCTGTATCGGCAGGGCGATAGTTTCAGATTCGGGTAACTCCAACTGCTCATCACAGGCAATTCGATACCGAGTGACGGGAGCGTTATATAGCCGCAGTAGCTCCTGCCGTCAACCTCTATCTCGCTCAGCGGAGTTTCCTCCTCCTGCTCCTCATAGGGAGCAAAAATGTCATTCTTCTGTGCATCGGTTCTGACCGCCGTGCCCGATTCATCGGGCTTTTCCGGAATAAGCTCAACAAGTTCCGCAAGAACCTTCTGCGAGGATTCAAACGCCCTGCTGCTCTCCCTGAAATTATACAAGCAAAGGAACAACGCCGAAAGGATCAGCATTGTTCCCGCAATAATACATACTTTCCAGATTTTATTCTTCATCGGATCTTCTCTTGGGTCTTGCCATAAAGCCGACTGCAATGAGGAGCAGTCCGCCGAGCGTAAGCGGTATCACGGGCCACCAAAGCTGTCCCGTCTGCGGTATCTTTCCGCCGCCGTTATTGCCGGAAGTAGTAGCAGGGGGAGTCGTTCCGCCAGAAACTGTTGTCGAAACTGCGCTCGTATAGGTCGTGGAAGTGCCGCCTGACGAGCTTACGGTCGTAGAACCGTCCCCGTGCGAAGTGGTCGTGCCGCTTCCCGTGGTCGTAAGCGAAGTCGTAGTTGTGGTAGTCTTTGAGCCGACATAGCTGTTCTTTATGAGGTACTGCGTTTCGTTGAAGTCTATGCTTACCTCGTAGTCAACGGGGATATTCCTCTCAACAACGTGCCAGTCGTAGCCGTCCTCAAGGTCGACCCAGCGGTACTGCCAGTTGTTGGACTCGTCAAGCACAACGGTATCGTCAAGAACCTCTCCCTTGTATAGGTCAACGGTGATGTCCACGGGTCTGTCCTCAGCGGCAGCCTCATCGCCGACCCACACCTTTCTTACGGTATAAGCCACAACCTCGCCGCCAAGAGTCGCGTAGGTGTATTTCGGGTACGCGTCATAGTCAAAGACCGCGCCCTCGTCTCCGACTTCTATGAGCAAAGCGGAGGGAACGTAGTAAATATCGCCTATCTGCAAAACTCTGCCAGATGCGAGGTAGAGTCCGGGTTCGAGCGAACCGAACACCTTTTCGCCTGTTTTGTCGGTCTTTCCCTGAGCGAGCGGCGCAATGCTGTCCGCGATCGCGTAGGACTCAAGGGTCTTTGCGGCTGTGCTGACGCTCTCAACGCTCATATCGCCGAGAGAGACCGGATATTTTGCAAAATCTCCCGTGAGGACAAAATCTCCGTTCTGCCGCTCGCCGACCCTGTATATTTTCCACTTCATTCCCACAAGCGTGGTATCGTCATTGCGGCAGATAAGGGTAAGCGACTTGTCGCCTGCCGCGTGTGAACTGTATGAGCCAAAGCCTGCAAACAGAGATATCATGCACATAAGGCTGACAGCAGCCACTGCGATCCTGTTTTTTGTTATTGACATATCAATCACCTCAGCCTTTCCTTCCTGTTAATTTATCTATCGTGTATTTGTCTATTCTATGCGTTTTTCTGCGCCTTCCGCTGATTACCCAGTAAATCACGAGCAGCGCCAGCAGAGGTATGAGCACTATCGGAATGACCGTCATTGTGTCGACCTGCAATGCGTCCGCCGAAACCTTTACTTTCCTGTCGTATATCGTTTCTATCCTGTGCGCCCTGATAAGCAGGCGGTGGGTATTGATACCGTATGGGGTGCAGGTCATAAGCGTTACATAGTCCGAATCGGGAATGATCTCAAGCTCCTCGGTCTGACTTGGCAGGATTATAAGTATCTTTTCGACCTCATAGGTGTAGACCTCGTTGAGTACGTTTATGGTAAACGTATCGCCCTCCACCATCTGGTCGAGGTCGGAAAAAAGCTTAGCCGAGGGGAGTCCTCTGTGCCCTGAGATCACCGCATGGGTATTCAGACCGCCTACCGGCAGGGACGTTCCCTGAATGTGGCCGCTCGCTATCTGTAAAACGCCCTCGCTCGTACCGTGGTATATGGGCAGCTCAACGTTGATATTCGGTATGGATATGTAGCCCATTACTCCCGAGCCTGAAACATCGAGAATGTCGTCATAGCCCTCTATCTGATCAAACTGCGTCAGCGGATATTGGAGCTGCGCAAGCTTGAAGTTGTAGTCATGCGCCTCCTGCAAAAGGCGTTCTGTCTCGCCCGTGTCCATTTCCGCAACGGCTTCTTTATAGGTTGAGATAGTGTGCGAAACCTTGTTGTTGTTCCACCAGTTTGCAAAGGTGGGGTAAAGCATCACGGAGAGACCTACAAGAAAAATGACGGCAAACACAATAGTCGTAATGATATCACGTTTTTTCTTCATTATCTTCTCCTTGCAAACCTCTCCCTGACAGCCTCCCCGATAATGGGGAGGCTACGGGACGTTATATTAACGGTTGATTGCTGTTGAAAAATTACTCAGCGTCCTTTGCTCTCTTCTTGGAGATGAGGTAGATACCTGCAAGACCTGCCATGCAGCCGCCGCCGAGAACGAAGAGAGTTGTGCCCATGCCGCCTGTTGAAGGAAGCTTTGAAGATGAGCTATCAACGATAGTGTGATTGAGAGAATTGCCCTCACCTGTAGCAAGTGTTACATCTGCAAGTTCTGTATCAGCATTATTCGTTGTCTTACCCTCAGCGTGTGTTGCACTGATGTGGAAAACTGTATCAGCAGCAACCTTGTAGCCCTGAGGAGCCGCTGTCTCGACGAGTGTATATGTACCTGCGTCAAGGCCCTTGATGTTGAACTTAGCGTCTGTACCTGTAGATACCATTGTGTCAACTATCTTGGGTGAAGCACCTTCGCTTGTTGAAAGTGCAAGGCTCTGGTCAGCTACAACATATTCGCCGTTGCCCTTGTCAACGAGCTTAATTACAGTATCTCCGTTCTTGATCTGGAACTTAGCGCCTGTAAGGGGCTTGTTTGTATCGTCGACCTTATTGTTGTTCGACTCGTATGTGAATACCCATACATAATCCTTGGGTGTTTTACCTGTGCTCTCGTCATCTCCGGGGGTATCCTCTCCGGGAGTAGCTGTGCCGCTGCCGTTCCAGTTCGGGTTATTGGAATATTCAAGGTAAACGCCGTTTACGTTATCATATGAAGTAGCAAGATCCTTTTCAGATGCATTAACAGTTGCTGCGTCCTCGTTGAGGTGAACGTTGTAGATGACCTCTACGGTTATCTCATCTGTACCAAGCTTCTTGCTTGCTGCTGTTATTGCAGGAACGATATCGTTAATAGTGATATCAAGTGTACGGTTTGTTGTATTGCTTGCAAGCTGATAATCAGTATTTGCTTCGCCTTTATTAACTGTTGTTTCACCTGCAACAGTAACAGAGTCAATATTCTCAAAAGTTATACCCTTGTTGTATGTATCGTGGAATGCAACCTTGTAAGCCTTGTATGCTGCGAAATCTTCGTCAGCGGGAATAGTTGCGATAAGTTTCATCTGGAAAGTCTCGTTGATAGCGTGGTCAGCAGACTCGCCCCAGCCGTTGTTATCGCCTGTTGCAGCCTTATCGTCATTATCGTAAACCTGCTTGTCAACAGTAGGAGCAGCAGACTTTACTGTGATTTCCGCACCTGCGCTTGCATCATACTGTGTAAGAATGTAAGATGTTCTTGCATAATCATTGCCGCCTGTAGCGCCTGTTTCGATAATTACATAGTAACCATCGCTGTCAAGTGTGAGCGATCCATGTCCTGTAACGGGAGCAGCAAGCAGTGTTGCGTGTGTTGCAACGAAATCAGCAAAAGCCTTTGCATCGGCAGACTTATCTGAAAATCCGCTGAGCACGTTTGCAACTTCAGCTACTGTGCTGGCAGTTGTAAAATTATCGCCAATCGTTTTATCAGCTTTAAGTGCAGCGAGAAAAGCGTCAAATCCGTTTGCCTTTGCAAAGCTGATATTTGTAAGGTTGTCGCCTTCAACTGTGCCGTTGAAAATCTTGTAAGCGCTGTAGTTATGAGTTACACCAGCCTTTACTTCACCTGTAAAGGAAACTGTATTCTCTGTTGCTGCTGCACTAACGTTCATGGTCATGGGGGCTGCTGCGCAAGCTGCGAGTGTGAGGGCTGCTGCCATTGCAAAAATCTCTTTGTGTTTTTCATAATAATTCTCCTTATTCATTAATTCTTGGCGATCTCGGTCGGAGCGGAGCTTTTCCGCCCCGACTTTGATCTTTACTGTTGTATCTCATGCGCGTTTCCGCTCGCGGCGGCTTCGGCGCTTGAAGAAGAGGACTGTACCGGAGAGTGCCATTATTGCAATTCCGGCTGCGGTATACGGAGCTGTTCCGCTGCCGCCCGTTTCGGGAAGCCCGACTGATTCTGTCGGCTTCTTGGTGTTGGTGATCTCAACCGAGGCATTTCCGCCGCTTGCAGCATTAATGCTGTAGTGCGTCTCGCTGTCTCCGTCTGTCACCTTGTAGCTGTCAACGTAACCTGCCGCGTCAACCTTCTGACCGTTTATCATGTACTCCACAATGGTGTAGTAATACGGTGTATCGGGTGAAGCATAAGCCTTAAGGTCGTTGATGACCTCAGCGAAGTTGTTGTCCTTTGAGAGTGTGATGACAGCTTCATCACTGTTCTCGAACGAGAGGTCGTTTATGGTCATCACTGTCATGCCGCTTGTTTTTGCGACAACGACCACGTCATTATCCTCGCTTACCGACTTGATATCGTCGAGTGACTTTGTCGCGGCTGAATAGCTGAGTCCGAGTCCGAGTTTGCCCATTCTCGGAACTGCCAGTCTGCGCGGAGCAGATCGCGGTGTTGCAACAGGCTTAACGTAGATTATAAAGCTGAATTCTCCGCTCGGTATAGTTCCAGCTATACCAAAGGTATCATTTTCAACTGCAAATGAATTAGTATTACCTGAAACATCAACTGTTCCTACTCCGTTGTTCCAAACAAATTGACCCCATCTGTTTCCCGGACCCCAAACGTGCATAGTATCATTGCCTGATGAACGCAGTTCATATTTCTGCGGTACCAAATCTTTAAGCACATCATCGGATCTTATACTGTTCATATGCCAGCCCATATACCAACCCGGTGATGTCAGCGAAAACGTTATAGTTCCCGCCGTTGAATCATAAGTATAATTATATACGTTGCTTGAATTATCATCAGCAATAGTACCCGTCACCACATTTCCCGAAGGAGCTGTTGTGGTAGTTGTGGTCGTAGTCGTTGTGGTAGTAGTGGTTGTTGTGGTTGTAGTCGTAGTAGTTGTTGTTGTCGTAGTGGTGGTAATTGCTGCGGTCGTTTCTGCAACTACGCTGACGGTAATGTTTTTCTCCTGTACACCGTCGGAAACCGTTATCTCTGCCTTTCCCGAAGCTATACCGTTGACCGTAACTGTCATGCCGTCCGAGCTGATGAACGCCTCTGCTGTATTTCTGTCCGAGCTTACCGCCTTGACCACCTTTTTATTTGCCTTAATGCTGAGAGTCTGTCCGATCTCAAATTCGGTGCTTTCGGCTGTAACCTCAAGTGTCTTGTTGAGCGCCGTTTCGTCAGGAGTTGTCGAGCGCTTTATCTTAACTTGAATTATGTCATTCTCGTGAGCTGTCAGACCGTCGCTCCATATCTTCTTAACGTCGATAGAAGTTTTCGGACTCTCCCATGTATTGGTCACCACGATCTGCGGAGTCTCCTCGCCCTCTGCAAGAGCTGCAAGCGTTAAGCCGTTGTTCTCATCGGAATACGTCGGCTTCCAGTTTTCAGGCGGATTGACCTCGGTAACACGATATTTTGAACCAACGTCAAGGTCGTTCCAAGTGTACTCCCACTTTCCGTCCTGCGGAAGTGTGATCTCCTTTACATCGACCCACTTGCCCGTGCTCTCTTCCTTTTGGAGCATGAGCTTTACGCTGTCAGGGTGATTTGTCTGACTCCATTCCTTCTTGACGCTGAGCGAGGTCTTTTCGCCCTCCTCATCGCCTGTATTGGTAACGGTGACAGCCATGAGTCCCTGTGCTGCCTGACCGTTGTGCGAGTAGCTTGCCTGCCACTTGTCGGAAGTTGTTACCTCCTTAACGTAGTAGATGTACTCATACTTGAATCCTGCCTTTAGGTTAAGATTCTCATACTCAGATTCGCTCGGCTCATTCTGGAGACCCGTCAGAGTTGCGCTCCAGTTGTTGCCCTCATTGAGAGTGATCTTATCAACCACTTCGCCGTTTGCCGTAAAGCCCTTGACCTGCTTGTAAGTATCGTCAAGTTCGGGTAAATAATCAACATCAACGGGGACTTCTGAATTTACCGTGAGAGTTTCCTTACCGTAGTACTCACCGATCGCCTCGTAGAATTTGTTTGCCATTGCCTCATAACCCGCGGGATTCGGGTGAATGCCGTCCGCGAGCATGGTGTGCATATCGACTGCGGAATTGATATCAACAAATCTTGTATTTGTATCGTTCAATCCCTCGACCATTGTCTTGAGAGCCGCGTTATATGCATCAACCTTTGCATTAAGCGCCGTTAAGTCACGCCACGATCCAATAAGCATATTATCGGTCGTGTTTTCCTTATTGTTCATGTAAGGAATACTTCCGACAAAGAATATTATATTCGGAGCTTTTGCCCTTACCGACTCAATGTACGTCTTGACCTGTGCCGCAAAATCATTCACGTCTGTCAAATCATCACGCAAGACATTATTTGTGCCTATCAGCAGCGTAGCAATATCCGCATAGCTGCCATTGGTGAGCAGTGCGTCCCCGGTTACCAGACCACTGATAAGATAATTATTATGACCGTTGTTTTTTACTTCTCCCGTTGTTCCAAGCAGATCTTTAAGTGCAACGGGGTAAGTATATGCCGGATCTACATTGTTCATATCACCAAATGTGATCGAGTCACCGATAGCGGCAACCGTTACATTGTTCGGGATCTTATAGCGCTCAGTTGTAAGAGGTCTAAGTTTGCGGTAAAGCTCAAGTTCAACCGGCTTTTTGCTTGAAACCACCTTATCCCACACCTTATTAACTTTCAGCGTCTGCGGTGTCGACTTCGGAGAATTGGTTACTGTAACAGATGTGCTCTTGCTTCCTGCCGCACGTTCATAGCTTGCAACATAGCCGCTCGGGACCTGCTCAACAGCATAGTAGTTGTATCTCTCACCTGAGTCCTGGAAATTCTCAAGACCGCTGAGAGTGTATCTCCAACCGTTTGCTTCATTGAGTACGACACCTTCCTTTATGAGTTCTGATGCCGCTATTTCCTCCGCCGTGCCCTCTGAGCTTGCCCAGACTGTCTTTGATCTGTAAATGTTGAACTTTACTTCGTCGTGAGCTGTCAGACCGTCGCTCCATACCTTAGTGACCTCCAAGTCAATAGATGCCGCATAAGGATTCTTATTGGTTATCGTTATCTGACCGCCTGCGCCCGAAAGGTTCTTGTTGTAGTTTACCGAATAGCCGTAGGGGATAGAAGATGTGTCCTCAGTAACGCGGAAATCTGTATATCCTTCGAGAAGTTCGTTAGGGATAGTAACTGCCCACGAATCGTCCTTGGTTATCGTCCAGTTCTGAGTATCGCTGCTCTTCTTAATGACAACCCAGTCGTTGCCCTTTTTACCCTCAAGCTTGAATGAAATTTTGTCAAGCGGCGGGTCAGCCATGACCTTGTTGTCTGCGTCCTTCCATATCTTGGTGACTCTCAGACCCTCGCCGTTGGTGCAGTTCACGGTTCCGTCCTTATTCAGACCGTTGCCCGTGTATATTGCGGAATATCTGCCGTTATTTCCGTCCTTATCCACAAATTTTCCCTCAGCATTGCGCGTGTAGGTATTGCCGCCGATCGTATAAGCTTCTTCGACAACATAGTAGTAGATAAGTGAGCCGTCCTTACCGTTCGGAAGATCGTTCCATGCATAGCTGAACGAATTGCTTCCGCCGGCAGATCTAAGAGTTATCGGACCGCCGTTTTTGTCAAGAACGTCATTGTTGTTCTTATCCTTGACAACTATCGTTCCGTCGCTTTTTATCTCCACGCGGCTGATGTCAACGGTGGTATCACTATCGACATTGTAGCTTACGCTTGCCTTGTGCATTTTACTGTTCGGGTCGTCATCGGACGTTGGTATTGCCGGTATGCCCGAAGGTCTTGAACCCACATAGTAGTAAAGCTGGAAGATCGACGACCAGTCCTTCGACTTGTCGGATTCTGAAAGATTCCATGTTTTCTGAACGCCGACGTTTATTTCCGCATTGTTCGGAATGCTCGCCGTACCGCCCTGACTTATGGACATTACCGTTACATCGCCGCCAAGCATCTGCCTGAACGACTCAGCGTCTCCGGTGAATGTGAAGTAAAAGACGAAGTCTTTCATTTCGGGTGAATCAGCGTCTATCGTTATGCTGCTGACGTCCGTGCCCTCTGCCGCAGCCTTTTCCAGAGCCAACTGGTAGGGAGTTTTCTGATAGCCGTCAGGAGCAACTGTCTCTACTATCTTGTAGAGCACTCCGGGCGTGAGATTGAGCGAATGCTTGCCGCCCTTGACTTTAAGGTCTGCGGCGCTTGCCGGAACTGTTCCGTCATCGCCCTCAAAGTCGCCAAGAGTTATCCTGTCAACAGTAGGCTGTTTCTCCAACGGGGTGAAAGCGTTTGCGTACTGCCACTTGCCGTTGACGTACTGTGCAAGCTTAAAGGTCGAATCCAGATAGTTAATGGTCTGGTCGCCGATATTTACCTTGACAATACTCGGAGCTTCCGTTGCGGAAACTATACCCGAAGAATCCTGCAGTTCGTAGCTGTTTTCACCTGCGCTGCTTTCCTCTGTGGAATCCGAAGTCTTTACAGAGGCATTGTTCGTGAACGTTACCTTTGTTCCGTCCTCGGGTTTTTCACCTATCTTCGGATTTCCCGGAGTTGAGCTGTTTGTCTTGAATTCGTATGTGTAGTCGATCCTCAGATGTTTTTCATCGGGAACCTGAATGTGAAGTATGTTCTTGACCATTTTCTTGGTCTTTTCAGCGGATATGCAGTTGATCTTAACACCATTGGGATTACCTCTAAGTGTAAGATTGTCACCGTCCATTCCCGCCGGAACCTTGAGTGTGAATGTTACTTTGTAATCATTTGCTGCTTCAAATTTAAGCGCTTCAAGACCGCTGCATTCTGCTAATGTGCCTAATGCTACGTCCTGCCAGTCCCCCTGAGCGCCTTTCTTGGCAACCGTAATATCACTTGCATTAAAAGTTTTTTCGCCTTCTGCCTGAAGAGTAAATGTTACATATTCTCCTGTCGAAACACCCTCTGCGTAAAGGTCAGTCCAATATGCATCATTTTTTCTTTCGCCGAATGTAAGCTTTGTAACTTCTTCAACAGTTTTATTCTCAATATTATAGGAGAAGTCTGTTATTTTCCTGATAACGTTGTTTGGGTTAAGGGGTTCAAGTTCAAAAACGCAGATCGAGTTCAGAACCGCGTCAAGCAAGCCCGAACCGTTTGTGTCGTTGTAACCCGTTATCTCGAATTCATCGGTAATATCAAGGAAGTTTTCATTTGAAAGATTATCGCCTCTGCTGTTTACATAAATACTGTATCCTGCACGACCAAAAGCCTTATTGTTACCATGGTCTGCATCGTACTTCTTGTCGATCACATAATCCTTATCTTCCGGCGAACTGTTCTTGCCGATAGTAAGCGTTGCCTCACTGCCCGAATCCGAGCCGTTGTGGGCGATCGTATTTTTGAGAGCAAAGCTTCCGCTGTTCTTTATCGCCTCATCTACAACAGATTTCGGCGTTGCAGTAAAGTAAATAAAGTAGGTATATCCCGTATCATTAAACGTAAATCTTACTTTCTGCGGGTCATTGTCATATGGATAGGTAAGATATTTACTAACATACCATCTTTCTAAAAAAATCTTATTCCAACTTGGCTTTATAATCAAGAATTCATGATTTGGGAAATCTTTACTTTTGTAAAGAACCGTATCAGGCGGAAGGGTATCAATATAGTCCGCTTTCTTACCGTTAAGAGTTACTTTCCACGGGAACAGGTAACATTCCTGTGAAACTCCGTTGACCTCTGTTACCACGGTCGAAACATCGGTCAGGCTTTCCGCTGTGATCGAATCCGTTTCCGTAAAGTTTTCCTTTATATTCTCATATTCAGGCTTTATCGGAACAAGCGCTGTTTTTTCGATTTTTGCAAGCTTGGTATTAGTTACGGTAATGCTTGAATCGCTGTTGCAGACACCGTTATTTTCGTCATAAGAATACGAAGTGGTGTAGCCTGATATTGTGTCCTCTATCACACGATAGTAGATAGTCTTTCCGTCAGAAGTCTGCTTGGGGAGATTTTTCCACTCCCACTCGGGTGAAGTCTGTGAAGTTACGCCTGCATTTGCGTCAGCCGCAACGCTAACGGGATTTTTCACTCCGTCTGCTTCATAAAGCTTCCATTCGCCGCCGTCAACTCTCTTTTGCAGCGTGAATATAACTTCCAGACCGTCTCTGTCCTGCGGACTGTCCTCTGCCCATGTTTTTGAGGCTGTTATCCTGATGTATTTGTAGTAGTTCTTAACAAGAGATTTTCCTGTGCTGTTTGTACCGTCCTCATCGGGCTTGGTATCGTATCCCTCGGGAATACTTGAGGCAACTTCGCTTGCGCGGTAGTAGCATTTACCGGTCGAGTCCTCCTTAGAAAGACCGTTCCAGCTCTTGTCTGTCTCCCATGTGCTGCCGTTGGTGTTCGTCGGCTTGCTTACCGTTATCTCATTTTCGCCCTTGGGATAGTAATCCGTCCATTCATCTATCCAGCCGCCGCTTTCATTTTTGTGGCGTATCTGGAGTTTCATGGTTACCGAATTGCCTCGGGTAGAGACATCGCCCGAATCGCCGTCCCATGTCTTGACAGGTGTGATATTTATCTTGTCCCACTCGTTTGATACATCACATTCGAGTGTGTAGCTTCCGCTTTCGCTGTTTACGGAGTTTGAGTAGCCGCCATTCAGCTCTATGTAGCCGTCAACGGTAGTTTCTTCTTTAATGCGGTAGTAGATGACTTTGCCGTCTTTGTACTTCGGGAGATCCTTCCACGATGCGTACCAGTCATTTCCCTGATTGAGCGTCAGAGTCTGAACTGTTGTCACATCAGTCCACGTTGAATTGTCCGTGCTCTCCTGCAACCTGACGGTTATCTCTTTTCTGCCGCTTGTGTCGCTTTCATCATTCAGCCATTTCTTGTGCGCCCTGATCTCAACCTGATCGTAGACGTTCGTGAAACCTGCCTGAGCGTTATGCTCGCTGAAAACGTCAGAAGTATCGGGTTTGCGGATATAGCCTGTGAGTTCAGCCTCTTCTACTTTATAATAGTATGGGTTTCCGTTGCCGTCCTTTTTTTCAAGCTCCGAGAAATCGAATGCTGTTTCGCCCGATTTGAGAGTCTTGGTCGCGACCTCAGTCCAATTGACGTTATCGGTCGAACGCAAGAGCCTGAACGTTATGTCCGGTACTTTCGTTCCCTCGGGAACGCCCGACCATGTCTTGTTAACGGAAATACTCATCTTATTATAAGTATTTGTTACATTGAATTTCTTTTCCGTGCCGTCTGCCTGATAGCTCGGATCACTGTAGGAAACCTTGTAACCCTCGGGAACTTCACCGTCCGTATCGCTGCTGTATGAACCGTCATTCGCAGACTTTTCGGTAATTTCAACAACTCTGTAGTAGAGTGGCTTTCCCGTAGCGGGATCTGTGGTGGGAAGATTCCACCAGCTGATCTCTCCGTTTGCTCTCTGGGGATTCGTAATATTGTTTGCCTTTACGGCAGACCAGTTTACATTGTCGGTGCTGTACTGGAGAAGCAGGAACGCGTCAGGGTGAGTGCTCGGAGCGTCCTCCCAGTTTTTGTAAGCCTTGATGTTCTGACTGCCCTGAAGATTTCCGCGGTTAACAATCTGTGATGCGTCAGTGGACGTATCGTCACCGTACTTACCGCTGTTCTTGAAGTTCTTGTAGCCGCCGTTTGAAATATCTGATACATCGGCTGTCGAACTGTAGGTTATTGTCTGTGTGCGTGAAGCAGTCGGCTTTAAGAATGTAATCGTAAAGCCTGTTATTTTTCCGTCTGCATCTTTTGTTTCCTTGATACTGTAATCTGTATCTTTCACAAGAGAGCCGACCTTTATCGCATTGAACTGCTCCTCTGTGAGGTACTGTCCGTCCTGCAATGTATCGGTGAAAGTCTTTGACGAATCGCTGAAATTGCTGAAATCGGTAATTTTTACCTGCCAGTCAAGCGTTATAGTCTCCGACTCAGACGGACTGAGCGTGGGTTTCAGAGTAAGATCTGCATTCGGAGTTTCAGCGGTCTTTGTAAGACTGCTCTTCTCACTGTAGTGGACGCTCGTTGTTTTGTCATCGTCCGGAGTATTGCTGTCATTCGGAGGGTAGACCTTCGCGTTGTTGGTCACATCCGCGCCGGCACTTCCCTTGAGGTCAGTGCCGTCTGCCGCCTTGCTCGTCTTATAGGTGATGACCACTTTATCGGCATTTGTAAGAAATTCTATCTTACTGCCGTTAATTGTGTAGTCCGTACCGCTGACAAGAGTTCTTCCGTCTCCGTCAACCAGCGTGAGCGACTGTATGTCGTCAGAACTGAACGCGGTATCTTCTACTGTATAGCCTTTCAGCGGGAAATTATGCAGTCGGCTCACTTCGATCTTCCAGTTAATCAGACCGAGTTCTCCGCCATCCTTTTCATAATCGGGAGCACCGCTCTTTACCACCTCGGCTTTGTAATCGCTCGGCTGTATCTGCGTCTCGGACGAAGTCTCCGCGCGGTCACTTGATTTATCGGGATTTTTGTTTATTATCTGCGCATTGTTTGTGAATTTGCCCTGATTATTCAGCAGCTCATCAGATGTCGGGTAGTAATCATATTCAAATTGAATGTCCTCGGCATCGGGTGACGAATTGAACACATACTTGCCGTTCGCCTTATCCATTGTGCCGTCACATGACGGGTTGACCTTCCAGTTTCTCACATCGCCCTTGAACATTGAGTCATACAACTCGTAGTTGCTGAGGTCAACGAGCTTGCCGGGGTTCTTGATGTTTATTACATAGTGGATCTTTTCTGTTCCGTCATTATCGTACTGCACCGAGCTGTTCTTTGAGCCGGGCTTTATGATATCGTCAAATTTGATAACGAATTCATTGCCTCCGACACTGATACTCTGATCACCGTCTGCGGTAGCTGCTCTTCCCAAGGTCGCGTCAAATTTGAGTCCACCCTGAAACTGACGATTCTTGCTGTTTCCAAGCATTTCTTCTATATAGCTATCGGTAAACTTAATAACGATAAGTCCGTCCTCGGAAATAGAATAGTAGCCTGCTGGTCCTTTTTGATATTTTTCGTCCCAGATTCTTTTATCTGAGCCATAGAATCCGCCCTTGACAATATCGATATTTGAGGGAAGCTGGTAGTAAATGTACGGCTGAGAAAGGTCAACTCCGCTCATGTTGGCATAGCTCAACTCAATTCTAAATTCAGCTTTCGTGCCATCATTTTTGATTTTATCGGGATTCTCAGGCTCAAACTTGGTTATCATATTTTCCTGTAGCTGAGCCGCTCCGTCGGGAATGGTTTTCTGCTGTGATTCAAAGTACACCCCATTGGTTTCTGCAAATCCGGGGGATATTCCCATGTAAGGCATTATAAATCCTGCACAAACGGAAAGGAAAACCAAAAAAGCAATGATTCGTCTATGCAGATGATTGTCTTGTATTATCTGCTGTGTTTTCTTCTGACTATTCATTTATATCAATTCTCCCCTTTCAGTTAAATTTGTAAAATTAAATTTTTCCGAATGAATCAATTGGATAGACGCGAAGTAAAACTTTTCCTATAACATTTTCAATTGCGACACAGCCCACGGAAGTCGAGCGGCTGTCTATCGAGGCCCCAGAAGATTGCTCACAGCCTTTTGGACGATCTGGCGCTCCATGTTCGGCGTGATATATTGAAGTTTCAAGGAGCGCTGCGTCATAGCCTTACGCAGCT
>OHBM01001686.1_pt1 | contig 15778 bp, 12 predicted proteins | sample 1577251 | NCBI WGS metagenome assembly OHBM01 (sample SAMEA3541557, study PRJEB24748) | human gut metagenome | biome: human gut; feature: human-associated habitat; material: faeces | place: China | collected 2012 | reverse complement strand
CGGGGGTGAGGGGCTTCTGGCTATAGCTGCCGTGCCTGCGGATGGCGGGGATCACCTCGGACGTGACCCATTTGCGGAAGGGCTTGGCCTCGGGCTTGTCCGAGCGCAGGATGACATTGTAAAGACCGGATTCGTTGACAGCCGTCATCATCTGGGGCCCGCCGGGGGTGTCCACTTTGACCGGCTCCCTTTCGTCTGCGTCAAGCCGTTCGGAAACATCGCGGTATTTGCTGATGCCGAGGACGTCACACACGTCCTTGAGGACGAACCACGGCTCGCCGTCGCGCTCGACGGTGCGGACCGCGTTTTGCTGATAGGTGAAGATCTGTAAGTCGTTCATGGAGGGGCCTCCTCAGCTGGCGAAGTCGTCGCCGTCCTTGGCAAATAGGTATTGGAAACTCTTGCCGAAGTAGGCACAGTATTTGCGACATTCCTCTGGTGTGAATCGTCCGGATTTCTTTTTGCTCTGATAGGCAGTTCGCGAAATGCCAATAATGCTTGCCATGTCATCATCCGTGAGGTTGTGAATAGCCTTTTGCCCAAGTAGATTTGGATACATTTTCTCGTTCCTTTCCTTTCAAAATGTTCTCGTTCCGAGAACTTTACCAAAAGAATACTCGCAAAACGCAAACTTGTCAAGCCTTTTTCACAAAAAAGTTTTCGTTACGAGAACTTTTCATTGACATTTGCAAAATGCCAACTTATACTGTATTCAGAGGTGATGAAAAATGAACTTCGGTGACAGACTGAAATCTTTTAGGACCGAGAAGAAATTGACACAAGAAGATCTTGCGAAGAAGGTCGGCGTTGCGAAAACGACGATTACCGGCTATGAAAAAGGTAACCGCGAACCGGACGTTGAAAAGCTCAAACTTCTGGCGTCTGCATTAGACATTACGGCGGACGAATTGATCGGGACTGGATTTAACATCAAAAAAGCCCCGTCCCTTTCGGACGAGGCTATGAAGATCGCAAAGGACTATTCGAGCTTGGATCGCTGGGGCAGGACTGCCGTGCGCGAGCTGGTGAGCACGGAAAAGCAGCGCTGCGAGGATGAGGCCCGCTTCATGGAGGATTCGCAGCTTGTCACGTTCGAGCCGAAGGTCATCAACCGCTATCTGGAGCCGTCTGCCGCCGGCATTGCCGCTCCGGTCGAGGGCAAAGACTTCGAGCCGTATGAGCTCGGGCCGGACGATCCGCAGGGTGCGGCCTACGCGATCCGCGTTCAGGGCGACAGCATGGAGCCGGACTTTCCCGACGGCAGCACCGTATTTGTCAATCACGACGCCATTGTCAACGGCGACATCGGCGTTTTCTGCGTAGACGGCGGCACGGTCATCAAGCAGTATTATCGCGATCCGTTCGGCATGACCTATCTGTTCTCCCTCAACCGCAAGCGTGCGGACGCGGACGTGCCGATCTATCCGAGCAGCGGCCAGACGGTCATCTGTCAGGGGCGCGTTATCACGAAGCGGAGATATCCGCTGCCGAGGTGAGGAGAGTGAGCGATGGGCATATACGATGATCCTGAGTTTTTCAGGCATAAGCGATACTGTCAGAAACAGAATTTGAAAGGCATTTGGGCTTTCATCCGGCGATACTCCCCGATCATCTTCGGCCTCCTGCTGCTCGCAGAAAGCGTCTTTGTCAATATCCGGCAAGCTGAAGAAATCAAAACGCTGAAAAGCGAAAATGCAACGCTTGCCGCATCGCTTGAAGAATCCGCAGCCGAGGAGGGCCGCCTACAAGAACGCCTGCAAAGCGTATGGGATCGTTGCGACGCTATGCAAAGCAGCGTAGATGCCGCCGACTTTTTCCGCAGAAATGTCGGGCTGCTCGTAGACGGCTCAAGCTATTACCACCGATACGGCTGTGCGGTCTTTCAAAATGCAACCTCTTTTACGCCGCTGGCGATAGAAGTCTGCGAGCGGCGCGGATACACGGAATGCCCGTTATGCGGGTCAAGTGCAAAGATACCGGACCTTGCGAGCGCAAAATAAAAACGCCGGAGTGGTGCAAACACTCCGGCGGGCCTAATCCATTCCCCCAGCATAACCACGACGAAACACAAAAGGAAACGACGAACGAACGCTAACGATTAGACTGTGAAATATATTATCACAGTTCTTTTCGTCGCGCAAGATGAAAGGAGCTTTTTTATGGCAAAAAACAAGTACCACCAAAGGCCGGACGGACTTTTCGAGACCTCCCGCACCGTCAACGGCAAGCGCATTTACTTCCGCGGCAAGACCTGCCGCGAGGTAGACAAGAAAATTTTGGCATGGCAGGACGAGCGCGAGCGGGGCCGCAAATTCCCCGTGATCGCGGACGAGTGGGAGACCGAGCACGAGGAGACCATCCGAGAGAGCACGCGGTCGTGCTACTCCTACGCGGTCAAGCGCCTCAAGGCGGCGTTCCCTGGCTATGCGTCCGAGATCGAGCCGCTGGACGTGCAGCGCTTTATCCGCTCGCTGGAGAGCTGCGGCAAGTCTGCGAGCAGCGTCAAAACAGATCTCGCCGTGTGCCGCATGATCTTTGCGCACGCCGTCATAAAGGGGGATATCCGCGTCAATCCCGCGGTCGAGGTCAAGAAGAGCCGCGGGCTGCCGAAGAAGCAGCGGCGGGCATTGACCGAAGCCGAAGAGCGGGCCGTCAAGGACAGCGCGGCGACCAAACCGCCGTTCTGGCTGTTTCCGTATCTGCTGCTTTATACCGGTCTGCGGCGCGGGGAGGCGCTGGCGCTGACCTATGCCGACATCGACCGAAAGGCCGAGACCATCCGCGTCAACAAGAAGCTCAACTATACGGGAAGAAACCGGCCTGTGTTGGAAAACTTCCTCAAGAGCGAAAACGGCGCGCGGGAAATCCCACTCATGCCCCAGCTTGCCGCGGCTCTGCCGAAAAACCGCGTGGGGCTCGTGTTCCCTGACGAGGACGGGGGCTATCTGCTGCTATCCCGGCTGAATAAGCTGTGGGGGCAATACCGAGAGGCGGTCGGGCTGCCAGAGGACATTACACCGCATTGTTTCCGGCACAGCTATGTGACGATCTGCTTTGAAGCGGGGCTGACGCCGCGCGAGACGGCCAGTTTTGCCGGGGACACGGTGGAGGTCATCGAGGCGGTTTATACCCATCTGCGGCAGGAGAAGGCGGAGAGCGCTGCGGAGAAGCTGCGGAAGTATCATGCCTGATCTACTGCGTCTTTACTGCGTCATTTCTGCGTCCGAACGTGGTCAAAACGGGGCTTTTTGGGTCAAGAAAAGAAATCGCTGAAACCCTTGATATATAAGGAAAAATCAGCGATTGCAGGGGAAAGCGGGGAAGGCTTATTTTTGAACACTTGACAAAAATGAGAAAGGGCTCTATAATATCGTTCTCTGCGGCGAAGGGAAGAACGCCGCGGAGCATTTGAACGATCCAAGCATCCAAAGGAGAGATGACATGATGAAATTCCAAAAACGATTTGTGCCGCTGCTACTCGCACTGGTGCTGGCGTTCGGCACGCTGCCCGTGCAGGCGGCGGCGCTCACGCGCGGCGAGGCCGCGCAGGCGCTGCTCTCCGCCGCGCAGGACTATAACCCCGGCGTGCAGCGGTCCGACATTCTCAAGGGCTATCCCGACGGCAGCCTTGCGCTCGACGGCACGCTGACACGCGCACAGGCGCTGGTGATGCTCACGCGCGCCTTCGGCGGCTTTGCCGTCCCTGTAGGGGACAACGCCCGCATAGCGCTGCCCACAGGCAGCCTGACGAATGTTCCCGCATGGGCGGCGGAGGAGCTTTCCTCCGTTCTCGCTGCCGGCCTTGCGGACGGCGACGCGAACGAGGCTATGAGCGCCGAAGCACTCTCGACGCTGCTCCGCCGCGCCTACGCCGCCAAGGGAACGAACCTCAAGGACGACTACTACGCCGCCGTCAACAAAAGCTGGCTGGACGGCTCCGACATTCCCGCGGGCCTGTCCATCAACGGTCCGTTCTACGGCCTGAGCCTGACGGTCAACGAGCAGATTGCGGCGCTCATCCGCGAGATCGACGCGCATGAGCAGACTCCCGGCACCGCCGAGGCGAAGATCAAGGCGCTCTACGACTGCGTGATGGACGCCGAGGGCCGCGAGAGGGCCGGCGTTGCGCCCATTCAGAAGTACCTTGATGCCATCGAGAGCGCCAAAACGCTCGACGAGCTGGTGAGCGTCGATGCGCAGATGCAGAAGGAGCTGGGGCTGTCTATGCTCCTCGGCTTCGGCCTGACGACCGACCTCGCGGATTCGAGCCGCAGAATCGCCGCATTCTCGCTCATCGGCGCGGGCATGGATAAGGACTTCTACGTCAACGGCGCCGACGCGCAAAGGAGCGCCTACACCACATATCTCACATCGCTGCTGACGCTCTCCGGCCTTGGCGCGGACGAGGCGGCGCAGCGCGTCGCGGCGTTCTATGATGCCGAGGCGGCGATCTCCGCGGCCTCGCTCGACCCGCAGGACTACAGCAACGTGGACAAGACCTACAACCTCTTCACGCTCGGCGAGCTCAAGACGCTGCTGCCGAACGTGGACCTTGACGCCGTTCTTACCGCCAGCGGCATTGAAAACGCGGAGCGGATCATGATCAGCGACGTCGGCGCGCTGAAGGCAGCCGCGGCGCTCTACGACGACGCCCACCTTGCCCTGCTCAAGACCGCGGCGCGTCTGGCGCTGCTGCAAAGCGTGGCCACATCGCTCAATCAGGGATTTATGGACGCGTACTTCGACTTCGTGCTGGCCTACTACGGCGTAGATGCCCGCCAGAGCAATGAGCAGATCGCGGCGCAGCAGGTGCAGGCGCTTCTGGCGGATTACCTCAGCCGCGCCTATGTGGACGAATACTTCTCCGCCAAAGCCAAGGCCGACGTGGAGGAGATGATCGGCGAGTTCATCGCCATCTACAAGGAGCGCATTCTGGCGCAGGACTGGATGAGCGCCGAAACCAAGGCCAAGGCCGTAAAGAAGCTCGACACCATGGGCGTCAAGGTCGGCTATCCCGACAGCTGGGAAAGCTGTCTTGACCGCGCGGAGATCAAGTCCCCCGCCGAGGGCGGCTCCTTCTTTTCCAACGTCATCGCCATTCAGATGGCGATGAAGCAGGATGTCCTCGCCCATCAGAACGACGCGCCGGACAAGAGCGAATGGATCATGACGCCCTTTACGGTCAACGCCTGCTACAATCCCAGCGCCAACGACATCACCTTCCCCGCCGCCATTCTGCAGTCGCCGCTTTACGACGTGAACGCCAGCCGGGAGGAGAATCTCGGCGGCATCGGCTGCATCATCGCCCACGAGATCACCCACGCCTTCGACAACAACGGTGCGAAGTTCGACGAGAACGGCAGCGCCGCCGACTGGTGGACGGCGGAGGACTACGCCGCCTTCCGGCAGAAGTGTCAGGCTGTGGCCGAATGGTACGACGGGCAGGAGGCTTATCCCGGCATCGCGTGCAGCGGCGTGCTGACCATTTCCGAAAATGTGGCCGACCTCGGCGCGGCAAAGTGCATCGTCGCGGCGGCGAAGAAGCTCGACCACCCCGACCTCGACAAGCTCTTCCGCGCCGTCGCGAACACCTGGGCGTCCACGACCTCGCGGCAGATGCGCGAGTATCTGGCCGTGACCGACGTCCACGCCCCGGATAAGCTGCGCTGCAACCGCGCACTGCAGACGCTGCCGGAATTCTACACGACCTATGGTATACGGCCCGGCGACGGGATGTGGACCGCACCGGAGACGCGCGTGAGCGTGTGGTAACAAAACGTCCGAAAAGCAGCCCTTCTCTCGCACCTGCATATTTTTCGGCAAAACGACAAAATATCTTTCTTGACAAAAGCATATTGCGTATGTTACCTTAAAAAGGCAAGTGGATAAGGTGATCGGATGATGGGTCACGGGAGAGATCGCGGAATATCTGCCGCGGCGCCGAAGGGGAACGCAGAAGCTCTCAGGCAAAAGGACCGGACTCGGACGACGCTCCGAAAAGTGCGGCTTGCCGCACGCCGAAGGTGCAACCTGCAAAAATGCGATATGCTGTGTCAGGGAAACTCTCAGGTCATAAAACGGAGGCACAAAGTTCCAAGGGGGACTTTGTGCCTTTTTTCTATGCCATATTTTAATCATTTTTATGCTATCGTTCAAAAATGATAATGGAGGAAACGGCTTATGGAAAGGAAAACACCCCTGTATCAGACCCATGTGGACGCGGGCGGAAAGATCGTCGAGTTCGGCGGCTTTCTGATGCCCGTGCAGTACCCCACCGGCGTGCTCGCCGAGCACATGGCCGTGCGGCAGAAGGCGGGACTCTTTGACGTGTCGCACATGGGCGAGCTGCGGCTCAAGGGCCCCGACGCGGTCGCAAACGTGCAGAAGCTCATCACCGCGGACATCTCCGCCATGCAGGACGGCGACATCAAGTACGCCATGTTCTGCAACGACGCGGGCGGCATTATTGACGATTTTATCGTTTACCGCTGTGCCGCGGACGACTACTGGCTGGTCGTCAACGCGGGCAACCGCGACAAGGATGCCGCGTGGGTCGAGAGCCATCTGTTCGGCGACGTGGACTACCGCGACGAGGGTGACGACTGGGGACAGGTCGCGCTGCAAGGGCCAAAGTCCGGCGACATTCTCAAAAAGCTCTGCGCGGAGCAGTACATTCCCGCGAAGTATTACACCTTTATCGACAACGTTCCGCTCGACCTCGGCAGCCGCACCATTCACGCTCTCGTTTCCCAGACAGGCTATACCGGCGAATACGGCTTTGAGCTCTACTGCAGGGCTGAGGACACCGTTGACCTCTGGCACGCCCTGCTCGCCGCGGGCGAGGAGTACGGCCTGATCCCCTGCGGACTCGGCGCGCGCGACACGCTGCGGCTCGAAGCCTCCATGCCGCTCTACAGCCACGAGATGAACGAGGAGATCACGCCGAAGATGGCGGGACTTCCCTGCAAGCTGACCGGCAAGGACTTCATCGGCCGCGACGCGCTCGTCGCGCTCGGTGCGCCGAAGTTAAAGCGCATCGGCATGAAGGTCGTCGGACGCGGCATCGTGCGCGAGCACTGCGACCTCTATACGATGGAGGGCGAGAAGCTCGGCTGGACGTCCTCCGGCACATTCGCGCCGTTTATCGGCTGCGGCGTCGCGATGGGCTATATCCCCGCCCAAGATATCGAGATCGGCAAGCATCTGAACGCCGACGTGCGCGGCCGCATGGTCGAGCTGGAGATCGTGCCCATGCCGTTCTATAAGCTGGACAAGTAAGCATACATACTACCACAACGATTTCTACAACAAAAAATTGAGGAGGACAACACAATGAATTTCCCTGCTGAGCTGAAGTATTCCAAATCCCACGAGTGGGTCAGGATGGACGGCGAGATCGCCGTCGTCGGCATCTCCGATTTTGCACAGGACGCGCTGGGCGATGTGGTGTTTATCAACCTGCCCACCGAGGGCGACGCGGTCACCGCAGGCGAGAGCTTCGGCGATGTTGAATCCGTCAAGGCGGTCTCCGACATCATCTCTCCCGTCTCCGGCACCATCTGCGCGGTCAACGAGGCGCTGGCCGACGCGCCCGAAACGCTCAACTCCGATCCCTACGGCGCGTGGATCATCAAGGTCGAGGGCATCGGCGGCACCGAGGAGCTGCTCGACGCGGCGGCTTATGAGGCGCATTGCGCCGAGGAGGGCTGATGGGCTCTTATGTTCCGACCACCGCGGCGGAACGGGAGGAAATGCTTGCTGCCATCGGGGTCAAAAGCCTTGAGGACCTGTATCAGGCGGTCCCGCAGGGGATGCTGCTGAACGGGAAGCTCAACATCCCCGGGGGCATGAGCGAGCTGGAGGTACGCGAGGCCGTCACCGCCATGGCGGAGAAGAACAAGGTCTACAAGACCGTTCTGCGCGGCGCGGGCGCCTACCGCCACTTCATCCCGTCGGTCGTCAAATCCGTCACCTCCCGCGAAGAGCTTGTCACCTGCTACACCCCCTATCAGGCGGAGATCAGCCAGGGCGTTCTGCAGGGCACGTTTGAGTTCCAGACCATGATCTGCGAGCTGACCGGCATGGACGTCTCCAACGCCTCGCACTACGACGGCGCGACCGCCGCAGCCGAGACGATCCCCATGTGCAAGGACCGCAAGCGCACGAAGGCCTATGTCTCCGCCTGCGCCCATCCGCAGGTCATCGATGTCATGAAGACCTACTGCTTTGCCTCGAATACCGAGCTTTTTGTCGTCCCCGCAAAGGACGGCAGAACTGATCTCGACGCGCTCAAGGAAGCGCTCGGCGATGACGCCGCGTGCTTCTACCTCCAGCAGCCGAACTACTTCGGCCAGATCGAAGACGCGAAGGCGGCCGGTGAGATCGTCCACGCCGCGGGCGCAAAGTTCGTCATGGGCGTGAACCCCATCGCCTGCGCCATTCTGCCCACGCCGCGCGCGATGGGCGCGGATGTTGCCGTCGGCGACGGTCAGCCCCTCGGCCTCGACACGGCGTTCGGCGGCCCGTTCCTCGGCTTCATGGCCACGACATCCGCCATGACGAGAAAGCTCCCCGGCCGCATCGTCGGCCAGACGAAGGATGTGGACGGCGAGGTTGGCTACGTGCTGACGCTGTCCGCGCGCGAGCAGCACATCCGCCGCGAAAAGGCCAGCTCCAACATCTGCTCCAACCAGGCGCTATGCGCCTTCGCCGCCGGCGTCTACATGGCCGCGATGGGCGAAAAGGGCATGAAGCAGTGCGCGCGGCTCTGCACCTCGAAGGCGCACTATTTCGCTTCTGAGCTCCAAAAGATCGGCTGCACCTTGAAGTACAAGGGTGAATTCTTCCACGAGTTCGTCACCGAGGTCGAATGCCCCAACTGCCGCAGGAAGATCCTCGACGCGCTCGAAGCAGAGGGCATCCTCGGCGGCGCAGAGGTTGAGGGCGGCATTCTCTGGTGCGTGACCGAGCTCGTCTCCAAGTCGCAGCTCGACAAAGCTGTCGCCATCGTGAAGGAGGTGCTGTAAATGAAGCTCATTTTTGAACTTGGCGTCGAAGGCCGCGGCATGACCCTCATGCCGGAGTGTGACGTCCCCGAATATCAGCTTCCCGAAGAGCGCAGCGAGGCGCTGCACCTGCCCCATGTGAGCGAAAATGAGCTCACCCGCCATTACACCGCCCTTTGCAAGCGCATCCATGGCGTGAACGACGGCTTCTATCCCCTCGGCTCGTGCACGATGAAGTACAACCCCAAGATCGACGAGGACATGGCGGCGCTGCCGGGCTTCACCCAGCTCCACCCGCTCCAGAGCATCGAGACCGCGCAGGGCGCGCTCGAGGCGCTGCACACGCTGGGCGCTGAGCTTGGCGAGGTCTTCGGCATGGACGCTGTCACGTTCCAGCCCGCGGCGGGCGCGCACGGTGAGTTCACGGGCGTTCTGCTCATCAAGGCCTATCACACCGACCGCGGCGATTTTAACCGCACGAAGATCATCGTGCCCGACTCCGCCCACGGCACGAACCCCGCGACCGCCGCGATGTGCGGCTTCCAGGTCATCAACATCCCGTCCGGCGCAGACGGCTGCGTGGACCTCGACGCGCTGCGCGCCGCCGTCGGCCCCGACACCGCGGGATTGATGCTGACGAACCCGAACACCGTCGGTATTTTCGACAAGAACATCCTCGAGATCACGAAGATCATTCACGATGCGGGCGGCCTGTGCTATTACGACGGCGCGAACCTCAACGCCGTCATGGGCGTCGTCCGTCCCGGTGACATGGGCTTTGACTGCATCCACAGTAACCTGCATAAGACGTTCGCCACACCGCACGGCGGCGGCGGCCCCGGCGCAGGCGCGGTCGGCTGCAAGGAATTCCTCAAAAAGTACATGCCCGGCCCGCTGGTCGTCAAAAAGGACGGCAAGTACGGCTTTGTATACCCCGAAAAGTCCATTGGCCGCGTGAAGATGTTCTACGGCAACTTCGACGTCGTCGTGCGCGCGCTGACCTACGTGCTCACGCTCGGCAAGTCCGGCATCCGCGAGGCGGCGATGAACGCCGTGCTGAACGCGAACTACATGCGCGTCAGGCTCAAGGATACCTTCACCATGGCCTATGACGAGATCTGCATGCACGAGTTCGTCATGTCGCTCGTCGATCTCCACAAGGAGACGGGCGTCTCCGCGCTCGACCTTGCCAAGGGCATGCTCGACTTTGGCCTGCACCCGCCCACGATGTACTTCCCGCTCATCGTCCATGAGGCGCTCATGATCGAGCCCTGCGAGACTGAGAGCAAGGAGACCATGGACGAGGTCTGCGGCATCTACTGCAAGCTCTTTGAACTCGCGCACTCCGATCCCGAGACGCTCCACACCGCTCCCCACTCCACGCCCGTCCGCCGTCTCGACGAGGTCGGCGCGGCGCGCAACATGGTTTTACGTTATCAGTTTGCCTGACGAAGGCAGCGCATATCTCAACATCACGCAATGCCGCCGAAAAGTCGGCGGCATTGCTCTCAAAAAGGAACGAACTATTATGGCTCATTATGAACTCATCGTCATCGGCGCGGGCCCCGGCGGCTACGAAGCCGCGCTCCATGCGGCCAAGCTCGGCAAGAAGGTCGCCGTCGTCGAGAAGCGCGAAGCGGGCGGCACCTGCTTAAACCGCGGCTGCATCCCGACGAAAACGCTGCTGCACTCTTCTCAGATCTTCCACGACGCCAAGCACGGCGCACACGCCGGCATCCACACCGACGATATCCGCGCCGACATGACGGAGATTTTTGCCTACAAGCGCGAAATTTCGCAAAAGCTGTCCTCCGGCATTGAATCGCTTTTCAAGACCGCAAAGATCGACTTTCTGCGCGGCACGGCGCTCATCACCGCACCCGGCGCTGTCCGCGTGACGGACGCCGAGGGCGGTGCCAACGACTACACCTGCGACGATATCCTCATCGCCACCGGCTCCGTCCCGTCCCGCCCGCCGATTCCCGGACTTGAGTTCGCGATGACCTCCGACGAGCTGCTTGAGGGGTGCGACCACCTGTACCGCTCCATCGTCATCATCGGCGGCGGCGTCATCGGCATCGAGTTTGCGACGTTTTACGCAGACCTCGGCTGTGAAGTGACCGTCATCGAAGGCATGGACCGCCTGCTGCCCAACATGGACAAGGAGCTCGGCCAGAGCCTCGCGCTCATCCTCAAAAAGCAGGGCGTGAAGGTCTTCACGAACGCGATGGTCCAGAGCGTCGAGAAGACGGGTGAGGATATCGCCGTCAACTTCACCTGCAAGGAAAAGAGCGAGACCGTCTCCGGCGAGGCCGTGCTCTGCGCCATCGGCCGCCGCCCGTACTGCGATGGTCTGTTCGCGGATGGCATTTCTGTCGAGATGAACCGCCGCAGCATCGCCGTGAACGAGCGCTACGAGACGAGCATCCCCCACATCTACGCCATCGGCGACGTCTCGGCCAAAATTCAGCTCGCCCATGTGGCGACCGCGCAGGGCATCGCCTGCGTCGACCTGCTCTACGGAAGGGAAAATCACACATCCATGTCCGTCGTGCCGAGCTGCATCTACTGCCGTCCGGAGATCGCGGTCGTCGGCCTCACCGAGGCCGAGGCCAAGGAGGCGGGCATCCCCGTCAAGGTCGGCAAACACGTCATGTTCGACAACGCCAAGACGCTCATCGCCGACCCGGGCCGCTGCTTTATGAAGTTCGTCGCCCACGCCGAAACACGCGAGCTTCTCGGCGCGCAGCTCATGTGCGAGCATGCAAGCGATATGATCGGCGGCGTCTCGCAGGCGCTCGCCAACCACATGACGGTCGATCAATTCCTGCTGGCCATGCGTCCGCACCCCTCGTTTGAAGAGGCGATGACCGCCGCGCTCGAGGACCTTGCGCAGAAGCTCGGCTGAAAGGCCGCGGATGAAGCTATCGGTCGCCTTTAGACGGGCGATACCGCTTTTATGCAAAATTTGCGTTGCAGCATACGATGGAGTATGCTACCCTTAAAGTGAAAAATTGCTCTGACGGGGAACGCTTCTTTGAAAGCGGCGCACCGAAAGCGTGATAAGGGAGAGGAGAATCATCCATGAAAAAGCGATTGCCCATCATTTTGACGCTGCTTCTGGTTTGCATTGCCGTGTCTTATGCCTCCGCCGCGAATGTGGTGGCTTCGCCGCAAAACCTGTCAGTCGACGGCGTCGATGCAGACTGTGACAAATACAACATCGACGGCAGCAACTATTTCAAGCTGCGCGATCTTGCGCAGCTTCTGAGCAAGACGGACAGCCGCTTTTCCGTTTCGTTCGATGAGCAAAGCAATGCGGTCACGGTCGTTTCCGGGAAGGAATATACCCCTGTCGGCGGCGAGCTTGCGCGCGGGCGGGATCAGTCCAAAACAGCCGTTGTCAGCAAGCAGTCCGTTTTGATCGACGGAAAGGCTGCGGACGGTCTTTCTGTCTACAACATCGGGGGAAACAACTATTTTAAGCTGCGCGACCTCGGCGATGCGCTCGGCTTTACCGTCGATTATGACGCCGACAGCAATACTGCCATCGTTTTGAGCAAGGGTTCCACAGCGGTCTACCAAAACGCATTTGAAAAACTGCTCAAGGACGTGAACGAAAAGCGCCGCGCCGATATGGCAAGGGAAGAGTCGTTCGACGGCTTTGAAGCATATTTACAGCATCACCGCGGCGAGGTCGAGATCACGCAGGCAGAGATCGACAGCCTGAAAAATCTGAACAATCCCGGCAAGGCGGTTCTTACGCGCGCGGAAGCGCTTGAGGATGTGGATCTGTTCTTCCGCGCGCTGCATTACTCCTACGGCGCTTACTACTATTTCGGTGAGGAGACGTTCCAAAAGGCGGAAGATGCCATCCGTGCAGAGCTTGCATCCTATCGGACGATCACTAAGGATCAATTGATCTCGCTGGTGTATCCACACCTACTTTTTATACGGGATGCGCACTTCCGCTTCGGCACAGAGCAGAATGAGCCGGCATTTGAAGACGGCGTTCAGTATCTTTACTATTACTGTAACCGCAGCTTTGGCAAGGATGAAAATGGGTATTATCTGCTGGGTCAGGGCGAGAAATGGTACTATACCTCCTGCGGCAACGCGAACGCGGAAATGCAGCCGTATCTTGAAAAGAACGGCCGCGTGTGCTATTCCCTGTGCCAGTTCTGCCCCACAACAGCAGCACATACAACAGACATCATTACTCTGACAAAGGGCAGCGAAGTGAAAACGGTTTCGCTCACATGGACGCAGAGCGAGTCTTATCTGGAGGACAGCTCGCAAGTCCCAGACTATCACTATCTGAAAGAAAACGGCATTGCCCTGGTCACCATTCGATGCTTTGAGTGGGCCTATCAGCCGACAGTGGAAAAATTTGTCCGTTCCGGCTCCGACCTCAGGGATGCGAAGCTGATCATTATTGATGCGCGCTCCAACACTGGCGGTTCCGACCACTTTATCAGAGAATGGCTGAAAAACTACGCGGGAGAGGAGCCTGAACAGAAAACGATCATCTCCAACTGGGGAACCGCTATGTATGACCGCAATCAAGTCAGCTCAAATCTCGGTGAAGAGTTTGCCGCTTTTCGGACAGGCGATAAGGACTATGAGCTGTTTCAGGGAAAGGTGCTGGAAAACAGCACACCGTTCCTGCTGCTGACAGATAACATGTCCGGCTCCTGCGGCGAGAGCATCGTGACCTATTGCAGGACACTTGACAACTGCCTTGTGATCGGCGGCCCGACGAGAGGCGCGCAGCTGGTCGGAAATGTGCGTGGCTGGACGCTTCCAAACTCCGGCATCGGCTTCCAGTTCGGTCAGTCATTCCACTTCATCTACAATATGGAGAATGTAGACGGCAAAGGCTATGAGCCGGACCTCTGGTGCGATCCGAAGACCTCGTTGCAGTCTGTCTTGAACATGGTGGAGCGCTATGACCTCGGCTCCGCAGAGGGCGTGGCCGCCCTGCGCGCGCAGCTGCCGAATATTCTGACCAAGTAGGCAGACACTTCCCATTAAATGTCCCACAACGTAGGATGAGTAGAAAGAGAAGCATTCTACTGAACCTGTCTTATGGCCATATACCGCCGTCATCTGAACGAAAAACCGCTCCCGAGATCATCTTGATCTTGGGAGCGTTACTTTCTCTATTATGATTGCTTTTTGTGCCCAAAAACAGCCTTTTGCCGGAATGTGTTAGAAAAGTGTTAGAAAGCGTTATTTTGTGCTTTCTAATTACTGTCAAAAGGTTAGAAAAAAGTCCTGAAATCTTACGATTTCAGGACTTTTCTGGTTGCGGAGGCAGGACTCGAACCTACGGCCTCCGGGTTATGAGGCAGTCTCAAGCACAAATCGGAGTCATTTCGGCTCCGATTTGTGCTTTTTACCGCCGTTCGCTCGGCGGATTTTCCATTGTTTCCGTCCAGCCCTGCCCGCTTTTTTCGGATTCTGGGTCAAAAGTGGGTCAGGGTATGCGAATGCTCAGAAGCGTTTTCACAGGATAGTCTTGCGGTGTGGAAGTCATCAAAGCGGCGTCTGCGACGCCGCTTTGATGCTGTCAAGATTGCTTGTTTTAAAGCTCGCTGTATGGAAAACACATCCGTTCGGAACGTTTTTGTCCATAAACATCGGATAAATTTACAGGCTTCCGGTGCAGCAGTCATCCTGGGCTTCCTGACAGAACTTGAGGAACTGTTCACATTCGGCATCCAGCATATATCCGCGTTTGGTGATCCAGCCGACCTGCATGGTCGTGTCAGCGGGAAGGGAGAGGGGGCGGGTAATGAGATCGGATTCGCTGTAGCCTTCCAACAGCCAGCCGGAGCCAAGGTTATAACATTCTGAGTGGCGGATGATATTCAGCATGGAGCTACGGTCTGATACGGCGATGGATTTTTGCGGATGTACGGGGAAAAAGACCTCCTCAGTATAGCCGTATGGATCGTTGCCGCCGTCGTAGAAGATATATGGGTAAGGACTGAGCATGGAGAGGGTGATATTGGGTTCTTTGGCAAGCGGATGGTTCTTGGACAGGAAAACATGGAGCTGGTTGCTGCAAAGACTGTGGAATTCCAGATTGAAGCGCTCAAGCTCATGCTGAATAAACTCTGCGTTGGTATCATAGTAGGATATAAAGCCAAGCTGACTCCGACGGGCTGCCACATCCTGAATGATATCGCTGACTTTTCCCTCCTGAAGACGGATAAAATAGTTGTGTTCCTTCAATAGATTTGCCATTTTTGCAACTGCTTTCGCTACAAAAATATAGTAACGGGAGGTGATGGACATTGTAATCATGCCCTGAGGTTCCGTTTGCAGATAGTGATCCTGCATGGTATGGAACTGTTTGATCAGACTGTAAGCGTCATGGAGAAATTCTGTGCCGCGGCTGGGGAAGGTGATGCCCCGGCTGCTGCGTTCCAGCAGGGGAAAGCCCAGTTCACTTTCCAGCTGCTTGATCGCCTTGCTGATGCCGGACTGAGAGACAAATAGATTTTGGGCTGCCTGGTTGATCGAATTGCTCTCTGCTAGCGCAACCAGATACTGTAACTGCTGAAGTGTCATAGAGGTTCAGGACTCCTTTGCTGTTGAAAATATAGCGGCTGCTCAGGCAGGAACAGAGAGCCTGTACAATCCTGTTCACAATACGCAATACAGACAAATGTCTTTTGTACGCCGCTCGAGTAATGACTTTTACTCATATCGCTATGTGAAAAACAGTTGCTTCACTTCTAAGAATGTACCTGTTATAATACAAA
>OHBM01001685.1_pt1 | contig 15781 bp, 13 predicted proteins | sample 1577251 | NCBI WGS metagenome assembly OHBM01 (sample SAMEA3541557, study PRJEB24748) | human gut metagenome | biome: human gut; feature: human-associated habitat; material: faeces | place: China | collected 2012 | reverse complement strand
GCCAGGGATATGGAGGAGGATGCTCTGGCAGGATATGAATCCGGGGCAGAAAATTACGTTACTAAACCATTTTCAATGAAGATTTTACTTAGAAAAATAGAAGTCATTTTAAAAAGAACTGCTTCGGTCAATCGTCTGATTTTTGCAGATGAGTATTTATATATAGATTTGGATCATGCACGAGTAACGGTAAAAGGTCAGGAATGCCCCGTCACACCGACAGAGTGCCGTCTGCTTCGTCAATTTATTATGAACCGGGGGCAGCTTCTGACTTATGATCTGTTATTGGAGCGGCTGTGGGACAGTGGAGGACAGTTTGTGGACAAGCACGCACTGGCAGTAAATGTGAATCGTCTGAGAGGAAAGATTGAAGATAAGAATCACAGGTATATTTCAAATGTATATGGGATGGGATATCAATGGATTGGCTGATGTGTATCATGATGATAATTTTATTTGCAGCAGTGCTGGTATATATGTTTGCGGGGATTGTAAACGATTCTAATGTTTGTACCGCTCCGGTATTCTGGGGAATGCTTGGCCTGGGACTTGCGGTGAACCGGATACTGGTAAAAAAAGAAAATCTTTTCGCAAAAGAACCGGTTTCCGAGGAAAATGACGTTGTCGTGAAACAAAACGACCTTAAAACGGAAAAAGCTGTGACGACAGAAACTTCTGCAAAGAAGCAGTCCGGAAAGAAACAGTCAAGAAAACAGAGAAAATCAAACAAATCATGAAAATGAGTAGATTATAGGGAGTAATTTTGGTATGCAACAAATGAAAAACCGGTTTCGGGGAGAAACGGCAAAATGGCTCCGAAAACCCGATTTTTGCAGATTTTTTGGCATAAAATTTTATCCTCGAATTTTGTGCAGAATGACGGTGGTGCTTTTCATTCGGATTCGGATGCCGTATAATAAAGAAAAAGATCATGGATGAAAGGAGAAATCGCTGTGCGCTACACCATCCGGCATTTTGATTTGCCGCTGTTTACCTTTGAAGCAAACATGGACAGTGCAGATACTGGCCTCCATATTATAAAAGTCTACGAAGAAAACCGTTCTTTTCTACCTTTGAATCTGACTGTATCAGAAGATGGTGTAGAACGCTGGCTGCGGCATCGCGCAATTCCGAAGAACCGAGCGTATGTAGACGCTCTGCTCTCTAAGGTGGGGCTTTCTTTGAATCGACCGCTTGGAATTATTGCAGCCAATAAAGGTCTTTCACTCAATGATTGCTTTTGGGTAGATGCAGAGGGCTCCGGTGACACCTTTAAAAAAGTAAATCTTTACGATAACCGATTCAGTCAGGTGCTGGCAGCAATCGCCTTTACAGGATATGGCAGCAGCATACGAACTTCGCTTGCGTCCTGCCCGGAGTTCTCGACCAACGGGATGCTGCCCAAATGCTGGCGCAGGCAAAACGGAAAAATCTATCTTTATAAAGGTGGCACGTCAGGGTTCAGCAATCTGGGGTTTGAACCGTACTCGGAACTGTACGCTTATCAAGTTGCACAGGTGATGGGCGTGAATGCGATTCGCTACACTCTGACGAAAGACCTGAAAAAGACGCTCTGTTCCAAGTGTGAGCTGTTCACCAGCAAAGAGTATTCTTATATTCCCATTGGACAGCTTGTGTCCAAAGGCGGAATAAAAGCAATTTTTGCGTATTATCAGACGTTAGGTCAGAACTTTGTGGATGCGCTGGAAGATATGCTGGTCTTTGATGCAATCATCTGCAATACAGACCGCCACTATGGAAATTTTGGTGTGTTGGTGGATAATAAGACCAACACGATTGCAGCACCCGCTCCGCTGTTTGACCACGGAAACTCGCTGTTCAGTCTGGGCAGAACGGATCTTTGGGACAACCAGAAAGCATTTGATGAATATGCCCGCACACTGCTTCCGCTTGCATATGATGATTTCTTTGCAGCTGCAAAGAGCGCAATGAAACCTCGTCACCGTGCGATGCTCCATAAGCTGCTGGATTTCCATTTTGACCGCAGAGCGACACGTTATAATCTGCCGCCAAATCGCTTGAAGATGATCGAAAAAGAGGTACAGCGCAGAGCAAGAGTGCTTTTAAGGTAAAAAGGAAATCGCCAAACGTGAGAGATTTTCTCTCATGCATTGGCGATTTTTTGTATATCTGAAGCTGTCACACCGTGCCAGTTCATCGGGATCGGTCATGGAATACTCAGTAAACATATTTAGCGCAGAGTGGGAGCCGTACTTTTTAATAGGCAAGATGCCTGTCATGTAGGCCAATGCAACGTAACGGCTTCTTATTTCAAATACGATTACGAGGAAGACTGGATCGCTGACCCGATGGTCAAGGAAATGATTCAGGATGTGGATAAGTCTACCGTTATCGACAGTGGTGTCATTGATAGCCCGGTCTTGGGAAAAATTCCGCCGATTGGTTTGTCTGGTGGTATAAAGACCCTGATTTTGGTAAAGTTTGAGCCAGAGAAAGTGTTCAATGCATCGACTTGTGGTGACCATCACTGACTTAACGGCGTTAGTTTGAGTGGCCTTTCACTATTCTGAAAAAACATCAAAAAATATCTGATGCCATTATAAGTAGTCCAACAAAACCTATTTATACCAATTTCCTTCAGATAGTACCAACGCGGGTCTTTAGAATCACGGTGTTTCCCTCCACGCGATAGGAACCACTGTTTGCGGGCAGAAAAAAGCTATCCCCTTTTTGCAGCGGCATCTTCTCGTTTTCTCCGATCAGAGTACCATTTCCGTCCAGTATCACCAGTGAGGTGAACGACTCGTCATCACATACATCAGTAAAACTACCGGTCATGCGGTCTACCGTAAAGTACTCGCACCGGATCAGATGCCCACCAAAATTATAATCGTCACGCGGCGGTGTCCGCTTTGCAACATCCTCCGCTTGTTCTGTGTGCAGCTGACGCGGTTTGCCGGTGGCATCCCTGCGATCATAATCGTAAACGCGGTAGGTCACATCCGAATTCTGCTGGACTTCGGCAATCAGGATCCCTTTTCCGATAGCATGGACTGTGCCGGATGGGATATAGAAGCAATCTCCTTTGCATACAGGTACTGCATTCAGCACCTCAGGCAGCGTATTATCTTCGATTCGCCTGGCAAATTCCTCCCGGGTGATTTGCTGCCGGAATCCATAGTATAAAAATGCTCCCGGCTCGGCATCCACAACATACCACATCTCTGTTTTACCATACTGATGTTCGCGGTTTATAGCATAGAAGTTGGAGGGATGTACCTGAATGGACAGCGGCTGTGCTGCATCAATCAGTTTAATCAGAATCGGGAAAGGATGAAAAAGCATTCCAAAGCTGCCCAGTACCTGCGGACCTTCCGCATCCAGATACTGCTGCAGCGTTTTGCCGGAATAGGTTCCGTTTTCAATCATGCTGGGAGCAGACGGATGACAGGATAACATCCACGCCTCCGCAATGTTAGCACCTTCGTACTGCATATGATAATCTTTTCGCAGACGCTGTCCGCCCCAGATCGTTTCGCGACAGGCGGGCTGTAATTTCAGTATAGCCATAGTCTGGCATCCTTTCTGTTTTGTTATAGCAGGTTGTATTTTTATGATGCTCCAATGGTTTAAGATGAAGACGACATGAGAAAATCGCTCATATCAACTTACGAATTAACGTTATATTTTTTGCAAAAAATGCAAAAAAGCAGCCCGGATCCTTCGTTCCGGGCTGCTTTTCAAGGAGGAATCTGTTCTGCTGCATCCCGCAGCGTAAGATAATTACAATTTTTCGCTGTTCAGCAGTTCCTGCATTGCCGTGGTCACAGACTCTTCATTGGCACCTTCTACCGTGATGTGCAGTACATCCCCGGGCTTTGCACCAAGGCTCATCAGTGCCATCACACGGGCAGCGTTTGCTGTTTTGGAGCCGCCAATCTTAGCAAAACTGATCTCGCAATCCGGATGTGCCTTGGCAAGCTTTGCAATCTGACCAGCTGGTCTGGCATGGATGCCCAGCTGATCCTGCACAGTATACTCAAACTCTTTCATTGTTCCGGTTCCTCTTATACAAAAATCACTTGTTGGCAGCGGCCGTGCGTGCCAGTTCCATGCAGCCCTTGCCATCCATGCGACCATAGGTCTGCATAGGGATCACACCAAAGCCCTTACCCTTCTGCTCACACAGAGGCTTATATTCCTTTTCCAGATATCGCACCTGCGGACCCAGCAGCAGCACATCCCAGTCATCCAAAATATCCGGCACGGTACGCACAGGGCGTGCCTCGATGACATCGGACGCATCGGCAAACTTTTTCATATTATTGACCAGCAGACTGGTGGACATGCCTGCGGAACAAGCTAACAGAATCTTCATACTACTTACTCCCTTTCTGAATCATGATTTTACTTGCTTTCTTTCAGGGTCTGCACCGTCTGGTACAGATCCATAAACTGCTCGGCCATATCGCGCATCACCTGTGCCATGGTCAAATGGTCCTGTGCGTGCACCAGAATGATGTTTACGGGCACAGGATTGCCTTCGGCCTCCTGCTGCAGCATTTCGGTCTGGGCATCGTGGGCTTTTACCATGGTCTCATCGGCGGCAGCCAGATGCTTGCGGGCACCTTCAAAATCTCCCTGCTTGCAGCAATCAATGGCCTGCATACTTTCCGCCTTGGAATCGCCTGCAATGCCAATCAGGGTAAAGGATGCCTCGTATAGTGCTTCCATATCTTCGCTCATAACGATTCATACTCCTTTTGAGTCTTGCTGTTTTGTTTTTGAGTTTTATTCTCTCTGCTTCCACCGTTTTCCCCACACAGAAGCCGCATGAACCAAGGGTAATCCCGGCATTGGATCAGGCTTTTCACACGGGCGGTATCCTGCATGAAGGAGGTAATGGACAGATAGAACTTCTGAAGCTCAGGGTGCTCCCCATCTGCGATAGAGATAAGCAGCAGCACCTGTACATCGTTTTCTACCCAGCGAATGGGTTCGTCCAGAATGCCTACAGCCACAAAGGTATTTTCACTTAATACCTTGTACGCGTGCGGGAATGCCACAAGCGGGCAGAAATCCGTGCGGGCAAGTTCTTCGCGCTTAAGTACCGCCGAATAGAAACCCTGCGGCAGCGGCATTACCCGGTCGATCTGCGTACATAGATTAAAGATGGCTTCTTCCTTAGTACGGCCTTCCACATGGGGGAAAAACAGCTCCGGCCGATAATATGCGGACAGAAAATCTGCTGAGCTGCCTTCCAGAATGCTCTGTACGACCCGCATACTGGACTGGTTGAGAAAATCCTCTACCCGGATAATGGGAACATTCACCTTCTGGTGGATGGGCACTGTGGAAAAGATGTAATCGATCTTGGAAAAATCATATTGTTCCAGATGAAAAACGTCGCATACTTCGATGTTGTCCAGATACTTGGAAAACTCTTCCTCGAACCGATAGGCAATCAGGCGGGAGCTTGCCCCACCGGAAGAGCACACTACCAGAACGTTCTTTTTTTCAAAGCCCTTCCGTTCCTGCTCCAGTGTGAGTTGGAAAATATAGGCCAGAAACCCGATTTCGTCCTCCGAGACGTTCCGTCCATAGTGCCGATGCAATGGGATCGCTGCCTGTTCGGCCAGTGCATACGCCAGGGAATAATGCTTTTGCACCTCGCATAGCAGTGGGTTTTCAATGGGCATTCCATAGCGCAGACGAATATCCATTGCGACCAGATGCTGTCCCAGATTCATGCGCAGCAGAAAGTTTGTGCTGTAATCCAGCTTGAAGCTTTCGTAGATGGATTCCAGCATATCGTCCACTAGCGCCATGATCTCCGGAGCGATGACCACGTTTTCATCTTCGCGGTCTGCGCTGCTGTAGTTGCATTTGCCGGCAATATTCAAGGCCAGAAACAGCACCTCCGGCTCCGGAAGACGAATATCGAACTGTGCTTCCAGCAACTCAGCCAGATAGTGGGCGGCAGCATACACATTCTCGTTGATGTCCGGTGCGCTGTCCTCTTCCAGCAGTGGAATAAATGCGTGCTGTAATGCGCGGTGAATGGTTGCAAAAATGGTGTTGACCAGATTGCGGAAGTTGATCTCGGAAAAATGCAGTGCGTGTTTGTGCATAGCACTCATCAGACACTGCGATATGCGCTGTGCCATATTGCGATAGCCTGCACCGCCGTCCGGCATCATATTGTTGTAATTGGCCAACACGTGTGCCGTGCAGTTGCGGATATCGATCTCTCTGCCAGTAACGCGAATGCCATAATTCGGACGCCGCAGGATCGACAGATGATACTTGGCCAGTTCTTCCTCTACCTGATGCAGGTCACCGGAAATGGTATACTTGCTGACGTATAACTCCTCGCTTACATCATCCAGCTTTACATAGTCTACTTGACCGAGCAACAGCACCAGCAGGTAACGTACCCGTTCCTCGCTGCCGGAAGGAATAAAGTGTGCGGCAGCATTTTCTCCGCTGCTCAGGGTCTCAAACAGAGCACGGTCATTCACCTGCAGAAGATAGCCATGGCGGGTGCGAGCCAGAATGTCCGCACCATTTTCCTGCAGCTTTTCGCGCAAATCCTTTACCATGCCCTGCGCTGTCTTGGAGCTCACTCCCAGCGCTTTTGCCAATGTGCCGGAAGTGCAATATTCTGTCTCAGAAAGGGCCAGCAACAGTGCCCGCTCCTTCGCTCCTAACATTCGCACACTTCCCTCCATTCGGTGCCTTTATCAGGCGGTAGTACACTGGAAATAAACTGTGTTCAACTGCGGGTCTGCCTTGCACAGCTTCTTCAGCTCAGCAGCCTTCTCCTTGTCATCGCCGTTGGGAGCATTGAAGCTGAGCTTCATCCCCACTTTGGAAACGTACACAAGACCCAGACTCTCTGCTTTTTCACGGAAGAGATCCGCACGCAGCGGAGCATTTACGATAACCATAATTAGATTCTCCTTGCTTATTGAGTAAAGTTTGAAAAATGTTTTTTCAGAGCCAGTTCAGACGGAACGCAATAAAGTAGAACAGGATGAGTACACAGACCGCCGTTTGCACGTATTTTTCCCGCTGGCTGAATTCTGATTTTTTGCACCAGATACGGTATAGTGCATAGGGCGGAAACAGCACCACAAAGGGATAGGTGATTTTTTTGTACCGGGTAAAAACGTGAGGATCGTTGGGATCCGGCGCGTTCAGCTCGTCGCGCATTTTCTGGATGCGCAGCTGCTGTTCTGTGGTAGCCTGCGGGGTCACCTGATAATAGGTGGTCTTTTGCTTTTTCTTTTTCTGTACTGCCATGTTTACGTCCATCCTTTCCTGCCTTCCGCAGTGTAGAAAGCATTGCGGCGCCACTGTTTACCGGTATTCGGCGCTGTCGTCCTCCAGATCAAAAGACTGCTGCTCAATAGTCTGTTTGTAGAAGAACGCGCTCTTTTTCAGGTGACGATCCCGGTTGTGCTCCAGATCGATCTCCACCAACCCATAGCGGTTCTTGAATGCGTTGCGGGGGCTTACGTTATCGGTAAATGCCCACAGCATATAACCCTGGCAGTTACAGCCCTCTTTAGCGGCGCGGATCGCACAGTCCAAATGTTCCTTGATGAAATCGATACGATAATCATCCTGAATGATGCCGCTCTCGCTCCGATAACGTTGCTCGTTTTCTACGCCCATGCCGCTTTCGGAGATGAACCAAGGCATATTGCCGTATTCATCGCGCATCCGAATGCCCATATCATACATGATCTCGGGACCAATCTCCCAGCCGCGGAAGGGATTCATACGGCGTCCCGGCATATCCCACTCTTCATAGTAGAAGTTGGGGTGGAAGGGGGCTTTGGGGTTCACTGCAGTGGTGCGCCCCTTGACACGGTTAGGGTGATACAGGTTCAAGCCCACCCAGTCCATAGTGTTTTCCTTGATATCCTTCAGCTCCTCGGGGGTTGCGTCCACATGGATACCGTGGCTTTCCAGCAGATCAAAGAACCCCGGCTGGAACTCACCCTTGATGGCGGGATCCAAAAAAACCTTGTTGTAGAACAGATCGTACATTTCCGCAGCTTCGCGGTCGTAGGCAGAATTGGAGCGGGGGTAGGCCATCTCCACATTGATGATGGTGCCAAATTTGCCGCCGGGCTGACGATAACCGCCTTCCTTGAACAGCTTCATCACGCGGTTGGTAGCCAGCGCTTTATTATAGTTCCAGTCCATCCACTTCTGGCTGTTCTGCTCAAAAGGCCAGCGCTCAGAGTCCAGATAAACGCGGGTTTGCACCACCACCGGCTCGTTGAAGGCAAACCAGTATCTTACCTTACGGCCAAACCGCTGGAAAGCAGCCTCGGCATAGCGGACGAACAGATCAACGACGTGTTTGGAACCCCAGCCGCCATATTTGATGAACAGCTCGCCGGGCAGCTCGTAGTGCTCCAGACAAATCATAGGCTCCACGCCTGCCGCGCGGCAGGCATCGAGCATCTTTTCAAAGTAAGCAGCATATTCCTCGTCCACAACCACGTTTTCGTAGTCGGTCAGGAACCGTGCCCAGTTCAAGGAGGTGCGGTAGCATTGCAGACCAATCTGCTTCATCAGATCCACATCTTCCTGATAACGGTCGTGGAAGTTGGTTGCTACAGCCGGGCCGTAGCCGTTGTGCCATGCACTTTTATGGTTTTTGTACCACAGATCCATGTAAGAATCCTGCGTATCCTTTTTGCCGTTCCAGCCTTCCGTTTGCCATGCGCTGGAGGCCGCACCCAGAAAGAACCCCTGCGGCAAAGTAACGTGTCTGAGCATAATTTTTCCTTTCGTTCCGTTCAAAAAATAAAAGTGCTGCCCTGCAGCCCGGGCCGAGCCACATGGACGGTCCCGACGCGGGCAGCGCTTTCAGATAGAAGTTAAGCAGTTCAGTCAAGTTGAAAAGGAATCGTGTGCGAATCAGGCTTCCTCTGCAACGGGTTCCTTGTTTGCCAGAATAACAAACGGGGTGTAGATCACCACGGAAACCACAATGCAAATCAGCTGTGTAATCACTGCGCCGATGCTACCGCCGGTGGACAGCCATGCACTGATGATCGGGGGCGTAGTCCAAGGCATAGCATACAGTGCTACACCTGCAAAGCCGATCTTGGTAGCAAAGTAGCCAATGGTGCCGTTGATCAGCGGGGTGATGATGAAGGGCAGAACCAGATAGGGATTCAGCACGATGGGCAGACCAAAGGTCATGCACTCGTTGATCTCAAAGATGCCGGGGCCGACGCTCAGTTTGGCGATGGCACGATAATCTGCACGCTTGGAGAACAGGAAGATCGCAATGATCAGACCCAGAGTACAACCGGAGCCACCCAGAGACATATAGGTGTCCCAGAAGCTCATGTTGATGATGTTGTACTTGCTCATGTCGGTAACGCCCTGTGCAATCAGGTCGGTGTTTGCCAGAATGGCTGCGTTCAGCAGCGGGTCACGGACGGCCTTGATGATCTGGTTGCCGTGGATACCGATGCACCAGAACAGCTGTGCCACCAGCATGAGGATCAGCAGACCGGGCAGACCCTGCATGACGCTTTCCAGCGGCTTCTGCAGGAAGGTATAAATCAGCTCGTAAAGGCTCTTATTGCACAGCTTGACCAGCGCAAAGTTGACAGCTGCGCAAATAAGAACGGTGAATGCAAACGGGCACAGAGAACTGAAGCTCTTGGTCACGTTGGCGGGCACGGTGTCCGGCATCTTAAAGTCGAATACGTGAGATTTTACAAACTTGCTGTAGATTTCCACCGAGACCAGTGCAATGACCATACCAAGGAACAGGCCGCGTGCTGCGGTGTAATCCTTGCCCAGCACATTGGGAACGGTGACCTGAACGTCATTTACAGTGGTCACAACGTAAGTAGGCAGGACCGAAATAAAGGAACATACAGCCACAACGCCGGAGTCCGGACTATCGCCTAAGCCGTTCTGCTTGGCAAGTTCCATACCGATCAGAAATACAGCAGCCACCGTAAAGAAGTTCAGTGTCGCGTAGTTGGCGGCGGTGAACAGATCAGTGAACATCCCAAGCCAGGACATACCGGGCAGCTTAGCCAAGCTGATACCAGTGGTAGTGGTAGAGCACACAACATTGGAGATCAGTGTGCAGAACGCGCCGGTCAGAATGACAGGCATTAAGGTATAGAATGCATTCTTGATGGATGCCATGTGCTTTTGGTTGCTGATTTTTCCAGCCACCACAAGCAGCTTCTCACTGGCGTTGTCAGTGAATTTGCTCATGTTTTGTCTCCTCTTTCTTGAATTTTTGACCTTCGTTGACTGAACGTCTTACATCTTTGTTTCCATTTGACCGATCGTGAATCAGGCAAACGGAAAACCGATCACATCCATATTGTACATAGTTTTGTCATAATAACTCAACAGAGGAATCTTCTCCAATAAGTTTCACAATTAAAGAACTTCCGCATAGTGTTATGTAAACCACCACGGCACAGGTTAAGGCTTAAAACAATCATTTGAACGCCGACCTTCCATTGCATTAAATCCTACGAACCAATGATACCGCGGGTGACCTGTGATTGCAACGGATCAATCGTCGAATATAGTGTTGAAAACAGATTTGTCGGCACCGGAGTGCTATTATTCTGTTTTCTAGGTTACCTGCAAATGGTGCCTGTAAACGGTGATTTCTGTTTTGAATCGGGCGCAAAGGTAAGCAAGAATGTAGTTGAGTACCAGAAAGTGAATTATGCAAACAAAAAAGAAAGCTGCCATCCATGAGAGAAAAATTCTCATGGATCGGCAGATTTTCTCTTTGAAGCTGTTATACCTTCGTTGTGGTCAGAACCTCATTATTGACCAGCTGATTGGCCTTGTCAAAGACTTCGATCATCTGGTGGGCTTTTCGGATGGAGATAGACTTCATCCAGCGTTTTGGATTTGGGCGTGTGCCCGACAGCACGTTTCAGGATATCTTTGCACGAAAAGAAAACAGAAAAACAATAGTCAGCAGACGTAAAGCTATCATAATTTGAAACAAAAGCTCTTGACAGAAAGCTATTTGCAAAATATCCTTAAAAATAAGCAGAAACATTGACCTCTAAAAATAAGGAGCGGACGATGGCATTTGAATTAGGCGGACGCGCTGATAAGTTTGGCAATCGATACGAACGAAGATATTTCGTGTCTCTCATGGCAAAGGTTTTGCAGGGCGGCCTGCTGAGTGTACAGAGTGAGCCCACAGGTGACGATGAAAGCGGCACGGATATTATCGTAGAATACCAAGGCGGAAGGAAGGATTTTCACCAGTGTAAGGCACGCAACGGCAGCAATGAGCACTGGACGATGTCTGCGTTAGCACGGCATAAGGTGTTTCAGCATATCAAGGATCATGTAAAGACGGAGCAGAATCGCTTTGTGTTTGTGACTGCACTTCCCTTTGTGGCGCTGAATGATTTGTGTCTGGCGGCCAGAAATTCGGACTCCTGTCAGCGCTTTGTAACGGATCAGCTGACGACGTATGGCCGAAAAAATCTATTCGATCAGTGGCGAAAAAATCTTGGACTGGGAGAGACAGCAGCGGATCAGGAACAGGCTGCATTCTATCTGCGGCAGTTTGAAATATGTACGCTCAGTGATGATTCGGTAGAGGGAGATCAGTGGAAATACGTGCTCGGCAGTATGTTCACCGGGAACCCGGATGATGTCTATGATGTCCTTTTGAACCTGACGGAGAACGATAATTATGGCAAAACGCTCACGGCGGGGATATTGCAGCAATATCTGGAACAGCGGGGATACCAGCGCCGGCTTCTGGCCTCCGATATCAATATCCCACTGCAGATCGAGCGTCTGAATCATCGGTTCAAGTCCCACTTCCGCCCCATCGGCGATCATCCTTTCCCCATACAGGAAGCTCACACGGTGTTGCAGACCATTCTGGCAGGCAAAAATGTTTTGCTCCTTGGCGATGCAGGCATCGGCAAAAGTGGTTGTGTGCAAGCATTGTTGGATGAGCTGGATAATGAGCATATTCCGTACTTGGCGCTTTCAGTTGACCAAAAGGTTCCCCAAGGCACACCGGAATACTACGGCGAAGCTTTGGGATTCAGGGCTTCGCCAGTGCTTTGCCTAGAGAGCCAGTTGGCCAGTGGTCAAATGGGAGTTCTCATCTTAGACCAGTTGGACTCCCTTCGCTGGGCGACCCGTTCATGCGAAGAAGCACTGGGCGTCTGCGGAGAGATGCTACAGCAGGTGCAGGCTTTAAGCTGCGGAGGAGACCGGACTGTCCGGGTCATTTTGGTCAGCCGCAAGTTTGACTACGAAAACGATTTGGCGCTGCGCAGGCTTTGCACATCGGCAACCCCTGAACAGTCTGGTCTCTGGGAGCCAATCGAATTGCACGCATGGGACGAAGAACGGGTGGAAACTTTTGTAGGCAAAGAACGTTATGCCTGTATGTTGCCAGCCATGAAACGCATTTTGCAGATCCCCTGTTACTTATACATCTGGCAGTTCCTGGAGGATGCACGAAAAGATAATGAGTTTGCTACTCCGGTTGACCTGATGAAAGAATGGAAAACGCAGATCATTCAGCATGGAGAACAAAAAAACATCCACGCAGATGCCATCGAGTCATTTCTAAACGTTTTACTGAGCTTGATGCAGGAAACTCCTTGTGTCCCGGAAATGGCACTCCCGGGCAACCAGCAGGTGCAGGAATTCCTGATTTCAGAAAACGTATTATACAGAAATGAAGGCTGTTTGGCATTTGTTCATCAAAGCATGGCCGATTACCTGAATGTAGAGTGCTGGCTGCAAGATATTCTGCACAGGAAAAAGGTGGAAGAACTTCTGCCTTCTTACAATGCCCAGGGGCCGGAATATCGGGTGCGGCTGCAGATGCTCTGGCAAGTGTTGCTGCGCGCTGGCACAACATTGTTTTTAGACAGAGCCGAAAGTTTTCTGAGCAGCAAAAACATCCGTTATTATTACAAGTGTACCGTTTGGGAAGCGCTCGGGCAGATAGAGGCTCCCGGAGAAAAAATCATGGCGTTCATTCAGGCGCACTGGAATGAAGATGTCTGGAGAGAAACAATCCTGCACCGTGTTTTCTGGGGGCACAGTGCATTTATTCGGCAGTATGTAACGGCCGGGTTTGCCGCATCTTGGGCCGACCCCACGGCGTTGTGGCTGCTGAGCCCGCTTGTGACGAGCGACCAGACTTTTGTAAGAGAGGCCGTGCTGCCCTGTATTGGAAAAACACCAGAAAACGACCAGAATATCTTAAGGCTGTTCTGGATGCACAAAAATCTGGAACGCCAAACGGTTGAACTATGTCTGCAGATTCTGAAAACACAGCCAACCTTGGGGCTGAATACCAGTGAGTACGAATCATGGGTGGAAACATGCCCTGATAAGGCGGTGGAATATCTGGCTCTTGTTTTTGGACAAACATTGTCACATCAGGAATATATCGCACCAAAATTCATGGAACTTTCCCAGAAACGCCCCAAGGGTGTACTGGAAGCTCTGTGTCCGTTGGTAATTGAGGCATCCAAAGGGGAGGAGGTTTGGATGCAATGGCGAGCATATAATAGACATTACGATGGTGTGCGCTGCTACGTAAAGCTGATACAGGATTCGTTGCAGCAGCTGGTACAGCAGGATCTGCCGTATGTAGAAAACTTTGTAGTGAATCACCTGCATACAGTATCTTGGCTGGAACATGAATGGATCTTAAAAACGCTCCTGCTTTTACCGGAACGAGACGCCACGCTAGCCTATCAATGGCTGATGGAGCAGTTCCCGGAACACTTTCTAGACACAACGAGCCCGGAAGAGCGGATGATGACCTATGCGGCAGAGGTGTTGAAAAAGTTTTCTCCCTTCTGGTCCGATGCCCAATTTGACCAAATGGAGCAGCGCGTTGTTTCCTATCACTCTCCCGATATGCTGGAAAATGCACGAGATCGGTTCAGCTTGAAAGCGTATTGGCCCTACTGGGGTAGCCTGCAGGAAGCGCTTTTGCCCGCGATGGATCCAGCCAGAAGCAAAAGCAAAGCGCTGCAAGCTGTGCTGCAGCGTCGGAAAGAACAGGGTTTTGGAGATGTATGGTATAAAAAAGGAGGACTCATAGAAAGCTATATCGTTCGTTCGTCCATTGCAGATCATGCAGAAAAGCTGAGCGATGCGGCATGGATCCGATTGCTCACTTCTGACATGCCGCATCTATCACCTCGTGGTACCATTCAGCAGTACTTCCATCGGCCGGGACTGGAATCCTCTCCCAGAGAGTTTGCCCGGACACTGGAAAACTTTTTCGTCACAGAGCCTTTGCGGCTGGCTGGTATTGCAGAAAAACTACCCGAGCAGATTGATGCGCATTATTCGGCGGCAATTCTGAATGTATTCGCCAAAAAAGAAGTATTTGATGCGGTCGGGTTTGAAACTGTTGAAGCTATTGCAGAAAAATTCACACGTTGCATGACAGCGGAGATGGAGTATGAGCTGGCTTCAGGATTTTGCGGTTTACTGATCAACCACCCGGACGCCCCTTGGTCTGCTGAAAGCTATCAGCGTCTGCGCTTTCTGGCTGTTGCGCATAAAAACCCGCAGGAAAACATGTACAATATAACATCGAGTAACGACCCACAGAACAAATCCTGTCAGTGTCTCCAGGACAACGTGCTGAACAGCATCCGGGGGTATGCGTTCCGAACGATCGCAGAAACTTTATGGAAGTACCCGGAAAAAGTAGAGGATTGGAAGACCGTCCTCGAGCATGGTCTTCAGGATCCGCATCCTTCGGTTCGCTATGCCGTGATAGATGCACTTGCAGCAGTCAGTAGAGTAGACAAGCCTTTTGCCTGCGAAGGCTATTGGGAAGTTTTGCAGCAAGATCCGCGTTGCATTTTACACTATACATCCGGATGGTTTATCATGCAGCTTTACCCAGTCCATCCGGAAGAGTGCCGTGCCTGTCTGATCTGGGCGTTTGAGCAGAGCGAAACGGAGCAGGATCTTGTTCGTAATGCTGCCCATATTCTGGCTGAGCTGTGCATCAAGGGAAATCTCGATGTCCATGCCTACCTTTTCCAACGGCAGTATATGCCAGAGCAGGCCTATGGAATTTTGGATCAGTGTTTCGACGACCTAAACCAGGAGCCTAAGAACACCGCTGCCAAGCGGTTGCTGCTTTATACGCTGCAAAATTGCCAGGAAATCCCGCAGCATATCGTGTGGCAGTATTGTCGGGAGCCTGGGCCTCACGATCCGGACGTTTTACGGCTTTTTGTGGAACGGTGTGCAAACCGGGCTGAGTACGCTTTAATCCATTTTTTTCTGGAATCCAGAAAAGAAAACAGCCCTGCTTGGTGGGAAAATCTGTACACTTTTTGCGCCCGGGCCTGTGCGGATGCAACTAAGGGATATGGCCTTGCCGTCGATGATTTCTGCAAGCTTCCGTTTTTGCTGCTGGAAACAGCGGCTACTGTGCAACAAAGAGAAAAAGCTCTGGACGTTTTTGATGAAACTTTCCGCAGCAATGTCATCCAGATGGAAAATTTTTTGCGGGAAACCAATCGATAATATAAAAACAGAAAACATCGTGTGTTGTGCATAGCGTAATTCTCATATAAAGCTCTTGCGCGTATACTCCTGCGGGAGTATAATTAGAGCGAGGAGGTGGTTCTGTGGAAAAAACAATTTATCACGGTTCGGATCATATTATTAAAAAGCCAAAGTTCGGCTATAGCAAGCCCTACAATGACTATGGCATCGGTTTTTACTGCACTCAGAACCCCAACAT
>OHBM01001677.1_pt1 | contig 15826 bp, 7 predicted proteins | sample 1577251 | NCBI WGS metagenome assembly OHBM01 (sample SAMEA3541557, study PRJEB24748) | human gut metagenome | biome: human gut; feature: human-associated habitat; material: faeces | place: China | collected 2012 | reverse complement strand
AGTGACATCGGTCACTGGTTCGGAATGACAGGGGCGTGGGTTTATCGACACGCTGCAAGGAGCGCACCCCGTAAGGGTGCGCTCCTTTATTTTATGCCGTTTTGATGCCCTGATACAGCTTCTGGTAATCCAGAATGTTCACCTCGCCGTCGCCGTTGTAATCGGCCAGCAGGCGGAAGTCGTCCTTGTCCGCCAGCTTTTCCGTGGTGCGGCCGGTGGACAGGTTCTCGTACAGCGCCTGCATATCCAGCTCATCCGCCTTGCCGTCGCCGTTCAGATCGCCCACGGTGCAGCCGTTGGCGTCAATGAGGAACGGGCTGAAGCTGCGGGTGAGGATGCGCACACCGGCTGCGGTGTACTCGCCCAGCAGGGACTCCTTCTCCGTGCAGTTCTCGTTGAGATAGTGGCGGATCAGCGGGCGGATGCCCTTGGCCGCCAGCGCCATACCCTCCTCCGCCGTCAGGTCGAAGTAGCTGTACGGCAGGTAGATCTCGGCGCCGTCCTCGCCCAGCTGTCCCTCGCCGGTGACGTTGAACAGCAGGAACAGGCGCTTGCCGTCCTCCGTCTGGGGATTCCGGTCGCACAGCAGCTTCAGATCGGCGCCCACCAGCGTGGGAACGCTGACCGCCTCTGTGGGAGCGGTGTTCACGGTTTCGGTGTCCACGGTGGTGGAGATGTCGCCGTTGCGCCCGTACAGGCAGGTGTAGCCGATGACGTTCTTACCCTCATCCAGCCACTGGACGATGAGGGAGTTGTACGACTGGGATTCGGAGTAGTACACGGTCTTGCCGTCCAGTTTAAGTTCCTCGGTATGCATCAGCTCCATCCGGATAGGCCTGTCAGGATCAACGGTGTGCAGATCTGTATCCGGGCTGCTGAACTGCTCCGTGAACCGGTTGACGTCGTCTTTGATATCGTGGGTGGCGGGGTTCTCGCTGCCGCCCTCGCCGGTGAATTTGAAGTACACGGCGTTTTCCGGCGCCTTGGGTGTGACGCACTGGTGCAGCAGGGACAGGTCAGTGAGTTTGGAGGCATCCACGCTGGTGGTGAAGTAGCCCAATTTCTCGTCGTAGGTCACAGTGATGCCGTTGTCGCTGAGCGTCTTCTGCTCCGCCGCACTCAGGAATTCGGCGGCGCTGGGGGCACGGGAGGGCGCGTTTTTATCGCCCAGGGAGTAGAACCCGGGCAGATAGTTCATGGGCTCCACCCGCACATACTCCACCAGATCGGGGGCGTTGTCCTTCTGCCAGATCAGCGTGATGACCTGATCGTCCCGGAACAGCGGCACGGGGAATTGCCCGCCGCTGCCGCCGGTGCAGTTGTTGCGCCACTCTCTGAGGGTATAGCCCTCCGGTGCGTCCACGGTCAGCTCGCCGATCAGGCCGTACTGACCGCTGCCGGCGCTGTTGAGGGTCTTGTCCTTCACCGTGCGCAGGAACACGGAGCCGTCCGCCGGCACCGTGGCCATCCAGTCTTGGTGGGTGGCGGTGGGATGGAGACGGGCTGAGGGCACCGCGGTGCCGTTGTCGGTGGGCAGGGAGAAGGAGATGTCCTCACAGGGCAGGATCTCCAGCCGGAAGGCGTATTTGGCCTCGGCATCCGCAACCTTGCCCTCGCTGTTGCTCATGGCGAGGATGATGCGCCAGTCCTCGCCCTGACTGTTCAGCGTCAGGACGCTGTTGTGGGCGTTCTGACGGTTCACGGTGGCCAGATGCAGGCTGTTGTTGTGGTGATAGCCCCGATACAGCGTATTGTCCGCCAGAGACTGCCCACCGTAATCGCCGTACCAGTCGAAGCCGTAGGTCATGGGGTGCTGGTTATCGGAGTTGCCGAAGTAGTAGCGGAAGAACACGCCGTCGTCCAGCCCGCCCGTCTCGATGTTGCGGACGGCGTTCTCCCAGCGGTCGCGGCTGCCCATGTTCACCTCGATGGAAACGCGGCCCTTGCTCTCGTCCGCGGTGAAGCGGTAATCCCAGTCATCGCCGCAGCCCTCCGTCCACTCCTTCAGCTGCTCGGGGAAGACGAAATGGATGTCCTTGCCGATGACGGGGAACTTGAAACCGCTGGCATAAAGGGATCGCAGCTCCGGCACCTCGCTGTTGGGAGTCGTGGCGTCGGGACTGGGCGTCCACGGCGGCGTGGGCACGCCCCACCACGGCCAGCTCTGCTGCATCTGATAGCCCTTCGGATGGATGACGAACATGCCGTCATGGTCGGCGGTGAAGCTGCATTGCCGCCAGCTGTGGCCGTCGTCATTGTGACCGTCGACACAGGAAAGGGGGTTGGCCTGCTTGACCAGCTCGCTGGAGGCGTCCTCCGGGTCGGTGGGGCAGTACAGCTCGTAGGAGGTCGCATCGCTGCGATCGAAGTATATGGAGAAAGCATACGTCTCGCCGTCGGGCAGCCGGTAACGGGTATCGCCCAGATAAACGGTGATCATAAAGGCGAAGGCCTGACCGTTTTCACCGTCCCGGTTGCCGTACTCGTAGCGGAACCACAGGAGGGCTTCGTTGTCCTCCGCGCCCCTGTTGGCATTCAGGACGTTCAGCTTTTGCAGCATATCCGACAGGGTAGCCGGGGACAGGGTCAGTTCTCTTTCGTTGTAGATGACGAGGGGCTTGTTGGCGTTAACGATCTGGGTCAGCACCTCCGGCGTGATGCCCACATTATAAATGCTGCCGACCTTGTCATAGCGCCAGTCCACGCCCAGCTCCAGTCTGTCGCGGCCGTCCATATTGCGCAGGCTCTTGATGACCATGTACTGCAGGGGGTCGCCGTTCCAAGCGCTGCCCTCGCCCCAGCGGTCGTAGCCGCCGATGTTGTCGCCGTAGCCGTCCGCGTCACCGCCGCTCTGCCCGCCGCCCACGGATACGGTGAAGGGGGAGAAGCTGTCCGTCTCGAACACGATGCCCTGGGGCTCGTAGCGCCCGATGATCTCGTTGCGGAAGTTGTAGTTGGCGTCAAAGTGCTTGACGAGGATGGTAGGCAGCTCGTCGGCACTCTTGCCCTGCACGTCGTCCGCATAGGTCATGCCGAAGCAGTGGTAGGGGATGTACACGGTCTTGGTGCCGCCCTGATCGTTCAGAAGGTGCAGGTCGAAGAACTGCGTCATGCCGTTGCCGGTCTGGGGATAGCGGTCGCAGACCAGCTCCATGCCCTCTGCACCCACCAGAGCGGGGGCGTTGACCTCGCCGCGGGTATTGAGGTCATCCAGCTTATCCGCCGTTTCGACGCTGGTCAGCCGGGTGCGGTTCATAAAGTCGTCGTTCTGACCGTACACATAGCTCATGCCGATCAGGTTCTTGTCCGCATCCCACCAGGCGACGGTCAGGCCGCGGTGGTTGCTGGAACCGGACAGACAGACATCAATGCCGGGCAGGTGAACCACCTGCGTCCGCACCAGCTCCAGCGACCGCTCGTTGACGCGGTTGCTGTCAGTCACGGAGTACTTTTCGAAGCTCTCCAGAGAAGCCAAAATGTCGGAAGCCTCGCTCTTTCCCATGATACGGGGGTCGCGGTTGCCGTCGTCATGATTGGCGGAGAAATACACCGCGCCCTCCGGCGGGGTGGGGGTGATGCGGGTGTTCAGCAGTGTGGACGCGTCGGGCAGCTCCCGGCCGCTGTGGGACACATGGAAGCAGCCCGTCGTCTCGTCATAGGTGACGCCGATGCCGCTGCTGCTGAGCTGCGCCGTGTCCAGACCCAGAGAGGCCACGGGCGCGGCCGTGACACCATCCTTGGAGATATAGCGGTAATAGGGCATTTTGTCGTACTGGTATACCGCCAGATTCTGGAGAATGATTGTGTTGTCCGTATCGTTATACCATGTGACCTCGTACAGCTCATCAACGCCCCTGCCATTGGCGTTCGGCCATGTCCACACGCCAACGCCGGAAAATGTCTCCTCGCCGTTGCCGCTGTTCAGGCGGACATAGCTCTTAAAGTGATACCCGTCGGGCGCCATATCGTCCCAGCGGATGCGGCCAAGCTCGATGGGGTCGCCGGAGGTGGGTATGCCGTTATCGGGGAACAGCTCGAGCTTGCCGTCGCTGAAGCTGGCCTTCCAGTCGGTAACGCCGCTCATAAAGGTGAAGCCGCTTTTCAGCTTCTCGGCGGGGATGGGCTTGGCTACGTCGTAGAAGGTGTTTACCACGAACTCCTCCCGCACCTCGACGGTCAGGATGACCAGCTCCTTGCGGAGAACGGTGCCGCTGTCGTCGCCCCAGACGACGGCGATGAAATGCTTGTTGAAGGCATCCGTGGGCGCGATGGTCGCCTGACCATCGATTCGGTTCACCGTGCCCACCGGCACACTGCCGCCCATCCAGCGGACGCCGTTATCCATGTTGAAATAGGACACGTCTACATGATCGCTCTCGTTGATGACAGACGCGGGGCTGCCGTTGAAGCTGAAATCCTTCGCGCGGGTGTATTCGCCCTTGGCGGTCATTCTGATCTGCAGATTCAGCGAGTTGCTGTCCGCGGACATGTTGTGGAACGCATCTGCCCAGTGGTTGCCCTTGTCGAACTGGGGCAGCAGCACCACGTGCAGCTCACCGGTGGCATTGTTATATGTATAGGTGTAGTCCTCGCCCTCCACCAGACCGGCAGGGAACACAAAATTCGGGTTCTCAGGAGCCTGAAAACCGCTGTCCCACAGCGCCTGACACGAGTTGGTGAAGCTGTTGCCGCCATCATTGCTGCCGCCCTGACCGGCATCGGCAGCTTTCAGCGTGCGGTGCAGCAGCTGGGTAAAATTGAAGAGATGCCCCGTGTCCAGCAGCTCACAGTGCATGGTCTTTTGCAGCGCCGCGCGGACGGCAGGTGTGGTGGCGTACCACGCATTCAGCAGCTCGTCGGCGCTGCTGTCGGGCAGCACCAGCGTGGCGGTGCCGCCGTCCATGCCGATCTTGAGACTGCTCATGAACGCCTGCGCCGCCGCTGCGTCCTCATCGGTGTAGGCGACACTCTCGTAGGACATCATGTCGATGAGCCACATCAGCTCGGGCGGAACCTTTTCATCGCCCTCGTAGGCCTCCCATGCCGACCGCATGGCGCAGGCCGCCGCGTATGCCAGCGTGCCCTCCGTCAGGTGCTCGAAGGGCGTGGCCTCCGCGCCGCAGTCCGTCCAGCCGTCCGCGCTATCGGCGGACGTGCCCTCCGGCGCGGCGTACAGGTGCCATTCGCCCCGGCTCCCGTCCGGGCCGTTCCATCCGAAGCGCCAGACGTAGCTCCCGTCGTTCCACGTGAACGGATGGGAACTGTCAAAGAAGCTCTCGGAGACCTCCTCCGCCGGGGCGGCGGCGTCCTCGCCCTCTGCCCACACCGCTGTGGGCAGCAGGCTCAGCGCCATGACCAGCGCCAGCAGAAGACTGATCACTTTCTTCATGCTTACTCCCTCTCTTTCCGTGTGCTGAAATGCACATATATATTGGTACATCGTCATCATAAACCAGACGAAATGCAAAAACAATTAGCTGGCTGCATAGTGTTTTGGCTTTATTTGTACGAATGAGCAAAAGCGAGGAGAAAAAGTCGGAGGAAATGACAGGGAATTTCTGCTTGCTATTGGCATGTTGGCGGGCTATAATGAACATAGGACTGGGTACAGTGGGCTTTGCTGCGCCCGCAGGGAGGGAGAAAGATGCAAAAGAGAGTTATAAGTGGGATACTGGCCTTGGCGCTGGTGCTGACGCTGACGCTGACCTTGGCGCAGGCGGATGTCCGCGTGGAGGTGGACGGCATCGACGGCGGCAGCGCCTCCGTGACTGTGCCGGAGGACGACAGCGCCGCCCTGCTGGAGGGCTACCTCTATCAGGTGAACGGGCTGGATGTGCCGGAGGTCGTCAAGGCGGAGAGCAGCGGGAACACCGCGTCCCGCCCGGCGACGTATGCCGTGGCGCTGAATGATGTCACGAACAATATTTACCGCCGACTTGTTCCGGAGATAAAGAAGATCGCGGCGGGCGAGAGTGCATCCGCAACAATTGTGATCACGGATATGCCGATCACCTATACGCAGGAAGTCTTGGGACATATTACCATTATAGAGGGCGGTGCACTTTCCAAAGCAGCCAGTGCAAAGATAGACGAACTGTTTGGCGCTGATGTCAATCACGACGCGTTGCTGAGTAAGTTGCTGGCGAATATGCCCTATGAGCTGTACTGGTTCGATAAGACCAATGGAATGGCGATAAGCTACGGCATCGAAGCAGACGAAAATACTGTGACGATACCGTATATTGCGGTCGGATTCTGTGTGGCGGACGCCTACCGTGATACCACAAAGTATGCGGTAAACGAGAAAGGCGAGACGATTTTAGATGAGGCCAATAATCCTGTGCCTGACTATACGGCGGTAGACACCGCCAAGACCGGCGCGGCCACCGCAGCGGCGGCCAAAGCCGCCGAAGTGGTGGCGGCCAACCAGGATAAGGGCACCTACGGCAAGCTGGTGGCGTACCGGGAATACATTACGAAAGCCGTGGACTACAATTTTGACGTAGCGAACACAGCAAACTACCCCTACGGCGACCCGTGGCAGCTGATCTATGTATTCGACGGCGACTCCACTACCAACGTGGTGTGCGAGGGCTATTCCAAGGCGTTCAAGTACCTGTGCGACCTGACGTGGACGGGCAGCGACCCGGAGGTGGCCTGCTATCTGCCCACGGGCACCATGGACGGCGGTACGGGAGCAGGCGACCACATGTGGAACATCGTGTCCATCGGCGGCGTGAACTACCTGACGGACATCACCAATTGCGACAGCGGCACCACCGGCGCGCCGGATCAGTTGTTCCTCTGCGGCGCAGAGGGCAGCGTGGATGCGAGCTATGCGGCCGCTACGACCGGCGGCGCGGTGACGTATGTGTACGACCAGGACACGAAGGACATCTACGACAAGGAACTTGTTCTGTCCGCGACCAAGTATTCACCGCTGACCTTCTCCCTGAATCAGCTGACGGAGCTGGCGCGCTATGCGGCAGGCATCACCACGGACGAGTCTGCCGCCATCGACGTGAACAAAGACGGCATCATCAGCGCCGCCGACCTGACGGCCATGGCGCAGAGCCTCGTCTCATAACTGGGATGAATCAATTGGCGTTTAGCGGTACATTTTGCGCCGCTGTTGACGCATTTGCGGCAGGTGTGGTTGACACAGCCGCCGCAATGGGATATGATGTGAGAAAGAAAGGGGGATGTGTGTGCGCAAGCTGATTTGCGCCATTCTGAGCGTAATACTGCTGCTGGGCACTGCGGCTACGGCGTGGGCAGAGGATACGGCCACGCTGACCATCACACCGGACAAGACCGAGGTGACGGCCAACGGCAGCGCTGTGCAGGTGAAATTCACCATAACGGTGACGCCGCCGGAGGACAGGGAGCTGGGCGTGTTCAGCTTCCGGCTGAAGCCGTCCGGGGACATGACGCTGCCGGAGCGCTTCAAGGAAAACGGCGAAGCGGTCATCACCTATGCGGTCAACGACCTGCCATACGATGTGACCACCGGCAAGGGTGTGTTCCGGACGTATGAGTACACGCCGGGCAGCTGCTTTTTCGCTGCTGTTGGTTCCACGGAGGGCAACCGCATGACGGCCAGCGCGGAGATCCTGACCATCACCGCAGCGATCCCGGCGGGCAGCACCGGAACCTTCACGCTGGACGCGGAATTTGTGGCTGCGCCTGACGGCTCCGGCGCGACCTATACGCCCAAGGTGGACAGCACGCCGGTGACGGTGAAGGGAACCGGCGGCACGGGTACCTCCGGCAGCTCCGGCGACACGGAGAAGCCGGAAACCGGCGGCACCGCATCCGGCGAAACGCCGGATGTGACCGACGAGCCGGACGTGCCGCAGGGGAATTTGCCTGCGGCGGCAGACGGCCAGCAGCCGGTCATCAGCCCGGCGTCCGGCGCGGCTGACGCGCCTGTGCCGGATACGGCGCAGACGGGCGGCGCCGGTACGAAGCTCGCGGCCATCGTGCTGGGCGTGCTGGCGGCAGCGGGCGCTGTGTGCCAGCTGGTCATACCCGGCGGGCTGGGACGGCTGTTCCGCAGGGACGGCCGCAGCAAATGAGTGTTTATAACAGTACACATAGGAGAGTAAGGAGGAGTTGCATGAAAAAAGTACTGTCACTGGTTTTGTCGCTGGTGATGCTGCTGGGTCTGGTGGTGCCTGTTTCCGCAGAGGACACCTATCCCGGCAGCGGCGATCTGGCCGGCAAAACCGCCGCCTTTACCATAGAGGCGGACGAGACGACCCTCTATGGCGAGGGAGAGCAGATCGTCAGGTTCCGCATCTATGCGGAGAGCGTGGACAGCGTACCCATCCGGGCGTTCCAGTTTACGCTGGTGCCGTCGGCAAACCTGACGCTGGCCACGGAGCTGGCGGAGAATTCATCGTTCAGCTACGGCTACATGAACACGGACACGCTTATCAAGAGCACGACCAATGTGGACGGCATGTATAGTCGGTTCGAGTACACGCCCGATAGCCGCTATTTCGGCGCTGCGGGCACGGATGAGGGCAAAGGCATCACCACTAAGACCGAGATCATGACCATCATGGGCAAGGTCAAGGGCGAGGGTTCGTACACGCTGTCCATGACCGGCGTGGTGGCCGGCAACGGCGACGCACCGAACAGTGTGACCCAGAGTTTCACCAGCACGGTGGCGGGCGCCACGGTGACGGTGAAGCCCGAGAACGAGCGGCCGCAGCCGAACCTGTCTCTGACGCTGAGCGCGGACAAGGTCAAGGTGGGCGACACGTTCACCGCCACACTGTCCAATAAAGGCATGACGGTGAGCAGCTTCATTGCCCGGCTGGAGTTTGACAAGGGGATGCTGGCGGTCACAAAAATCGAGCAGCTCGGAGGTTTTGCAAAGCTGGCTGCTGGCGCAACCATAGACCCGGTTCTTTCGACGCCTGACGAGGCGAATGATAGAAGCTTGGTTGGTGTGGGCTTTGTTCGCGGGAGCGATAAGACGCACGAGGAGGGCGAGTTCCTACGGGTGACGTTCCAGGCCAAGGCTGCCGGCAACACGGCAATCAGCCTGTATGAGGATTCTGTCGGCACAAACGGTTATCGCGGCGATGCCAAGAGCGGTACCGTGACGGTGGAAGCGGCAGCTGTTACAGGGGTGACGGTCACGGCATATCCGGAGTCTCTGGCAAGCTCGTATAGTGTCAATGGCCAGACGGTCATAGTGACCTATGACAAGCCCTGCAAGGTCGGCTATCTGGGGAGCGATGGCAAATATGTAGCTATCTCCGCAGTTGCCAGCGGCAGCAGCTACGCGTTCACCGCACCTGACGGCGTCACCGAGGTCGTTTTGGTAATCAAGGGCGATGTGGACAAAAATGATAGCGTGGGATCTTCTGATAAATCTGTTCTTGCACGTAGCTTGTTGCCCTCAACGCATAAATTTTATAAGGAGTTGGGAGTTGTCGAATCTTTTGCGCTTGATTTGGACGATAACGGAGTGATTGGTTCTTCGGATAAATCGCTGCTGGCGCGTAGCATGCTTCCTTCTACGCATAGATTCTACAAAGCACTGACATGGTAAATACTTGAGTGCAATAACGGAAAGGAGACGCATTTTTGATGAAGAAGATTCTCTCGAAGGGCATTTCGCTCCTGCTGACTGTGGCGATGGTATTGTCGCTTGTCAGCACCAGTGCATTTGCCGCAGACTTCTCTAAACTGAAAGTGACAGGTGGAGAAGTTGTTTTGGACGGTACAAATCCTGGGACTGTTACCGTCAGTTGGACCGGTACCGGAGATTATGAAATTTACGGAATCGAAGGAACATGGTCTTTGAAGGAAACAGGCGCAACGGACAAACTGAAATTGACTGAAATTACGTCTGAAATCCTGACTTTCAAGGGAATGAACTATGTTGATGTTCCAAGCGGGAAGCTTATGTGGACGGATGATAGTTTTGATGATCCCGGAGTAATTGCTGCGGGGAAAAATTTGATTTCTGCGACTTATAGTGTTGCCGCTGATACACCCGCAGGAACCTATACGGTGACATATCAGTCCATTAACCTGATTGGTGATGACGCAGAAAATGACATGACGGGCGGAACGGTTTCTTTTGACATTACTGTTAAAACGAGCGTGACACCTCCCGCGCACACCTGCACCCTGACCAAGGTTCCTGCCAAGCCTGCTACCTGCACCGAGGACGGCAACATTGAGTACTACCAGTGCAGCGATTCCACCTGCGGCAAGCTGTACAAGGATGCCGCTGGCACACAGGAGATCACCAAGGACGATACCATCATCAAGGCCGCGCATACCGACCTGAAAAAGACCGAAGCAAAGAAGGCTACCTGCGAAGAGACTGGTAACGAAGCTTATTGGTTTTGCAACGGGTGCAATAAGTATTATACTGATAATGATAACACTGTTGGCGCGGAAACGACACTCGAGGCGTTGACGATCAAGGCCACCGGGCACGCTTGGGAAGTCATCAAGGGAGCGGACGGCTCCAACACCCATACGCTGAAGTGCAAGTCCTGTAACAAGACTGTGGACGAGGTGCATGCTGACCGCTCCGATGATGTGAACAACGAGTGGAAGACCGACAAGGACAACCACTGGAACGTGTACGGCTGCGGCACCATTATGAACAAGGCTGCGCATACGTGGGATGCCGGCGTTGAGACTACGCCCGCCACCTGCACCACAGCCGGCGTGAGGACCTACACCTGCGATGTGTGCAAGGAGACCAAGACCGAGCCGATCCCCGTGATCGCCCACCAGTACGAGTGGAAGCATGACGAAACCAACCACTGGCAGGAATGCTCCGTGTGCCATGACATCATCGACAAGGCCGAGCACACCTATGCCGCCCACAAGTGCGAAGATCCTGCCACCTGTACCAAAGCCGAGTGCGGCTATGTGAAGCCCGCCGGGCAGCACAGCTGGAACGACGGTGAAGTGACTACGCCCGCCACCTGCACCACGGATGGCGTGAAGACCTACACCTGCAAGGTGTGCAGTGAGACAAAGACCGAGCCGATCAAGGCATCGGGGCATAGCTTGACCAAGGTTGAGGCGGTTGTCGCTACCTGCACCGAAGGCGGCAATAACGAGTATTATACTTGCAGCGTCTGCAAAAAGGTGTTCAAGGCTGATAAGACCACCGAGACAACCGTGGCCGACGAGACGCTGGCGGCTCTGGGTCACAAGCTGACCAAGACCGAGGCCAAGGCTGCCACCTGCACCGAGCCCGGCAACAGCGAGTACTACACCTGCGGTAACTGCGGCAAGTTCTTCTCCGACGCGGACGGCAAGACCGAGATCGTCAAGGATAGTTGGGTGATCAAGGCTTTGGATCACGACTTCACGGGCGCGTGGGTCAATACGGACGCCGCCGGTCACTACCACAAGTGCTCCCGCTGCGACGCGACTGACACGGTGGTCAAGCACACATTCAACGGCAAGCCCTGCACTGAAGAAGACAGCTGCAAGGTTTGCGGCTATGTGAAGCTCGCCGGTCAGCACACCTGGGGCGAAAAGACCTATACGTGGAACGAGAGTTTCAAGTGCACGGCTGCAACCAAGTGTGACAGTTGCAACGAGCCGCTGACCGAGACGGTGGACGGTGTGAAGACCACCGTGCCCGCTACCTGCGTAGCAGACGGTAAGGACACCTACACCGCCACGTTTACTAATGCCGCGTTCACCACCCAGACCAAGGAAATGACCATCGACAAGCTGGGTCACACCTATGGCGCACCTGTGTGGAGCTGGAGCGAGGACGGCAAGACCGCCACGGCGACCTTCACCTGCACCCGCGAGGGCTGCACGGCTGAGACGACCGGCCATGCCCAGGCCGTGACCGCCACGGTCAGCGGCAAGCAGAATGTCGCGCCCACCTGCACCGACAAGGGCACCACCACCTACACCGCTAAGGTGACCTTTGAGACGAAGGATTACACCGACACCAAGGACGTACAGGACATCAAGGCTCTGGGTCACAAGCTGACCAAGACTGCGGCAAAGGCTGCCACCTGCACCGAGGCCGGCAACAAAGAGTATTACACCTGCGGCACCTGCGGCAAGTTCTTCTCCGACAAGGACGGCAAGACCGAGATCGCCAAGGACAGCTGGGTGATTGCCGCTCTGGGTCACAAGCTGACCAAGACCCCGGCCGTGACGCCTACCTGCGCAGCGGGCGGCAACAACGAGTATTGGACCTGCAGCGTCTGCCATAAGGTGTTCAAGGCTGACAAGACCACCGAGACCACCGTGGCCAAGGAGACGCTGGCCAAGGATCCCGCCAACCACACCGGCGGCGAAGAGCAGCGCGGCGCTGTGGCGGCGTCCTGCATGACCGCTGGCCGCACGGATGACACCTACTGCAAGGGCTGCGGTAAGCTGACTAAGGCGGGCGATCTTATCCCGCCCACCGGCAAACACAACTACAAGGACGGCGTCTGCACCACCTGCGGCAGCAAGCAGCCTGCGGATAACGCTACCATCAAGGCCGCGATCGAGAAGGTCGTTGCGGATGTGAAAGAGGCTGTCGAAGAAGTTCTGGATAAGGCAATTGAGAACGAAACCGATGCGAATACCAAAAAGATTCTGGAGAAGCTGAAGGGCTATGTCAGCGGCAGCAGCCGCAGCAAGCTGCAGGCAGTGTACAACGTGACCATGAGCTTGAACGGCCAGGATCTTGACAAGGGCGATTCTTTGGCTGACGGTCAGAACGTGACCATCGCCATCAGCGAGGAGACGTATAACGCACTGAGATCCGGCGCGAAGATCGTGGAGAGCTATCTGGACAAGGACGGCAACGCCCAGACCAGAGAGATCAATGCCACGTTGAAGCAGGTGGGCGGCGGCTACACCGTCACCTTCGCCTCCGACAAGACGGCGGTCTACGGCCTGATGACCAAGACCAGCAGCGGCGGCAGCTCCGGCTCCGGCAGCTCCTACACCTCCGGGATGTCCTTCACCACCGACCTGCCCGCCGACAGCATCAACAGGGTGACTGTTAATGGCAAGAAGCTGGACAGCAAGTACTACACCGTCAGCAGCAATGGCAGCGGCAGCATCGTGACGCTGACCGATGCCTACCTTGCCACCCTGAAGGCCGGCAAGTACACGGTGAAGATCGAGAACAAGACCCATGTGAGCACGGGCACCTTCACTATCAAGGCGGATGGCACCCTGTCCTCCCCCAAGACGGCGGACGCCGGTATCGCGCTGTACGCGATGTTGGCCGTCAGCTCCCTGATGGGCACCGCTGTGGTCAGCAAGAAGCGCCGCAAGGCATAAAGCAATAACGCGCAATACCAAACCTTGAGCAGAGGGACGGTTCGGGTCAGTCCCGAACCGTCCCTTTTTTGACAATTTCCAGATTCTGCCTGATTTTCGCCCCGTGGGGCGCTGAACGGCAGAGCGACTGAAACGAGAGCATGGAGAGCATGGGCAAACGAACAGAAAAAAGCGGTGGCCAGCGCCACTGGGTCTATTACGCGGCGCTGGCCGCGGCGGTCATCGTGCTGGCGGTGGCCGCAGTCATGCTGCTGCGCGGTCGGGGTTCCCCCAAGGAGCTGCGCGGCACGTGGATCTACGACAGCACCACGGAGTACACGTTCGATGGCGAAAAGAGCGGCGCCATGCGCGTGCAGGGCACGGATTACGCATTTACCTACCGTGTCCGCGGCAGCGTGGTGACGCTGACCTTTGAGCACGACGCCATTGAAACGGCCAACTACCGGTTCAAGGTGGACGGCGACACGCTGGTGTTGGCCGGAGAGGAGGGCACCAGCGGCGGCGTTTATCAGCTGCTGCGGCTGCCGGAGGAGTGAGCCGCAGGGCGGAAAGCCCGGCGGGAGACAGAGAAAATAAAAACAAGGGGAGAAGTGCTTGATGAAAAAATGGCGGATAAAGAGCCGGAAAATTCTGGCGACACTGCTGGCGGCGGTCATGCTGCTGGTGATGATCCCCACCACGATGGTGGATATGGCACTGGCGGCTAACTATGCAACAGACGAGGACGGGAATACGTATTTCTGGAGCGAGCAGGGCCTGCGGGAGTTGATCGCCGCCGATCCGGACGGCTATGTCTGCTTTGCAAAGAGCGCGGCGCAGCTGGAGGACAGCAATGCAACGCTGACTATTTCCTCCGACTTGACCATACCTAAGGACTTTGGCGTCTATATGGGTGAAGGTCGGCTGGAGGTATCATCTGGCAAGACGCTGACGGTGGAAGGCCAACTGGAGGTGGGCTATGACAAGGTGAGCGGCAGCGTTGTTGTCGCTGAGGGCGCTACGTATTACCTGTTCAGCGAGGCGTCCACCGGCGCACAGCTTGCTTCTGATCTGCCGAAGCTGGGGGCTGCGGCTGCCGTGGATAAGAGCGGCGCGAAGTACAGCGCCTATATTATCGGCGATGTGACCGTCAGCGGTGATTTGACCGCGCCGGCCAAGGTAGAGCTGTTCCTTGGCAGAGAGCGGGCGCTGACCGTGACCGGTAAGCTGACGGTGGAGAGCGGCGCGTATGTCTACGCATCGGAGGCGTTGACCGTAGGCTCCATGGAGGTCAAAGCGGACAGCGCTGTTGACGCCTACGGCGGTATTCGCTATGGCAGTGCGCTCATCATCAACGGTGTTGCGAATCTTTGGGACAAGTCCTTCGGCACCGGCACAACGTCTACCATCACGATCGGTGAGGGCGGTAAACTGATGAACGGCTATGAGGCCATTACCATCGCTGACAGATGGTCTGTCAGTGACGGTGCAACTATTGACAATGGCGGCAGTCTGGTCGTTCCGGTGGAGCATCGCGGCGATCTGGCGGGGCAAAGGAACGTACCCGGTAATATCTACAGCGTGAAAATGTTGACGGACACCGAGGCATCCCGTCCCGGTGCGCTGCAAAGTGCCATGGCCGCCTTTGACAGCGTCAGCGGCAAGGCGAATAATGAGCATTTCAATGTTGTGGTGCGCAACGCGCAGCTGTGGCAGCCCCTACAGGTTACGCTGCCGGATGACCTGACCGTGGGTGGCATGCTGGACGGCATTTCCTTCCTGCAGCTGGCGCCTCCGGCCAATACGGAGAGCTTCTTCCCCTCGGTAACGCTTCCGGCGGGCAAAACGCTGACGGTGGCGCTGGGCAAGCAGCTGAGCAGCACGGTACCCTTTGTGGTCAACGGTACGCTGGTGCTGCCGGAGGGCGGCATGGTCGATGGCATCTACCCCACCGCAACGTTCAATGGCGGTCTGCAGGTGAACGGTACGGTCAATAGCTGCGGCTGGGTGACTGTCAACGGCGATATGACTGTTGCGGCGGGCGGTATCTTCCGCCAGCGGTACGGCAGCCTGACCGTCAACGGCACCCTGACAGTGAACGGCACGCTGGATCTGGCGGAGACGAATTTCACCGTCAAGGGAACCTATGTCAAGGGCGAGAACGCCACGGTCAATATGGACGAAAAGGTCAGCGTTGACTATCAGGTCAGGACGGAGTTCGATAAGGACGCGATCCTGGCGGCGTTCGCGCAGGAGAACGTCAGCACCGTTACCGTTGAGGTAAACGAGGATGTGACGATGACGGAGGATCTGATGATCCCCAAGGAAAAGACATTGGTTATCGGGGGATATGGCACCCTGACCATCGCGCCCGGCGCGACGCTGGCACTGGAGGGAACGGTCGAAGCCGATTGGGAGAAAAATATCGACGGTGGTCAACTGAAGTGTGGGGCGCCGATGGTGATCCGGGGAACCTTCAGCGTAGGAACAAGAGCCTATGATTAGCGCCTATTAGGAAAACACACTGTCAAAGGGGTTTGTAGCGGGGGTT
>OHBM01001673.1_pt1 | contig 15846 bp, 14 predicted proteins | sample 1577251 | NCBI WGS metagenome assembly OHBM01 (sample SAMEA3541557, study PRJEB24748) | human gut metagenome | biome: human gut; feature: human-associated habitat; material: faeces | place: China | collected 2012 | reverse complement strand
TTATATACTGTGAAGGCAAAGATAAACCAGGAAGAGCAGGGTTGGAAAGAGGAATGGATGCTCAAGTTTTTAATAATATCTTTGGAGAGAAATATCCAGATACATTATTCATCTCAAGCGGAGGAAATACCGAATTAGATCAAAGAAGCCAAATCGCTTTTGTCGTATTATCTAAAGTGTTCCCAGATTTAGAAATTTGGGTATGTAAAGATCGTGATATGTCATCAGGAGTATTAAACAATGAAACTGATAGACAACAGTATCTTTCGCTGAATAGTGATAACCATAGAGTTATTAAACGGTGGGAACTTGAGAACTATCTCTATGACAAATCCGTATTAAAGAAGTATTGTAAGGCCAATGGATTAGAATTCGCTGAAAATGAGTATGATTCTTTTGTTACTGACATTGTGAACCAACATGTAAAAGACGCAACTGGACGAATTAAAAACTTTTGCAATCTACAAGTCAATGTGAATCCAGAAAGGTTTAAAATAGAGTTGTCGAAATTTGTGACACCAGACATGGAAGTTTATAAAGAATTAGAAGACTGTATATTTCAACATAAGTAAGTATGATATAGCGATAAATATTCTTATTACGGAATTGATATAAATAAAGAGAACTCTACCAATGACAATTGACGATATAAAGAAACTGATAGCCTCTGACGAATCACAGACTTTGGAGCTAAAGAAAACTACTAGCGAGTTAAAAAAGGAAATCACTCGAAGTGTCCATTCCTTAATACAGAAAGAAGTTGGTTAATTTTCGGTGTAGCACCGAAGTCGCTAAAGATAATCGGGCAAGAAGTGACAGCACGCATTTTATAAAGTACACATTGTAAAGCCATCCACTCTTCCGTTACTTTGCCAACAAAAAGACCATGAAACGAATAATGAGTAAAGAAGAGTTCCTGTCAGTTTATGAAAGGCAACAAGCCAGTGGTTTGACCATAAAAGATTTCTGTGAGAATGAGTCCTATTCATCCTCCTGTTTCCATTATTGGAAGAAGAAATTCGGCCTGAGCCGTACTTACACCAGCCATCCGGATAGAGTTCCCGATGATACATTCATTCCATTGGGCCTGCATCGCAGGGAAAATCTCCCGTCCGGCACAGCACCTTCCAAGCGATTAGAAACCGAAAGTCTTGGTTCAGCACCTAATATTCTGTTGATAAAATCTGTAAACATAAAAATATGTTTGGTTTTAATTCAGATATTAGAATTTGAACCGGCAGGAATAGTGTTTTAACGATTTGGAGAATGATTTCATTTCGTTCAAAACAATTCCGTGTCTAAGAGGTTACAATAAAAAAGGTTACTCATTCAACATCGGTTTATCGGTCATAACTTCACAGCCATAATCCGATAAACTGCATCAAACATTGCTTATTCAAATAATAAGTTTGTATTTTTGGATGAAATATCGGAAGGTTATGGATAAAAGAATGGTTTTGGATAGTATCATGGGGCTCTGCCTGAAGGAGAATGACAGGAGTATAGATATGTATATAGCAGACAGAAAAGGCAATACATATCCGATAACCCATGTATTTCTTGGCGGAAGCGGAGTTTTATATGCAACAAACGGTACTGCTTTGGTTGCCCTGGAAGAGCTGGACGATAATACCCTGAATGATATACTGTGTTTTCTGGGATAATAAAAAAACATGCTGGAAAAATTAAAAGAATCCGACCGGTCTTGAAACTATATTTATCACAAATCGAGAAGATAAGTCATAAGCCAAACAATCCGAACCAACCTTTTAGGGTGAATTACCAGCAAAGATAAAGGTTAAACTGTACATAGCCAATAAATATCAGCAAAACACACTCACAAAATATTTCCTTAACCATAATAATACCATACCCGTGCTGTTTTATGTTCCATGGCAAATAGAAATGAAACTTATAAACAGCATTCATCAGCTTCATATAATTAATGTATATTCCCCCCATCCATACTTTATATAATTGCCTGAAAAATACTGAAAAAGCCACTTTTTTACGAGAAACTAAATTTTTTTATGAGAAAAATAGATGAGTTTTCAATAAAGTATATATATTTGCAGCAAAATTAAGAGTTTAACCGTACTTGAATAAAGTTGGAACAGGGGAAATATTATGGAATATCTATTTCTGAAACGTAAAAAAGCCTCTTTTGTTTCGCAAAGACAGAAGGACTTGCTTTTTGATGCTGCTGAAAAACAGTGGCGGAAAGAGTTTGTTGCAGGCGGAATTGAGACAAGAAAGGTGGATTTGGATATTTACAAGTCCCTTCTTTACTTCTTGGAGATAAAACAGGTTTTTCTTGACCCGAAACTGTCCCTGAAGAAATTGAGTATGATGATTGAGACAAACCAGACCTATCTGTCGAATGTGATAAACAGGTATTTCGGATGCTGTCTGAAGAAATTAGTGAACAGCTACAGGATAGAATATGCCAAAGAACTCTTACGTGCAGGAAACTGTCCGTTGAAGGAACTTCCCCAACGAAGCGGCTTTACATCCAAAAGTACTTTCTATGCCGCTTTTGGCAGACAGTCGGGATATACGCCGAAACGTTATATGACATACAAATGGAAAAATGAAATGTAAGATAATTAAGTCCTTTAAAACCAAATATGAACAACCAATTTTTATTTTTTTAAATTTATAAATTTAAATTCATTATGAACAAAAAATTTTTAAGTGCAATCCTGTTCGGAGCTTTAATGGTTTCGTCAACAGGAACATTTGTATCTTGTAAAGATTATGACGATGATATCGATAATCTGCAAGGACAAATTACTGCAAATGCTGATGCAATCAAGGCTTTGCAGGATCTCGTTGGTAGCGGTAAGTATGTTACTTCAGTTGCAAAAACAGCTGACGGACATGGCATTACCTTTACATTCAATCAGGGTGATCCTGTAACTATCACTTTGGATGACGAAACAGGTAGTGGAGATGTTGTGAAGGTTGTAGATGGTATTTTGTATATCAACGATGAACCTCAAGAACTGAAGGTTGCCACAAGCGAAACAAAACCATCTATCATTATGCAGGATGGTGTATGGGCTGTATTGCAGGAAGACGGAACCTACAAATCTACAGGTGTTCCCGTTTCCGGCGTTAGCGTTGCAGGTAGCGAAGCTGATGGATTTACACTGACTATCTTTGATAAAGACGGTAACAAACAGGAAGTGAAAGTTCCTACTGCTACCTCAATAGTTAGCGATTTAATTTTGATTGATAACAAACAAAATTTAGACTTTAAGAAGTTTACATATACAGGGGAAGTTGTAATAAAAGAATGAAAAGGGCCACGTACTTTACTAGCTGAGAAGGGTAAACAAATAAATCTTGTTTCTTCTGTTGAAACCCCTGTTGTACAAATTAATCCGACTGGTGTTGATGGTAAGGAGTTAACATACTCATTAGTTGATAGTAAAAATAATATTCCCAACCATATTGCCTTAAAAGCTACTGATTATAAAGAGCTTGTTGTAGGAAGAACAGCAAATCCAAATGGGTTGTATACTTTATCAATGAATGAAGCTTTTATTTCAATGGATGATGTTGAAAAATTTATTAACCAGTTCAAAGATGGGGATAACTATAAGTTATACGCTGTAACTATTGGTAATATCCGCTCTGAATATCAGTTAAAAGTACAAGAATCGCCAAAAGAAATTAATTTAACTCAACTTGAAATCAAAGATGCTTCAGGTAATCTTATAGAAATTAATGGTCAGAAATTTGTTGGCATTAATCAAACCTGCGGTTCATCAGAACATCTGGCTGCTAAGATTAATACTAATGAATGGTATTTTGTAAACGGAAAAGATGCTGGTGCTTTATATGATATGCACCTTTCTGTTGATGATGATGCCAAAACTTTATTTGGCATTGAAATTGAAGAGACTGTTGGTACATATAAATTTAGATTGACTAAAACTCCTGATAATATTACAAAAGCAGGTTTCAAATTAACTTTAGAAACTGTTAGTAATGAGGGGGCACATAAAACAGCTAATGTATGGTTTGGTCAAGCAAGTACTATTTCTAATGAAGTAGTTTATGATCCTATCACTCATCAGCTGAGCAAGAATAATAGCAATGATCTTTCCAAGGACAAGAACTTCTTCCAGATTGATTTGACTAAGATGAAGAACGCTTTGGGTACTGAAGGTTTGGCTTTGTGGAATACTAAGGTAAAGGACCATAAGGTTGCTTACTACAATGCTGATGGTGAACTTTTGGAAGAAGAAAGTCAAATTGCAGAAACCTTTGTATCTGAGCTGAAAGATAACATGAAAGGTAATACAGACAAAGCGGTATCTATAGGTAAGGATGCTAAGAATATGATTTTTGCTGTTAACAATAAGAAGGCTGGTAATAAAGAAACATCACCGTTTAGAATTGGCGAGCAGTATACAGCTGTTATCACATTCTATAATGCAGATAGTGAGAAACTAAATTCTATTAAGGTTCCGTTCACATTCACTTTGCCTGCTATCACTGAATTGTTCGCAATTGATCCGGGATTCGTTCAGGATAATGTGGCTAACTGCTACTTATATAAAGATGATTCTGATAAATATGCTGCTGGTAAAACTACTGCTACATTCAAGCTAAGCAGAATCTTCTCTAAATATGATACCAACGGATTTACTGTTAAACTGAATACTACAGACAAAATTGGCTCTACAAATAAGGTCTCTTCACAATTAGCTTGGTTACAATCAAACAGCCAGGCTAGTAATAATGCTTTGGTTGTAAGTGATAATTTAGCTTACTTGACTTTACAGGGTAATTTGGGAAGCGAACAGGGTTACGATCAAGTTTTGAAACTGACTATTGATGGTAAGTTCGACAACGCTTGGACATATCCTTCTGATGCAGTATTCAACTTCCAGGTGAAAGTAATGAGTCCGATTGAAAAAGGTAAGATTGTTCCGAAAGAAGGTAATGTAGTAACAATCAAGGCTTCTGATTTGGACGGTTATAAGTTCGGTAATGATGTTATTATCGGTTACACTTATAATACTGAGGTATCTTACAAGGTTATGCCGGATATAATTAATGAAGAAGACAATAGTAAAGCAGCATGGTCTCGTAATGATATCGCAAAAGTAAGTGGTGAAACAGGTAACAAGTTGTACTTCGAAGTTGGTAATGGTGGTTTAGCTACTGCTGCTACAACAGAAAATATTGATGGCAAGGAAGTAACAGTTGAAGGTGGTCTGATCCTGAAAGGTTATCAAGTTGACCACACAGTTGAAACGACTATCAAGATTAAAGTAGAAGATATTTGGGGTCGTGTTAAATCAAGTCCTGTTCCTGTTAAGATTACTGTAGGTGAATAATATCACACTATGGTTGGATAAAAATTGAATAAGTCGTTTCTCTGGTGAGAGAAATGCTTAGATAATAGAAAAACTTTAAATTTATAGCTGAATCCCCCGCTTGTGAAAGTAGGGGATTCTTTATTTTATTTATCTTTATTGGTGGCTTTTCTTTGCTTTAACTCTAACCTCTTTCAAATAATGTTATATATGCTTGCTTTTGTCAGGTTAAAGTAGTGAATAACTCTACTCAATTCACACATGGTGTCCTTTTCCTTATATAATAATCTGCCTCCTATTTTGTAATAAGGCAGCCTGCCGTTCATTCTGTAATCAGCCAGCGTCCTTCGTGTCAGCTTCAATTTCTCCGCCAACTCGCTGTCGATAATGTAACGTTCTTCGTTCAGGACCGGACGAAGGTTTTGCTCCTGATCATCCAGCATTTTGGACAGGGTGCTTATGTTCCGAAAAAACGTATAATCTCAGGGCTTTCTTTGGTCAGCATGAATTGAGTCATAAGGATTTGGGGGTTACATGGTGAATACTGTTTTCCAAATAATATATAATATCCTGACGCCTGTAATATACCTTGCGGTCTATATGGCTGTAAGGGATAATCCTGCTTCTCCGAAGTTGCAACAGCTTTCGGGGTGAGACATTCATAAGCATACATGCTTCCTGGTTGTCAATCCAGTCATCCATACTACAGATGCCTTCTCCGCATGTTTCACGCATTTGCTTTTCAACGGCTTCCAAAGCCTCATTCATTTCCATGAATGCCTTAGCTTCGATACATACAAATTCCATAAACTCTGCTTTTTTTGTCCGGCACGAAAATACGGGAAGGAAAAGTCGTGGGCCAAAGGATGTCATCAAACGGCATCAGATGTCATCAGATGTCAGAAACCGGTCTGTTTGGGGCAGCACTTTGTTCCCTCCATCTTCCTCCGCAATGAAAGGAAGCAGTCTGGACCTGCTGGCAGCGGAAATAGAAACCATACTGAAACTTCAATAAAAACAATTATGACCACCAAAAGAAGAACGGATTACCAAGTGGACGAGGAGGCATTGAAACGCATGATGGCAGGAGATGTGACCGCTTTGGAAAGAACGGTTCCTCCGGAAGAGAAGCCGGAAACAAAAAGTCAGGCTAGACCTTGTCTGGAGAAACAGGAGAAGAAAAGCGGTTCTTCCAGACAGCAAATAAAAAAACACCGGATGGAGCGGCTGATTCAGATGAATACCGGAACCGGTTTCTGAAAGTGAAACTGTCGGGAGCAAGAAGGCAGACCTATATTAACGATACATTGTACAGGACTGTTGCCAAAGTATTGCCGGTCATTGCACCGGAAATGTCTGTCCCCATGTTTTTAGGGAGTGTACTGTCAGACCATCTGGAAAGGTATCAGCATATCATCAATGAAATATATAATCAAGAAGCAACTCAAAAGCCAATAGAATGGAAGAAATAGTTTATTTATCAATACGGTTCGGCTGTACCGCTTATCTGTTATATAAGGTATGGAAACAAAAAGAGAGAATAGGTAAAATCTGTGATCTGCTTTATACTCCCCGCAATCGGCCACAAGCAGAAAAAGACAACGGTGAACCGGGAAATGCACAGGATGTGATGGGAGCTACCCGCTTTGTCTATCTGGACGAGAATGCCGGGAAGACCGTCGCCCCTTACATGAGCCAGCAACTGGAAACCGGAAGTGATTTTATCGGAGCGGATAAGGATATTCCGGAAGATGAAGTGGAATGCAAACTGCCTTTGGAGGAGATGAGAATGCTGAAAGAAGAACAGAAGGAACTGGACAGCCGCTCTTCCGAAACGGAAGCCATTGCTCCGATGGTTACTCCTGCTGACCTGCTCAATGTAGGCGACGTGCTGTTTAACCTGAATGGTGCTGGCTCGGACGGGAACAAATCATACAGGGCGGCCATGACACTGCATTCCATCCGGGAAACGGACATGTTTGAACTGTTCTCCTCCCAGGTGGAGAACAAGAAGCTGATTGAGGAACTGATGGAGAAATATGTGGATAAGGAGGGGAATGCGTTGCCTTTGAAAAGAGAGAGAAAAGAAAATCCAGTTGATTACGAATGGAGGCATTTTCTTTAAAGTGAAGTAATAGAATAGTGGATACTTTAAAATCATCCCACCATAGAAAAATATATCTGCGATGGGGATGAATAATACTGATTTTATTATTATGTCATTGACAAAAAGGACATTTTATTATTAAATTATCAGGAGAATCTGGATGTGTTATATTTAATAACTTACCCCTATCTCCTCCAAAGTCATGATAATTCAGGTTATTGCCAGATAAATTTCATCCCGCCGGTATAAATGCAAGAATTAACTTAACCGTTCGCGTAAACGATATTTTTTCAATAAAAATCTTATAAACATTGAATGCATTTTAAAATGTATTTATATATTTGCACCAAAAAAACAAAAGAACCTTTAAAAAAGAGGGAATTTATTAACTTATTGGTTTAATTTTTTATAATTAGGAATTTTCCTTAAAGCCAAAATAAAAATCACAGATGAATTGTCATAAAACACATTTTTAATATTAAAGCTATGAAAAAAGAGCGACTAAAGCTAGTAAGCGCTATGTTACTTTTATCCGGCTTTTCTACCGGATATGTGCAGGCCGTACCCCATGCAGCGGCTGTAGAAATGTATTCTGTACAACAAGACAATACTTGCACGGGGGTGGTTGTAGATCAGAACGGTGAGACCGTCATCGGTGCGTCTGTCGTTGTCAAAGGAACAACAAACGGAACAATAACAGGACTGGACGGAGATTTCAGTATCCCAAATGTCAAGAAAGGTGATGTCATTGTCGTTTCATATGTTGGTTATGTAGACTCTGAAATCGTATGGGAGGGAAAACCTTTAAAAATCGCGCTGAAAGAGGACAGCAAGACCCTGGATGAGGTTGTTGTTGTAGGTTATGCGACTGTCAAGAAAGCCAATCTGACCGGTGCGGTTTCTGCCGTCGATGACAAAGTGCTGGCAGACCGTCCCATCGTCAATTTGGGACAAGGTTTGCAAGGAACAATTCCTAATTTGAACATCACCACCAGCGGACAGCCGGGAAAAGGTTCAAGCTTCAATGTCCGCGGTGAAACATCCATCAATGGTGGTAGCCCGCTGGTTTTGGTCGACGGAGTGCAGATGGATCCAAATCTGATCAATCCGCAAGATGTGGCAAGCGTATCAGTATTAAAGGATGCAGCTTCTGCCTCTATCTATGGAGCTCGTGCCGCTTATGGTGTTATCCTTATCACAACCAAGAGTGGTCGCAAGAATATGCCTACACAAGTGTCATTCGATGCATCTGTTTCATTCAACAGCCCGACAACCCGTCCGGAATACATGAACTCTATGGAATATGCGCACTGGATGAACGCTGCAAACAATACAACCAGCGGTCGTGATCTTTTCAGCCAGGAGGAGATGGAACACATAGAAGCTTATTTCTATGATCCGGTCAACAATCTTCCGGTCTTTGTGGCAAAAGACCCAAGTAGCTGGCAATATGGAAATTGCCAGGCAGGTAAATATGCCTATTGTGGAAACACGGACTGGATGAAGGAGATGTACAAAAAAAGTTACCCTGTCCAAAAATATAATGTAAACATCAACGGCGGTAGTGACAAGGCCACTTATTATACTTCGGTGGGCTATATAGACCAGGGATCACTGATGCGTTATGGGGATGAGGGCTTCCGTAAGTTCAATATGGTAAACAATATCAATTATGACATCAATAACTGGCTGCACGTCTCCATGAAGACAAGTTACATCCGTACCGAACTGGACGGACTTGCCCAGGATGCCGTACACGGAGAAGCATGGATTGGCAATGATACCCAACCACTTATGCCAGTAAAACATCCTGATGGAAATTGGGCGGGTCAAGGTAATTACACCAATTTTGCCGCAGTTCTGGATGAAATGGGTTCACGTAAGACCACAAAAAATGACTTCTGGAACACCCTTGCCGTGAAGCTTACCCCATTAAAAGGACTGACAATCAACATGGACTATACGTTCAACTATTATGCCGAACATAACAAGGTACACAGAAAAACATTCAACGAATATGGTATAGATGGCAAATTCTTACAGGTTTTCCAACACTCCAGACCAAGCGGCGTATCAGAAAGCCAGGCCAATGACACATACAACGCTTTCAACCTGTTCGGTGATTATGAACTTACTTTGGGAAAACATTACTTCAAAATAATGGCCGGTTACAATCAGGAGAGCAAGCATACCCGTGGCTTTTCGGCAAGCCGCAATGAGCTTATCTCCAATGACCTTCCCTCAATGGACGCTGCTACCGGAGAGAAATATGTAGGCAATTCGGATGACAGTTGGGCCACAAGAAGCGGTTTCTTCCGTATAAACTACAGTTTTGCAGATCGTTATTTGCTGGAAATGAACGGTCGTTATGACTTATCATCTAAATTTCCCAAAAACGACCGCTCCGTATTTAGCCCTTCCTTCTCTCTGGGATGGAAATTATCGGAAGAAAGCTGGTTTAAACAACCCACTAACGGTTTTTTTGATGAATTGAAGATAAGAGCCTCTTACGGTAGTCTGGCAAACCAGGCTTTGGACAATGGGTGGTACGCTTACCTGTCCAATTACGGAACTGGTACCTTGGGATATATCATGGGGGGAAAACAGCCCCAATACGTATTGCCCGGTGGTCTTGTAAGCAATACCGTTACCTGGGAAAAGGTTACCCAGTGGGACTTGGGACTTGACTTTGTCATTCTGCAGAACCGTTTGAAGGGTACATTCGACTATTATCAGCGTAAAACGACCGATATGTTGGGACCGGGTAGAATATTGCCTAATATCCTAGGTATGAGTGAGCCCTTGGAGAATGCCGCCGATATGGTAACACGCGGTTGGGAACTGGCATTGACCTGGAATGACCAGCTGGACAACGGACTACATTACAGTGTGGGATTCAATCTCTCTGACACCCAAGCAGAAATCACCAAATATGACAACCCGACCAAATCATTGTCTTCCCCATATTATGAAGGACAAATAGTTGGTGATATTTGGGGATACGAATCCACCCTGTTCCAGTCATCGGATGAGATAACTTCGGCCCCTGACCAATCCAAGCTGGATGGCGGAATCAGCAAGGTTCCCGGTGATATCAGATTTATGGATATTGACGGTAACGGTGTCGTAGATTATGGAGAGAACACAGTTGATAATCCGGGTGATATGAAGATTATCGGTAACAACAAGGCGCGTTACCGTTACGGATTCAATATCTCGGCAGACTGGAAAGGTTTTGACCTCGGAATATTCTTCCAGGGTGTCGGAAAACGTGACCTGATGCTTCCCAATACATTCAGATGGCAATACGGAAGCATGTGGCAGGTTCCTACAGCTGTAGGAAATGATTACTGGCGTGAAGACAATGTAGGAGGATGGCTTCCGGTGGCACGTTTCAATGGCAGCCAGGCTTTAGGTCAAAACCAGACACGCTATCTGCTTGACGCATCCTACCTGCGTCTCAAATCATTGTCTTTCGGATATACCCTGCCTGTTTCCCTGACCAAACAATGGGGAATACAGAAATGCCGCGTATATTTCACCGGAGAGAACCTGCTGACCTTCAAGCATACTCCGGAAGGATTTGACCCGGAACTGGACGATCCATACAAGTATCCACAGCAGAAATCGCTGGCTTTGGGACTTAATGTTGTATTCTAATCTTAACACAAAACTTTTATGAAACTGAAATATATACTTTATATGGCGGCTGCCCTGTCTCTGACAGGCTGTAATGACTCTTTTTTGGAAAGAGGTCCGCAAAATTTGAACGACCAGAGTTTTTGGGTATCTGTCAATGACCTGAAAGCCTATGCCAATGCCTTTTATGGCCTGATACCGGGAGGAGTCAGTGTTCTGGATGACACGGACAGTGACATCCAGGTCCCTAACAATATCAATTCTTTCCTATGGGGACAATATGTTGTACCTACAGAAGGTGGCGTATGGCAAAAATCAAACTGGCAGAACATTCGAAACATCAATTATTTCATGACACATTATCAGAGTGTGCAGGCTGCCGAAGCGGATGTCAATATTTATGTAGCCGAAATGCGTTTCTTCCGTGCACTGGAATATTTCAACAAGATTCAACTTTTGGGAGACGTGCCCTGGCTGGAAGTTGACCTGAATGTGGACAGCGAGGAACTGTACGGTCCGAAGATGAAGAGAAACCAAGTGTTCCAAAAAATCATCGAAGACCTGGATTTCGCCATCCAATGGCTTCCGGAAGCAGGCAGTGAAGAAGCCAACCGTCTGAATAAGGACATAGCCAGACACGTAAAGGCACGTTTCTGCCTGAATGAAGGTACCCATTATAAATACCATAATGAATTGGAATATGCCTCAGAAGCAGAAAAGTGGTTGCAAATGGCTGCAACTGAGAGTGACAAGCTTATCACATCAGGAAGATATGAAATCTATAATACGGGCCATCCACAAGAAGACTATTTCAATATGTACCGCATAGACGACAAAAGCGACCTGAAAGAGGCCGTCCTCTATGTGGATTATAAGACGGACATACGTGAACACAACATGGCCGCTGCAGGACGTGAGGCCGGATGCGGTTTCTCCAAAAGTTTTGTAGAAAGCTTCCTTTGTTCGGACGGTCTTCCCATTTCACTTAGTAATAAATATTTAGGCGATGAAACAATGAGAAAGGAAACGGCCAACCGTGACCCCCGTCTGAAACAGCTGATCCTCACCAACGATTTTCCGACAAACGTGACAGATGACCTGAAGGACTCTACTTTTGTAGTGAATGAAGATGAGTTTATCACCCAGCACTGTTTCACAGGATACAGACCTATCAAAGGATTCAATCCCATATACTCACAGGCGTTGTATATGAAAAGCTCCTTCGATGGCATCGCTTACCGTTATGCAGAAACCCTGCTGATCAATGCGGAAGCAAAAGCGGAATTGAATACCATTACCGATGCGGATTTGGATAGAACTATCAACCAATTAAGAGACCGTGTTGGAATGCCTCACCTGACAGTAAATGTAGGCTTTACCGATCCCAAATGGCCGGACTGGGGATACAGTCTGAGTCCTATTTTGCAAGAGATCCGTCGTGAACGCTGCATTGAGTTGGCAGGAGAAGGCTTCAGATTCAATGATCTGAAACGTTGGAAAGCCGGTAAAGTGCTCAATAATGTACTGACTTATGTGGGGAAAAGAAAACCAGACGGTAATCTGGCCATTGTATATCCCAACTACACAAATCCCGACCTTTCATATCAGGCAGGAAAAAGCCGTACTTGGGAAGACAAGATGTACCTTTATCCGATTCCGACTGGAGAACTTCAGAGAAATCCGCAATTGTTACCACAGAATCCGGGATGGTAAATGTAGTGACAACGGATTTACAAGCTGTGATTTAGATTGACAAAGAGACCGCCATGGGCAAATATATGTACCGGTGGTCTCTCTTCATTTTGTCAGCCCGGTCACGGCATTGATGAGTAAAATCCCTCAAAACAGATAAATTCAAGTATGTCAGTATTCTATCAAATATTTTATAACAATGAGAAAGATAATCTTAACCGCAGCCTTGGTTTGCGCCTTTTTAGGTGCACAAGCTCAGGAGTACTATGAGAAACAAGTGACCTTCCCCGTCGGGGCGACTTTGGAACAGAAAGTGGATATGGCTTCCCGCCTGGTGCCCACTCCGCAACAGTTGGCATGGCAACAAATGGAGTTTACCGCTTTCCTGCATTTTGGCATCAATACGTTTACCGGCAATGAATGGGGAAGCGGAAAAGAAGACCCTGCTGTCTTCAATCCCACCGAGCTGGATTGCGAACAATGGGTGCGCTCACTGAAAGAAGGCGGTTTCAAAATGGCGATTATTACGGCCAAGCACCATGATGGTTTCTGCCTTTGGCCTACTAAGACAACCAAACATTCTGTGGCCAATTCTCCGTGGAAGAATGGCAAAGGAGACGTTGTCCGTGAGTTGCGCGACGCCTGCGACAAGTACGGCATCAAGTTTGGTGTTTACCTGTCTCCATGGGATCGTAATGCCGAATGTTATGGCGATTCTCCCGCATACAATAAATTCTTTATCGAACAGCTCACCGAGCTTCTGACCAATTACGGTGAAGTGCACGAAGTTTGGTTTGACGGTGCGAATGGAGAAGGTCCCAACGGCAAGAAGCAGATTTATGATTGGGATGCCATCTTGAAAACCATCCGCCGACTGCAACCGAAAGCCGTGACAGCCATTATGGGTGATGATGTACGCTGGGTGGGCAACGAAGGCGGATTGGGACGGGCCACGGAATGGAGTGCAACAGCTTTGATGCCTAATTCTTATCCGGGTTCTGATGAAATCTATAAGAGATTGGACATAAATGCCATGTCCAAGGATTTGGGAAGCCGTGAATTAATGTCTAAAGCATCGCACTTGTTTTGGTATCCGTCGGAAGTGGATGTATCTATCCGCCCGGGATGGTTCTATCATGCCGAACAGGACAAACAGGTACGTTCACTGGCCAATTTGGTGAACATCTATTATCACTCCGTAGGCTGCAACTCTGTTTTATTATTGAATATTCCACCCGACAAGCGTGGCTTGATACACGAGAATGATGTAAAACGTATCAAAGAGCTGGCTGAATACATCAAGAAGACCTTTGCCGACAATAAAGTTGAGAAGGGAAAAACAGCATGGACAGCCCAAGTGGGCGATACCAAAGAATACAAAGTCAGAAAGAATGCACTGGTCAATACTTTTCTGATTCAAGAAGATATCACAAAAGGCCAGCGTGTGGAAGGTTTCACGGTGGAAGTGTTTAGCAATGGCGCATGGCATCATGCAGGCAAGGGAACCACAGTGGGATACAAACGGTTGCTTACTTTCTCGGACAGCCATGCGGAAAAGGTCAGAGTGACTGTCACCGGTGCCCGTGGAGATGCCAACATCAGCAACATTGGTTTATACTATGCCGAACCATTAATCGACAATACAATTAAAGTATCCCTGAGCGACATTCCGGTAGATGATTGGAAAACAGTGGGCATGGATGCAACAGCAGCTATTGACGGCAAGCAGGAAACCGTATGGAAAACCGATACTCTGACTTCTTTGGTGGTTGACATGGGTAAGGATGTGGAAATATCCGGCTTCAGTTATACTCCTGCACAAAAGGAAGATCTGACCGGAACCATTTATAAATATAACTTTTATGTCAGCCGGAACGGGAAGGAATGGACGAAATGCGATACCACAGGTGAATTCAGCAATATCATGCACAACCCTGTCCCTTACTTTGTACGCTTCGGCAAGACTTATCCGGCCCGTTATTTCAAACTGGAGCCTGTTGCCGAAATAAACAGTAAGGCGGCAACAGCTGTTGGCGAAGTGGGAGTACTGCTTAAATAAACACACAAATAAGCTATAAAGTACGGCAAACATTAACCGATTTATGAACGTGAAATTATTTAACTGCCGCTTTTTCTGTATGATATTTAATACTGTACTTTTTTCCAGACATGTATAATAATTGAAATTTTCTATTATAGTGGTGTATTATGGTTTGTGAAAATAATAATGCACCTTATTCAGATTAATTATCCAAATAAACTTATTCTTGTTTCCGAGAAAAAGAAGATTATACGACCGGAAAAACAACAAGGCTCCACTCGAAGAAAAGCAAACGATTGAAGCGAACTGCCGCTTGGGAAGCGAAAGATCTAAATTCCTATCTACAGTCCTAAAAGGCTAGGACGTATGGGAAAGCAAAAAACTGCTGAGTAAATAAAGAAAAGGGGTATAGCTGCCGAAAAGAGGTTGTTCGGCATGACCGAAGCTCGGATGCCTCACCGTTTTTCAACAATTTCGTTTTAAGCACGAAAAACAGAATGTTCATTGTTCCTTGTTTCATCACTTTTGTTTTTTGAGGTGTTACATTCAATTGTTTCGTCAAAACCGGATGGCATGAGGACATGGAGCGAAATGTTAAATTCGGTGGCTTTTTTGAGGGACTTGTGGAAAAGCCATAAAAATCCCATTTTTCTCAGGTTCGAATTGCCTTTTGTATCCCGGGTTCGATTCCTTTTTTTATCCCGATGGGAAATACCGAATTTTTAAGTTTCTTTCACTTTTTCGACTTCATCCGGTCATGTGTGCAAAATTACTTTTTCACACCAGAGATTGGAATTGTCAAACAATTGAAAAACAATGAAGTATGGTACATATTTATGGCTTTTTCAAAAGCCTTTAAAAAAGCCACTGAATTGGCGAAATCCAACTTCACAAATATGTAGCGGAATGCGTAGTGAGGGTAAAAAAAAGAACCCTTGAACTATCTCTAATTCAAGGGTTTTCTAAAATTGAAAAGCTTTTTGGTGGTGCCACCAGGAATCGAACCGGGGACACAAGGATTTTCAGTCCTTTGC
>OHBM01001671.1_pt1 | contig 15853 bp, 15 predicted proteins | sample 1577251 | NCBI WGS metagenome assembly OHBM01 (sample SAMEA3541557, study PRJEB24748) | human gut metagenome | biome: human gut; feature: human-associated habitat; material: faeces | place: China | collected 2012 | reverse complement strand
GCAAGTGAGCAAACTTCTTTTCGGCAGAATTCACCATAACTTTAACCAGCGTTTGCCGGTTTCCGGCAGACGCAGAAAAATAAAACCGCCCGAAGGAGGTTTTACTTTCAGCCGCTGCGGCGGGAATTGAACGTGCAAGACACCCCTGATGGGTTTCTTGCACACATTCTTCCTTTCCGAAAATCGGGGATACTGCGGAACATGTCATAAAAAAGCAACCGCGCACCCGAGGGTGCGCGATTGCTTTTTGGTAAAGGAGAGAGAATAACAATGTCACTTACTTGCTTTCTGATGCTATCATAACACGGCATTCCGGAAAGTCAACGGCTTTGTGAGAAGATTCACAAATTGTTCACAAGCCGGCCCAGAACTTCGCTTGACATGGGGGGGACATCGTGATAGTATTTAGCGCGCTAATAATTTGCGTGCAAACTAAACAGAAGGGAGACACATTATGTTGGAGTGCATCACAGAGAGGCCCGAGCATTTCGGCCCTCTGTTTGGATACTGCGACCATCAGGCGCATAAGCTGATGGACCGGCGGCTGCGGCAGTACGACGTATCGCCCATGCAGTGCAGGACGCTGATCTACCTCCACGAGACGGAGGGGCCGGTAAACCAGAAGCAGCTGGAGCGGCACCTGATGGTGAAGCCCAGTACCGTCAACGGCATTGTGGACCGGCTGGAGGAGAAGGGCATGCTGCGGCGCACCGCCAGCAAATCCGACGGCCGCTGCCGCATCCTGGCTCTGACGGAGCAGGGCATGCAGTTTTATGACAAATTCATCGCCATCGCCAGGGAGGTCAACGACCGTCTGGAGAAGGGGCTGTCGCCGGAGGAGATCCGGCAGCTGGCGTCGCTTCTGACACGGGTGGCGAAAAATCTCTCGGAGGAGGACGGGTCATGCTGAAAAAACTTGCCCCGTATACACGGGGCTATGGGCTGTATATCCTGCTGGGCGTATTGTGCTCGGTGGGTGAGTCTGTGCTGGAGCTGGAGCTGCCCCAGGCCATGAGTGAGATCGTGGACGTGGGCATCGCCAACGGCGACCGCAGCTATATTTTACTGACGGGCCTGAAAATGTTCCTGATGGCCATGGCGGCGCTGCTGTGCGGCGTGGGTGCGGCGGCGCTGGCCGCCAAGGCGGCCATGGGCTTCGGCGCCAACCTGCGGCAGGCGGAGTATGAGCAGGTGCAGCGCTTCTCCTTCGCCAACATCGAGCACTTCTCCACCGCCAGCCTCATCACCCGCCTGACCAACGACGTGTCATCGGTGCAGATGACCATGTTCATGGGCATGCGCATGTGTGTGCGTGCGCCGGTGATGCTGGTGACGGCGCTGATAAAGGCCATGCAGATCAGTCTGGACCTGAGCCAGGTGTTCCTGGTGGCAGTGCCGCTGCTGATCCTCGCGGTGGTCATCGTCATCCGCTACGTGGGGCCGTTTTTCACGGCGCTGCAGAACGCCACCGATGATCTGAACCTGGTGGTGCAGGAGAATCTGAACGCCGTCCGCGTGGTGAAATCCTTCGTCCGCGAGGAGCGGGAGGAGCAAAAATTCCAGAGCCGCAGCAATAAGCTCCGCGACACGGCGGAGAGGGCCTTTGGGTTCGTGGTGATGTTCATGCCCATCATAATCATGATCATGGGCGGCACCACGGTGGCGCTGATGTGGCTGGGCGGTCACGACGTGGCGGAGGGCACCCTGCTCTCCGGCGACCTGATGGCGTTCTTCACCTATTCCAGCGAGATCCTGATGTCCCTGATGATGGTGTCCATGGTGCTGATGTTCCTGACCCGTGCCATCGCCTGCGGCAGGCGCATCGTGGAGGTGCTGGACGAACAGCCCCAGATCACCGATGCCCAGGCCGATGCCGCATTGACTGTGGACAACGGCGATATCCGGTTCGATCACGTGTATTTCAAGTATCACCCCACGGCGGAGAGCTGGAACCTGACGGACATCGACCTGCACATCGAAAGCGGTATGACTGTGGGCATTCTGGGCGGCACCGGCAGCGCTAAGACTACGCTGGTCAGCATGATCCCCCGTCTGTACGAGGTGAATGAGGGCGCCGTCTCCGTGGGCGGCCGCAACGTCAGAGAGTACACCATGGAGGCGCTGCGCGACGGCTGCGCCATGGTGCTGCAGAAGAACACCCTGTTCTCCGGTACCATTCGGGAGAACCTGCGCTGGGGCCGTGAGGACGCCACCGATCAGGAGATCGAGGAGGCCTGCCGCATGGCCTGCGCCGACGAATTCATTCAGCGGATGCCCGACGGCTACGACACCTATATCGAGCAGGGCGGCACCAACGTCTCCGGCGGCCAGAAGCAGCGCCTGTGCATCGCCCGGGCCATTCTGCGGCAGCCCAAGGTACTGATCCTGGACGACTCTACCAGCGCGGTGGACACCGCCACCGACGCCAAGATCCGCGGCGCTCTGAAAACGGCGCTGCCCGGCGCTACCAAGCTCATCATCGCTCAGCGCATCACCTCCGTCATGGACGCGGATATGATCCTGGTGCTGGACGATGGCCGCGTGGTGGGACAGGGCACCCATGAGCAGCTGATGGACAGCTGCGAGATCTACCGCGAGGTCTATGAATCCCAGCAGGAAGGGGTGAGCATCGATGGCTGAGACGAAACGCACAGGCGGAGGCCATGGCCGCAATCACGGCTATCAGCGGCCCAAGGACATGAAGGGCACCTTCAAAAAGCTCATGGGCTACGTGGGCAAGTATAAGGGGTCGCTGGTGCTGGTGGCGATATGCCTTCTCATCAGCTCCGCCGCCGGCGTGGCCACCAGCTACCTGCTGAAGCCGCTGCTCAACGACTATATCATCCCCGGCGATTTCCCGGGACTTTTCAAAATGCTGCTGGTGATGGGCGGGATGTATCTCCTGAGCTCACTGTGCTCCTTTGCCTACGCCCGCATCATGGTCCATGTAGCACAGCACACGGTGGCCGCCCTGCGGCAGGACCTGTTCAACAGGCTGCAGCAGCTGTCCGTCAGCTACTATGACCGCCACCAGTCCGGCGACCTGATGAGCCGCTTCACCAACGACATCGACACCGTGTCGGAGATGCTGAACAGCAGCTTCGCCAGCATCATCTCCAACGTGCTGACCTTTGTGGGCACCGTGGTGATGATGATCGTGCTGAACCCGTGGCTGACGCTGATCACTTTCCTGTTCCTGGGCCTGATGGGGCTGGTGGTGAAGGTCATCGGCGGCCGCAGCCGTGCCAATTTCCAGCGGCAGCAGGCGGCGCTGGGCGCGCTGAACGGCTATATCGAGGAGATGATCGAAGGCCAGAAGGTCATCAAGGTATTCAACCACGAGGGCCAGGCCGTGGAGCGCTTCACCGCCCTCAACGGCGACTACCGCGACGCCGCCACCGCTGCCCAGGCCTATGCCGGCATGATGATGCCCGCCATGGGCAACCTCAGCAAGATCAACTACGCCGTCACCTGCTGCGTGGGCGGCCTGCTGGCCATCGGCGGCGTATTTGACATCGGCTCTCTGGGCGCGTACCTGCTGTACGTCAAGCAGGTGAGTCAGCCCGTGGGTCAGATCAGCCAGCAGATCAACACCCTGCTGGCCGCGGCGGCCGGCGCCGAGCGCATCTTCGCCGTCATGGACGAACAGCCCGAGACCGATGAGGGCAAGACCGTCATCGTCCGCGTGGAGAAAAACGGCGATACCCTGACGGAGACGGAGCGGCGCACCGGCCACTGGGCCTGGAAAAAGCCGGACGGCACGCTGGTGGAGCTGCGGGGCGACGTGCGCTTTGACCACGTGACCTTCTCCTACGACGGGGAAAAGACGGTGCTCAACGATGTGTCCCTGTTCGCCGAGCCCGGGCAGAAGATCGCCTTCGTGGGCTCTACCGGTGCGGGCAAGACCACCATCACCAATCTTATCAACCGCTTCTACGACGTGCAGCAGGGTATTATCACCTACGACGGCATCGACGTGAAGGACATCGCCAAGGATTCCCTGCGCCGTTCGCTGGGCATTGTGCTGCAGGATACCCATCTGTTCACCGGCACCGTGGCCGACAACATCCGCTACGGCAAGCTGGACGCCACGGATGAGGAGATCCGCGCCGCAGCGAAGCTGGCCAACGCCGACAGCTTCATCCGCCACCTGCCCCAGGGCTACGACACCGTCATCACCGGCGACGGCGGCAGCCTCAGTCAGGGCGAGCGCCAGCTGCTGAACATCGCACGGGCCGCCGTGTCCGACCCGCCGGTACTCATTCTGGACGAGGCCACCAGCTCCATCGACACCCGTACCGAGACCCTGATCGAGCGGGGGATGGACTCCCTGATGGAGGGACGCACGGTGTTCGTCATCGCCCACCGCCTGTCCACCGTCCGCAACAGCCAGGCCATTCTGGTGCTGGAGCAGGGCCGCATCATCGAGCGCGGCGATCACGAGCAGCTGCTGGCGCAGCACGGCAAATACTACCAGCTCTACACCGGACAGGCAGAACTGAGTTGAATTAAATTATCCGAATACACCATACTAAGGAGGAACCATCCATGACCGAGCAGGCGCTTTGCCAGAAGGCCATCGACATGCTGGATATGGCCTATGTCCCCTATTCCCATTTCCCCGTGGGCGCCGCCCTGCTGTGCAGGGACGGCACGGTGTTCACCGGCTGCAACATCGAAAACGCCGCCTACGGCGCCACCATCTGCGCCGAGCGCACCGCCATCTTCAAGGCTGTCAGCGAGGGGCACCGCGACTTCGACACACTGGTCATCGCCGGACGCAGCGACGACTACTGCGTACCCTGCGGCACCTGCCGCCAGGTGATGATGGAGTTTGCCCCCGACCTCACCGTCATCTGCCTGAATAAGAAGGGCGAGAGCAGGAAGTTCGCCCTGAAGGAGCTGCTGCCCTACGGGTTTGACCAAAGTTGGTTGTAACGCTTAACGGGCGAGGGATTTTTCGTTCAGACGAGGCGCGGGAGCGCAGGCAATACTTTGTGTATGGCAAGCGAGCGCAACGACGTATGGACGGAAAAGACCCGCCCGTCGGGAACAAATGAGAGCGCGGCTGCGTCCTATCCACAGCCGCGCTTTCTTTTCCCTGCGCGGAAACACTGAAAATTTGGAGGATATTTCCATGAAAAAGTTCGTATCCATGATGCTTTCTGCCTTGCTGGTGCTGAGTCTTGCCGCCTGCGGCGATAAGAATAACGCCAGCGGCGACAAGCCCGCAGCGCCCACCAGCGCCCTGAACATACTGGAGACGGTATGGAACACCTACGGTGAGGACGAGAAGTTTGCCGTTGCCGGCGGCGATTTCTCCGAGGCAAACGCCCGCGAGGACGCCCCCGGCGTCTTCGACCTGAAGGACCGTGCGCTGGTGGACAGCGAGCTGGGTCTGCCGGAGACCGCTGCGGTGGATGAGGCCGCGTCCCTTGTCCACATGATGAACGCCAACACCTTCACCGCCGCCGCCTACCACGCCACCGGCGACACCGCTGAGCTGGCACAGCAGCTGCGTGACAACATCATGCACCGCCAGTGGATGTGCGGCTTCCCCGACAAGCTGGTCGTGGCCGAGGTGGGCGAGTATGTGGTCACCGTCTTCGGTGCGAATGAGCTGGTGGATACCTTCATGACCCACCTGAACGGCATCTACGGCGTCAGCGCCACCTACGACGAGGCCATTCTGTGACACGGAGGATGGTGCAGCGGGGCGCGTTCCTGCTGATGGCGGCGACGCTGGTGCTGGGTGCGGCAAAGCTCCCCGCCCATACGTCGCAGCCCTCCGCGCCCGCCGACACGGTGTACGTCTATGAGGGCTACGCCGCCAAGACGGACGCTCCCTTCGATGCGGATTCGCTGGACCGCGCCGCCTATCGCTTCCGGCACCTGCACGACCTGTACTTCACCGGACGCACCGTCTATCTGGCGGTGGTGCCGGACAAGGCGCAGTTCACCGTGCCGCCGGAGGGCTACGTCCCCGCTGGCGCGGCGGAGACGGCGGACTACCTCTGCGGCGCGCTGGACTTTTTGACGCCGGTGGATATCGCCGCCGGTCTGACGCTGACGGACTACTACCGCACCGACCCCCATTGGCGGCAGGAGCAGCTGCGCCCCGCGGCGGACGCACTGCTGACCGCCATGGGTGCGCCGGTGTCCGGCACGCGGGACGAGACGCTGTGCGCGCTGGAGGGGGATTTCCACGGCAGCTACTGGGGAAAGACCGAGGAGCCGCTGGAGCCGGATACGCTGTCCTATCTGACCTCCCCCACGCTGGAGAGCTGCACCGTCCATAACTACGAGACGGACACCGACGGCGGCGTGTACGATTTTGCCGCCGCGCAGGACGCGCCCTACGACCTGTTCCTGTCCGGCAGCCGCTCCCTGCTGCGTATCGACAACCCCGACGCCCTGTGTGACAGGACGCTGGTGGTGTTCCGGGATTCCTTCGGCAGCAGCATCATCCCGCTGCTGGCGGAGAGCTATCGCACGGTGTACGCCGTGGATATTCGTTATCTGGCCTCCGACCGGCTGGGACGCGTTGTGGAGTTTCCCGACGATGCCGATGTGCTGTTTTTATACAGCGCCACCGTTCTCCACAACAGCATCACCCTGAAGTGACCGGCGGCATAGGCTGGGGCGTAAGGGGGATATGACACATGACGTATACGTTGGCGCAGCTGCCTCCTGGCGAAAGCGGCCGCGTAGCCGCGCTGGACTTCCCGCCCCGGAAGGCCCGCCGCATGGAGGATCTGGGCTTTCTCCCCGGGCAGCAGGTCACCGCGCTGCACACCCCGCCCTTCGGCGGGATCACCGCCTATCAGGTGCTGGACACCGTGATCGCGCTGCGGGACACCGATGCCAGCCGCATCACGTTATACACGCTGCAAGATGAAAAAGATGACGTTCTGTGAGTACAGAACGTCATCTTTTTCTTTGATAATACGATTTGTTATCAGAAGGACACCATCTCGTTGACGGGCTTGGTGGTGGCGGCGATGCTGCTGACGTACAGCACAGGGCCGTCGCCCTGATAGGCGTCGCACTTCTCCTTCTTCACGGTGGCGTGGATCTTCACCCACTCCTTGTCCCTGAAGTTTTCCAGCCCCTCGCCGCGGCATACCAGCGCCAGAAACTGCATGTCCTTGTCGCAGCAGACCATGGCGAACCGGCCCGGGCAGTGGACGCCCTTAAATTTCTTGGAGTGGCACATAATGGCCTTGAAGGACACCTCCACGCCCTCGTAGCGGTCGGGGTTGTCCATCATATCCACATACCAGATGCCGTAGTCGTCGTCGGGCACCTCCAGCTTGCCGCCGGACAGGTCGAAGGGGGACATCTCCGGCGTCACATACTCCTCGCTGGTGCCGTCGGTGTTCTCCAGATAGATGTCGGCACGGCGGTTCACCATCCGCAGGTTGCGGCTGCGGAGCTGGGCGCGGAGCTGCTCATTGCAGCGGTTGAAGATCAGCAGGTCCGCGTTGGAGATCTTCTCCATCATCAGCTGGCCCATGTTCCGCACATACGGCTCAAAGGTGTTGGCGTCCACCAGGCACATGATCTGATACAGGATCCAGTTGGCGGGCAGACCCTCCCGATACAGGGGCTCGATGGCCCACATGCCGTTGTACTCGATGATGACCTGCTTGGGACGGTACTGCTTTTCCAGCTTCTTGAAAAGCTCCGGCGTCATCTGCTCCGGCTCGTCGATGGTGTAGGTGAACACGTTGCCCAGCACCTTGGGGTCGTAGGCCGTCTCGCCCTCCTCGCAGCACAGCAGCAGCGTCCGGTCCTCAGCGGCAAAGCCGTCCTGCAGGATGCCGTTGATGAAGCTGGTCTTGCCGGAATCCAGGAAACCGGCGATGAGATAAACAGGAATATCCATACGGTGTACCTCGCGTAAATTACAGGCCGAACAGCTCAGCCAGCTTGTCCTCCTTCAGCTGGGAGCCGATGACGCACAGACGGCCGGTGTAGTCGGCGGCGCCGAAGCGTACCTGATGCTCCTCCGGCACGAAGTCGAAGTGCAGCCACTTTCCGTCCTCGCTGTGGACGATGCCCTTGGCGCGGAGGATCGCGCCGTAGTCGCCGCTGTCCAGCGCGGTGAGGATGGTCTCCAGCTCGCTCTCGGTGAATACCTTCACCGTCTCCACGCCCCAGCTGGTGAACACCTCGTCGGCGTGATGATGGTGATGGTGGCAGCCGCAGTGGGGATCGTCACACTCCTCGCCGTCGTGGTGGTGATGGTGATGCTCATGCTCGTCGTGATCCTCGTGGTCATGCTCGTGATGGTGGCAATGCTCGTCCTCGTCATGGTCATGATGGCAGTGGTCATGCTCCTCGTGGTCATGATGGCAGCAGTGGTCGTGGTCATCGTCCTCGTCGTGGTCGTGATGATGGTGGTGCTCCGCCTCGTCCGCCGCGTGCTCAGCCTGCATGCGCGCCAGCAGTTCATCGGCCAGGGACACCTTCTCGATGGCGCTGAGGATGGTCTTGCCGTCCAGCTCGTCCCACGGCGTGGTGAGGATGGCGGCGTTGGGATTCTTTTCCCGCAGCAGGGCCACGGCGGCTTCCAGCTTCTCCTGGGTCAGCTTCTGGGTGCGGGAGAGGATGATGGTGCCGGCGGACTCGATCTGGTTGTTGTAGAACTCGCCGAAGTTCTTCATATAGACCTTCACCTTGGTGGCGTCGGCCACGGTGACGAAGCTGTTGAGCTTCATGTCCGGCACGTCCTTGACAGTGTTCTCCACCGCCACGATCACGTCGCTGAGCTTGCCCACGCCGGACGGCTCGATAAGAATGCGGTCGGGGGCGAACTGCTGATGTACATCCTTCAGCGCCTTGTTGAAGTCGCCTACCAGAGAGCAGCAGATACAGCCGGAGGACATCTCGCTGATCTGGACGCCGGACTCCTTCAGGAAGCCGCCGTCGATGCTGATCTCGCCGAACTCGTTTTCGATGAGCACCAGCTTCTCACCCTGAAACGCCTCTGCCAGCAGCTTCTTGATGAGCGTGGTCTTGCCGGCGCCCAGAAAGCCGGATACGATGTCAATTTTTGTCATAGTAAACCCTTCTTTTCTCTGCCGCCCGCGGCGGCACATATTCTTTCCCCCATATCATAGCCCATTTTTTCAAAAATGCAAGTGGGCGCAGGGCGAAAAATCTGTTTTCCCTGCGCCCATCTGCATTTTTTGCGGAAACTGCCGCTGTTTTTGCGAAAAATGTTACCAGCTGGTGTTTTCGCCGTCGTTGAGGAAGCCGTCGCTGTCGTGGACATAGCCGTTTTCCAGCATCTGGCGGAAGGTGGCGGTGCGCTCCGCGCCGCGGCGCAGGACGCCGCGGTCCATACGTCCCTCCGCCTGTGTGCCGGGCAGCGTATCCTCCCCATTTTGCCGGTTTTCTCCGGCGCCGGGCTGGGTGGGCGTGTCGGTGCCGTTCTGCCAGCTGCCGCCGCTGCCGTTATCCTGCGGGGCGTTCTGGCTCTGGTTGGTATCGGGGCGGTTGGGACTGCCGCCGTTGTTCCGGTCATCGTCCTTGCCGCAGGCCGTCAGTGCCAGCACCATGGCCAGCACCAGAAAAATCGCAGAAAGCTGCTTCATGATGAAGAAATTCTCCTTTCCTGGTTGTGCGCGCTGCGCCGCAGTTAGTATCTGCCTGCGACGGCCATCGTAGCCGTGCGGATCTCTGGCGTATCATGCAATTTCTGGCTTTTGAGGAAACAACGTTGCGTTTTGCGGCGGAATACGTTATAATCATCATTCAAACATATGCCGGTGTGTTCCTGCCCCTGAGATGGCGGGAAATACAAAACGTATTTTACCGCGCAGAATCAACTGTGCGTATACTGGGAGGTCAGACCATGCAAAATCTGGAAAAGCAATATCACATCCACTGTGTGGAGGGCGACGTGGGCCGCTATGTGATCCTGCCCGGCGATCCGGGCCGCTGCGAGAAGATCGCCGCACTGTTCGACGACGCCCGTTTCGTGGCGCAGAACCGGGAGTACACCGTCTATACCGGCACGCTGCTGGGGGAGAAGGTGTCCGTCTGTTCCACCGGCATCGGCGGGCCCTCCGCCTCCATCGCCATGGAGGAGCTGCACAACATCGGCGCGGACACGTTTCTGCGGGTGGGCACCTGCGGCGGCATCGACCTGGACGTGCGCTCCGGCGACGTGGTGGTGGCCACCGGCGCGATCCGCTTTGAACACACCAGCCGGGAGTATGCGCCCATCGAGTATCCGGCGGTGGCCAACTTTGAGGTGACTACCGCGCTGGTGCAGGCTGCCAGAGCGCTGGGCAAGCGGACGCAGGTGGGCGTGGTGCAGTGCAAGGACGCGTTCTACGGCCAGCACAGCCCCTCACGGATGCCTGTGTCCTATGAGCTGCTGAACAAGTGGGAGGCGTGGAAGCGGCTGGGCGTCAAGGCCAGCGAGATGGAGTCCGCCGCACTGTTCGTGGTGGCGGATGCGCTGAAGTGCCGCTGCGGCAGCTGCTTCCACGTGGTGTGGAACCAGGAGCGGGAGGCCGCCGGTCTGGACCAGGAGATGAGCGAGGACACCACTGCCGCCGTGGAGGTGGGCGTGGAGGCCCTGAAGCTGCTGATCCAGGCGGATCGCGCAGGGTAAGCGGCAAAGCATTGCATAATTGCATAAAAACACCGTATCCCATGGGGGATGCGGTGTTTTTATGCACGGTTTATGCGGGAGTTATATGTTTTCCTGCTCTTTGAGCTCCTGGGCCTCCTGCCGGTAATGCAGAGCGGTCTCGTGCAGGGAGGCGATGGCCTCCGGCGTCAGGGGAGACTTCACACGGGCGGGAGAGCCAAGGGCCATCATGCCGTCGGGGATGACGGTGGACTGCGTTACCAGCGCACCGGCGCCGATCAGACAGTGGCTGCCGATCCTGGCGCCGTTGAGGACGATGGCGCCCATGCCGATCAGCGTCTCATCGCCGACGGTGCAGCCGTGAAGGATGGCTCCGTGGCCTACGGTGACGTTTTTGCCCACCGTTACCGGCAGGCCGGGGTCCACATGGACCACACAGTTATCCTGAATATTGCTGCCCTCGCCGATGGTGATGGAGGCGGTGTCGCCCCGCAGCACCGCGCCGTAAAACACGCTGCTGTCCGCGGCAAGGGAGATGTCACCGCGGAGAGTGGCATTGGGGGCCACGAAGGCGGTGGGGTGGATGACGGGCTTTTTCATAGGCAGATGCCCCTTTCGCTGAGTTTCGATGCCCGTATTGTACCACATTTTTCCCGTATATCCACCGTCCGGCAAGAAAAATCCCGCAGAATTTTCCAAAAATCGCCCTACCATTTTTCGACAAAGTGTGGTATAATCATACAGAAAAAAGGTCGCCGAGGGGACGAAAGAGAGAGCGGACCGCGGCGCAGAACGGTATGGACAGTGTTTTGTGTAAGGAGAGTGACAAGATGTTTGCAGCAGGTGATCTGGTAGTGTACGGCGGCGAGGGCGTTTGTCGGGTGGAGCGCATCGGACCGTCCGGCCTGGCCTATGACGACGGGACACGGCTTTACTATCACCTGACGCCCCTGTACCGCAGCGGTACGGTGATGACACCGGTGGACACGGGAGTGCTGATGCGCTCGGTTATCACCCGGGAGGAGGCGCTGGCGCTGATCGCGGCCATCCCGTCGCTGCCGCCCTGCAAGCCGGAGCAGCCGGGCATCCGCGCTGCCAAGGATTTCTATCATCAGGTGGTGATGCGCTGCCAGTGCGGCGAGCTGGCCGCCATGATCCACAACGTGTGCCGCAAGCGGGCGTGGGCCCTGCGCCACGGCAAGAAGGTGAGCCAGATGGACGAGCGCTATCTCAAGCGGGCCGAGGACCAGCTGTACGGCGAGCTGGCGGCCGTGCTGGGTCTGGAACGGGGCGGCGTGGCGGATCTCATCCGCCAGAGCTGGCCGGGCTGGCCGGAGAAGCTGCCGGAGCCCGCACCGGCGGAGGCGTGAAAACAGACAAAAAAAGAACGGAAAGCAGAGCTTTCCGTTCTTTTTTTGTCAGAAGTGGCGGACAAGGCCGGCGATCAGCAGCGTGGGCAGCAGCCACAGCAGCAGGAACACCACCATGGCCAGCGGCGTCAGCACCGCGAAATTCCCCACAGAGGTGAGGTAGTAGGCCAGCAGCACGCCGCACAGGGCGCCGATGTAGCTGAGCACCGTTGCGGTGCGGACGGCCCGCACCATGCGGCGGCTGCCTACCACTGACTCGGCCAGAGGCAGCAGGCCCTCACGGCAGACGATGACGTTGGGCGTCTCGCCCTGCTGGGCGGCCAGCTGGGCCAGAGCCAGACGGGTGGACACGTCGGGGTAGACCACCTTGGCGTCCACGCCGAACTTCCGCTTGATGAGCCCCGGGGTGACGTTGCTGCTGCGGACGGCCAGCACCGGCGTGATATGGCAGCGGCGCATGGCCCGCAGAGCCCACTCCGCGTTGCGGGAGGGCTGATACTTCACGGCAAACACCGCCGTCAGCACGCCGTCCACCGACAGAAAGAGGCCGGTCTGAAGCTTCAGGTCGTGGGGGAGGGCCACATGGCGCTTTTTCATAAAGTAGGCGCTGCCCATCAGCACGGTCTCGCCGTGGATGGCGGCCTCCACGCCGCCCTCCTCGCAGTAACGCAGGTCGTCCACGCGCATGTGGAACCCGCCCTCCGCCGTGAGCTGGCGGTCCAGCAGGGGGGCAAGGCTGCTGCCGGCGGCACGGGCCACCGAAGCGGCGTAGCCCACGGCGCGGCTGCGTTCCTCGCCGTAGACCTTGTAGCCGTTGAGGGTCACGGTACCGGCGGGGAAGAGATCGTCATCGGTGAGCACCATGCGGCCGGAGCGGGCCACGGCACGGGCACCGGCATAGCCGGCGGCGGCAGCGCCGCTGCGTTCCAGGCGGCGGGACAGGTAGTACAGGGGCAGGGAACCGGTCAGGGGCAGGGACAGCTGGACACCGGCGCCGGTGAGGGCGGCCAGCACCCAGGGGAACTCGTCCATGGGGCGGGCGGTGAAGCACACCACGCCGGACAGCACCACCGCCGCGCTGAGCAGCAGCGGCAGTACATAATTCTGCCAGCGGCGGGCGGGGTCGGGGCGCATGGTGGTGCGGTAGAAGCCCTCCAGCACGCCCCGCTGCTTGCAGACACCGGCGGGCAGGACGGACACCACGTAGGGCGGTACGCCGTTGAGGTCCGCCAGATGGAAGGCGATGCGGCGGGTCTCCGCCGTCAGGTACAGGCCCAGCTGGCAGGTGAGGATCAGCAGAGCGCCGGCCGCAGCGTAGGGGGTGGAGAGGGTGCTGCCGGTGACGGCGCCGGCGGCGCAGCAGAGAAGATCCGCCAGCACCGCAACGCCGGCGCACAGCTCGCAGCCTACCTGCCCGTCGCGGAGCATGCGGAAGGCCGTCTGCCATACCGGCAGGCACAGAAGCGCCGTCAGCAGCAGGCCGCCGCCCAGCACGATGCACCGCAGCGGCGCGGCGTCCAGCCATGCGGGCGGCAGCATTTCCAGCTCCTGCAGCACGGCGGCCACCACCAGAAGAAGTACGGGCAGCGCGGCGAACACCAGACCGCGGCGCAGCCGGTTGCAGCGGCGCTTTTCCTCCCGCAGGGCGTCGTCCATGCGGGGCTCCGACTCCTCCGGTTCCTCCGGCTCCGGCTCGTCCTCGGGGTCGTCGAACAGCTGCTCCGTTTCCTGAGAAAGGCCGTGGGGCCGGGCGCTGCGGCGGTCCGTGAAGCGGTGCAGCAGGCCGGAGAGCCGCTGGCCCAGGGGCACGGGAGCGTCAATGACGCCGTCCTCCTCGTCCTCCAGCACGGCATCCACCGTCTGGCTCATGACATCCTTCAGACTGACACGGTCCGGTGTGTCGGACAGAGGTGCAGGCACGGGATCGGGCGCGGGAACGGGCTCCGGCTCGGGAATGGGAGCGGGGTCAGGCACGGGGACGGGTTCGGGTTCGGGCGGGGGCGTCGGTGCAGGGGGAGCCTCCGGTGCAGGGGGAGTCTCCGGCGCAGGGGCAGGCTGACGCCCACCCCTGCCGTATTCGGCAAGGATGGCGTCCAGCGAGAGCTCGTCCCGGGGGACGGGCGTATCCAGTTGTGGGTCGTCACGCCTGTTCATAGTACGATGCAACGCCGTCAGCTCCGCTGGCGCACCGCCTCGTACAGCAGGATGGCTGCGGCGGCGGAGGCGTTCAGAGAGGAGATGCGGCCTTTCATGGGGATGCTTACCAGAAAATCACAGTTCTCGGAGACAAGACGGGTCATGCCGCTGCCCTCGGAGCCGATGACGATGGCGGCGGGGCCCTTCAGGTCCGCGGAGTAGAGATCGGCAGTGCCGTCGGCGGCAGTGCCGAACACCCAGACCCCCTGCTTTTTCAGGTCCTTCAGCAGGGAGGGGATGTTGGCCACCCGCGCCACAGGGATATAGCTCACCGCGCCGGCGGAGGTCTTGGCCACCACGGCGGTCAGACCGGCGGAGCGGCGCTTGGGAATGATGACGCCGTGGGCTCCGGCGCACTCGGCGGTGCGGAGGATGGCACCCAGATTGTGGGGGTCGGAGATCTCGTCGCACACCACCAGCAGGGGCGGCTCTCCCTTCTCCGCCGCGGCGGAGAGGATGCTCTCCACCGTGACGTACTCCCGCACGGCGGCCAGGGCAATGACGCCCTGATGGGCGTGGGTGCGGGAAATGCCGTCCAGCTTGCGGCGGTCGGCCTCCACCACCACGATGCCCGCATCGCGGGCCTTGGAGGCGATGTGGCCCAGGGTCTTGTCCGTCTCGCCCTTGGCGATATAGATCTTGTCGATGGCGGTGCCTACCCGCAGGGCCTCGATCACCGCATTGCGGCCCTCGATGACGCCGTCGGCCTCCGCATCCGGCAGGGGACGGCGGCGCTCGGTATCCTTCATATCTTTCATGGGTATGACCTCATTTTTCTTGAATTACTGACCAGTATAACACAATTTTTCGGCGAGATAAAGCGCCATTCATAGAAATTTTACAGAAAATCCGACGATGTGCCGCTTGTGACATTTGGACAAGTGTGGTATACTGTGCGATACCGCGAAGGTATACCGCGGGAGGGACGCGCCGCCGAGAGCGGAGGCCCCTCCGGCCGACGGTTTTTTACGGAGGATACACATGGCCAACAACGATCAGAACAACAATAAAAACGGAAAGGGACGCAATAACCTGCGGGGGATCCTGACGCTGGTGGCGTGGGCGCTGGTGCTGACGGTGGGATTCAACTACTTCAACGCCTACAACCGCAACGCCACCAACAAGTCCACCAGCCACGAGATCAAGTACAGCGAGATGCTGGACCTTATCGAAAACGACAAGGCGGAGGAGGTCCTGTTCAAGGACGACGCCATCTACATCACGCCGGTGGAGGGCTACACCTACACCGAGAAGCAGGACGAGAACAGCAACGTGCCCGCCAAGTCCTACACCCAGTCCAAGGACACGAAGCTGACGCTGTATACCGCGTATCTCAACGATACGTCCCTGCTGCCTCTGCTGAAGGAGCACAAGGTGGCCTACACCGGCTATTACGAGGCGCAGATGAATCCGGTGCTGGCGTTCATGGTCAGCTACATCCTGCCCACGCTCATCATGGTGGGACTGTTCATGCTGCTGCTGCGGATGCTGGCCAAGAGCGGCGGCGGCAGCGGCTTCGGCGGCATCGGCAGCGTGGGCAAGTCCAACGCCAAGGTGTATATGGAGAAGTCCACCGGCGTCACGTTCAAGGATGTGGCCGGTCAGGACGAGGCCAAGGAGTCTCTGGAGGAGATCATTGACTTCCTCCACAACCCCGGCAAGTACACCGCCATCGGCG
>OHBM01001663.1_pt1 | contig 15909 bp, 14 predicted proteins | sample 1577251 | NCBI WGS metagenome assembly OHBM01 (sample SAMEA3541557, study PRJEB24748) | human gut metagenome | biome: human gut; feature: human-associated habitat; material: faeces | place: China | collected 2012 | reverse complement strand
CCAGGTCGTACACCATGATCTTCTGGGCCTGCTCCTTGTCCACGCCATAGGCCAGCGCGGCGGCGGTAGGCTCGTTGATGATACGCTTTACGTCCAGACCGGCGATCTTGCCGGCGTCCTTGGTGGCCTGACGCTGGGAGTCGGTGAAGTAGGCGGGGACGGTGATGACAGCCTCGGTGACGGTGCTGCCCAGATACGCCTCTGCGTCAGCCTTCAGCTTCTGCAGGATCATGGCGCTGATCTCCTGGGGAGTGTAGCTCTTGCCGTCGATAGAGACGCGGTGGTCGGTGCCCATCTCGCGCTTGATGGAGGAAATGGTGCGGTCGGGGTTGGTGATGGCCTGACGCTTTGCCACCTGACCCACCATACGCTCGCCGGTCTTGCTGAATGCCACCACAGACGGGGTGGTGCGGTTGCCTTCCGCGTTAGGAATAACGACTGCCTCGCCGCCTTCCATCACGGCTACGCAGGAATTGGTCGTACCGAGGTCGATACCGATAACTTTAGACATAATGATTGCCTCCTGAATTTATCTTAATTTCATTTATTTACGGGTTTAAGAGATCAATAGGGCCGGTCGGGCATAATCAGCGCCGCGATGACATACGCCAGCAGACCGCTGCCGCCCAGCAGGCTGAACAGCACCCAGCCCAGACGCACCAGCGTGGAGTCGATGTTGAAATACTCGGCGATGCCGCCGCAGACGCCGGCCAGCTTCTTGTCCGTACTGCTCTTATACAGCTTCTTTTCGTTCATGGAAATACTCCTTTCAGTTTGCCACCTTCACCATGGCGAAGCGCAGCACCTTATCTCCGATCATGAAGCCCTTCTGGAACACCTCCACGATGGTGTTCTCTCCGGCGCTCTCGTCCTCCGTGTGCATCACGGCGTTGTGCTTTTCCGGATCGAAGGGCTGCCCCAGCGCGGGGATCTCGGTAACGCCCATCTGGCCCAGCACGTCGATGAACTGCTTGCAGATCATCTCCAGCCCCTGCCGGTGGCCGTCACCCTCCTCAAACTGCTGCACGCCCCGCTCCAGATTGTCCAGCACCGCCAAAAACGGCTTGATGGTGTCGGCTTTGGCCGTACCGTACACGTTTTCCTTTTCGCGGGTGGTGCGCTTGCGATAGTTGTCGTATTCCGCCGCCAGACGGAGGTACTTGTCGTTGGCATCGGCCAGCACCTTGGCCAGCTGCTCCATCTGGGACTTGGTGACAGTGAACGTCTCCTCCTGCACTGCCTCCTCGGCGGGCGCCGCAGTCTGTTCTGCCGTCTCCTGTGCCGCCGTTTCTTCGGCGGACGCTTTCTTCTGCTTATCCTTTTCGCTCATTGTATATCCTCCGGTAGCTGTTTTTTACCAAACATGCGGCTCAGGCTCTCTGCAAAGTAGCTCAGCCGCGCCGCCACAGCGGCGTAATCCATGCGGGTAGGGCCCACAACGCCCACCAGACCCCGCATGTTGTCCCCAATGTCGTAGCTGGCGATGACCACGCTGCTCTCCTTCAGGGCGTCGTTGACGTTTTCCGGCCCGATAAGGATCTGCATGGGCGCATCGCTCTGGGGCACCGGCAGGTCCTCCTTATTGTCCACCATGAAGCTCATGAGATCGTGGGCCTTGTCGATGTCACGAAATTCCGGAAACTTCAGAAGCTGGCTGGCGCCGTTGGTAAACACCTGCTGGTGCTGGGTCTCCTCCAACAGCGTGCAGGCATATTCCGTCACGCGGTTGAGAAGCAGGAACCACTGGCCCGACACCTGATCCGACAGGCTCATCAGCGTGGCATTCATCTGTTCCGGCGCCGCCCCCACAAAGTGGGTGTTCAGCAGGTGGCTCAGCTGCGGCAGCGTCTCGGCATCCACCGGCAGGTCCAGCTGCATCAGCTGGCTCTTGACGCGGTTGTCCGACAGCATCACCACGGCGATAAAGCTGCTCTCGCTGACGGAGATGAGCTCGAACCGCTGCACGGTGGCGACCGTCCGGTGATCGGCCACGGCGTAGGTGGGGTAGCCCACAAAGCTGGATACCATCTGTCCGGCCTGACTGATGACCTGATCCACCTGCTTCATCTGGCCGGACAGGGCATCGTTGATCTTGGCCGTCTCCTCCGGCGACAGAGCCTTGCGCTCCATCAGTTCGTTGACGTACAGCCGGTAGCCCTTGGCCGACGGCACACGTCCCGCAGAGGTGTGGGGCTGCTCCAAATAGCCCATCTCCACCAGATCCGCCAGCTCGTTGCGGATGGTGGCGGAGCTGATCTTGCCGGGCATCTGTTCCACGATGGCCTTGGAGCCCACGGGCTCGGCGGTGTTGATATAGCTTTCCACCACGATCTTCAATATTTGCTTTTTGCGGTCTGTCAATTCCATAGCTTTCTCCGTTTAGCACTCCTGCTTTTCGAGTGCTAAACGCAGTTTACCACCCTCCCCAGATAATGTCAATAGGGGCTATTTTAATTATTTGTAAACACGGCGCAGGAAAAAGCGCCCCGCCGGAAGGCGGAGCGCTTTGGGCCGTATGGCTTATTTTCAGGACTCCTCCGCCGGCTTGCTGCGGATGAACTCCTGCACCAGCGTGTATACGATGGAGCACACCGGCACGCCCAGCAGCATGCCCAGCACGCCGAAGGCCCCGCCGCCCAAGGTGACGGCGGCCAGTACCCACAGCCCGGGCAGTCCCACGGACTTGCCCACCACCTTGGGATAGATGAGGTTGCCCTCCACCTGCTGCAGGATCAACAGGAAGATCAGGAATGTCAGGGCCTTGATGGGGCTCTGGAACACGATGAGGAACGCGCCGGTGGCCGCGCCGATCCACGCGCCGAAGATGGGGATCAGCGACAGTGCCGCGATAATGACCGACACCGGCAGGGCGTAGGGCAGACGCAGGATCAGCATGCCCAGACAGCATAGGGTGCCCAGAATGAACGCCTCCGTCACCTGACCGGTGACGAAGCTGGAAAAGGCGTTGTTGCTCAGGCTCAGCAGCCGCAGCAGCCGGTCCGCCGCCTTCTGAGGCAGGCTGCGCCGCAGCAGCCGCCTGGACTGGGCGAGGAGCGTCTCCTTCTGGGCCAGCAGGTACAGGGAGAACACCAGCGCCAGCAGGAAGTTCACCAGCGCCCCCACGATGGAGGCGGTGATGTTCACCGTGGTGTTCACCACGCTGTCGCCCTTCTCCTGCAAAAAGCCGGTGATGGTATTCTTCACGCTGTCCGCGTCCAGCGCCAGCTCCGGCAGGGTCACGCCGTGCTCCGCCCCGAAGGCGCTGAGGTTCTCCCACCACGCCTGGATCTGGGCCACGTAGGTGGGGATGTTGGCCACCAGCGTGGAGCCCGCCTCCTCCAACCGGGGAAGAAGAATAAAGAAGATGGCGAAAATGATGCCGATGAACAGCACCATGGTCAGCGTCAGGCAGACGGGCCGCTTCAGCTTCCGGTTCCACCGACTGTCCCATTTGGCCAGCGCACGGTCCCACAGTCGTTCCAGCGCCGCCATCATCAGGTTCAGCACAAAGGCGATGCAGATGCCCAGCAGCAGCGGTGACAGCAGATCCAGCAGCTTCCCCAGCACCTTTGTCACTGCCGAGATGTTGTAAAGCCCCCAGAACAGCAGCACCGCAAAGGTGATGAGCAGCATGATGCGCTGCATGGTCTTTTTGTTGAGTTCCAAGTGTACTCCGCCCTTTCTGACCGTATTTTCTCTATTCTACCATGTTTGCCGCCGGCAGTCTATTAAGATTCTGTATACTTTTTCCCTGCTTGTGTCTTTCCGACGCGGATGGTATAATCAGAGAAATGACAAAAGGAGGTATGCGCATGACTGTAACCGAAGCATTGGAAAAGCTGAAAACCTATGAACAGACCAGCTTTGCACTGGGCCACGCCATGGGCCTTTTGTACTACGACGGCGTCACCGTGGCGCCCAAGGGCGCTGCCGCCGTCCGCGGCGACACATCGGCGGAGCTGAGCCGTATCGACTATCAGCTCACCACTGCACCGGAGACGGTGGAGATGCTGGAGACCCTGATGGCTGCGCGGGAGGAGCTGGACGCCGTCACCCGCCGCAAGGTGGAGGAGTACTGGCGCAGCTATGACCGTACCCGCCGCATCCCGGAGGAGGAGTTCGTGGCCTATCAGCGTCTGTCGATCAAGGCTGACGATGTGTGGCAGACCGCCAAAGAGACCAATGATTTCGCCCTGTTCGAGCCGTATCTGCAGGAGATGTTCGACACCCTGAAGCGCTTCGCCCTGTACTGGGAGCCGGACAAGGCTCCCTACGAGACGATGCTGGACAACTATGAGCGGGGCCTGACCACTGCCGCCTGCGACGAATTTTTCGCCGCTCTGCGGCAAAAGCTGGTGCCCCTGATCCATCGCGTCACCGCCCACGCCGACCGGGTGGACGACGCACCGCTCCACGCCGATTTCCCCATCCCCATCCAGCGGGAGTTCTCCGACTTCGTCATGGATGTCATGGGCATCGACAGGAACCACTGCACCATCGGCGAGACGGAGCACCCCTTCACCATCAACTTCTCCCGGGACGACGTGCGCATCACCACCCACTACCACGCCGACATGGTGGCCTCCTCCCTGTTCTCCGTGGTCCACGAGGGCGGCCACGCCCTGTACGAGCTGCACACCGGCAGGGAGCTGGCCCGCAGCAATCTGGGTACCGGCGTCTCCATGGGCATCCACGAGAGCCAGTCCCGCTTCTATGAGAACATCATCGGCCGAAGCCGCGCTTTCTGCTCCGTCATCTACCCGTGGCTGAAGGAGCACTTCGCCCCACGCCTGGACCATGTGACGGAGGACGACTTCTACCGCATGATCAATAAGTCCGAGCCCTCCCTCATCCGCACCGAGGCCGACGAGCTGACCTATTGCCTGCACATCATGGTGCGCTACGAGCTGGAAAAGCGCATGTTCGACGGCTCCCTCACCGCCCACGATCTGCCCGCCGAATGGAACCGCCTCTATAAGGAGTATCTGGGCATTGATGTGCCCGACGACCGGCAGGGCGTGCTCCAGGACTCCCACTGGGCCAACGGCAACATCGGCTACTTCCCCTCCTACGCCATCGGCTCGGCCTACGGCGCCCAGTACCTCCAGGAGATGTCCAAGGATCTGGACGTGGACGCCGTGGTGCGCTCCGGCGACCTGACCCCCATCAACAACTGGCTGGAGGACAGGATCTGGAAGCATGGCTGCATGAAGGACCCCGTGGCCCTGTTCGAATCGGTCTGCGGCAAGTTCGACCCCGACTGCTACGTGGCCTATCTGGAGAAGAAGTTCACCGAGGTCTACGGCCTGTCATAAGAAAAAAGGGAACGCGCACATCGTGCGCGTTCCCTTTTGCCCTTTATACGGCGGCTCCGGCGGGGGCATTCTCCGTCTCCGCCTCTGCGGCGGCAGGGATCAGCTCCTTGATGAAGCACCGGCGGCGCTTGTGCTGCTCCGTTTGGAAGTCCTTCCACTGGGACTGCACCTTGTCGTTCATCTCCAGCATGGGGCCGGTCTCCGCCTGCTTGATGCCCATCTTCAGGCAGCCCTTCATGGCCTTGCTGAGGATGACGGCGTTGACGCCACGGGACTGGTAGTCCGGATGCACGGCGATGAGCAGCAGGTCTACGGTATCGTTTTTCCGGAAGGATTTCAGCACGTCCATCCAGCCGGTGGGGAACAGCCGTCCCCTGTGCTTCTGCATGGCGGTGGCCAGACTGGGTGCGCCTACGCCGAAGGCGACCATCCGGTCGTTCTTATCCATGACGAAACAGGTGGTGTGGGGGTTGATCAGCGGCGCGAATTTGGAAGCATACTTTTTGATCTGTTCATCCGTCAGATCCACCGTGCCGTACAGCGGGGCGTAGGCCACGTTCACCAGGTCGAAAAACGGCTTCAGCAGCGGCAGATACGCCAGCCGGCTCTTGGGCTCCACGATGTGCAGATGGTTGCGCTTGAGCACGAAGTCCGACAGCTTCTCCCACCGCTGGATGGTTTTCTCGTCGGTGGGCACGGTGATGAGCTCCTCGATCCAGTCCACGTCCTTCACGTAGCCCAGCGCCGCCATGTGGTCGATGTAGTAGGGGTGATTATAGTATGTAAAGAAGCAGCTGCGGCGGTCGAAGCCCTCCACCAGCATGCCCTCACGGTCCATGTCGGTGAAGCCCAGCGGCCCATGCACCGCGGTGCAGCCCAGCTCCCGTGCCCAGTCCTCCACGGCGGCGAACAGCGCAGCGGATACCTCAGGATCGTCGATAAAGTCCACCTGGGTGAACCGCATCCGGTTGGTGCCCCACTTTTCATTGGCCTTGCGGCTGCGGATGGCGCCGATGCGCCCCACGATCTCCCCGTCCCGTTCCGCCAGCCAGCACCGCGCGTCGCAGTAGGAGAACGCCGGATTTTTCTGACGGTCCCAGTCGGACAGGTCGTCGCCATACGTGGCGGGCACGAACTGCGGCACGCCGCGGTACAGCTGATTGGGATAATCCACGAACCGGCGCAGCTGCGCCTTCGTGGTCACTTCTACAATAGAAACCATAACTGCTCCTCCTGAGCAAGCGTATTATATCCATATGATATATATGATGTATGTGTATCCACACCGTAATTCCATACAGTGACAGTGTACCTCTTTCTTTCCGTAAAAGCAAGCGCATAAAATACTGGTATCTTCTGCGGTGTTGTGTTATACTCAACTCAAAAATGAATGATCGGGAGGAGAGGGAAACATGGAACTTCTTTGGTACGACATCCGCACGCTGGACACGGATACCATGGCCCATACCGTGGGCATGATGGATGAGGAGCGCCGCCGCCGCGTCAACGACATCGCCGGCGAGGACGACCGTAGGCGCACCGTGGCCGGCGAGCTGCTGGCCCGCCGCCTGCTGGCGCAGCGCCTGGGCTGCGGCGAGGGGGAGGTCCCCCTGCGCTGGGATGAGATGGGCAAGCCCACCGTGGACGCCGCGGGCGTCTACGTTTCCGTCAGCCATTCCGGCCCCTACGCCGTCTGCGCCATCGCCGATGTGCCGGTAGGCGTGGATGTGGAGGTGGTCCGCTCTGCGGACGAGAAATTCATGCGCCGCGTCTGCTCCGAGGCGGAGATGGCCTACATCCGCGTGGGCGATGACGGCGACTGCGCCCGTTTCTGGGAGATCTGGACCGCCAAGGAGGCCCTGTTCAAGCTGACGGGCAAGGGCCCCCTGCTGGCTCTCAGCCGCCTGGCCCTGCCCCGGGGCGTGGTGCTGGATCACGTCATGCAGAAGGGCTGCGCCCTGACCACGGCCCTGCGTCTTGGTTAAATTTTCTGCAATTTGCGAAAAAAGGCTTTTCACCTGCCCCTGAATTTGTTATAATTTAGACGAGGATGATTTACGAGAACAGTAGAGGAGGAGCTTTTGTATGATTCGAGTTGGTATCATCGGCTGCGGCAAAATCGCGCAGGTGCGCCATCTGCCCGAGTACGCAGCGAACCCCAATGCCCAGGTGGTAGCCTATCACGACAAGAATCGGGCCCGCGCCGAGGAGATGGCCGCCCAATATGGCGGCGTGGTGTGCGACAGCTACTTTGACCTGCTGAACCGCGACGATGTGGACGCCGTGTCCATCTGCGTGGAAAACCGCAGCCACGCGGAGATCTCCACGGCGGCACTGTACGCCGGCAAGCACGTCCTGTGCGAAAAGCCCATGGCCGTGACGCTGGCGGAGTGCGAGTCCATGGTAGCTGCGGCGGAGCGCAATGGCCGTCACCTGATGGTGGGCCACAACATGCGCTTCGATCCGGTACACCGCCGGGCCAAGCAGCTGCTGGACAGCGGCGTCATCGGCGATGTCATCACATTCCGCGCCGTGCTGGGCAACGCCGGCCCCGAGGGCTGGTCCGTGGACGAGGGCACCTGGTTCTTCGATAAAAACAAGGCGGCGCTGGGCGCTCTGTCCGATATGGGCATCCACAAGGTGGACCTGATCCAATACCTGCTGAGCCAGAAGGTCATCGAGACCACCGCCAAGGTGGTGACGCTGAACAAGCGCGACAGCGAGGGGAACCTCATCGGCGTGGACGACAACGCTCTGTGTATCCTGCGGATGTCCGGCGGCGCGCTGGGCACCATGGCGGCCAGCTGGACCATCTACGGCAACGAGTGCCAGTCTACCTGCCTGTACGGCACCAAGGGCATCATGCTGATCTATAACGAGGCTTCTGCCCCCATCACGGTCAGCGATCTGGAGGGCAACACCACCAGCTACAACCTTGATGTGCCCCACAACGGCACCGGCGTCATCGACGAGTTTGTGGACGCACTGGTCCACGACCGCGAGCCGGAGGTCTCCGGACGGGAGGCGCTGACGGTGATGCGCACCATCTTCGCCAGCATCAATTCCTCCAACATCAGCCGCACTGTGGCGGTAAACAGCGACTTTGTCACCCACTTCTGAGCAAACGCACCATTGCGGGGCGGGCAGACGGCCCGCCCCTCCGTTTTTTATATCACACATGAAAGGGAGTATCCTTATGTATCGCATCGGCATTGATCTGGGCGGGACCAACATCGCCGTGGGCGTGGTGGACAGCGGCTATCACCTGATCTCGGAGGCCAGCGTCCCCGCCGGAGCCGGCCGTCCGGCGGAGCAGGTGGTGGCGGACATGTGCCGCGCCGTGGAGCTGGCACTGGACAAGGCGGGCCTGACGGCCCGGGACTGCGCCTCCATCGGTGTGGGCGCCCCGGGTACCTGCGACCCCCAGCGGGGCGTGGTGGTCTGCGCCTATAACCTGGGCTGGTTCGATGTGCCGGTGTGCCGTATGCTGACGGAGCACTTCGGCCTGCCCGCCCGCCTCAGCAACGACGCCAACTGCGCCGCGCTGGCGGAGACGGTGGCGGGTGCCGCTGTGGGCTGCCGCAACATGGTGCTCATCACCCTGGGCACCGGCGTGGGCGGCGGCATCATCGTGGACGGCCAGATCGTCTCCGGACTGGGCGGCGCCGGCGGCGAGGTGGGCCACAGTCTGCTGGTGCTGGACGGCCAGCCCTGCACCTGCGGCCGCAGCGGCTGCTGGGAGGCGTATGCCTCCGCCACCGCCCTGATCCGTCAGGGCAAGGAGGCCGCCGCGTCCCATCCCGACTCCCTGCTGAACCGCTATCCCGCTCTGACGGGCCGCGACGTGTTCGACGCCGCCGACGACGGCGACGCCGCCGCCAAAGCGGTGCTGGACCGCTACTACGACTATGTGGCCGCCGGCATCACCAATCTGGTGAATATCCTGTCGCCGGAGATGGTGCTCATCGGCGGCGGCATCAGCCGCCAGGGCGAGCGCCTGCTGGCCCCCATCCGCCGCTACGTGGCCGCCAACTGCTTCGGCGGTACGGAGCGTCCCCAGCCGGTGATCCAGGCGGCCCAACTGGGCAACGAGGCGGGCATCATCGGCGCCGCCGCGCTGTAACAGCACATAAAAAGGAAGCCGTCCCGCGGGACGGCTTCCTTTTTATGTCGTTCAATCGATGGTACGCACGAAGTTCATGCCGCTCTTCTGCATATGTACGTCCAGCCGCACGCGGTCACCGCGGATAAAGCTCCTGGTGTACTCGTAGATGCGCCCGTCCTCGGTACGGGTGAGCCGCTGGTGATAGAAGGCGCAGTTTCCCGTGCTCACACCCAGCAGCTTGGCCTTCTCCGCGTCCAGCACCACCGCCTCATAGCTCTCGTCGGCGGCGAAGGGCACGATGCCCACATGGTACAGGAGGCTGTAAAAGCTATGGGTCTGCAGCATGTCCCGGGTCAGATGGGGATAGATGTACTGGGGATAGTAGCTGGTCTCCAGGATCAGCGGCTCGCCGTCCACGTTGCGCACACGGGTGAAACAGTACGCCGGCGTGCCCTCCCGCAGCTCCATCTTCTCGCACACGGCCTGACTGGGCACGATCACGTCGAAGTCGATCAGCGTAGAGGACGGCACCTTGCCCAGCGAGGACACCTCGGTGGTGAAGGAGTACCGCACGCCCCGGCGGTTGGTGGCGGGGTCGGCCACGAAGGTGCCGCGGCCGCGCTTGCGGACCACCAGTCCCTCGTCCTCCAGCTCGCCGATGGCCTGCCGCACGGTGTTGCGGCTGATGTTCATCCAGCGGCACAGCTCCGCCTCGCTGGGCAGCAGATCGCCCACGGCCAGCGCACCGGTGGAGATATTGCGTTTGATGATGCCCACCAGCTGGGCATACAGGGGGATATCGCTGTCCATGGACAGCTTGGCGTTCAAGATCGGATTCTGTTCCATTGTAAGGGGTTCCTTTCCCTCTCCTCTGAGTTGTACCTATTGTACCATACAAATCCGCGGAAAGATAGGCATATTTCTGATAAATATCGTGGGATTCTCGTTTTGCGGAAAATCACCGGTATCGCCGCCGTAAGTTTCGCCAAAAGAATAGAAACAGCGCCGTCCCGGTGGGACGGCGCTGTTTCCGGAACAAAAAAGAAGGAAAACCTTTTTGAAAGGATATTGGCGTTTTACTTGTGATCGACGCTGTACATGTGCTCGATGAGGCACAGGATCTTGTCGGAGTAGCCGATCTCATTGTCGTACCAGCTGACCACCTTCACGAAGGTGTCGGTCAGGGCGATACCGGCCTTGGCGTCGAAAATGGAGGTGTGGGTGTTGCCCAGGAAGTCGGAGGACACCACAGCCTCGTCAGTGTAGTCCAGGATACCCTTCAGCTCGTTCTCGCTGGCCTTCTTCATGGCAGCGCAGATCTCGTCGTAGGTAGCGGGCTTGCTCAGGTTCACAGTCAGATCCACCACGGACACGTCCAGAGTAGGTACGCGCATGGACATGCCGGTCAGCTTGCCGTTCAGGCTGGGGATGACCTTGCCCACGGCCTTGGCAGCGCCGGTGGAGCTGGGGATGATGTTGCCGGAGGCGGCGCGGCCGCCGCGCCAATCCTTCAGAGACACACCGTCCACGGTCTTCTGGGTGGCGGTGGTGGAGTGTACGGTGGTCATCAGACCGTCGGCGATACCGAAGTTATCGTGCAGCACCTTGGCGATGGGGGCCAGGCAGTTGGTGGTGCAGCTGGCGTTGGAGACGAACTGCATGTCGGAGGTGTAGGTGTCCTGGTTGACGCCCATGACGAACATGGGGGTGTCGTCCTTGGAGGGGGCGGACATCACCACGTGCTTGGCGCCGGCGGCGATGTGGCCGGCGGCCTTCTCCTTGGTCAGGAACAGGCCGGTGGACTCGATGACATACTCGGCGCCCACCTTGGCCCAGGGCAGGTTAGCGGGGTCACGCTCTGCAAACACGGGGATGGAGCGGCCATTGACGATGATGGCGTTCTCGGCGCTGCCGATCTCGCCCTCGAACTTGCCGTGCATCGTATCATATTTCAGCATATAGGCCAGATAATCAGCGGGGCAAAGATCATTGATACCCACGATCTCGATCTCGGGGTGGTTCATGCAGCAGCGCATGACCATACGGCCGATGCGGCCGAAGCCATTGATACCGACTTTAATGCTCATAAAATAAGACTTCCTCTCTGATGGAATATATCAAATGTATGGTATGTTTGTATTATATGCGATATTTTCAGAAATGCAACCCCTTTTTTAAAATTTTTTCCGATTCAGCAAAAAAGGACAAAAAACTTGTTTTTGCAGTTACCGTTTGGTATAGTGTGGATAACCAACCGGTAACTGCCGTGTATGGCGGCGGCCATCGGGCCACATTATATAGTAGTGTAGTGCTGCGCCTTCACAGGCGCGTGAAGGAGACTACCGTGCCGGCAGGTATGCCGGTCTCACAACGACGCAGGAAAGGAAGTGGCGCATGAACGAGGAGCAGAAGCCGCTGCCGGCAGATATCCAGCCGCCGGATATCCAACCACCGGACATCCAACCGCCATCGCCGGCCCCTCATCAGCGGGAACAGCTGCTCAATGAGGTGCTGCTCCACGTGGCGGCTCAGATGCGCACGGCGCTGGGCGGCATGCACATGGCGGTGAGCCGTCTGGCTCCGCCCGACCGGCGGGACGGGGATGCCGCGCTGGATCGGGACGCGGCCATACTGAGTCGGGGGTATTATGCCCTGCTGCGGATGGCCAACAACCTGTCCAACGCGCCCATGCTGCTGTCGGACGAACCTTTTTACAAGGAAAATGCGGACGTGGTAGAATGGCTGGCGGGCCTGTGCCATCAGGCGGAGCCCTTGTTTTTGCTGCGGGGCACGACCCTGACGTTCCAGTGCGCCGCAGCGCACCACACCGCTGCCATCCATCGGGACCGGCTGGAGCAGGCGGTGTGGAACCTGCTGTCCAACGCGCTGAAGTTCACACCGACAGGCGGCCGCGTCACGGTGTCCCTGCGGTTTGAACGGAAGCAGGTGCTGCTGACGGTGACGGACACCGGCGGCGGCATCCCCGTGGAGCGGATGGAGACGGTGTTTGACGGCTACCTCCATCCGGAGCGGCTGGCGGCGCTGCCCTGCGGACTGGGGCTGGGACTGCCGCTGTGCCGCCGCATCGCCGAGGGCCACGGCGGCCGCATGGTGCTGGACAGCCGGCCCGATCAGGGCACGTCTGTGACACTGGCGCTGCCGGACGAGATGGCGGCAGACACCGTGGAGGACGTACAGTTCGACTATGCGGGCGGCTTTCAGCCAGCGCTGGTGGGGCTGGCGGATGCGCTGCCCTATCAGGCGTTTCTGCAGAAGCACTCCGACGACTGAGAGCATCTGCCTGCCTAACGGGGACATACTCCTGCGGCGGAGCTGACATCCGCATATACCGGCCTCTCCGGCGATCCGCGAGGGAGGCGTTTTCCCGCATTACTATCATTGACAGATATTGCCTGTTTATACCCGTTTTTTTCGTAGGAGCGAAGTTCATGATGAAGAAGAATTCCAAACGCGTACTGATTGCCATGTCCGGCGGGGTGGACAGCTCCACCGCCGCCGCGCTTTTGCGGGAGCATGGCTACGTCTGCGGCGGCGCGATGCTCCGTCTTTACAGGGACCCGGAGGTGGACTGCCTGTCCGCCCGGAACGCCGAGGACGCCCGCCGCGTGGCGGCGCGGCTGGGGATGGAATTCCATTTACTGGATGAAACGGAACGTTTTTCCAGCTGTGTCATGCAGAAATTCATAGACGAGTACTGCGCGGGCCGGACGCCCAACCCCTGTATCGACTGCAATCGGGAGCTGAAATTCGGGGCGCTGCTGGATCGGGCCCTGGAGATGGGCTACGACTATCTGGCCACGGGCCACTACGCCCGCATCTCATACGACGAGGAGGCGGGCCGCTGGCGTCTGCTGCGGGGCCGCGACCGAAAGAAGGATCAGAGCTATGTGCTCTATCAGCTCACTCAGTTCCAGCTGGCCCACCTGCTGCTGCCGGTGGGGGAGTTCGACAAGGATACCATCCGGCAGGAGGCACGGGAGGCGGGGCTGACCGTGGCGGACAAGTCCGACAGCCAGGATATCTGTTTCATCCCCGATGGCGACTACGTCCACTTTCTGCGCCGGCACGGCGCTCCCCTGATCCCCGGGGATTTTGTGGACAAGGACGGCCATGTGCTGGGACGCCACAGGGGCCTTCCCTGCTATACCAGCGGCCAGCGGAAGGGATTGGGCGTCTCCGCCGGAAAGCACGTCTACGTAGTGCGGAAAAACGCCGCGGACAACACCATTCTGCTGGGGGACAACGAGGACCTGTTCACCGACACCCTGACAGCCTCGCGTGTCAACTGGATCGCCGGTGCGCCGCCGGAGGCACCGGTACGCTGCACCGCCAAGGCGCGATACAGCCAGCAGGTGGATGCGCCCTGCACCGTGTACCCGCTGGAGGGCCGCGCCATACGGGTGGTGTTTGATCGGCCCCAGCGGGCCGTCACCGCAGGGCAGGCCGTGGTGCTGTACAACGGGGATGAGGTGCTGGGCGGCGGCACCATCGAGAGCACGGAATAAGCGTTTTTGGACACGGACGGCGAAATGCCCAAAAATTAAACACTGAGGCGCCCTGTGGTCGAATTTTGATCACAGGGCGCCTCCTGTTGCTTGCGGAAATTTTGCGGGAGCGGTATGCTTTGGCCAACAAAGGAAAACATAAAGCATGAGCTTAGGAGGTATCCGTTATGTATTATTCCAGTGGTAACTATGAAGCGTTTGCCCGTCCCAAAAAGCCCGAGGGCGTGGACAACAAGTCCGCCTATATCGTGGGCAGCGGCCTGGCAGCCCTGACCGCAGCCTGCTATCTGGTGCGCGATGGCCAGATGAAGGGCGAGAACGTCCACATTCTGGAAAAGGGCTCCACCGCCGGCGGTGCCTGCGACGGCTGGAGGTTCGAGAACATCGGCTACGTCATGCGCGGCGGCCGCGAGATGGACAACCATTTCGAGGTCATGTGGGATCTGTTCCACTCTATCCCCTCTATCGAGACCGAGGGCGTCAGTGTGCTGGACGAGTACTATTGGCTGAACAAGGCCGACCCCAACTACTCCCTGTGCCGCGCCACCGAGAACCGCGGCCAGGACGCCCACACCGATGGCAAGTTCAACATCTCCGACAAGGGCGCCATGGAGATCATGAAGCTGTTCTTCACCCCCAATGAGGATCTGCAGGACAAGCGCATCACCGATTTCTTCGACGATGAGGTGTTCAACTCCAACTTCTGGCTGTACTGGCGGACCATGTTCGCCTTCGAGAACTGGCACAGCGCCCTGGAGATGAAGCTGTATATCCAGCGGTATATCCACCACATCGGCGGTCTGCCCGACTTCACGGCTCTGCGCTTCACCAAGTACAACCAGTATGAGTCCATGATACTGCCCATGGTGAAGTATCTGGAGGGCTTCGGCGTGAAGATCCACTTCGGCGTGCAGGTGACCAATGTGGAGTTCGACTGCTCCGACCCCAAGCACAAGCTGGCCAAGCGCATCGACATCATCGAGAACGGCGAAAAGGGCGGCATCGACCTGACGGAGAACGATCTGGTGTTCATCACCAACGGCGGCTGCGTGGAGAACTCCTCCATGGGCAGCCAGGACAAGCCCGCCCCCTACAACACCGAGATCAAGGAGGGCGGCGGCTGGGACATGCTCCGGGCCAAGGCCAAGGAGGTCAGTATCAAGGACATCAAGCAGAAGGCCGGCGACGTGCTCTTCACTCTGACCAGCCTGAACTTCGAGGCAGTCAGCGCCCTGTGCGCCGACCCGGATTACAGCAGCCGGGTGACCTTCCTGGCCGCCGCCAAGGAGCCTACCCTGCGGCTGAAGCTGGCCGCCGGGGTGGACAGCCTGAAGCAGAGCAAGGTCTTCATCGACCGCTACCGGGGCTTCTGCCATTCTTAATACTATTTCTTAGGGTCAATCTGAAAACTCGTATAAGAAACGCCGAATCAAATGTTAAATAATTATGATGAGCGTTGCATTTCTCCGGAAATATGCTATAATATTGCAAATTATCCCTCAAAGAGGAGGAATCTATTATGTCACAAGGAAAATTTTCCAGCCCCCGTGCTGATTTTCCATTTTGATACTCGCTATCGTTTAGGAATAGGTTTGGGTATTATATCATCCGCTTTAGCGGCTTTGTTCACGATCACGAATAAGAAGATCGGAAATAATTATTCAACAAGTACCATGCTCTTGTATGAAATGGTAGGTGGCTTTATCGGGCTTTCCTGTATTTTACCGTTCTATTTGCGATATTTTCCTGTATCGACGATTGTTCCCGGGCTATTAGATTTTACTTATTTATTGCTTTTAGCTTCTGTTTGTACGATTGGTTTGTATTTACTTCAGATACAAGTCCTGAAAAAGATCTCTGCGTTCACGGTAAACTTGAGTTATAATCTGGAACCTATTTATAGCATTATCTTGGCTATGCTTCTTTTTAGTGAGGCTAAAGAGTTGAACGCCGCTTTTTATAT